>Ga0308161_1005401_pt1 | contig 11228 bp, 11 predicted proteins | sample PhyFR2_FD_201034 | JGI IMG/M metagenome (GOLD analysis project Ga0308161, IMG submission 201034) | Phyllosphere microbial communities from UC Gill Tract Community Farm, Albany, California, United States - DLSLF.R2 | ecosystem: Host-associated > Plants > Phyllosphere > Unclassified | place: USA...
CTGCCTGCTGAGACGATCCGCACGCTGGCCGAGGCGCTGCGGGCGAGCATCCCCGGTCTGCTGTTCGCCAGCGTGCGCGATGCCGGCGAGACCTTCGTCGCCGAGCACGGGTACGCCGAGATCGCGGATCTCACCGACCACAAGCGGGATCCGAAGACGATGGGCGGCGTGCCCCTCGACGAGGTGGTGTCGGCGTCGAGCCTGAAGTTCGTGATCCGGCATCCGGAGCTCGCGCCGTCGGTGCTCTACGACGCGCTGCGTGCACTCGACCTCGACGGTTTCGAGGCGACACTCTCGGGTGCGCCGTTCCTCGAGGTCATGGCCGAGGGCGTCACCAAGGCCAGCGGCCTCGCCCGCCTCTGCATGCACCTCGGCATCGACCGCGGCGATGTCATCGCGTTCGGCGACGCCCTCAACGACGTCGAGATGCTGCGGTGGGCAGGCCACGGAGTGGCGATGGCCGGCGCCGCCGACATCGTGCAGGATGCCGCCGATGAGACGACCGCCTCGAACGACGATGACGGCGTCGCCAGGGTGATCGAGCGGATCCTCGCGATCGCCTGACGCGCCAAGTCGGCTGAAGCACCGGGTCGGCTGGCGCGCCGACCGATCAGTCCTCGAACGTCCCGACCGCCGGCACCCGATCGGTGCGGCTGTAGCGCAGCAGCATCACGCCGTCGCTGTCTGCGACCGGCGGTTCGATCAGCTGCAGCACCGACGGCAGCGCGCTGTCGTCGAACACCTTCTTGCCGGCGCCGAGCAGAATCGGATACACCCACAGGGTGAGCTCGTCGAACAGCCCCTCGGCCAGCAGCGAGTGGACGAGGTCGACGCTGCCGATCACATGCACCTCTCGGTGCCTGGTGCGCAGTTCGGCGATCTCGGCGGCGAGGTCGCCGCCCACGCGGTGGCTGTTCTGCCAATCGAGCGCGAGGTCATCGTGCCGTGTCGCCACGTATTTCGGCACGCGGTCGAAGAGCCGACCGATCTCGCCGGACGGACCCTGCGTGTGATGCGGCCAATACGCGGCGAAGATGTCGTACTTCCGGCGCCCGAGCAGCAGCGCATCGAGCCCCTGCATCCCCTTCGAGACGGTGTCTCCCATGCCCGACGACGGGTACCCGGCCTGCCATCCGCTGAATGCGAAACCTCCGGACGGGTCTTCATCGGTGCCTCCGGGCCCCTGCGCAACACCGTCGAGGGTGCTGAAGAGGTCGATCAGAATGCGTCCGGTCATCGAAGTGCTCCTTTGCACGAGAGGCGCTGCACGCGAGGGCGGCGATGCTGACAGTATGCGCTCGCGCTGCTGCTCGCGGGGATCTACTTCTCCTGGCCCCAGCGGGCGAGCGCATCGATGGCCTCACGCAGCGCGATGCCTCGATCGGTGAGCGCGTACGCGCGCGTGTTGTGCCGCAGGGGCAGTCGGGTCAGCACCCCGGCCGCCTCGAGCTCTCGCAGCCGGGTGGCGAGCATGTTCGTCGGCACCCCGAGCTCACGCTGCAGATCTCCGTACCTCTGCGGTCCGTCGAGAAGTCGTTCGACGATGAGCAGCGCCCATCGGGCCCCGACGACGTCGAGGGCTGCGGCGAGGTCGCTCACGCGCTCTGATCGGCGTCCGGCTTCATCCAGAACGGCGAATAGTGGTATCCGTCGAGGTCGTCGAACTGGCGCTGGTACATGAACGGGTAGTCGTCGATGTCGCCGACCCGTCCGCCCGCGGCAGCGGCACACTCGACGAGCGCATCGACCGCCTCCTGACTGTCGAGGTCGAACGAGACCGTGACCTTCGAGGGAGTGTCGGGTCCGCCGATCAGATCCTCGGTACCGCCGACGCTCGCGTACATCTCGCGGCTGCCGAGCATGACGTACTGCTCGGGCGCGATCGCGAAGCACGACACGTTGTGATCGGACATCTCGGCGTTGAGGGTGAATCCGAGTGCCGTGTAGAAGGCGGTGGCCCGGTCGACGTCAGCGACGGGGCAGGTGATGAAGAGGCTCATGCGGCGATACTTGCAAAATACAAGTAGGCCGTCAAGGGGTTCACCGCCCGCTCCCGGTCCCCCGCACGGGGGATGCCGCTGCATCCGTCGCGGCTCTACGGTGGGGGGATGCCCGCCGCGCCGTTCACCCGCATCCCCAGCATCCGTGAGCAGCGCGGAGATCTCGTGCTCGCCGCGGTGATGTTCGTCGGCGCGGTGCTGAGCGCCGCGCTCTCGACGGTGGCCGACATGTACGGCGACACCAGGGCGGAGCCGTGGACGGCGCTCGTGTACGCAGTGGCCGTCACCGCGCCACTCGCGGTGCGGCGGCGCTGGCCGGGCCCGGTGGCGGTGACCGTCTGCGTCGCGTACTTCCTCGCGATCTCGTTCCAGGTGCCCGAGATCTACGTCGGCAACATCGCGATGTTCGTGTCGCTGTACACGGTGGGCGCGTGGATGAACAATCGCAGAGCCGCGATGATCGTGCGCGTCTCGATCATCGTCGGGATGTTCGTCTGGCTCCTCATCACGATGTACCGCCAGGCGATCGAAGAGGCCGACAAGGCCGAGGTCGCCGCCGGTCTGCTCTCGCCCTACCTGGCCTTCATGCTCATCCAGCTGCTGCTGAACGTGCTCTACTTCGGCGGCGCGTACTACTTCGGCGAGCGCTCGTGGCACGCGGCGCAGGAGCGCCAGGCGCTCGAGCACCGCACGGCCGAGCTCGAGCGGGAGCGCGAGGTGACCGCCGCGCAAGCCGTCGCCCTCGATCGCGTGCGCATCGCCCGCGAACTGCACGACGTGGTCGCACATCACGTGTCGGTCATGGGCGTGCAGGCGGGAGCCGCTCGTCTGGTGATCGACCAGGATCCGGAGAAGTCCAAGAGCATCCTGACCGGCATCGAGGGGTCGGCGCGCGATGCCATCCACGAGCTGCGGCACCTGCTCGAGACCCTGCGCTCCCCGGGCAGCGAGACGCCGGATGCCGCATCGACCGTGACCCTCGACGACATCCGCTCGCTCGTCGAAGCGTCCACCGAGGCGGGACTCCCCACCGACTACGCGGTGATCGGCGAACCGGTGCCGGTGCCCTCGGTCGTCGCCGTCAACCTGTATCGGATCACGCAGGAGTCGCTGACGAACGCTCGCCGGCACGCCGGAGCGGGCGCCATCGCCGATGTGCGCGTCCGCTACGACGACGAGGGCGTCGAGGTCGAGGTCGTCAACACCGGTCGCGCCATGGCGGTGCTGCGACCCGGGCTGGGACAGCTCGGCATGCGCGAGCGGGCGGCGGCATCCGGCGGCACCCTCGAGGTCACCCCTCGCCCCTCGGGCGGGATGCGCGTGCGAGCGCGGGTGCCTCTGACAGAGACGAGCACCGCCTCATGACCACGTCCGCGCCCCCTATCCGCGTGCTCCTCGTCGACGACCACGCGATGCTGCGCGCAGGGTTCCGCACGATCCTCGGCACCCAGCCCGACATCACCGTGGTGGGCGAGGCGGCGACCGGGGCCGAGGCGGTCGCCCAGGCATCCGCTCTGCGCCCCGACGTGATCACGATGGACGTGCAGATGCCCGACATGGACGGCATCGAGGCGACCCGCCGGATCGTCGCCGACCGCGAGGTCTCTGCGGCCATCGCGATCATCACCACGTTCGACCGCGACGACTACCTGTACCAGGCACTGGATGCCGGGGCCAGCGGCTTCCTGCTCAAGAACGCCGGCGCCGACGACCTCATCGCCGCCGTGCGAGCCCTGGCCGCCGGCGACGGGATGCTCGCCCCCGAGGTCACCCGCCGCGTCCTCGCCCGCTTCACCACCGCCGCGGCGCCCGCTCGACCCGCATCGCCCGCTCGCACTGCGGCACCCGCTCCGGCACCCCTCGTCGAGCCCCTCACCGAGCGGGAGTCCGAGGTGCTCGTGCTGCTCGCCGATGCGCGCAGCAACGCCGAGATCGCGAGCGCCCTGTTCATCGGCGAGGCGACCGTGAAGACCCACGTGTCGCGCATCCTGCAGAAGCTCGGCGCCCGCGACCGCGTGCAGGCCGTCGTGCTCGCGCACCGCCTCGGGCTCGCGTAGATCGCTGTCGCCGGAGCACCTCCGGACACCCGCGGCACCCCGATACTCTCGGAGCATGCAGACCGCCGCACCCCTCTCGCGCCCGATCATGGCCGGAGTGGTCACCGCACTGGTGGGCTTCACGAGCTCGTTCGCGGTCGTACTCACCGGCCTCGGCGCGGTCGGCGCATCGCCGGCGCAGGCCGCGAGCGGGCTCCTCGCCGTCAGCCTCACGATGGGCCTGGCGTGCGTCGTGCTCGCGTGGCGTTACCGGATGCCGATCACGGCCGCCTGGTCGACCCCGGGGGCGGCGCTGCTCGCCGCGACCGGCGTCGTCGACGGGGGCTGGTCTGCGGCCGTCGGAGCCTTCCTCGTCGCTGCCGCGCTCATCCTGCTCACCGCGCTGTGGCCCGCACTGGGGGCACTGATCGCGCGCATCCCGCCGTCGATCGCCCAGGCGATGCTCGCCGGCGTGCTGCTGCCGCTGTGCCTCGCACCGATCACCGGGCTCGTCGCCAACCCGTGGGGTGTGGTGCCGGTCGTCGTCACCTGGCTGATCGTCGCCCGCCTCGCCCCGCGGTGGGCGGTTCCGCTCGCCTTCGTCGCCGCAGCGGTGGTGGTCGCCGTCTCGCTGATCCAGGCGGGAGCCCCCGTCGATGCGGGGCTGCTGATCCCCCGCCTCGAGCTCACCGCCCCCACGTTCACCCTCGGGGCGCTGATCGGGGTCGCCCTTCCGCTGTTCATCGTCACGATGGCCTCGCAGAACGTGCCGGGCATCGCCATCATGCGCAGTTTCGGCTACGAGGTGCCCTGGCGCCCGGCGATGCTCGTCACCGCCATCGGCACGGCTCTGGGTGCGACGGCGGGCGGACACGCCATCAACCTCGCGGCGATCAGCGCGGCACTCGCCGCCTCCCCCGACGCAGACCCCGATCCGAAGCGCCGCTGGGTGGCGGGCGTCTCGACGGGCATCTCCTATCTCGTGCTCGGCGGCTTCTCCGCCGCGTTCGCCGCGCTGGTGCTCCTCGCCCCCGAGGCGGTGATCCCCGCGGTGGCCGGACTCGCGCTGTTCGCCGCGTTCGGATCGTCGGTGCAGCAGGCGATCGACGATCCGGGAGAGCGCATCCCCGCCGTCGTGACCTTTCTGGTCGCCGCATCCGGGATCTCGCTGCTGGGCGTGAGCGCGGCGTTCTGGGCGCTCGTCGCAGGGCTGGTGGTGCGCACCGCACTGCACGCCGGGCGGCACCGCTCGCGCGACGGCGGCTGAGGCGTGCAGCTGGGCCCCCGCGCTGACGGCTCGGCTAGCGTGGACGCGTGACCGCCCCCGCATCCGGCCCTGCGCCCGGCTCCGCACCCGGCCCCGCAGCCCGCGTGCCCGCCGGCCACTTCGACGCTCGTGCGCTGATCGACCCGGTTAATCCGGTCGAGGTCGATGCGTTCGCGCGCGCACACCGTGCGGCGAACCCCACCTCTGCCGGGCAGATCATCGCCTGGGTGTTCGCGATCATCGCGCTGCTGTGCGTGGTTCCGGTGATCGGCGTCTTCGTGATGGGGTGGGGATATGTGATCGGCGGCGACATCGGCGTCGCCGTGGGCGGCGTGATCGCCCTGCTGCTGCTCGCGGGGATCATCGTCGGCCTCATCGCGCTGGTGCGCCGCGGCATCCGCACGCGCACCATCACCCGCTTCCGCCTCGCGCGCTTCGCCAGCGCGAACGCTCTGACCTACATCGAGCGGATCGACGCGCCTCCGCTGCCCGGGATGATCTTCTCGAACGGATCGAGCCGGATGTCCACCGATGTGCTGCGCGGGGTCGCCCCCCGCTTCGTCGAGTTCGGCAACTACCAGTACACGACGAGCAACGGCAAGCAGTCCCAGGTGCACCGCTGGGGGTATGTGGCCGTCAAGCTCGACGTGCCGCTGCCGAACATCGTGCTCGATGCGCTCGGCAACAACACCCTCGGCAGCTCGATGACCGCCGCGTTCAGCCGCACGCAGCGACTGTCGCTCGAGGGGGACTTCGACAGGTTCTTCTCGCTGTACTGCCCGACGGGGTACGAGGCGGATGCGCTGTACCTCTTCACCCCCGATGTGATGGCGCGCTTCATCGACCATGCCGCGCAGCTCGATGTCGAGATCGTCGACGACTGGCTGTTCCTCTACGCGCGCCGGGAGGTGTCGACCCTCGATCCGGCGACCTGGGCGTGGTTGTTCGGCGCGGTCGGGGCTCTTCTCGGCAAGCTCGATCAGTGGGCGCGCTGGCGCGACGACCGCCTCCGGCTCGCGGCGCCGCAGCCGGCGCCGCAGTCCACATGGCAGTCGATGCCGCAGTCCACGCCGCCGGCGATGGCCGCGCCCTCGCCCGAGCCCTCGCACGAGCCGTCGCCCTCGGGTCAGCCGCTTCCGTTCGCCGCCCCCGCAGGAGTTCTCACCCCGCCCCCGCCCGGCGTCGCCCCTCCGGGCCGGCGGTTGAAGCGCCGCAGCCCGTGGCTGGTCGTCGGCATCATCGTCGGGGTGGCGTTCATCGCGACCGCGGCACCCTTCGCGATCGGGATCTTCTCGTTCCTCTTCCTCCGCTGAGGCACTCCCCCTCGTCTGGAGTCGTGGGGCCACTCCCCCGCACGGCGGACCCCGGCCGGGTGCGTCGACGCGTCGGTGCGCCGCAGAGATCCGCCGCACGGGGGATGCCGCCGCAGCACACCGCGCCCTAGCGTGAAGGCATGCGATGCACTGAGCGAACCACGCGATGCACTGAGCGAACCATGCGACGCACTGAGCGAACACGTGTTGCACCGAGCGAACGGAGTACATCGAAGTGACCACAGGAAACCTCCTCCTCACGGGCGTCACCAAGAGCTACGGCTCTCGGCGCGTGCTCGACGACATCTCGTTCGGGGTGACGCCAGGACGCCTCACCGGCTTCGTCGGCGGCAACGGCGCGGGCAAGACGACGACCATGCGCATCGTGCTGGGCCTGCTCAACTCCGACGGAGGCACCGTCGAGCTCGACGGCCGGCAGCTCACCAGCGCCGACCGCCGCCACTTCGGGTACATGCCCGAAGAGCGCGGTCTGTACCCGAAGATGAAGGTGCTCGAGCAGATCGTCTATCTCGCCCGCCTGCACGGCTTCAGCAAGCCGGATGCCACCAGCCGAGCAACCGCGCTCCTCACCGAGCTGGGTCTCGAGGAACGGCTCGGCGACACGATCGAGTCGCTGTCGCTCGGCAACCAGCAGCGCGCGCAGATCGCCGCAGCGCTCGTGCACGACCCCGAGGTGCTGATCCTCGACGAGCCGTTCTCCGGCCTCGACCCGCTCGCGGTCGACGTCGTCGCCTCGGTGCTGCAGTCCTCCGCCGCGCAGGGCGCGTCGATCCTCTTCTCGTCCCACCAGCTCGATGTCGTCGAGCGCCTGTGCGATGACCTCGTGATCCTCGCCGGCGGCACCATCCGCGCCTCGGGCTCGCGCGACGCGCTGCGCGCCGAGCATGCGGGCAGCCGGTACGAACTCGTCTCCGCCGGCGATGCCGGGTGGCTGCGCAGCGAACCGGGCGTCACCGTGGTCGACTTCGAGGGCGGCTACGCCCTGTTCGACGCCGACGGAGCCGACACCGCGCAGCGCGTGCTGCGCACCGCCGTCGAACGCGGCGATGTCGCCAGCTTCGCCCCCAAGCATCCCTCTCTCGCCCAGATCTTCAAGGAGGTCATCCAGTGAGCACCCCGACCAAGACCGGGTCGCCGTCGCAGGCCCCGCTGATCTGGCTCGTCGCCGAGCGCGAGATCGGCTCGAAGCTGCGCAGCAAGGCCTTCCTGATCTCGACCGGCGTCCTGCTGCTGATCGCCCTCGCCGGCATCGTGATCGGCGGGTTCGCGAGCAAGAACACGGGCTCGGATGCCATGCCGGTCGCCGTGACCTCCCAGACCGCATCGGCCGTCTCGGCGCTGCCGAACGTGAAGGCCACCGAGGTGGCCGATCAGGCGGCGGCCGAGGAGCTCGTCCGCTCCGAGAAGGTCGACGCCGCCGTGCTGCCCGGCGACAACCCCGCCGGGTACACCGTGATCGCGCTGAAGGACGCTCCCAGCTCGCTCGTCTCCGCGCTCTCGCAGGCGCCGGACGTGCAGATCCTGGAGCCGGCGACCACCAATCCGCTGCTGCGCTACTTCATCGCGATCGCCTTCGGCATCGTGTTCATGGGGGCGGCGGCGACCTTCGGCGGAACGATCGCGCAGAGCGTCGTCGAGGAGAAGCAGACCCGCGTGGTCGAGATCCTGCTGTCGGCGATCCCGGCGCGCACCCTGCTCGCGGGCAAGGTGATCGGCAACACGATCCTCGCGATGGGGCAGATCCTCGCCCTCGCCGCGATCGCGACCGTGGGTCTCATCGTCACCGGCCAGAACGCCGTGCTGTCGACCCTCGGCGCCCCGATCATCTGGTTCGCGGTGTTCTTCCTGTTCGGGTTCATCCTGCTCGCGGCGATGTTCGCGGCGGCCGCCTCGATGGTCTCCCGTCAGGAGGACATCGGCTCGACGACCACCCCGATCACGATGCTGATCATGGCGCCGTACGTGCTCGTCATCGTCTTCAACGACAACCCGCTGGTGCTGACGATCATGTCGTACGTGCCGTTCTCGGCTCCCGTCGGCATGCCCATGCGGCTGTTCGTCGGCGAGGCGCAGTGGTGGGAGCCGCTGCTCAGCCTGGTCATCCTGCTCGCGAGCTGCGTGGCGGCGATCGTGATCGGCGCGAAGATCTACGAGAACTCGCTGCTGCGCATGGGGACCAGGGTCAAGCTCGGCGAGGCGCTGCGCGGCTGACCAGGCCCCGTCGCACCTCTCGGCGAGGCCCGTTTCGCACTGACGCACAGGTAAGGCTAACCTTATGAGGTTGTCTACTTAAGGAGCACCTGTGCGTCAGCGAGCCGTGGTCGGCCTCACCCTTGCAGCGGTATTCACAGTGGGGCTCTCCGGATGCGGAGCCTCCGAGGCGGTCGAGCCGGCGGCGAGCGCGGTGCCAGGACAGGGCTCGACGGCCTACCCGGTGACCATCGAGAACTGCGGCGTCGAGGTGACCGTCGACGCCGCCCCGCAGCGGGTCGTCTCGCTCGATCAGAACTCGACCGAGATCCTGCTGTCTCTCGGGCTCGAGGATCGCATCGTGGGCACGGCGTCGTGGACCGATCCCGTGCTCGACTCCCTCGCGGAGGCGAATGCCGATGTGCCGCGACTGGCCGACAACGCCCCGACCTACGAGGTCACGCTGGGGGCGGACCCGGACTTCGTGACCGCCTCGTTCGGCCGGCATTTCGCCGAGGGCGGCGTGGCCTCGCGAGACAGGTTCGCCGAGACAGGGGTCTCCACCTACCTCTCGCCGACGGACTGCGACAACGGCACGAGCATCAACGGGGGCGGAACGCGCACGACAGCGCTCACGATCGATGCGCTGTATGCCGAGATCACGGAGCTGGGCGAGATCTTCGACGTCTCGGATCGCGCGGATGCCCTCATCGCCGATCTGAAGGCGCGCGCCGAGGCCGCGACCGCCGGGGTCGATTTCGGGGGCGCGACAGTGGCCTTCTGGTTCGCGGACACCAAGACGCCGTATGTCGCGGGAGGTCTCGGCTCGGCCGCACTCCTGTCGTCGATGACGGGTCTCGACAACGTCTTCACGGAACTCGACGACGACTGGCCCGCGACCACCTGGGAAGAGGTCGCGGACCGCAATCCGCAGGTCTTCATCCTCGGCGATCTTCAGCGCGACCGCTTTCCCGGAGACCGCCTGGACGACAAGGTGGCGTTCCTGGAATCCGACCCCCTGACGAAGACCATCGACGGGGTGCGCGCCCAGCACTACATCGCTCTCCACGGCGCCGAGCTGAACCCGTCGATCAGGTTCGTCGACGGCCTCGAGAAGATCAAGGCGTGGTGGGTCGAGCACGAGGGCGAGCTCTGACCCCCACCGCGCGGAAGGCCCCTCCCGAAGACTCGTCGAGAGAAGCCTCCCCGCGCCCTCCGCGCATCCATCGTTTCGGAACGTCGAGTGCACTCGTCGTCGCCGGGCTCCTCCTTCTCGTCGTGTCGGTCGGGGTGGCGATCACCCTCGGCCCGGCGGACATCCTGATGGTCAACGTCCGCGACATCGTCTCGAACCATCTGGGCCTGACCGACATCCCGGTGAAGGCGTCGAAGGACGCGATCGTGTGGGAGGAGCGCCTGCCCCGGGCCCTCGTCGCCGCGGCGTGCGGCGCCGGGCTGGGGCTCTGCGGCGTCATCATGCAATCGCTCCTGCGCAACCCGCTCGCCGACCCGTTCATCCTCGGCATCTCGTCGGGCGCCTCGACGGGCGCGGTCGCCATCGGGATCCTCGGACTCGGCGGCGCGACGATCGGCCTGTCCGGCGGCGCCTTCGTCGGAGCCCTCGTCGCTTTCGGACTGGTCCTGCTGCTCGCCCGTCTGTCCGGCGGCGGAAACGACCGCGTCGTGCTCGCGGGAGTGGCCAGCACCCAGCTGTTCTCGGCCCTGACCTCGCTGATCATCTTCGCCTTCGCCGACTCCGACGAGACACGCGGGGTGATGTTCTGGCTGCTCGGCTCGCTGGAGGGGGTGCGCTGGGACGACGCGGCGCTCTCGGCGAGCGTGGTCGCCGCAGGCTCGCTCCTCTGCCTCCGCTACGCCCGCACCCTCGACGCCTTCACTTTCGGCGATGATGTCGCGGCGTCACTCGGCATCCACGTGGCCAGGACCCGGGCGGTCCTGCTCGTGACGACCGCGCTCATCACCGCGACGCTGGTGAGCATCGCCGGAGCGATCGGATTCGTCGGCCTCGTGCTGCCGCACGCCGCACGCCTGATCGCCGGTGCGCGCCACTCCCGTCTGATCCCGGCCACGGCGATCATCGGAGCCGTCTTCATGGTGTGGGTCGATGCCGGGGCCCGCGTCGCGTTCTCCCCCACACCGCTCCCGGTCGGCGTCGGGACGGCGCTCGTGGGAGTCCCGGTGTTCATCGCCCTGCTCGCACGCAAGAGGAGACGCGTATGACGCTCCGCGCCGAGAACGTGTCGTGGAACCGTGGCGGCACCCTCGTCGTCGACGGGGTCACTGTGCACCCGGAACCCGGGCAGACCGTCGGCCTGCTCGGACCCAACGGCTCGGGCAAGTCGTCGCTGCTGCGACTGCTGCACGGCCTGGTGCGACCGAC
>Ga0308161_1005403_pt1 | contig 11227 bp, 9 predicted proteins | sample PhyFR2_FD_201034 | JGI IMG/M metagenome (GOLD analysis project Ga0308161, IMG submission 201034) | Phyllosphere microbial communities from UC Gill Tract Community Farm, Albany, California, United States - DLSLF.R2 | ecosystem: Host-associated > Plants > Phyllosphere > Unclassified | place: USA...
ATCCCCGGGTCGCCTTTTTTTGGTTACTTTTTTGGGCGAAGCAAAAAAAGTAACCCGGCCGCCGGGACGGACTCCCGGCTTGTCTCCACGGCAGTGCAATCGAATTGCGTCACCCGGCAACGCCCGGGCAGCACTGTCGGTGTTGTTGTTGACGTTCGTATTGAAACTTCAAACTTCAACTTCAAAAGCAACTGCTGCTTCGCAGTGACGTCTTTACGGCGGGTGAAGCAACACGACCTCACTATCGTCATGACCAAGCCGGGAGTTCGCCCCGGCAGGCGACCTACTTCTTTTGCTTCGCCAAAAGAAGTAGGCAAGAAAAGGCGACCCGGTGATCGCGCCCCGCTGCGCGGGGTCCCCGTGCCGTCGATGCATGGAGCGGGGCGCGGCTAAACTCGCCAAGCAAAGCTTGGCTCAGACAGACGCCGCACCTTTTCCCGCTCCACGCACCGACGTCACGGCGCGCTCAACGGGATTTAAAAGCAACGGCAACTTCAAAAGCCACTGCAACGGCAACGGCAACGGCAACGGCAACGGCAAGGGCAACGGCCACGGCCACGGCAACGGCAACGGCAACGGCAACCGCAACCGCAACCGCAACGGCAACCGCAACCGCAACGGCAACCGCAACCGCAACCACCACTGCTCCCAGACCGCACACAATTTGCGCTCGCCCCGGTCGAAATTAAGCGCTACCGCATCGCGCTTTGGCTGCCGCAAGATGCAGCCATGCAAACCCAAGTTCACCTCCTCACCATGGCGCATCCGGGCGACGTTTCCGCCCTCGATGCTCTGATCAACAGCGGCGCCGTCGACGCCGGCCGGATCGTCGCCGTGATCGGCAAGACCGAAGGCAATGGCGGCGTCAACGATTTCACCCGCGGTTACTTCACCCAGTCGCTGATGCAGATGCTGTCCGGACACCTGCAAGCTAGCCCGGCCGAACTGGCGGCGCGCATTCCCTGCATCCTGTCCGGCGGCACCGAAGGCGTGCTCAGTCCGCATTACGTGGTGTTCTGCCGCGCGCCGGCGCAGGCGGCAAACGGGAATGAGGGCAAGGGCGGCGCGCTGGCGATCGGGCTGGCGTTCTCGGCGCCGACCGCAGTCGAGCAGATCGGCCGCGCCAGCCATGCGCACCAGGTTGCCCGGGCGGTCAGGGCCGCGATGGACGACGCCGGCCTGGACGATCCCGCCGATGTGCATTTCGTGCAGATCAAGACGCCCTGCATCACCGTGGCCCGGGCCGAGCAGGCGCGCGCCTGTGGCCTGGAGCCTGTCAGCGGCGACCCCAACAAGGCCATGGCCCATGCCCGCGCCGCCGGCGCGCTCGGCGTGGCGCTGGCGCTGGGCGAGATCGACGAGGCGGCATTGACGGACGCGGCGCTGCTGTCGGACATGGCGCTGTATTCGGAACGCGCCAGCGTGTCGTCGGGCGTGGAGATCAGCTGCAATGAAGTCATCGTGCTGGGCAACAGCCCGCGCTGGCGCGGACCGTACCGCATCGCGCACCGGCCCATGCGCGATGCGCTCGACATCGGCGCGGTGGCGGGCGCGCTGTCCGACCTCGGGCTGGCAGCTTCGCCGCAGCTGGGCCAGGACGCGCTGGGCCGCATCGCCGGCGTATTCGTCAAGTGCGAGCCGCAGCGCAACGGCAGGGTGCGCGCCAGCCGCCACACCATGCTGGACGACACCGACATCAACGCCCAGCGCCACATCCGCGGCGCCGTGGGCGGCATGGTGGCCGGCGTGATCGGCGACGGCCGCATCTTCGTCTCCGGCGGCGCTGAGCACCAGGGGCCGGACGGCGGCGGACTGATCGCGGTGATCGCGTCCGGTGCGCAGGACGCATGATGCAGGCCCACCCCTGGATGCTGTCGGCCCGCTCGCTGGCGCAGGCTTACCGGCGCGGCACGCTCGACCCGGTCGAAGCGCTGGCATCGGTGCTGGCGCGCATGGACCAGGTTAATCCGCGCATCAACGCCGTCGTCAGCAGCGACCGTCAGGCCGCCCATGCGGCGGCCGAGGCCAGCGCCCGGCGCTGGCGCTCGGGCTGCGCGCTGTCGGCGCTGGACGGCGTGCCCTTCACCGTCAAGGACAACCTTTTGACCGGCGGCCTGCGCTCGACCTTCGGCAGCGCGCTGTATGCCGATTACATTCCGGACGCCGACGAACTGCCGGTGGCGCGGCTGCGCCAGGGCGGCGCGGTCCTGATCGGCAAGACCAATGTGCCGGAGCTGACCGTTTCCGGCACCACCGACAACGCGCTGTTCGGCCTCACCCGCAACCCGTGGAACCCGGCCTTGACGCCGGGCGGCTCCAGCGGCGGCGCGGTAGCCGCGGTGGCGTCCGGCATCGCGCCGCTGGCGCTGGCCACCGACGGCGGCGGCTCGATCCGCCGGCCGTGCGCCCATACCGGCTGCGTCGGCCTGAAGCCTTCCACCGGCCGCGTGCCGCGCAGCCGCGGCTTTCCGGTCTTCCTGCATGACTTCGAAGTGGCCGGGCCGATTGCCCGCAGCGTGGACGACCTGGTGCTGGCCATGCGCGAACTCTCGCCCTGGTCGGCCGCCGACAGCCGCTCCGCGCCATTCCAGGCGCTGCCGTTCTGCGTCCCGGAACAGCCGGCGCCGGCACGCATCGCGCTGCTTGCCGGCCTGGGCGAAGCGCCGGTCGATGCCGACAGCGCCGATGCCGCCGAGGCGTCGTGGGAGGCGCTGTCCAGGCTGGGGCATGCGCCGGTGGCGCTCAGTCCGGCCCAGCGCGCCACGCTGGTGCAGGCACTGGCCGACATCAACGATGTCGCCTGGCCGGTGCTGAGCGGCAGCGGGCTGGCCTGGCTGATGGCCACCCATCATGCAGGCCGGGAACAGGACTTGTCGCCGCCGCTGGCGGCCATGCTGGAGCAGGGCAGGCAGCGCAGCGGCGCTGACCTGATGGGCGCGCTGCGCGCCGTTGCGCGGCTGCGCGATGTGCTCTCGCTGCTGATGCAGGACATCGACTGCCTGCTGCTGCCCTCGGCCGCCGCCCAGCCCTGGCCGGTGCATCAGCCGCATCCGCCCCTGATAGCCGGCCGCCCGGCCGGCCCGCGCGGCCACGCGGTCTTCACCGCATTCGCCAATGCCGCCGGCCTGCCGGCGCTGGCCCTGCCGGCTGGGCTGGGCGCCACCGGCATGCCGCTGGGCATACAGCTGGTGGGCCGCCATGGCGCCGACGGCTGGCTGTGCGCCATCGGCCAGCAACTGGAAAGGGCGCATCCGTTCGCGCCGCTTTGGGAACGCCAGACCATGCACGATGCCGGTGCATGCGGGACTGGCATGCAATCCGCTAGGGAGGAAACATGAGCCATCAACACACCAATGACCAGACCCGCAAGCTGCGCATCGCCATCGTCGGCGCCGGCGTGGCCGGCTGCATCGTCGCGCGCCACCTGGCGCAGCGGCAGGATGTCGAACTGACCTGCCTGGAGCGGGTTGCGCGCGATGACCACAGCGAAGCCGGCACCGGCCTGAACATCGGGCCCAACGCCATCAAGCTGCTGCGGGCGCACGACCCAGCGCTGGCCGATGCGGTGCAGGCCGCGAGCCTGCCCTGGAAAAGCTGGCGCACCTCGCTCACCGACGGCACCGAGCTGTTCTCGCTGCCGCTGTCGCAGGTGGCCGACAACGACGGCGTGCGCATCCGCTGGTCCGAGCTGTACCGCGTGCTGCGCGATGCCGCCGGCGATGCGGTGCGCTATGGCGTGACGATCAGGGACGTGGCGCGCCAGGCGGATGGCCGCTGCCGCCTGCGCTACGAGGCCGATGGCCAAACGCGTGTGCTGGACGACATCGACCTGCTGATCGGCGCCGACGGCCGCTATTCCGACACCCGCCGCGCGCTGTCCGGCGCGCCGGCGATGCGCCAGGTCGGCGTGGCGATCTTCCGCCTGCTGGTGCCGGATACCTCGGGCGGGCTGATTGACGACTACGAGCAGTGGTTCAACGGCCCGCACCGGCTGCTGGCCTTCCGCGTGCCGCCCGGCCACATCTACATGGCGGGCACCTTCCCGCTGGAAGCCGGCAACGAGATCGCCGCGCAGCACAAGTCGGCCACGGCGCTGCGCCGCTATTACACGCCGTCCCATGGCCCGGCCGGCGCGCAGGCCGCCTGGCTGACCGACACCCTGTGCAGCCATGTCGACCAGATCCACTGGGCGCGCCTGCAGGAAACCGAGGCCGGCTATCTGGATGCCGACGCACCCATTCTCTATCTGGGCGACGCCGCCCACGGCATGGTGCCCACGCTGGGGCAGGGCGCCACCCAGGCGATCGAGGATGGCTGCGTGGCGGCCGGGCTGATCGCGCAACGGCTGGCGGCGGGCAGCACCGATGTGCGGGAATGGCTGGCCGCCTTCGACACGGCGCGCCACGAGCGCATCCGCTTCGTGATGGACTTCTCGCTGGAAGCCAGCGACACCCTGTTCGCCGGGGCCGACCCCATAGCCGGCTCGCTGAAGAAGATGCAGCCGCCATTCCAGGACAAGCTGCGCCGCCTGTACCGCGACGTGGCGCCGGCCGGAGCGGCATCGTGACGGCCGCGGTGGTGCATGGCCTGTTCCATGCGGCGATCAAGACCGCCGACCTGAATGCGACGCGGCGCTTCTATGTCGACGTACTGGGACTGCTTGAAATAGCGCGTCCCGACTTCGGCTATCCCGGCGCCTGGCTGGCCTGCCCGCATCCGGGCGGCGCCGCCATCATCCATATCTATGCCGGCGGGCCGGCGCTGGGCGCCGACGGCCACGCGCCCAAGGGCAGCGCCGCGATCGATCACCTGTCGCTGGCGTGCAGCGGCTATGCCGCCTTCAAGGCCCGCTTCATCGCGCATGGCCTGGACTGGCGCGAGTTCGTGGTGCCGGGCACCGCGCTGTGGCAGCTGTTCGTCTACGACCCCAGCGGCGTGCAGCTGGAACTGACCTTCAACGGCGAGGCCGAGGCGGGACCGCCGCCCGACCTGTCCGACGCGCGCCGCTATATCGCCGGCGCCGGCTTCTTCGATCCCTCCACCTATTCCCTGATCCAACCCTGAAGGACTGTTATGACCCTCTCCACACTCTGCAAGATCGCCTTCACCGTTGCCGCCGGCCTTGCCACCGTCGCCGTCGCCCATGCCGAGGACAAGGTGCGCGTCGGCGTATTCGCCTCCAGTTCCGCGCTGCCGTATTTCGTCGGCGTCGAGCGCGGCTATTTCAAGGAAGCCGGCATCGCGGTCGAAACCGTCACGCTGGCGTCGGCTCCGCTGATCGTGCAGTCCATGGTCAGCGGCGACATCGACGCCGCGTCCAACCTGGTCACGCTGGAAGGCGCCAACATCAGCCAGCGCCGTCCCAACACGCTGACCTATATCTCGCTCAACGGTCAGAACGCGCAGTACATCACCGAGCAGTTCGTGGTCAAGGCCGGCTCGCAGGCCAAGACCCTGAAGGACCTGAAGGGCGCCAAGCTGTTTTCCGCGCCCGGCCCGGCCAATGTCGGTACCGCCAAGGCCGTGCTCAAGGCCATCGGCCTGGAAGAGAACAAGGACTACACGATGCAGGAACAGCAGCTGTCGGTGCACCTGGGCGCGCTGCAGGCCGGCACCTTCGACGCCGGCTATACGCTGGAGCCGGTGGCTTCCACCATGATCAAGCAGGGCGTGGCGCGCCGGCTTGAAGCCGGCGTGATCTCCACCCACCTGCTGGGCAATCCGTCCGCCCAGGCTTTCGCCGCCGGCGGCGCGCTGTCCAACAAGCTCCTCGCCGAGCGGCCCGATGTCGCTGCCCGTTTCGCCAGGGCCTGGGCCAAGGCGGTCGCCGCCGCCAACAGCGACGCCAGCACGCGCGAGCTGCTGGCCAAGGACATGAACGTGCCGGCCGCGCTCGCCGCCACCGTGCCGCTGGCGAACTTCGTGATGGTCAAGGACATGACGCCGGCGCAGAAGACCGACTTCCAGAAATTCGTCGACATCGGCGTTGGCCTTGGCGTGGTCAAGGGCGCGGTCGACACCGGCGCGATGATCAGGGGGATGTGATGCAGGCGCTCAAGCACATGGAAGCACCGCAGGCGGCGCGTCCGCCCGGCGCCGGCGAGATCGCCGGCATGGATCTCGGCCACCGCTGGTACGCGCCGGGCACCCATATCACGATACGCGGCCTGCACAAGACCTTCGGCGCCCACACGCTGTACGACGGCTTCGACCTCGACATCCCGAAAGGCAAGATCATTTCCATCTTCGGCCCCAACGGCTGCGGCAAGAGCACGCTGATCAACATGATCGCCGGCATCCTGCCGTATGACAAAGGGCAGATCCTGTTCGACGGCAAGGACGTGCACGACACCCGCATCGGCTACGTGTTCCAGAACTACCGCGAGGCGGTGTTCCCGTGGATGCGGGCGATCGACAACATCCGCTATCCGCTGAAATACCTCGACCTGTCCAAAGGCGAGAAGGAAGCCCGCATCGACCGGCTGGTGGAGAGCTTCGACGTGAAGATCGACCTGAACAAGTACCCGTACCAGATGTCGGGCGGCCAGCAGCAGATGGTGTCCATCATGCGCGCGCTGGTGGTCGACCCGGAAGTGCTGTTCCTGGACGAGCCGTTCTCGGCCCTGGATTACGAGATGACCCAGTTCCTGCGCGACCGGCTGCAGAAGGTCTTCATCGAGCGCCCGGTCACCACGCTGCTGGTGTCGCACGACCTCGACGAGGCGGTCTACCTGGCCGACTACGTGCTGCTGCTGTCGCGCAATCCGACCCGCATCGCCGACTTCGTGCCGTTCGACGCGCCGCGTCCGCGCAGCGCCGAAACCACGCTGACGCCGGACTTCCTGCGGGTCAAGGGCCACAGCCTGGAAATCTTTCAACGGGAGGTAAGGAAATGAAAAGCAGCGAGGAACTGATGAGCAAGCTGCAGCCGGTGCTGGGCCTGTTTCTGCTGGTGGTGTTCTGGGAGCTGGCCTTCGAGATGCGCCTGGTCGACCCGGTGCTGCTGCCTTCGCCCGCGCAGTCGTTCCAGGCCTTCTGGCATGGGCTGGAAGAGGGCTCGCTGTGGGCCGACCTGCGGCGCACGGTGGCGCGCACCGGCATCTCCTTTGCCATCGCGCTGGTGATCGCGGTGCCGCTGGGCATTTTGCTGGGTTCGTCCGACAAGGTCTATCGCGCGCTGGAATTCCCGATCGACTTCTTCCGCTCGACGCCGGCCTCGGCCATGTTCCCGCTGTTCCTGATCCTGTTCGGCAGCGGCGAAAGCACCAAGATCGCGGTGGCCGCCTTCGGCGCGGCGCTGGCCATCCTGTTCGCCACCGCCTACGGCGTGATGAATGCGCGCAAGCAGCGCCAGCTGGCGGCGCGGGTGATGGGCGCATCGCGGCTGCAGGTGCTGTCGGACGTGACGATCTGGGAGAGCCTGCCGCAGACCTTCGTCGGCATGCGCTCGGGCGTGTCGCTGGCGCTGGTGATCGTGATCGTCGCCGAGATGTTCATCGGCTCCACCGACGGCCTCGGCCAGCGTATCCTGAAGTCGCAGATGGTGTTCGACATGCCCGACATGTATGCCTCCATCTTCGCCGCCGGCGCGCTGGGCTATCTGCTCAACCTGCTGTTCATCGTGGCGGAGCGGCGCTTCGTGCACTGGGGCGGCAAATGAGCCATCGACCAATCAACAAGAAGGAAGCTGCCGCATGCTGATCAATGACCCTGAAACCCTGGCCCAGTTGCAGAAGGCCTTTGCCGAATACGAACAGGCGCTGGTCAGCAATGACGTGCCGACACTGGACCGGCTGTTCTGGAACTCGCCGCATACGCTGCGCTACGGCGCCGGCGAAAACCTGTATGGCTTTGACGAGATACAGGCCTTCCGCAACAGCCGGCCGGCGAAGAACCTGGAGCGCAGCGTGCTGCGCACCGCCATCACCACCTTCGGCACCGATCACGGCGTGGCCAACATCGAGTTCAGCCGTCCCGGCAGCGACCGCATCGGTCGGCAGTCGCAAACCTGGGTGCGCTTCGCCGATGGCTGGAAGGTGGTGGCTGCGCATGTGAGCCTGATGACGTAAGGAAAGGCGCCTGCTGCACCCGTCCCCTGCGGCAGCAGGCGCTCGTGATTGACCGCGACAGGCCTGTTGTCGGCTCCGCTGCTGAAGGCGCCGACAGCGTGAACAGCCGAACTGTTACTGTTACCCAGAAACCCGCATCACATTTCACGATCCGGTGGCTTACGCGCAAGCGTAGGCCGCTATTTCTTTGATACGGCGGAAAATTCATGGCTGAGCAGACAAGTTCGACGAGTGTGTCGGGCGGCAACAAACATCAGGTTGGCAAGACCTTCAACAACGCAAACCAACAGGACGAACCAGATAAAACCGGCAACACTGGCAATACGGCTGTCGTACTGGCTGCGCGCAGCGGGCCGTCCCAATTCCAGCAGGGCCAGCAGGCCCAGCAGACCGGTATGCCATCGGTAAGCTATCGTCCTCCACCGCCTTCCACGCCGCCGCCATTCCTGCCCAACCTTGCGCTTTCCGGCAATACTTCCAGTGCATTGCTTCACACCCCTTCGGCAAAAGGCAATGCCGGGGCAAGTATCCCGCCGGTCACGCCGCCTGCGCTGGCCTTGCTGGCCACGCTGGCCCCACTCGGCTCGCCGGCTTCATCAATGTCTTCGCCTGGCGGCAGTACAGCAAGCTATCCCTCCTTGACTTCACTCGGGCCGTTAACGCCTTCCCTTGGCAACAGTTCTGCGCTACACACTTCGCCTCGTCCTTCATCCGGCAGCAATTCAACATCGCTTTCGGGGAACGGGCTGCCTGTATCGAGGGCAAGCGGAAGTGCGAATAGCAATCCAACAAACGCGGGCCGAACGACAAGAAGGGCGTCGAGCATGGTTTCGGGCATGGTTGCATTGCCATCGCAAACGTCGGGCCAGGCTTCTGGTTCATCCAGCGCCAGCTTGGGCTTCATGAGGGATTTGCCGCCTTTGCCGTCGCGTCCGTCAGCGCCAGCCATGGTCATTACAGCGTTGTCCGGCCAGCCAGGCCCACCTCCGCCAGCCGACCAGCCAGGGCCGCCGCCGCCAACCGATGCGCCGCCATTGTCGCCGCGCCAACAGCAGGCCTTGCCGAGCCAGGCGCCGCTATCGCCGCGGGCAAGCGCGTCCGTCTACGTTCCGCCGGAGGTCCTGCTGCCGCTAGGGGTGCAGAAAGGTGGCATCGAGGAAACCGCGCGCCGGTGCATATTGGCGGAGGCTACGCAGGGTTTTGTTCTTGCCACGATAGGGCGCACGATGAATCCTACATACGGCGGGGAGAAGGTATATGTCAACCTGGCCGATTACTTCATGAAGCAGATAGAAGGCCAGGAATTCTCGAAGACCATCGATGAAGTTCGGGAAACCATATTGGCCGACCCCGCCAGGCATCTCAGAAAGCTTAGCAAGACCACGGGCGCGGTGGATGACGCAACCGGACAATCCAAGTCAGTCGATTGCGACTACGGGATGACGCTCCTGCAGCCACTATTCAACCTGATCTGTGGCGACAGGCAAGCTTATGAGGACTGCGGCTTGCCCGGATCGCTCAAGTCGCTGTTCCTCGCCCTGGACCGGAATCTGGTCAAGGCCATGCTTCACTGGCACGAAGGCCAGAAACTGGTGCGCAATGGAATGAAGGGCGAAATTGAAAAGCTGAAGTCGAACAAAAGTAACTGTGACGATAAAGGAAATCTCAAACCCGGGAAGTTCAGTGAACTCCGCAAGCGCTATGGCTGGATGGTCGAGTTCTATTCCACGCTTTTGACGAGCAAGGGGATCACGGCCAGTTACATCAGGGAGTGCCGCCTGAATTTTTTCAAGGGCATACTCTTCACGCGTTGCATCAGTCCTTTCCTGGTGCCCGGAGATGGCATCGCGCCGGAAAGCGATGCCTATAAAGCGTTGGTAAAAGCGAGCGCTGCGGCCAACAAGATATTCGCGCAACGTTACAAGGTGTTCCGCGAAGACTTCATTGACTATTCCGACCGTTTCCTGCCCGAGCAGGAAGCTACGGAATTACGTTCGCTCGAAGCCAGGGAAAAGCGGCTCGAAAGTAAGGAGCAGTGGCTCGAAAAGGCCAGCAAGACGAAAAAGGCCAGTGGTGCGAGCGACAAGAAGCTTGCGCCAAAAAAGGTGCGCGCAAGCGCTCCCACGCTGTTGCAGGGTAAAGACTTTGCCGAGTTGATGGAAAAGGAAAAAAGTCTGGTCGAACAGGACGCAGGGAAGGACCCATTCGCCGCAAGCGCCAGCAACAGGGCCGCCCAGAGACGTTGGATCGAGGGCTTCCGAAAGGAGCATGGAGACTCTTTCAAGGCGATGCCGGCCCTTGATCTGGAGTTCACGAAACGCCTGCGCAAATGGCGCAAGAAGGAAGAGCAGCTTGATGAGCCCGCGTTCAAGGAAAAGCTGGCGGCGCTTTACAAGCAGGCCCGGAAGGAAGTCGAGCGCAATGCGACCGCTTCATCGAAGACTGCCGCGCCAAACATTGTTGATTCCGGCAAGGCTCAACAGACTGTTTCATCGCCGCGTGCAAGCCAGGCACGGGAGACGGCAGAAACTGACTTGACTCCGAAAAAGAAAAAGAAGGTCGCCAAAGCCGCGAAGGGATTGACGGCGCTGAACGAGGTGCAGTCAAAGTCAGTGGAAACCTTGCTGCGTGACAGGCGGCGCCGCGCCTATCTTGAGCGCTTTCCTGCGCTGGAGGCACCACTGAAACAGGAGTTCCTCGCATGGTGCAACGAAGGAACAGGTGGAAATCCGGCGCTCGCCCTGCAGAAAATATTCGACGACCTGGTCGTGCGACTCTTTTTCGATGCCATGCGGTTACGGCAGGCAGTGACCGATGCCGATTTTGAAAAACTGAAGAAGGCCTGCGAGGAATGGCCTTCCAAGTCGAATGGCTGGGAAAGCCCCAAGCCTGAGGAAATGTCCTTCATCTGGCGCACCAGGGTTTGCGCAAAGCCGGCGCTGGCGATCGTCTCCAATATCAATATCCGTATGGCGGAAGCCATGATCGACCGGGTGCTGAGCGATCCGGCATCCCAGGTGGACCTCGCCGACGACACTCTGAAGAATGAATTTCTGAACAAGGCCCAGTTATGGCTCGATAGCGGCGCAACGGGAATGGGGCCGGAACAGATTATTCGCGGCTATTACGAGGATATGTTCATCAAGCATTTCATCAAG
>Ga0308161_1005405_pt1 | contig 11223 bp, 15 predicted proteins | sample PhyFR2_FD_201034 | JGI IMG/M metagenome (GOLD analysis project Ga0308161, IMG submission 201034) | Phyllosphere microbial communities from UC Gill Tract Community Farm, Albany, California, United States - DLSLF.R2 | ecosystem: Host-associated > Plants > Phyllosphere > Unclassified | place: USA...
TGGTTTCGTAGGTTTTTGGATTTTGACATTGCATGGGTGTCGACTTTCTCTCTCGATTCGATTCGATTCGATGCACGTCGATGTAGTCGGATCTTTCGTCCCTTGTCTTCGTCAGAGCCGTTATGGAATCTTTTTTCTCTCACCTTGTCACTCAAAAATGATCGAAAAATTTCAGAGTCTCTTCTGACCTCACTCTCCTTTCACTCTTCAACCTCAAACACGACTTTCGCGTCCACCTATGGATCAACAAGAGCTCGTTAATCGACTCGTGATTGCAACAGAAGAGCAAGATGTACTCTATTGTTTGGTTTGGCTTCACGAGATGAAAGAGAAGAACTTGTTGGAAATAGCTATAGACGGCAAACGTGAGTCTATCCTGTTCTGAGAGACTTTAATCAACAATTCTGAACTGATTCGAGACGCGACCGTAGATTCTTGGAGGAGTTGCAGTGCACTCGCTTCGATCGTACAAAATGAGTTCACTAAGTTGAGGAAGATCATGATGGAACTGCTATTATTGAGTGGTGCAGATAGTCAGGACTTGGAAGTGATGGATTTCGCAGTCAAGGCGAGGAGTATGGAAGCGACTATCATGTTATTGAATTGGGAGAGAATCGGAAAGGGAGAAGGTGAGCTCTCGGTGGTTCGATCAGCGAATGAGATGAAGCTTACCTATCGTTGAGAGTCCACAGCGATCGACGCGAGCCAACTTCTCGAGATGCCATTGGAGGAAGCGGCAGATTGGATTGATTCAAATTTGCCTCAACCTCCAAATCCCAATTCTCTGACTGGCGATGGTCCACTTCCTGCTCGTCCTTCATCTTACGCAATCTCTTCACCATCTCTGATCTCTCTGACGACGGACGCTCCTCCCTCACCTCCTCCTGCACCCGTCGTCAAACTCGTCGAAAACTTCGAATCGAAATCCAACATATCTTCGGCCATTCCTACTTCTGCTCGATCGAGCACAGCAACCACTCCCTCTCGTCCCCTTATCCGTATTTCGGCGCTCAGCTACCTCAGTACATACTTCGACGAGTCGGACGTTTCGCCATCCTCTCCCACTTCCCCCGCTTCTCCCTCCTCACCCGCTTCTATTCGCTCTCCAAGTCCTCGTCGACGATCTTCCTCCTCACCTACTCCCATCGATAGAGCAGAAACCCCCGATAGCTCTCGCGCTCCTTCACCTGAAATCGACAGGAAACCTTCGTCCCTCGATCGATTCTTCCCAAAAGAGACGGAACAAGAGGAGGAGGAGGAAGCGATTCCGAAAGCAGTCATCGAGATCAAGGGATGTGCTGCTGCACCATTGAATCCGGCGAAAGATCTCGTCAGCCCGCCCGAGCACTCAGCGGCCCACCTCTCGTCCAAAGAACCCTCCCAATCGATTCGTCTACACCTCGTCGACTTCCCTAGACGGTATGCACAAAGCAACATTATTCGCCTCTTCCGCAACATCGGCGTAAGATGCGAAGTGACCCAATTCAACGCCCATGCACCTATCAATTTCGCCCACGTTTCCGTCGCCATCATGTCTACCGATCGATGCATCAAACACGCTCGATCTAGAGGAATCAGGTGTGAGGTCGCGTTGTGCGACGCCGAACGATGGTATGAAGTCCAATCGAGATATACCTACCAGGCTCCTCCAACCCGATTTTCGATCAAACCCGCTCCTTCGTATAACGATCGATTCAGTTCCCGCACTCCTCCACGGTATTCGGATGATCGCTATGCTCCTCGAGCAGAAGAACCTTCTCCACCTCCCTACTGGCGACGACGCGATTCCGGTTACAATCTGGATCGATCACGACGAGACGTACAGGAGGAGGAGGAGGAGGAACGTTACGCTCGAGGTCGAAGTCGCTCTCCTTGTCGTGGAAGAGCCTGGTCGCGCTCGCCTAGTCCACCTTCAAGACAACGATCCCCTTCTTTCGATTCAGTTTACTCAAGAAGCCCTTCCCCTTCCCCTCGATCTCGTCACACCTACTCTCACAAACGTCAGAGGTCACCCTCTCGCTCACGGTCTCGCTCCAGATCGAGATCTCGAAGGCACGAGGGATTGTCGAGGGAGAAGAAGAAGCAAAGGAGGAAATCGAAAGGAAGGAGGATGTCATCGGTTACTGGGCGGTTACTTGCTGGAGATGGTCGCTGAGTGATCATGAAGACGAAGATTAGTGGGAAGAGAGAGGGAGTTGGAAGAGGAGGACGTTTTCGAATATCTTCTTGCTGTTTCATACCGGACTTGTGCTGTCTTATACCTTGATGTCATATCTATCAGTATACTTATTCGATGTCATACTATACCCTTCCTCAACCTTGATTAATTTGCTGGTCACTCGCTGGCAGATTCGCGAAGTCGACTTTCAGACTTTGGCTCTCACTTTCACTCTCCACCCTTCATCACGCTTTACGACTCGGAAAGACGCTTAAATGCTTCTTCAAGGACTAGTAGATCGACTGATAGTAGCTACAGAGGAGCAAGATGTTCTCTACGTTCTCCATTGGCTCAACGAGATGAAACAGCAAGATTGCCTGGAACAAGCTATCAACAACAAGCGTGAGTCCACTCTTACGTCTATATAGCTGAGCAAGATACTAACAATGATCTGAGCACGCGACTAGACTCGTGGAAGGGTTACTCAGCGTTGGAGTCTATCATTGAATCTCCCTTCTCTCAACTCAGCAAATTCATCCTCCAAATGCTACTCTTCCAAGGTGCAGATGGTCAATCGGAACAGATTCAAAAGCTGGCTATGCAGAAAGAGAACCTCACAGTCCTTCGCATACTTCTTACTTGGAACGTCAGTGGTGGAGATGCAGGTTCGTTTCCAAGATCCCATCGAGTCTGAGAAAGCTGACAGGTGATTGATGAGACTACAGCAACAGGGACCGCTCAACTTTTCGAATGTTCCCTAGAACAGGCAGCGAGTTGGATTGATTCGAATCTGCCTCGAGCGCCGAACCTGGAAAATCTCACAGGCTGTGGACCTCTTCCCCCTTCTCCAGCTGAAGCTTCTCACTCCGCTCTCGACAACGAATTGCTCGAAGCGCAAGTGCAGCTCGCAGAATCCTCGACGGAACTTGTCGAAACAGCTTCTTCGCTCTTCGCCCCAGAGGATGATCACGAACAGCTCCCTTCCCAACTAGAAGAAGGAGAACTCCCAAGTGAAACAGTAACTTTCGATCCCGGTGAGAATGATCACTCCTTTTCCTCGCCATCTTCTCGTTTCTCCCCTCGACCATCTCGCTCACCCTCGTTTTCGCCCATTTCTTCATCACCACCTGCCGCTTCTTTGATCGACTCCAATCTTCCGATCTTCCCCGACCGTAGTGCCTTCACCGAATCCGAGTACAGACGAGAGATGCCTAGAACATCAACAGATTCATCTCCTCAACACGCTCTTCCCGTCGTTCGACTTTACCTCGGTGGCTTGCCTTTCGGTACTCGTGTCGTAGATATCGAAAACCTTTTCCAGAACATGGAAGTCAAGTGCCGCGTCGATTGGAGTACTCGTGACAAAGACCTCAATCGATTTTGTTTCGTCGACATCGAATCGGATCAGGTATCTCATTCCATCCAACAACTCGACGGTACTCGTTTGGGAGACCGTGTCATCACTTGTGCAGTAGCTCGACGTGCACTACCCGAGGAAGAACATCGTCGTCGATCTCGCGAGTCGGATTACTCTTCTTCTCGAATTTCGAACTTTGTCCGACCTCTTGACGATCTCTCGAATCTATCCAAGCGTTCCACAGCTCCACCTCGATCTCCTTCTCCCCTCAATGCAGTACCCGCAGCGTACAACCTCCTCATCTTGAATCTCCCCTTACTCGAAACTTCCCACGCTCTCGACTTCCTCGATAAATTCCCCCGATGCGAAGTGTTACAGTTGAAATCTCGAAATCAAGCTGTAGCGTTCATCGGTGTCAACTCGGAATACGATGCCAACTACATCATCGACCATTACGGCGGTCGTAGGATTAGCGGAGAGAAGATTTCGATCGTACCTGTTAGGAAAGGATTGGGTGCGGAAGAAGCGGTTCTTGAGCATTTCGGAAGAACGGATGACTCGGACGTTGGCGAAGGATCAGTAGCGAAGAAGCGAAGATTCGATTGATTGCGAAGAGGGGATCGTAGCGAAGAGAAGAAGGGACGAGGAAGAGGAAAACGAAATACTTTGCATCTTACCGAATAGACACTAGCTTAGCAGAACATCTCGGAAGTGCATGCTTGGACTCTGGTTGTAACTAGAAAACTTCGTTTTCTCTCGCCGCGAACTTGCAAAATCTTTAGGCTCGGTTTCACTTTCACCTCCTAATCGACATCTCGCACTCACCTCGACGAATACTTAAATGACTCCACAAGATCTTACAGACCGTCTGACTATAGCTACCGAGGAACGAGATGTCTTGTACGTGTTGTATTGGCTCAACGAGATGAAGGAAACGAACTGTCTTAGGGAAGCTATCGACAACAAGCGTGAGTTCAGGGGTTGATTGCTAGACTGGTCTGGATAATGTTGATCCTCTCCCTTTTCTTGCAGACTCCTGGAAGGGTCACTCAGCGCTCGAATCTCTTATCAAATTCCCTCTAACTCAGCTTCGCCGTTTGATCCTCCAGATTCTGTTACTGGAGGGCGGAGATGCTCGCTCAGAGGAAATAGTGGAATTAGCGATGAAGGAGCGGAATTTGGATGTACTCAAGATTCTTCTAACTTGGGAAAAGTCGGGGAAAGAAGAAGGCAAGGCTCCCTCTTGCTGTCCACGTCTAGCTTAAGAGGGCTGATGATCAGAGCAACAGCAAAAGATGGGCAATATCTCCTATGCTCGACCTTGGCAGAAGCGGCAAACTGGATCGATCAGAATTTACCTCTCCCTCCAAATCCCGACTTGTTGTCCGGTTTCAACGATCCTCCGCCCATCCCTTCGAACTTTGAAGCGACTCTCGCACCTTCAGCTCCCTTAGCAAGCGGAAAAGTTGATGAGCTCTCTTCAGAATCGGTTTCTCATTCGCCTGTTCTCGATCATTTCAACCCATCAGTCGCCCAGGAGGCTTCGTCGTCGGATCTCGACTCGCCTCGTTCACGATCATCTTCACCACAAGTAGCACGCAGCTCCCTTCTGAGCCCTTCACCTCAGCACAAACGAACCTCGCAATCGCCAGCTCCTCTTCCCTTGAACTCGAATCGAACTCTCGCTTTCTCGCCGTCACCTCCTAGACCTCGACTTCCACCTTCACTTGTCTCCGAAGCTATGTCTCCACCTCGTTCCTCACCTTTCTCCTCTACAACGCGAACTTCGATCGATCGCTTGACTCTGGGAAACTTACCTCTCGGTTTCCGCTCTATCGACGTACAAGAGTTGTTCGCAATCATCGGTGTCGACTGCAAAGTGCTCATCTGTCACACAAGCTTTAGTCCAACTTACGCCTACGTCGATGTCGCACAAAGCCAGACCGGTCTCTGCGTCAAACTTCTTGACCAGAAAAGGGTTCAAAATTTCACGATCTGGTGTCAAGTCGCTCGTTCCACGGAGAAGACGAAGCAACCTCGCAAACGCTCGAAGATCGACCCCGATGACAACTTTCCTCTCCCTCTCCCTCCCGTTTCGCAACCACCTTCAAGTCCTTCTTCGTTCCGTCCCTCTTCCGATGAATCGTCACACAACCTCCTCATGCTCAACCTTCCCCTCAACCATTCACTCGAAGTACTCGCCATTCTTCAGAACCTTCCTCCTCACGAGCTCCATCGCCTCGAAGATCAAGATCAGTCCGTCGTCTTCATGCGAGTCGATTCTTCCGATTCCGCAACCTCGTTGATCGATCTTTGGCACAACTTCTCGATCGATGGAAGACGGGTTCAGTTCAAGTATGCGAAGGTGGGATTGAAAGGTATTGAAGCGATTCGAGATCAATTTGGGGCAACGAACGATTCAAAGCCGAAATCAGCCTTCACGTCCACCTCCAATCGACGCAAGAAGCTACGTCGCTCTCTTTCCGTTAGATCCTCGAAGGAGTTGGAGACATCAGGGTGGAAAGAGAGGGAGGAAGATTGGAAACGAGCGCAAGGAGGAAGAACTGGAGGCCCATGGGGAGAATGGGATCTCGTCTGAAGGAAGCGTACTTGTCACGAGTCTTACTGAACAGCGATGCAGAATGGAGGTCACGCGGGAACTCCAAGGAGTCGAGGGGAGGGAGGATGTGTCGATTTGAACTCTTTGTTTTCGTTTCGACCAATTCGACCATGCTTCAGCTTCGGTACAATTCTGCTGTCTGCTTCGGCTTCGCTTTGAAGATTTTCGATCAAGAGCTGCGCAGAAGTATCCGCGGACCGGCGTCGGACTTTTTCCTCTCTCTCTCTTTTTTCTATTCCCATTCTCACTCTTTCTTCTCCTCGCTCTCATCCCTCTACAGTCACCTTCAACATGTCGACAGCTCAGGAGCTTACGGATCGTCTGACTGTCGCCGCGGAGGAGCAAGACGTCCTGTATGTCCTCCATTGGATCGACGAGATGAAGCAGAGGAAGTGTTCGGATGAAGCGATTAACGGAAAGCGTGAGTTCCAGTTCACGTTTCTCCACAAGCTATGACTGATTGGCTCTCGTCGATAGATTCGTGGAAAGGCTACTCAGCTATCGGATCAATCATTCTTTCTGAATTCAGTCGACTTCTCAAGCTCATCCTGGAGATCCTACTGCTGGAAGGGGCAGATTCAGATGCAGGGCTGGATTTGTGTATGGAACACGGGAACAGCGAAGTGATGGAGTTTCTCCTGAACTGGGAAACAGGAGGTCGCGAAAAAGGTTCGTCGAGCTTTCTCTCTCTCTACACCTTCGCCGTTCGTGGCTGATCAACGAGGGGAACAGCCCGAGATGCCGTACATCTTTTGGTTCTTCCATCGGAGAAAGCGGCAGACTGGGTCAAATCGAATCTTCCTTCGCCTCCGAACTCCGAATCTCTCACGAGAGACAGACCTCTCCCTGCTCCCCCTTCTCCTCCTCCCACGCCAACGCTTGAGCCGATACTTGCGATCTTACAGCCATCGACAGTCGTTCCTCAACTACAGCAAGAAGACACAGTTGCTAGTTTCGGAGTCATCGACCTAGAAGAGTACCGCCCGATTGATCCTGAAGAAGGAGAAATCGTCACAACCTCCAAACAGCTCGCAGCGATAGAAGATTCGGTCCCGCAACACTTTCATCTACCTCGTCCGCCTATCTCGTTCCATTCAGTAGATCCAATTCTCGAGGAGAGCTTTGCTGGTTCGACATTCTCCGCAACTTCACGCTGTCCGGTCGCAAGCGCATCAATCGATTACAGGTTCCCTCTCGTATCGACACCGATCCCTCTCCCTTACGAGGCAGTCACTCCGTCTCAACTCTCAGATCGTACAAATTCCCCTCGTCCTCTACCGGTTCCTCCTCTGCTACCTCATCCCCCTCGCGTCTCTCCAGCCAGCCCCTCACATACTCTTCTGATCGTCAACCTCCCACTCTACGGCACATCCGAATCCCTCGCATTCCTCACCAACTTTGCCTACTTTGTCGAAACTTTTACCATTCCTGATCGCAATCAAACTGTGGGATTCGTTCAAGTCGACTCGGCCGAGGAGGCGAGTACGCTTAAAAAGCAGTGGAATGGCTACGCGGTGAACGGAGCAAAGGTGAAAGTCGTTCATGGTGAAAAAGGTTTGAAGGGGAAAGAAGCGGTGGATTATTATTTCAAGAACGAGGATGAAATCGCACGAGCATTCACTAGGGATACAGGAAAGAGGAGGAGGTATGGCTAGTGCTATTTGAAAGAGTATCCAGGTCGATAGAAGAGGGGTTCAGGGGAGAGAGTCTGCTATCGTTTTGCGAGGAGATAGAGGAAATGGTTAAAAGACAAGCTTTGCAATGCATTGCTCTTCTCTATTCACTCGTCTGGACATGGGGTCGTATCAGAGTCGTCAGCTGACTAGCGAGATATCTAGGGAAGTGACTGATCTGCGAAGCTTGCAAAACGAGGAAAAGTGTCGAAGGCTCCCGATTTGCTCGATTCTGAGGGCCTCGCGTTCGAATCGTTGCGCAATACTACTTCGTAGCCCACGCATAAGCAGAAATGGGGGAAGCGGTCAGGTTGCGAACGCTGGAAGTCGCTCTCTCCTCTTGACTTTTCACCTTACGTCCACAGCTGTAACGACCAGCATTACCGCTCGAATGACTCCTCAAGAACTCACAGATCGCCTGATAGTAGCCACCGAGGAGCAAGATGTCCTGTACGCCCTCCATTGGCTAATGGAGATGAAACAGCAAGACTGCCTGGAACAAGCTATCAACAACAAGCGTGAGTGCATTGTTACTCCTATACAGTTAAACAAGATACTAACTATGATTTGAGCACGCGACTAGACTCCTGGAAGGGTTACTCGGCGTTGGAGTCTATCATTGAATCTCCTTTTTCTCAACTCCGCAAATTCATCCTCCAAATGCTACTCTTGCAAGGTGTATATACTAAAGCAAAGGAGATACTCGATCTAGCGATGGAATGTAAGAATTTGGAAGTGTTGGGAATGATTTTGACTTGGGATGCAACTGGTCGAGAAGCAGGTACGTCTTCAACGGGACTCTTCTGCTGTGTTCTTGCGATACTCACCTCGACAGAGTCTAGCTGGAGATGCTGCACGACTGTTCGATATGACTCTGCAAGAAGCTGGAGATTGGATCGATTCGAATCTTCCAACTCCTCCCAATTTCGATTCTCTCACTGGCTTCAAACCTCTACCTGCTCCTCCCTCACCTCTCTCAGCTCGATCTTCCGATTCTTTCGATTCTCCTGTCGAACCCCTAACTCCTCAAGATTCGAATGAAGACGCAAGATCGAACGATTCACTTTTCGTCAAAGAAGAAGAAGACGACTCGAATGAATCGAGTTTACGAGATCTTTCCCCTTCCCCCTTCACTTCTGAGCAAGAAGATCGATACCGCTTCTCTTCCTCGCTTTCTCCAGTTCCGAGTTCTCCCCTTCCCCCTCCCTTTGAGAATCCGTTTCAAATCCCTTCTCCCGTCGAGCGAGAAGAAGATCAGCAACAGGCCTTGCCAATGAGATCTGTACTCAAACGAAGACCCCGTCAACCCTCCATTTCAGAAAGCCGACCTGACGATGATCAAGAGGATGAGATCTCTCCCTCAAGTCTCGTTTCTCCAGTTCGACTCTGTCTTCGACGCCTCCCTTTCGGCTTCACACCTCAAGATGTCTCTTCTCTAGTCGAATCGATTGGCGTGAAGTGCCTCGTCGATCACTGTTACACAGCGGGAATGCCAGCTTACGCTTTCATTCAAGTCGAAGGAGATCAAGTTCAACATTGTCTTTCAGAACTCGATCAAAGACAACTGAAACACTGTCGAATCAGTTGTCACATCGCTTCTCCAGATCGAAATCCTCGTCGTTCTTTCTCTCAGCAACGTCAGAAATGGTCTCCTCCTCAAATCGATCCTTTCTTCTCCCCCGGTTCTTCCTCGAATTCGAACCCCTCTTCCTCCACCTTCATTCTCCCTCATCCAGAAGAACACAACCTCTTGATCCTCAACCTCCCTCTCAATGAGACCCTCGAAGCTAGACAATTCCTTTCGAATCTCCCAGCCTACTCGATTCACCTCCTTCCTTCCCACTCTCAAGCAGTCGCATTCCTTCGACTCGAATCAGAAGAGAAATCAGACGAGATCAAGAGTTTATGGAATCGTTGTGTCGTCGATGGAAGGTGTTTGGAAGTTGTGAATGCGAAGAGTGGATTGGGAGGGAAAGAAGCTGTTGATGCTCATTTCGGATTGAAAAGGGACGGAGCGAAAAGGAACGGGAACGGAAAAAGGAGAATGAGCCAGCAGGAGATGTTTGAAGCGTGCAGGAGTCAAGGAGAGGGAAAGAGGACGAGGTATTCAATTTAGAAGAGTTTGAGGTTTCGGGAACAAGGAGCCGTCGATTCAGCCAGAGCAGCTGGAGGGGGACGAAGATTGGCTTGTGGAACGAATGAAGTCGAGGTGGATGTACCATCGAAAAGTTCAATGTAGTGAAACGAAGAAATTAGTGTCTTTGCGAAATTAGTATTCCGAGCGAGTCACTTTCACCTGTTTGACCCCAATCCGCCTGCTTGACACTATCTCATCTTCTCTCATTGCTCTACGCACCGCTTTTATGTCGAAGTCGGAGGAAATGTCCCAATTTGAGCGAAGTTTGACGTTTCATTCTCTCCCTTCACTTTTCAGCTCGCTTATGGCCCTCGAAACGGCTCGAATGACTCCGCAAGATCTTACAGACCGACTCGTCGTAGCTTCAGAAGAACAGGACGTTCTGTACGTCTTGCATTGGCTTCGAGAGATGAAGGATCAAAATTGCCTCGCGGACGTTATCAACAACAAGCGTGAGTTCATTCTTACTCTCCATAGACTCTACTGTTGGTGTTGACCATATCAAACCAGTTGCAGACTCTTGGAAGGGTTCAACAGCTCTCGAAACAATCGTCTTTCAAACTTCCTTTACTCGAATTCACAAGATCATTCTCGAGATACTGCTACTGGCCGGTGCAGATACAGATACAGAAGATATGCTCGAGCTAGCAATGGAGAAGAACAATGCTGGAGTGGTCGATTTATTATTGAGTTGGGAAACCACTTCTGGTCGAGACTCAGGTTTGGGTCTTGATTCCTCTGCTCTATTTTCTAATAACTGATCGACGTCCTTGACAGCGACAGATGCCGCACGTCTTCTCGCACTACCTCTCGAAGAAGTTGCCGACTTTATCGACTTGAATCGTCTTCTTCCTTCGAATCCTGAATCGCACACAGGTGAAGGACCTCTACCTCATCCTCCTTCTCCGTCTCTGCTCTCGCTGGAAGAGCAAGTAATGAGCGCCCCTACCGATTCAACGTCTCTCGCAAACTCTTTGACTTCTCTTCTCGCCTCGAAGAAGTACGACGACGATTCCTTTCTCGATTCAGACGCAGATACGCCGATGAGCCGAATGGAACCAGTGATATCACCTGAAGAGTCTCCTGAAGCAGCACCTTCGTCCTCTCCTCCAGCTTCGTCCTCTCCCGAATCGAATCAGACTCCCTTGACTTCCTCTTCTCCCCCAATCAAGACCGAAATGTCCAGAGATCCGAGACCACCTCGACGAGACCCTTCATTTGCTACTCGTTCTTCAGCGCTCAAAACTCCCTCTTCCGACTCGAAGTTGGCACCAACTC
>Ga0308161_1005406_pt1 | contig 11222 bp, 13 predicted proteins | sample PhyFR2_FD_201034 | JGI IMG/M metagenome (GOLD analysis project Ga0308161, IMG submission 201034) | Phyllosphere microbial communities from UC Gill Tract Community Farm, Albany, California, United States - DLSLF.R2 | ecosystem: Host-associated > Plants > Phyllosphere > Unclassified | place: USA...
CAACTTGTTGGTGACGAAAATGCGCACGCGGTCGCCCTCGACCACTTCGATGGTCGGACCCGGGCTCTGGCCGTTGTAGCCCCACAAATGGGCCTTGAAGCCAGGTGCCATTTCGCGCACCACCGGTTCGGCCACCAGGTGAAACTCCTTGACACCCTGGTTCATTCGCCATGGCAGCGTCCAGCCGTTGAGGGTGACCACCGGGTTGTAGGGCCGCCCCGAGTTGGGCACCAGCGGGGCCATGGTGTTCGGGCTGGTCTGGATCACCGGCTCGGGCAATGCCGCCATGGCCACGCGGCTCACCGTGCTGGCCGCGACCGCTCCGCCTGCGATGCCTGCGTATTTGAAAAAATCTCTTCTGGATGTCATGACATGGATCTTTGCTTTAGTGGCCCGCATCGCCCGCACTGGGCGCGCCTGACGTGACTGACAACGTGGTGTTGATGGGGCGCCCGATCACGGATGCCTGCATGGCAGCATCGGCCAGCCAGAACTGCTGTTGCGCATCAATGGCGGCCGTGACGGCGCTGATCTGATCGCGCGCGTCGGCCAAGAGCTCAAAGACGCTGATCAGCATGCCGTTGTAGCGAAGCTGGTTTTCCTCCGAGATCACCTTGCGCAGCGGCACGACTTCATCGCGGTGGTGACGCGCCACGTCATAGGCCGTGCGATACGCCGAATAGCTTTCGCGCAGGCTGGAGCCGGCAGAGCGCACCGTAGCTTCGAGCTGGTTGGCAGCCGCCAGGGTCTGGGCATTCATTGCGTCTCGCTGCATCCCGCCCCAGTCGAAAATGGGAAGGCGTACTGCGATTTCCCAGCCGCGTGCAGTCGAGCGTGTGCCTTCTGCGCGATCAAAGCTGGTGTTGCGGCTCCCCTGCAATTCGATGTCGGTGAAACTGGTCGCCATGTTCAGACCCTGGGCCTTGGCTGCACCATCCAACGCGGATTGCGCCAGACGGATGTCCAGGCGCGCCTGGGTCGCTTGCGAGGCAACCGTCTGCGGCTCCAGTGGCTGCTTGGGCAGCTCCGGCAGCCGCTCCGGCAGCTTAAGCGCTTGTTCCTGCGCCTCATCCAGTCCCAGCAGTCGCACGAGTTCTTCGCGGCTGGCTGTCGCCTGGTGCTGCGCGGCGCTCAGCCGGGTGGCGGCATCGGCGTAGAAGACTTGCTCCCGAGCACGTGTAATCCGGTTGAAGTTGCCCGCTGCCTGCATGCGCTTGGCGAGTTCCGCACCTGCTTCGGCACTTTCATAGACCTGCTTGGCGTATTTGAGCGTTTGCTGTGCGGCCACGGCCCGCACCCAGCCCTGCCGGACCCGGGTGATCTGGTCCACCACGTCACTGGTCAGGCGCAATTGCGCTTGCTCAATGCGTCGGGTCGCGACGCCGTGGCGTGCTGGAAGCGTCAAAAGATCCAGCAAGCCGAAGGACAAAGCGCGCCCCAACTCCAGCTCGTTGCCTGCGACCATGCGCTCAAAACTGAAAATGGGGTTGGCAATTCGCCCGACCTGCGCGGCATTCGCTGACTCTGCCCAACCCTGCGCGAGAAGGGCCTGCAGGGGTGGGCTGTTCACCAGGGCCAGCTGGACAGCATCTTTCTGTTCCAGAGGCTGTGCCAACAAGGCTTGAGCGGCTTGTGCACGCTGGCCGCGTTCATCCTGGGTACGGGCCAATGCAAGTTGGCCCCCGGTAAAGTTGCCAGCCTCGTTGTTGACGCGTTGGATGTTCTGATCCAGGTTGACGCTGGCACAACCGGTTAGCACTGCCAAGCCGAGTGCAGACAGGGCCAGTTTGGCATGGGTGGCATGCAAGCCCATCATGGCTTGTCTCCTCCATGATGACCAGAATGCGGGTCGATGACAGGGCTGTTTTTGTCTGACGCGGGATCACCCATCTTGATTTCCTTGGCATAGGCGCGCCAGCCGCCAATCTGGCCCACGCGATCATTGGCTTCGCGCCAAGACTGCACCGGTTGATCCGCATAGGCTTGGTAAGCCCCGAGAGGGGACGAATACTGCAGCGTCGTCAGCGGCGCTGGCTTGGGCGCCTCGGTATCTGCTGGAGCCTGGGCGAAAGCCACCCCCACAAACAACACGAATGTCGAAGGCAACACAGCCCTGAATGGCGGCAGGTAGTTGGAAGTGGCCATGATCTCCTCTAGAAGAATTTTTAGTCTCACGATATGGAGAGATTCTGAAGAGATCACCCTTTCATTCAGATGTGCTGAAAATTACATTGTTGTTATCTACATGTCAGAACCGTTCAAGCTTGGCAAACTCTCACCCAGCATTGAACGGAGCGCACAGTGAAAATATTGATCGTCGAAGACGAACCCAAAACGGGTGAGTACCTGCGGCAGGGTTTGACAGAAGCCGGATACATTTCCGACTTGGTGGCCAACGGCGCGGATGGCCTGCATATGGCCCTGCAGGGCGAATATGACTTGGTGATCCTGGATGTCATGCTGCCGGGCCTGAATGGCTGGCAAGTGCTGCAATCCCTTCGTGACCGGGGGATGGGCATGCCCGTCCTGTTCCTGACGGCCCGCGATCAGGTGGAAGATCGTGTCAAGGGACTGGAGCTTGGAGCGGACGACTACCTGGTCAAGCCGTTCTCGTTTGCCGAGTTACTGGCCAGGGTGCGGATCATTTTGCGGCGCGGCCACCCTGGCAGTGAGAGCACCGTGCTGCGAGTGGCCGACCTGGAACTGGATTTGCTGCGCCGCCGCGTATCCCGCAATGGCAAGCGTATCGATCTGACGGCCAAGGAATTTGGCCTTCTGGAGCTGTTGATGCGCCGCCATGGTGAAGTGCTGCCACGCTCCCTGATCGCATCGCAGGTGTGGGACATGAACTTTGACAGCGACACCAATGTCATCGAAGTGGCGATGCGCCGCCTGCGCGTGAAGATTGATGAAGGCCAACCGGTCAAGCTTATCCAGACCGTGCGCGGCATGGGCTATGTGCTGGATCTGCCAGAGGAGGAATAGGTGGAGTCGAAACTGTCTTTGGGCAAGCTTTCGCTGACCCGCCGTTTAACCTTTTTCTTCACCGTGGTGGCCGCGGCTGTCGTGCTTGGGTTGGGGGTTCTTTTTCTGGTGGAAATTGATCAACACTTCGTCGAGATGGACCGGATGGCTCTGCAGGAAAAGCGGCATCTGATCGAGGAAATTCTTGGCAATGCAAGCGCAGTGGATGACGCCAGCTTGCGCTTGAGTGAAGCTTTGAATTATCACCACGACCTCCATGTCCTAGTGCAGGACTCTCAGGGAAGGACCGTTTTTCAATCGTCAGCATCCAACCTCAATGTGCAAAGTGGCGTTGCTCTTAGCACCGAGGAGCAAAGTGTCTTCGGGGTCTGGCGTCACCACGATACCGAGTTCCACACCTTGAGCTTTGGCACTGCCCCGGCTTACTCGGCATCAGCGTTGCAGGTTTTGATCGCAGCAGATACAAAACACCACACCCAATTCCTCAATGGGCTGCGCAGCAGTTTAGCGTTCTACGTGGTCGCAGCCATCCTCGTGTGTGGTCTGCTGTCTTGGCTCGCGGCACGCCATGGACTCGCGCCTCTGCGTGAAATGAAGTCTCGTGCAGCGGTGGTCACTGGTCAGAAACTGTCCGAGCGCATGCCAGTGGAAGCCGTTCCGGTGGAAATGGCCGACTTGGCGCAGGAGCTCAATCGCATGCTGGACCGCCTGCAGGAGGACTTTCGGCGCCTGACCGAATTCTCGTCGGACCTGGCACACGAGCTGCGCACCCCGATCAGCAATCTGCTGACGCAGACCCAGGTGGCGCTGGTAAACAAGCGCGATGCTGCGACGTACCGCGACATACTGGCTTCCAATGCTGAGGAGTTTCAGCGTTTGGCGCGCATGGTGTCCGACATGCTGTTCCTAGCCAAAACCGAGCGCGGCGTGGATCTGCCGCACAAGGAGCGGTTTTCCGCCCGCCAGGACGCACTAGCACTGCTAGAGTTTTATGAGGCCGTAGCCGAGGAAAAGCGCATCCGGCTCCAGTTGGAAGGCGATGGCGAGGTTGAAGGTGATCGCCTCATGTTCCGCCGTGCGGTGAGCAACCTGCTGTCCAATGCCGTGCGCTACACGCCCGAGGCTGGAGATATCGCTATTCACATCACCAGTACGGCACAAGCTACGACAGTGGCCGTGGAAAACACTGGCGCCGACATCGATGCCAAGATCTTGCACCGGCTGTTCGACCGCTTCTACCGAGCCGATGCTTCCAGGGCCCATCCCGACTCCGATGGCTCCGGGCTGGGCCTGGCCATCACACGCGCCATCGCACAAGCCCACGGTGGCTGTGTCACGGTGACGTCGAGCCACGGACGGACCTGCTTTGCCCTGGTGTTTCCCCATCGGGGCTTTCCATCATCAAGCTGACGATATTGTCATCGGGCGGTCCAGAATCTGTTGGGTTGCGCTTCCTAAGATGAACACATCACCTCGACGCCCCACCAGGGCATGAGGTGCAAGTTTCATCCACCTTCTTTAGGAGCTTCAACCATGATCCAACAACGCCTCTCCCTTTCTTCCATCCTCGCAGCCGCAACCGCAGTGGTTGCTCTGGGCCTTCCAGGGATGGCTTCGGCAGCGTACGAGCATCCTGCCAACAATGAAAAGGGAATAATCGTTCATCAGGAACACTTCAAGAGCGATAAGACGCGAGAGCAGGTGATTGCGGAAACCAAGGCTGCCATGCAGCAAGGACGTCTGTCGTATGGCGAAAGCAACTACCCGATCCGCACGTCTGATGCAGGGTCTGGCAAGACGCGTGAGCAAGTGATCAATGAAATGCAGAACGAGTCATCTGCCGAACGCGAAGCCCGTGAGCGCCTCTACTACCCGGGTTGATCGCTTCCAGTTGGAATTCCAAGGAATCAAGTCTAGAAGCCATTTCAGACCTGAAAGTGACCTTGCGATTACGGTTCTGAAATCTCTGCGAATGCTCGGCACCTTCCACGCGCAATACGCGCCGTCGAGTGGTCAATCGTCGGTGCGCGCCTACAGCGCATACCGTGTGCAGGCACGGAAGATGGCTGTTCCTCGCAATGCAAAAGCGCAGGATTATTGTTCTATCAGCACCCCCTCCAACTACCTAAGGAGCGTCATATGGAGCTTAACAAAACACCTAACCAAACCTGTATCCAAGCCTGCATTGCTTGCGCCACGGCCTGCAATCAATGCTTTGCCGCCTGTCTTCAGGAAGTTGACGTCAAGATGATGGCGCGTTGCATCGCACTTGATGTGGATTGCGCGGCTATGTGTAGCCTGGCCGCCAACGCGATGGCCCGCAAGAGCGAACACGCGCAGGCCATCTGCGCCCTGTGCGCCAAGATCTGCAAGGCGTGTGGCGATGAATGCGCTAAGCACGACGCGCAGCATTGCAAGGCCTGCGCCGAGGCTTGCTACCAATGCGCCAATGAGTGCGCCGCCATGACATCGGCCCACTGAGCGTTCCGTGAACAATAGGAGAACTCCATGAAAAACCTATCCCTGATCCAGAAACACTCGGTCGCTGCAGCACTTCTTGTAGCCGCGGTTGCTTCGCCTTTTGCGCTTCATGCCCAGCCAGGGCCCTCCTCAGGTTCCAAGGCAGACGGGATGGATCACTCTGCATCAGATGCAAAGATGAACATGAAGTCCATGATGAAGGAGAACAACGAGAAAATGGCCGCTGTACCAATGACGGGCAATGCCGATGTGGATTTCGCGCAGATGATGCGCATCCACCACCAAGGCGCGATCGACATGGCCAACAGCCTATTGCGCGATGGCAAAGATCCACAAATGCTGAAGATGGCAAAGGACATCATTTCGGCACAGAAAAAGGAAATCGCTGTGCTAGATACGTTCCTGGCTCGCAACAGCAAGGCACCTTCAGGTTCTGCTAAGACCCGTTGACACCATCCCTGCAGTTCTGGGGAGCGCCGTTACGCTGGGCGCTTATTGATCAACCTGAATTCAGCAGCGGCTTTGAGATTACCGGGATAACCCCCGACAACCCCCGATAGCCAGTGCGTTATCTGTACTAAATTGATGCCTTGTTCAGGTAACTAGATCAACGGTCCTCGTCATTGCCCAGCAAGCCGTTCAAACTCTCCGATCAAAAAATACTTCAACTATTCAATAGATGATGTATTATTGATCAATGCAAGAAGCTCAGATTATCCGTTCCCTCTCGGCCTTGGCCCATGAAGCTCGCCTGCGTGTGTTCCGTGCCTTGGTGGTGGCGGGACCGCAGGGCCTCACTCCCAGCGCTCTCGCCGAGCAGCTGGGCATTGCACCCAACGCGCTGTCTTTCCACTTGAAGGAGCTGTCCCATGCCGAACTGGTCAGCCAAGAGCGCCAAGGACGCAACGTGCTTTACCGCGCAGCCTTTCCAACGATGAATGAACTGCTGGCCTATCTCACCGAGAACTGCTGCCAGGGCGCTGTTTGCACACCTGCGGACGCCGCCGCCTGCACCTGCTGATCTATCAGGCGAGCGCCACCGCTTGCCTTGTGCCTTTCCTCGCGTGCCGCAGCGGTGACCGTCTGCGCGCCTCGCACCATTCGTCCTCAAGTCCTGCTGCTAAAACTTATGACCGATACCACTGCCCCCTTGAATGTCCTGTTCCTGTGCACCCACAACTCGGCGCGCAGCATCCTGGCAGAAGCCCTGCTCAACGACATGGGCCGGGGCCGCTTCAAGGCTTATTCGGCCGGCAGCAGCCCACGTGCCAACCAACAGCCCAACCCCCTAGGCCTGCAAGTGTTGCAGCGCGCCGGCGTGTCGGTGGACGGCCTGCGCAGCAAGACCTGGGACGAGTTCGCCACGCCCGAAGCACCCCAAATGGATCTGATCATTACCGTTTGCGACAACGCTGCGGGCGAGGTCTGCCCGATCTGGCCGGGGCATCCAGCCACGGCGCATTGGGGCTACCCCGATCCTTCCGCAGGTGATGCGCCTGAGGACACCAAGCTGGAAGCCTTCCGCCAGACCATGCATCTGATGCGTCTCCGCCTGGAACTACTGGTCAACCTGCCCGCCGACAAGCTGGACAAGGCACGCTTGCAAGGCACGGCGCGCGACATGTCGGCCTCCTGACTGCCTGCGCCTTCGCCCACGAACGCAGACCTCTCACCCCTCGCACTCCACACCATGCTCACGGCTGCCCTGATCTTTGTTTTCACCCTGGTTTTGGTTATCTGGCAACCCCGTAACCTAGGCATCGGCTGGAGCGCTTCTCTGGGCGCGGCCATTGCGCTGCTGCTGGGGGTCGTGCATCTGACGGACATTCCGGTGGTCTGGAATATCGTGTGGAATGCCACCGCCACCTTTGTCGCGGTGATCATCATCAGCTTGCTGCTCGATGAGGCGGGGTTCTTTGAATGGGCCGCGCTGCACTTTGCGCGCTGGGGCGGCGGCCGCGGCACCAAGCTCTTTGCCCTCATCGTGCTGCTGGGCGCGGCCGTGTCTGCCTTGTTCGCCAACGATGGGGCCGCCCTGATTCTCACGCCCATCGTGATGGCAATGCTGGTGGCTCTGGGCTTCTCGCCAGCAGCTACTCTGGCCTTTGTCATGGCGGCAGGTTTCATCGCCGACACGGCTAGCCTACCGCTGATCGTGTCCAATCTGGTCAATATCGTTTCGGCTGATTACTTCGATATCGGCTTCAACGAGTACGCCTCGGTCATGGTTCCGGTCAACATTGCCTCCGTGCTTGCCAGCTTGGCCATGCTGCTGCTGTTCTTCCGCCGTGACATTCCTGCGGCCTACGACCTTGGCAAGCTCAAACGCCCCGCCGATGCCATCAAGGACCCGGCCACTTTCCGTGCGGGCTGGGTGGTGCTGGTCCTGCTGCTGGTTGGCTTCTTTGGCCTGGAGCCCCTGGGCGTGCCGGTCAGCGCCGTCGCGGCGGTGGGCGCGGCCATTCTGCTGGTGGTGGCTGGCCGGGGGGCTGTTATCAGCACCAAGAAGGTGTTGCACGGCGCTCCCTGGCAAATCGTGGTTTTTTCCCTGGGCATGTACCTGGTGGTCTACGGTCTGCGCAATGCGGGCCTGACGGACTACCTGGCAGCATTGCTGGATCGTTTTGCGCAGGGCGGCATATGGGGCGCGGCCATGGGCACCGGCCTGCTGTCTGCCTTACTGTCGTCCGTGATGAACAACATGCCGACCGTGCTGGTGGGCGCTTTGTCCATCGATGCCTCCAATGCCAGTGGCATCGTCAAGGAAACCATGGTCTATGCCAATGTGATCGGCTGTGACCTGGGTCCCAAGATCACCCCGATCGGCAGCCTGGCCACACTGCTGTGGCTGCATGTGCTGGCCAAGAAGGGCATGACGATTGGCTGGGGCTACTACTTCAAGGTCGGTGCGGTGTTGACCGTCCCCGTCTTGCTGGCCACCCTCGCGGCCCTGGCATTGCGCCTGAGCCTTTTTGCCTGAAGCGCCCCTCTGTTTTGGACCTGCCATGAACACCATCACCATCTACCACAACCCTGCCTGCGGCACGTCCCGCAACGTGCTGGCCTTGATCCGCAACAGCGGCGAAGAGCCTTGCGTCATTGAGTATCTCAACACGCCACCCGACCGGGCTACGCTGGAGCGTTTGCTGGCCGCGCTGGCAATTCCCGTGCGCGATCTTCTGAGGCAAAAGGACACGCCTTTTGATGAACTGGGCTTGGCCGACCAGAAGTGGACCGACCAGCAGTTGATCGACTTCATGCTCGAGCATCCGATCCTGATCAATCGCCCCATCGTGGTGACGCCGCTCGGCACCCGCCTGTGCCGCCCTTCCGAGGCCGTGCTGGACATCCTGCCTCGGCCCCAACAGGGCGCACTCTCCAAGGAAGACGGCGAAGCCGTCATCGACGCGAAAGGACAACGTGTTGCAAAGCACTGATCTCCCCAACCTGGATATTCAATCGTTCGAAGTGCCGGACCTGGCGCGGCTGCTGCCGCAGCAGCGCGCTGCACATCCCCCTCGCATCTTGCTGCTTTATGGGTCGGCCCGAGAGCGCTCTTATAGCCGGCTGCTGACCGAGGAAGCGGCCCGACTGCTGCGCAGCATGGGGGCTGAACCCCGGATTTTTGACCCGCGCGGAGTGCCGCTGCCCGACGATGCACCGGACAATCACCCCAAGGTGCAGGAGCTGCGTGAATTGGCGCTCTGGGCAGAAGGCATGGTCTGGACCTCGCCGGAGCGCCATGGCGCCATGACCGGCATCCTGAAGGCCCAGATCGACTGGATTCCCCTGTCCACAGGCGCTGTGCGGCCAACCCAGGGCAAGACCCTGGCCGTGATGCAGGTCTCAGGAGGTTCACAGTCCTTCAATGCCGTCAACCAGATGCGCGTGTTGGGACGCTGGATGCGCATGCTCACTATCCCTAACCAGTCGTCCGTGGCCAAGGCCTTTGCGGAGTTCGATGAAGCAGGCCGGATGAAGCCATCCGCCTATTACGAACGGGTGGTGGACGTGATGGAAGAGCTGGTCAAATTTACGCTCTTGACCCGCGACTGCGCGGACTACCTGGTGGACCGCTATAGCGAGCGCCGTGAAAGCGCAGAGGCGCTGTCCCAGCGGGTCAACCAGCGCATCATCTAGGCCCTACGACGATGCAGAGCCGCACACGGACCACTGTCATGCTGGGCGTGGCCCAAACCTTGTCATGGGCATCGTCGTACTATCTTCCCGCGGTTCTGGCCGAACCGATCAGCCGGGCCGTTGGCATCGCGTACTCCACCGTGTTCGCCGCTTTCTCGGTGGCACTGCTGGTCTCCGCGGCCACCGGGCCGGTGGCCGGCCAGCTCATTGACCGTTTCGGTGGCCGTCCGGTGTTGATCGCAAGCAATTTGGTGTTTGCTGCTGGACTGGCGATCTTGAGCCAGGCCACCCAGGCAAGCCAGGTGTTTCTGGCTTGGGCCGTCATGGGCATTGCCATGGGCAGCGGCCTGTACGAGGCAGCTTTTTCCACGGTTGTGCGCCTCTATGGTCAGGACGCCCGACGCGCCATCACGGGCATCACGCTCTTTGCGGGGTTCGCCAGCACCATTGGATGGCCGCTGTCCAGCTATTTCGCGCATGAGTTCGGATGGCGCGAAGCCTGTTTGACCTGGGCAGCGCTGCACTTGCTGCTTGGATTCCCGCTCAACCTGCTGCTGCCACGGGTTGTAGAAGTGTCCGGCCAGGAGCCAAGCAACCGCCGACCGACCGCAGTGCAGGACGCAGGCGGGAAAATGCGGCCGCGCAAGCGCACGGCATACCTGATGGCCTATGTGTTCTCGGTCTCGTGGTTTATCAGCACGTCCATGGCGGCCCATCTGCCGCAGCTGCTGCAAAGCACAGGCGCGGCGGTAGCTATCGGTGCCGCCGCGCTGGTGGGGCCTGCCCAGGTGGCTGGACGCTTGATGGAGTACGGATTTCTCAAAAATGCCCATCCCCTACTGCCCGCCAAATTGGCGATCCTTGCCCATCCCTTGGCCGCCTTATGCCTGAGCCTGGCCGGAGCTCCTGCGGCCAGCGCATTTGCCATCCTGCACGGGCTGGGGAATGGGATTCTGACCATAGCCGTAGGTACGCTTCCGCTTAAGGTGTTCGGTGCGAACGGCTATGGCCAGCGTCAGGGCTGGCTGATGATGCCGGCGCGTATTCTGCAGGCTGGCTCGCCGTTTCTCTTTGGCATGGCCGTCTCCCAGTGGGGTCTAGGCGCACTGTGGCTGTCCTCGCTATTGGGCATCACCGCCTTCTGGGCGCTTTGCGGCATGCGCATCCCGGTTCAGCAGCATGTCGCTGAACTAGACAAGCCAGTGACCGCACGGATGTGACGCGGCGCACACTCCGATGCGAAAGAGCAGGTGCACGGCCTGATTTTTCAGAGCTGCCATGACAACGCAGCTTTGCTTCTGCGACTCTCAGGGAAGTGGGCTCATATGCTCAGCACATCGCGATGAGGCTGAAACGGCACCTAGTTGACGGTTAACCGCATTCCACATAATCGTCCGACCGGGCAATGGCACAGCCATCGTTGTTTCTGAATGACCCTAACTGTTAGTAGGTATTTAGGTCGTTGATTCTTCAACAAGAATCAAGACTAACAGTTTTGTACGTAATAAGGCTCAATTCGAGCACGCTCTGAGTCGTTGAAGTAGGAGGCCCAGCGCCACCCTGATCGACGCAGGACGACCCTCAAGAGCCGCTCAGAATTTCTGGCCCAGCGCCGG
>Ga0308161_1005409_pt1 | contig 11219 bp, 6 predicted proteins | sample PhyFR2_FD_201034 | JGI IMG/M metagenome (GOLD analysis project Ga0308161, IMG submission 201034) | Phyllosphere microbial communities from UC Gill Tract Community Farm, Albany, California, United States - DLSLF.R2 | ecosystem: Host-associated > Plants > Phyllosphere > Unclassified | place: USA...
GCGCGCGGTAGATGACGTGCTTGATGTTCGCCTGCGTCAGGCCCTCGTCGGGGTCCGTCGCGCGGATGTGCACCGGGCGGGTCATGAAGCGGCGGGCGAGCGCGACGATCGGCGCGGGCATGGTCGCGGAGAACAGCATGGTGTGCCGGACGGCCGGGATCGCCTGGAAGATGCGCTCGATGTCGGAGAGGAAGCCCAGGTCGAGCATGCGGTCGGCCTCGTCGAGGACGACCTCCTGCACGTGGGAGAGGTCGAGCATGCGCTGGCGCTGCAGGTCGATGAGGCGGCCGGGCGTGCCGACCACGATCTGGGCGCCGGCCTTGAGCTGCTCGATCTGCCCCTCGTACGCCTTGCCGCCGTAGATCGAGACGACCTTGGTCGGGCGGTTCGAGGTCGCGAGTTCGAGGTCCTCGGTCACCTGCACCGCGAGTTCACGCGTGGGGACGACGACGAGTGCCTTGACACCGTGCTCGGGGTCGGGGCCGAGGCGCTGCACGAGCGGCAGGCCGAAGCCGAAGGTCTTGCCGGTACCGGTCTTGGCCTGGCCGATGATGTCCTGGCCGGAGAGGGCGAGCGGGATCGTCTGCTGCTGGATCGGGAAGGGCTCGCTGATGCCCTTCGTCGCGAGCGCGTCGACGATGTCCTGCTCGATGGAGAGGTCTGCGAAAGTCAATGGATCACCTTGGTCCTGGTGGGAGTCGCGGTCAGTCTACCGGCGGGGCGGGGCACCGCTGCCCGGCCGGTATGCTCGGGGCGTGGTGTCGTGGTGGAACCGGAAGCGCGCGGCGGAGCTCGCCGCCTCGTGGCTGGCGTCGCGGAACCCGCGGAACGCCTCGACGGTGGAGCGTCTGCAGCTCGACGACGTGAGCCCCGAGCTCGACGTCTACCTGGGCCAGGCCGCGTACCTGCAGCTGTCGCTGTACGAGACGATGGGCCGCGCCGGCGTCGCCGCCCCGACCATGTCCGGCCGCCTCGTGACGGGCGTGCTCGCGACCGCGGCCCTCGACCGGCACCGCACCATCGTCGCCGAGATCGAACGCGGCGGGGGTGACCCTGCCGAGCTGATGGAACCCCACCGCGAGGCGATCGACCGGTTCCTGCTGCGCACGAGCGGTGCCGACTGGTACGAGTCGATGCTCACCGGCTACGTCACGGCGGGCATCCTCAACGACCTGTTCAGCAGCCTGCTCCGCTCGCTGCCGACCGACGTGCGGCAGCGGCTGCGCACGGTGTTCGACGGCCGCGAGGAGCGCGCCGTCGTCGACGAGCTCGCGGCGCACATCGAGCAGGACCCGCGCGTGGGCTCCCGGCTGGCGATGTGGGGGCGACGGCTCGTGGGCGACACGCTGCTCGTGGCGCGGTCGGCACTGGCGTCGCACGCCCGCGAGGACCAGGAACGGCTCGAGCCGGTGTGGACCGAGCTCATCGCGGCGCACACCCGGCGGATGGACGCGCTGGGCCTGACGGCGTGACCGCAGCGCACCGCGCATCGCAGGACCTCGTCCGCGGTGCCGCGACCTGGCGTCGTGCGGTCCTCGGCGGTGCGTCCGCGTGGGCGTTCTCGCGCGTGCTCGTGACGACGGTCGCGATGGTGTCGCAGTGGGCGGCGACGGGCTTGTTCCTGGGCGGGCGACCGTTCGTCGACCTGCTCGCGCAGTGGGACTCGGTGCACCTGGCCGAGATCGCCCGGCACGGCTACGACGCGGACTCGACGAACACGGCGTTCTTCCCGGGGTACCCGCTCGCTGCGCGCGCGGTGGCCACGCTCCTCGGCCCGTGGAGCCCGGACCCGGTCGCGCTGGCGCTCGCGGTCGTGGCGGGCATCGGGGGACTGGTCGCCAGCGTGCTGCTCTGGCGCCTGGTCGACACGAGCTCCGGGGTCCGTGCGGCCGAGGTCGCGACCGCGCTCTTCGTTCTCGGGCCGTACGCCGTCTTCCTGCACGCGTCGTACGCGGAGTCGTGCTTCGCAGCCGCCGCGATCGGAGCGTGGTACGCCGCGACGCGGGACCGGTGGCTGCTCGCAGGCGTCCTGACGGCGGTCGCGGGCGCGATCCGACCGAACGGCCTCTTCCTGCTCGCTGCCATCGTCGTCCTCTACGTCGTCCGGCGTCGCGCGGCCGGGCGTCGGCTCGTCGCGTGGCCGGCGCTGGGACTCGCCACGGGTGTGGCCGGCTTCCTCGGCTACATGCTGTACCTGTGGACGTCGACCGGCCGGTGGGACACCTGGTCGCGGGCGCAGGGATCCGGGTGGGGACGGCGGATCCAAGCGCCGTGGGACACGTTCTCGTACACGGTGCAGTCCGTCGCGCACCACGAAATGCCGTCCGCCCAGCCGCAGTTCCTGCTGGACATCGTCTTCGCGGGGCTGCTGCTCGCCGCGATCGCGTACTTCCTCGTCCACCGGTCGTGGGCGGAGGCCGTGTTCCTCGTGATCACGGCGGTGTCGCTCATGACGAGCTCCACCTACGTCTCGCTCGCGCGGAACACGCTGCCGCTGTTCCCGATCTGGGTGGCGCTCGGCGCCGCGTCGGTGCGGCACGCCACCGGACGGCGCGTGGCGCTCGTCGTGCTGGTGGTGGGCGTCGCGCTGTGCGTCGCGAACACGCACCAGTTCACGCTCGGGGAGTGGGCCGACTGAGGCGCGGCCGTGCGGGTCGGACGCGCTCGGCGTCCGGTCCGGACGTGCGTGGCGCTCGCCCGGGGTGTCGGCGTCGTCAGGCGCGGGAGCGCGCGCTGGGGCGGGGTGCTCGCGTCGTCAGGCGCGGGAGGGCGCTCTGGGGCTGCAGATCAGGCGCGGGAGCGCTCGAAGAACGCTTCGTCGGCCCGGGCGCGGCGCGTGCCGAGCACCCACTCCGTCACGACGGCGACCACGCCGGCGCCGATGAGGGCGACGACCCAGATCCAGGTGCCGTCGTAGCGCCACCCGGCCCAGGTCAGGGCCTCCCAGGCGACCGCGGCGACGACGCCGCCGACGACCGGCCCGAGCAGCGCACCGCGCGTCGAGCGCCACGGCACGACGACGTGCGCGACGGCACCGAGGACGATGCCGCCGAGCACGGCGAACAGGAGTTCCACGTCAGGCGACGAACCCGATGCGGCGCGACTCCTCGGCTCCGACCTCGACGTAGGCGAGGGCGGCGACGGGGACGATGAAGCGACGGCCCTTGTCGTCCTTGAGGGCGAGGTGGGTCGACTGCGACTCGAGGGCCTGGGCCACGGCCTGCTCGATCTCCTCGGCGCTCTGGGCGGTCTCGAACGCGATCTCGCGCGGGCTGTTGATGATGCCGATCTTGATGTCCACGAGCACAGCGTATCCGAGCGGGTCCGGGCGGCACCGGCCGTTCGCCCCAGGCGCACGGGGGAGTGCGCGGCCGGCCCGTCCGCCCCTGTCGGCCGTGGTCGGTACCGTGTCCGCGTGCCCCGGACCCTGCTGACGCCCACCACGGACGACGTGGGCGTCGCGCGCGCACTCACGGTGGACCCCACGCAGGACGCCGTGCTCGCACTGCCGGACGGACGGCACGCCGCGGTCATCGGGGCGCCGGGCACCGGCAAGACCACGACGCTCGCCCGGCTCGTCGCCGACCGGCTCGGCCGCCCCGACGCGATCTCGGTCGACGGACACGCGACGGTGCTGGCGCTGACCTCGGCCCGGACCGCCGCGACCGCGCTGCGCGACCGACTCGCGGCCACCGTGGGACGGGTGGTGCCCGGCGCGCTCGCCCGCACGGTCAACTCGCTCGCGTTCCAGGTCGTCGCGCACGCCGCGTCCGTGCAGGGACTCGAGCCGCCGACGCTCCTCACCGGCGGCGAGCAGGACCGCATCATCGCCGACCTGCTGGACGGGCACGAGGCCGACGGGGCGGGACCCGACTGGCCGGCGCCGATCACGGCCGTGGTCCGCGAACGCGCGGGGTTCCGCACGGCCCTCCGCGACGTGATGATGCGTGCGGTGGCCGCGGGGGTGGAGCCCGAGGACATGCGCGAGCTCGCCGACGAACGCGGACGCCCCGAGTGGCGCGCGGTCGGCGACTTCGTCGACGAGTACCGCGCCACCCTGTCGGCGTTCCGGTCGACGAGCCTCGACGCCGCCGAACTCGTCGCCTACGCCACCGCCGCGGTGCTCCGGGGCGAGGTGCCCCCGAGCGTGGCGGCGCTCCGGCTGCTCGTCGTCGACGACACCCAGGAGCTCGTCGAGGGCGAGGTCGCGCTCCTCGGGGCGCTGGCCCGTTCCGGGGTGCAGGTCGTGGCGTTCGGCGACCCCGACATCGCCTCCTCGGCCTTCCGCGGGGCGGAACCGGACGTGCTCGGCCGACTCGCGGTCCGGCTCGGTGTCGACCGGGTCGACGAGATCGTGCTGGGCACCGTGCACCGACACCCCGCGCCGGTCCGCGCGCTCGTCGAGTCGGTCACCGGCCGGATCGGCGCGGCGGCGGCCGGCCGACAGCGCACCGCGACGGCGTCGACGACCGACGCACGGTCCGACGCGGTCGTGCACCTCGAGGCACCGAGCCGCTCCGCCCTCGTCACCGCGATCGCCCGTCGCCTGCGTGAGCACCGCCTCCTGGACGGCGTCCCCTGGCACCGGATGACGGTGGTGACCCGCAGCGGCGCGGCGATCCCCGAGCTCGTGCGGGCGCTGTCCGTGGCCGAGGTCCCCGCGACCGCCGGGGCCGCGCCGGTCCGACCGCGCGACGACTCCGCGGCGCGCGCCCTGCTCGACGCCGCGGCCGTCGCGCTCGACGTCCTGCCGCTCGACCCGGCACTCGCGACCGCGTTCGCGACCGGCCCCCTCGGCGGGCTCGACACGCTCGCGATGCGGCGGCTGCGGCTCGCCCTGCGCCGCGAGGAGCTCGCCGGTGGTGGCACGCGGACCTCGGACGAGCTGCTCGTCGAGGCGCTCGGGGCACCCGAACGCCTGGCCACGGTCGACGCCGGCTTCGCACGACGCGCCACGCGGCTCGCACGCAGCCTGGTACAGGCCCGAGCCGACGCCGCGGCCGACGCGAGCATCGAGGAGATCCTCTGGGGGCTGTGGGAGCGCAGCGGCCTCGCCGGCGCCTGGGGTGCGCAGTCCGCGGCGGGCGGCGTCGGCGCGGGCGAGGCCGACCGCCACCTGGACGCCGTCGTCGGGCTGTTCACCGCGGCGAAGCGGTTCGTGGAACGGACCCCGGACGCTCCGGCGCGGGTGTTCGTCGACGACCTGCTCGGCGCCGACCTGCCCGAGGACTCGATCGGTCCGGACCGGACCGCGGGCCGTGTGCGAGTGCTGACCCCGTCGGCGACGATCGGGCTCGAGTGCGACGTCGTCGTGGTGCTCGGGCTGCAGGACGGCGTCTGGCCGAACACCCGCGTGCGCGGCAGCCTGCTCGACCCGGACGGCCTGGTCCGCGCCGCGTCCGGGGTCGAGCACGGCGCGACCGACGACCGGGCCGCTGTGGTGGCCGACGAACTGCGCCTGTTCGCCCGGTCGGTGTCACGGGCGACGACCCAGGTCGTCATCGGCACCGTGGCGAACGACGACGAGGCCCCCTCGCCGTTCGTCCGGCTCGTCCCAGTGCCCCCGGACCGCGCCGCCACGGTGCACCCGCTCTCGCTGCGCGGTCTCGCCGGGTCGCTCCGCCGGCGCGTGGTGACCTCGGGTGACCACGAGGCCGCCTCCGCGCTCGCGCGCCTGGCCGCCGAAGGCGTCCCCGGGGCATCGCCGGACGAGTGGTACGGCCTGCTCGATCCCTCGACCGACGACCCGCTCGTCGACCTCGACGCCGCACCCGCACCCCTGCACGACGAGGGCGAGCCCGTCGCACCGGCGGTGTCGGTGTCGCCGTCCCGCATCGGCACCTTCGAAGAGTGCCCGGTGCACTGGTTCGCGCAGACCTTCGGCGGCGGTGCCCCGAGTCCCGCGATGGGCATCGGGACGATCGTGCACGAGGCGATGGAGCACGCGACCGAGGTGGACGTCGAGTCGCTGTGGCAGCGGGTCGAGGCACGGTGGGACGAGCTGACGTTCGAGTCGGCGTGGGTGGCCGACCGCGAGCGTGCCCGCACGCGTCGGATGATCGAGGGCCTGAGCGACTACCTCCGCACGTTCGCGGGTGCCGGTCGCCGGCTCCTCGGCGCCGAGACGTCGTTCGCGCTCGTCACCGGTCCGGCGCGCATGCGGGGGAGCATCGACCGGATCGAGGTGGACCCGGACGGTCGGGTCAGCGTGGTCGACCTGAAGACGGGGCGCTCGATGCCGAGCGAGAAGAACGACATGCCCGACCACCCGCAGCTCGGCGCGTACCAGCTCGCGGTCGAGGACGGCGCGGTGGAGGGTGTCCCGGCCGGCTCCCGGATGGCCGACGCCCGCCTGGTGTTCGTGCAGAACCAGCGCGGTGGGCACGCGTACTCGGAGCGGACCCAGCACGCCTTCGACGAGGAGACCCGCGAGGCCTACCGCGAGCGGCTGCACACCGTCGCCCGCGGCATGGCCGGCCGGACGTTCGTCGCACGGGTGGACGACCACTGCACGAAGGCACGGACCGGCGTCGAGTGCCGCATCCACGTCGTCGGGGAGGTGACCTGGTGAGCGACGGCACGGACACGACCACGACCACGGGCGCGGACCCGACCGCGACCGTGCGCACGACCGGGCCGATCGGGGCGGACGCGGTCGCGGACGCCCTCGGCCGGCCACGACCGACGGCGCAGCAGCGGGCCGTGATCGAGTCGCCGCTCGCACCGGCGCTCGTGGTCGCCGGGGCGGGGAGCGGGAAGACCGAGACCATGGCGTCCCGGGTCGTCTGGCTGCTCGCGAACGGCCACGTCCGGCCCGCCGAGGTCCTCGGTCTGACCTTCACCCGCAAGGCGGCGGGCGAGCTGTCGGTCCGCATCAACGAGCGGATCCGCGCGCTCGAGGACGTCGGCCTGCTCGAGGCCGGCGACGCGTTCGAGGCGCCGACGGTGTCGACCTACAACGCCTTCGCGAACGCGGTCTTCCGCGAGAACGCCCTGCTGGTCGGGCGCGACGGCGAGTCCCAGGTCCTCACCGAGCCGTCCGCCTGGCAGCTCGCGCGTCGGGTCGTCGTGGGCGCGCGGGACGACCGGCTCGCCGGGCTCGACCGTGACGTCGACACCGTGACCGCCGCCGTCGTCGCCCTGGCCGGCGCGGTCTCCGAGCACCTCGTCGACCCCGGGGACCTGCGCCGGTTCGCGGTCGACTTCCGCGGGGTGCTCGAACTGCCCGGGAACGCCCGGGGCAACCCGTACAAGGCCGTCACCGACGCGGTCGCCGCGGTGGGCTCGCTCGAACCCCTGGTGGACCTCGTCGAGGAGTTCCGACGGCAGAAGGTCGACCGCGGCTTCGTGGAGTTCTCCGACCAGATCGCACTCGCGCTCGCCGCGGCGGAGTCGGCGCCGCGCGTGGTGGACGAGCTCCGCGGTCGGTTCCGCGTCGTGCTGCTCGACGAGTACCAGGACACCTCGGTCGTGCAGACCCGGTTCCTCGCGCGGCTGTTCCGCGACCACCCGGTGATGGCGGTCGGCGACCCGCACCAGTCCATCTACGGGTTCCGCGGTGCGAGTGCCGCGAACCTCGCCCGGTTCCCCCGCGACTTCGGTGGCGACGGAGCCGCCCCGGTGACCTTCGCGCTGTCCACCAGCTGGCGCAACCCGGTGGACGTCCTCGCCGCCGCGAACGCCGTCGTCGACCCGCTGTCGGCGGCGTCCGAGGTCGCCGTCGAGCGGCTCGCACCCCGACCGGGTGCCGACGCGGGGACCGTCCGGGCGGTGTTCCCGGAGACCCTGCCCGAGGAGGCCGACGCGGTCGCCCGCTGGTTCGCCGACCGGCGCGCTGCCGACCCCGAGGGCTCGATGGCCCTGTTGCTGCGGTCGCGGAAGGACCTGTCGTCCTTCACCGCGGCGCTGGCGGAGCACCGCGTGCCGTTCCACGTGCTCGGGACCGGCGGGCTGCTGCAGCGGCCCGAGATCGTCGACCTCGTCGCGACCCTGCGCGTCCTGCACGACCCCGCAGCCGGCAACGACCTCATCCGCCTGCTCGCGGGAGCGCGGTGGCGCGTGGGCGCGGCCGACATCGCGGCGCTCCACGGACTGGCCCGCTGGCTGTTCGGTCGCGACCACACGCACCAGCGACTGGACGACGACGTCACCGCCGCCTTCCGGGCGTCGGTCGCCGCGGGGGAGCACGGGTCGATCGTCGACGCGCTCGACTTCGTCGCCACCGCCCCCGACGAGCACGGTGCGCTCGCCGACATCAGCCCGGTCGGCCGGGCACGGATGCGGGCCCTCGGGCAGGAGCTCGCCTCGTTGCGGTCCCGCGCCGCGGGCGACCTGGTCGACTTCGTGACCCTCGTCGTCCAGGAGACCGGGCTCGACGTCGAGGTCGCCGCGCACGAGCAGGGGAGCGGGGCGTTCCTCGACGCCTTCGTCGACGAGCTCGCCGGGTTCGTCACGACGGACGACCGCGCCGACCTCGGGGCGTTCCTCGGCTGGATCGACGCGGCCGCGCGACGGGACGACATGGGCCCGCGGTCCGAGGAACCCGAGTCCGGCACGGTCCAGATCCTGACGATCCACGGGTCGAAGGGACTCGAGTGGGACGCGGTCGCCGTCCCGCGACTGGTCGAGGGCTCCCTGCCCGCACGGCCCCAGGAGGGTTCGTCGGGCTGGTTGGGCTTCGGCCGCCTGCCCTACGCGTTCCGGGGCGACGCCGAGGAGCTGCCGCGGCTCGAGTGGCGCGGGCAGGAGTCGCAGAAGGCGGTCGTCGACGCGATCGATGCCTACCGCGAGGAGGTCGGTGCCCGCAACGAGGACGAGGAACGCCGACTCACCTACGTCGCCCTGACGCGCGCCCGGCACGACCTGCTCGTGTCCGGGTCGTCCTGGGCGGGCGGGGTCCGGCCGACCGCCCCCAGCCGGTACCTGCGCGACCTGGTCGAGGCCGGGATCGTCGACGCCGGAGCGGTCCCGGACGGCACGGAGCACGAGGAGAACCCCCTCGGCGGCGACGGTGCCACCCAGGACTGGCCGCACGTGCCGTTCGGCCAGCGCGGGGCCCGGGTCGCCGCGGCGGCCGACCGGGTGCGGAACGCCAACCCGGGAGCGTCCGGGCGGTTCGCGGCCGACATCGACCTGCTCCTCGCCGAACGTCGCGCGCAACGGTCGGCCCGGCACACCGTGGCCGTGCCGCACCGCGTGCCGGCGTCGGGCTTCAAGGACTACCTGACGCAGCCCGACGCGGTCGCCGAGCGGCTGCGGCGGCCGATGCCGGAGCGGCCGTACCGGGCGACGCGACTCGGCACGCTGTTCCACCAGTGGGTCGAGCAGCGTGCCCGGAGCGGTGGCTCGCTCGAGACGCTGGACCTGTGGGACGGCGAGCGCGACCTCGACGCCGACGAGCTCGTGGACGCGTCGACCGAAGCGCCGGTCACGGACGACGACGCCCGCCGACTGGCGGCGTTCCAGGACACCTTCGCCCGGTCCCGCTGGGCAGGCCTCGTTCCGGTCGAGGTCGAGCGCGAGATCCACATCCCGTTCCTCGGGCACAGCGTCGTCTGCAAGCTCGACGCGGTGTACGAGGTGGACGGCCGTGCCGAGGTCGTCGACTGGAAGACGGGGAAGGCCCCGAAGGACGCCGACGACCTCGCGGCGCGGCAACTGCAGCTCGCGCTCTACCGGGTGGCGTACGCGGAGTTCACCGGGCGACCGATCGACGAGGTCGACGCGGTGTTCTACTTCGTCGCGGACGACCTCGAGGTCCGACCCACCGGGCTGCTCGACCGGCGGGGGCTCGAGCGCGCGTGGCGCGCGTCGCTCGGCTGATCACGGGTGCAGGACCCGGACCCGGTCCACGACCAGGACCAGGACTCGGACGGGAGGCGCGGGGCGGCGCCGCCACGTGCCTCCCGTCCGTCACGTGGTCGGGACCGGGCTGCGCTGTCGCGCTACCGGCCGTCGCGTCGGACGGGCGGCGCGCCGCCGGCCGCCGGCGCAGGGCCGCCGGCGCAGGGCCGCCGACGCAGGGCCGCAGGCACGGTGACGGCGGATCAGCCGTGGCGGCGGTCCGGCCGTGGCCGCGGTCCAGCCGTGGCCGCGGTCCAGCCGTGGTGGCGGTCCGGCCGTGGCCGCGGTCCAGCCGTGACGGCGGACCAGCCGTGGTGGCGGATCAGCCTCGGCGGCGGATCAGCCGTGCCGGCGCTCGGTCGACGACAGCAGCTGCTCGACCTCGCCGATCTCCATCGTCTCGGGCGACACCGACTGCAGCGGTGCGGCACTGGGCGTCTGCACGGCGTCGACGAGCCGGTGCATCATGGCGACCGCGTCGTCGACGACCTCGGTGCTCTTCGCCTGCACGCCGTGGAGGAGCCACTGCGCGGTCTCGAGCTCGTGGTGCACCCGGGCCCGCTGCGCGAGCTGCCGGTCGCGTCCGCCACCACCGGCCTCGTACGCGGCGAGGACCGTGTCGAAGGTGTCGCGGCGGCCGGCCAGGACCCACGCGAGGTCCTTCGCCGGGTCGCCGAGGCGCAGCTCTCCCCACTCGAGGACGCCGCTCACGGCGTCACCGTCGGCGAGGACGACCCCGGCACCGAAGGCGCCGTGCACGACCGTCGGCGTGAACTGCCAGAGCTGCTGGTCGCGGGCGGCGCCCTCCCAGCGCTCCTTGAGCGCGGCCGGGACCAGCTTGGTCGCGACGGCCCGGTCCATCACGGACACGGCGGAGCGCAGGACCTCGAACGGGGTGAGCGAGGGCAGCCCGGCGTCGGTGACGAAGCTCGTGGGCAGCTGGTGCACGGCGGCGACGGCACGGCCGACCGACGCCGCGAGCTCGGGCCGCTCGGCGAGGTCGCGGAGCGTCGGGTGGGCTCCCGGCAGGTAGGTGGTGACGATGGCCCGCGTCGACCCGACCGGCGCCTGGCCGCGGTACTCGGCCACGGCGAACGGCAGGCGCGTGCGGATGCCGGCGCTCAGCGCCCGGATCGCGACGAGGTCGGCCGACTGTCGTGCCTCGGCGCGCTGGTTGCGCGGGCGACGGATCGCCGAGAGCGTGCCGTCCGCCTCGCGCAGGACGGCGGACTCGTAGTCGCCGGACGCAGCCGAGCCGAGGGTGCGTGTCCCCGTGACGACCATGCCGGGCACGGCCGTCGTCGCCAACGCGGCTAGAGTGAACTGGGATCCCGCCATGCCCCTCAGGGTAGGTCCGCCGTCGGTGCGAGCGCGTG
>Ga0308161_1005410_pt1 | contig 11217 bp, 11 predicted proteins | sample PhyFR2_FD_201034 | JGI IMG/M metagenome (GOLD analysis project Ga0308161, IMG submission 201034) | Phyllosphere microbial communities from UC Gill Tract Community Farm, Albany, California, United States - DLSLF.R2 | ecosystem: Host-associated > Plants > Phyllosphere > Unclassified | place: USA...
ACAAAATTAATTAAACCCATGTTTCTCTCCTTAGTAACATATCACTAAGAAAATAGAGTAGAGAAAAAATATTCAATAGTGTGGCCGATCAGCATAACTAAACAGCGCTGTGTTAAAGCAGATTTAGGACCGATAAAATACACGTTTCTGACCGTTTAGAAATAACTTTTAAGTTTATTCAAATAAACGATACAAAGATGATTTGGGCTATCTAACAAATTAGGCGTGATTAAATAAGCTAGCTTAAGACCATTATTTGAGGGCGGCACCCGCAGTGTTTTTCCTCATCCCGAGGATGATACTTGTATTATAAAATTGCCGCATCAATGTTGGGTCGGGTCGACAAAATTAACAAGATGAGTGCTTTTAAACGATTTTGGAAAGGATTAAGCACGACTTCGATTAACAGATGCGAATTGCAGTATTTCAAAAACATCAAAATACAGGAGACCGACGTCACCTTATCTTGGTTTGCGGTCTCTGCGAAACCGACCTCGGTATCGGCTTGATTGAAAAAATTGAAAAATAGTTGCGATAATACCTTGCGAAGCCGGTGGAAATCTATGGTGGAGCAGCAGATTAATACCAAAACAAATTGACAATTTCATCAATTGGGTGTGCCACACCGATTTAGTAATTTATGATCTTATTTATGTAATGTTTTAATCAGTTTTAGGAATGGTAAACCGATATGTGTCCAGGATTGACCGTTTCTGCGAGACAGGACTTATACCACGCCGCTAGCTGTTTAAAAGCAGAAACCATCGAAAAAATATCAACCAAATTAAATTTATCGTCAAACAACCAGAAGAAATTCGCGTAAGAGAGCCTACGCTGGCAAGCCATTGCACGGACACTGATCTGCATTATGCAAAATTCAAAAGTGATCTTATACCACTATAAGATAAAAAGCATGTGACGTTTGCAAAATACGAAATTGTTAATACACTATAAAGATAAATTATTCGGGATTACGAGATTATGATGTGAGAACGCAGGCTTGCAAACTTACAGCCTGTTGATCCAAAGTTCAAAGACTAGATTGGTTGTTCACTTCAGTTATTGTTGGAAAACCAAGTTCAGTGTGGAAGAAGCAGTTTGAGTAGCTTTGTACAAATTTGGTAGCAAAACTTTGCTCAAATTCCTAGCACTCATAATTGTAATGTCTGGTGTCCCCACAGTTTGATGCCGATCAAACAAAAACCCCGCTCTATGGCGGGGTTTTTTCTAAAACCGACTTATATTTAGTTCCTATTTGAATTAAGGAACTGAAGTATAAATAGGAACATGTTAACAAAGTCGAGGTAAAGGTTTAGCGCACCCATCACCACTTTTCGGCCCATTGTGTCAGTCGAATCGCTCTCAAGATAGAGCTCTTTGATCTTTTGGGTATCATAAGCTGTTAGCCCGGCAAAAATTAGAACACCGGCAATCGAGATCACAAACTGCAAGCCACTTGAATGCATAAATAGATTAACGACAATCGCCAGCAATAAGCCGACCATTCCAATAATGAGGAAAGCACCCAATGGGCGTAAGTCGCTCTTAGTTGTGTAGCCATAGAGCGATAAGCAACCAAAAGCCGCGGCGGTGATCACGAACGTCTGAATAATGCTCGCATTGGTGTAAACGAGAAATATAGAAGACAGAGAAAGTCCAACCAAAGCAGCGTAAACCAGAAAAAACAGCCGAGCCGCACTATAACTGAGCGAATTGATCTTAAAGTTTAAAACGAAAACTGCAATCAAAGGCGCAAACATGATAATAAACATGAGCGGCCCACTATAAATCGCTTTACCAAAGTCGGTAAGAATTAGACCATTTCGCAACATCAACACATCCTCCCCTACAGGGGTAGTTGTCGTTGCGAGCGATGCGATTACATAAGCAGAAAGCGCTGTAATGACTAGGCCGATAGCCATGAGATTATATACGCCTAGCATATAGCTTCTTAAACCTCGATCAATCGCCGCATCATCGCGCGAAACTGTTGTTGTGCGTATATTTTTAAATTCTTGCATGATAAACCTCTTGCGTGTTCCGTCCGGTGTCAGGGGTGACCGATCATGGTGACGCTGTTTTAAAAACAGTAAACCCTAGGCTCCGCTGGCGGAACCCCAGCATGCCTTCCTTTATTATGGGGATTAATTCGAAAAAAAACAAGTAACTTAACATTAATACTTAGTCATCTTGCAAAAGTCATATTGGCTTTTTCCCCAATGTAAACCATAAGTTTATTAGACCGAGCCCAACACTTAACAAGAAAATTATTACGACAACTTCGATAGCAGTTTGCATCGATAGGGTTGCGCTGGCATTTTCGTGCCATTTTTCACGATTGCGTAGCCAGCGAGACTGCCGCCCCGTAAAAGAATAGCGCCGTCACCGTTCCAATGATTCAAATATTCGTAATCGAGTGAGCGTAGCAAGCTTAAACGCGTTGCGCCGAGCGTTTTCTTAATCATGGCTTCGCGGATGCGCTGCTCAATCCCTGCGGTAAAAGCTCCCGCTAATACCAGAACTGTTTTAAGAAAGGTGATAGCCATATGAGGTCGGCAATTAAAGTAAGGTTTACTATCGAGATTCCCAGTCGGTTCGTCAGCAATAATAAGCTTCAGGTTAGGAGCCAGCGCACATACTATTGCAACACGTTGTTGTTCGCCACCTTAGAGGGTGTTAGGAAAGTGATTTAAGCGATCGCCAAGACCGACGGCGCGTAATTGTTTTTCGGCGGTTGCCAACGCTTGGTGTTGGCCGCGAAGCTCAAGCGGCACTGCAGTATTTTCAAGTGCCGTCATTGTTGGAATAAGAATAAAAGATTGAAACACTACACCGATATGCCCGCCACGAAATCTTGCAAGTTGATCTTCTGACATTTGGTCAACACGCTGATTTTCTACGTTAACAGTGCCTTTGTCGACACGTCTAAGCTGGCAATCACCATCAAAAGCGTAGATTTTCCAGACCTGACGGTCTAATTATGCCCACGGTTTCACCCCGCCACATTGACAAATTATCGACTTGGGGATGTGAACGCGCGATGCTTTTTGCCGAGGGACAAATCACATCTTTAATTGAACCAGTGGGCTTGTCATGACGAATCTCTCGCTGTATTTAATTATGAGATAAATATAGTAGGTGAACAATGTTTCGTCCGATTTTTTCTGCATTTGTTTCTCTGCTTATTATCACCTTGAGTTTCCCGTGTGTTGCCGAAGACAATGACTTCGATAACCAGGATATCCCGCAGACACCTTTCCATATTGTTGGTTTTGGCGATAGCCTGATGGCGGGCTATCGTTTGCCCAGTGATCAATCGTTTACCGCACAATTAGAAGACCAACTGCGCAGTAAAGGATATGATGTTACCATTACTAATGCTGGGGTTTCGGGTGATACAACTGCGGGCGGCAGAGACCGTATCGATTGGTCAGTACCTGACGATACGGATTTGGTGATATTAGAACTAGGTGCCAATGATATGTTGCGTGGCATTAATCCAGAGCTCACCAAGCAAAATCTAGCATTCATGCTAGATCGCCTCCGCCAGCGTCACAAGCCCGTCATACTGATTGGCATGTTAAGCGCGGCTAACTATGGCGAAAAGCGAAAACAGGCATTTGATGCTATATTTAAGGATCTCGCCAAAGACTATAAAGTTACCTTTTACCCTTTCTTCCTAGATGGTGTTAACGGAAACCGAAAGCTTGAACTTGAAGACGCGATGCACCCAAACGTGACAGGGGTCTCGGTCATGGTGAACAAATTTTTGCCAACGATTGAGGGTGAACTATCGAGATTAGGAGTCAAGCGGTCAACCGACGAGCAAAAGCCTTAAATTGGCTTAGGTCGCCATACGCTCATAATCGGATCTTGGATTTAGAGGGTTACTAATTAACAATAAGTGGGTTTGTGGTCAAACTTTGCCTGCGATGGTAGGGTATCAGGTGTTAAGCGAAGTCGTTACGAACCTATCTGATTTGGCTGTATCAAGACGCAATCAGGGTGCCATTTTGGCCTAATGATCTAATAAAAATTAGCGTTTTGCCATTCCGATACTCTTGCCATGCAAATTTGTGCTTCCAATTATCATTTAAGCCAAGTTGCTTGATGGGCGTGAGCTTGTGAATGTGAACATTTTATATGATCGGATGGCTCAAACAGCAGTGTTAAAAGTTACCTTCAGTCGCTGATTTTCGATATTGCAAAAGCCATTATGAGTAAATTTAACAGAGAAATTGCGATCTATTAAGCGCGTGATCATTTTAACAATTGGTTCTCGCAAACTTCAAACAGCGTGTTAACTGAGCTGTTAGTCCGTCTTTGCTACCACTCAATTTAAATCGGCTTACATAGCTTTGAAAAAATTGTATCAAACCAAACTTTTGGCGCCTTCTGGCTTTGAATAGAAATTGAAGACGTTTGCGTAGCGTCACCACTGCTTTCAGGCGGCTTAGATGCTGAATAAGTAGCTGCTGATAACGGGTTCTGCATAGTGAATCGTTCTGCCTGAAGATCATTTTGCTAGCGTGTTGTCAAAGCAGCGGACAGTGAGCATGGCCAACGGCGCCAAGACCTTCCGGCGGCATTGACGGTGTTGCGAGTTTACCGTTATTAGAAACACCCACGGTAGTTCGGCCATCGGTGCTAAGAACCTTCCAAACTTGTTCAATACTATCAATTTCGGCTGATGCGAAGAACCCCCTGACGATGTTGGTATTCTTTGTAATAATTGTTCAAACAAATGGAATAGTGGGTACAATTATGATATAACCCATAGTATAAAGCTTAATGAAAATTAGAGCCACCGTTCGTTCGCTGTGGAGAGCGATAATATGATTGAGCTGTTGAAGAAACACAGGAACGAACTACACAGACGATTTAATCAGGAATACGTTTTGAATGCCGTGCGCAACCGCAAAGGTCATCGGCCAATTCAAGCAAATAATCCAAGAGGCGATCTTATCCTCGCCTCTTACAACGTTCATAAATGTGTGGGTATAGATAAAGTATTTAATCCGACACGCGTGATTGAAGTAATCCGTGAATTGAACGCCGATGTGCTCGCTCTTCAAGAGGCGGATAAACGCTTCGGAGAGCGGATCGGATTAATTGACCTCGATCGATTAAAGCAACAGACCGGCCTGACCCACGTACCGATAAAAGCAATGTCCAAGCAAGGCTTGGGTTGGCATGGCAACGCGTTGTTTATTAAAAATGGCGAGATTGGCGACATTAGGCAGATTCGGTTGCCTGGAATGGAACCAAGAGGTGCGCTTATTGTCGACTTTGCGTTTGTATCTGGGCATCTTAGGGTCGTTGCGGCTCACTTTGGATTGTTGCGGCGCTCTCGTAGCCTGCAAGCAAAAACTATTCGATCCCTTCTTGAAAATCTTAAACCAATGCCAACCATATTAACGGGCGACTTAAATGAATGGCGGGTCGGAAAACGATCTTCTCTGGCGACGTTAGCGCCCTATTTTAATCTCCGACTTGGTACGGTTCCGAGTTTCCCCTCACGTTTTCCTGTTTTAGCGCTCGACCGTATTTTCGCCTTCCCATCTAATCTCGTAACATCAATCGAAACCCATATTTCACCGCTTTCGCGCATCGCTTCGGATCATCTACCCATTAAAGCGAGAATCGATTTGGCCGGAGCGGAAGAAACAATGAGATATTAACAAGGTAAAACGATAAAAAGCGTGTCTAGCCTATGCTAAAACCGTTTTCGTAGATTCAAGGTTAGAGGGGGGCTGCGTAATTTATTCGAACGCGTTTCCTCAGCTTCAACGTTCTTGCTACCTAAAATGATTGGAGGTGTGGCTGCTTGGTGACCTTTCAACAAATCGGATGATCAAGTCGGGTAGCTCAATAGTAACACATTCGCTACAAACCGGTGTATATGGCGCAAAGCATTGTGGCGCTTCGGCGCCTCCTCAAAAAGGCATTACTACAAAATATGGAAATTTAGGCGAGTTGGTTTATCCTTGAGTGAAAAATCTTTCGAAGTGTTGAACATTTATACAAACTTATGGTTCGTTTAAATCATCAGCGATAGTGTATTAAGATGCCAAATAAAAAGCAGGTATTAACCTGCTTTGCATGGTATATTTGTTTTTATAAAACTTAAAATACTGAATTTATTCTACTCAGCATCCTCCGGCTTTGCGTCTTTGGGACCGCCTCTGGTCACGCCAACCATAGCGGGACGCAACACCCGATCGCCGATGACATAGCCTGCCTGAACAACTTGATGGACGGTATTATTCGGCACCTCATTATCAGGGATCTCAAACATCGCTTGATGGAAGTTTGGATCGAACTTTTGCCCAACAGGTTCGATTTTTTTGACACCGTAGCGGTCTAATGCTGCCATCATAGCGCGCTCGGTCATTTCCACACCTTCGGCAAGAGCGTTAAGCCCGGCATCGTTGTCGCGCGCACCAGCGGGTATAGCTTCCAAAGCGCGAGCAAGATTGTCGGATACGGCAAGCATATCACGCGCAAAGTTGGCAACCGAATAAGTTTTCGCGTCAGCAACATCCCGCGCAGTGCGCCGCAGCAAATTTTCCATATCTGCAGCAAGCCGCAATGTTTGGTTGCGGAGCTCTAAATTTTCTTTCTCAAGGGCCGCAAGTGGATCTTCGGCCTCGGCCTCCCCAGCCTGTTCATCAGCAATTTCTGCCGCCGCATCCACTTTTCGAGATTTCAAAAAATCGTCTGCCGCCCGCTTTAATGCATCACGATCAGCCGGATTTTTCATATCACGTTTTTCGAGATTAGATTCGTCATGAACATCTTTTTCGTCAGACATATACCAATTCCATTTCTTAATAAGGTGTGCTTACGATATCGAAATTTTGAAAGCGAAATTCAAGCCTTCGCTTTATCAATTGGCTTTATCACCGCAAAAGCCGGGAAACAAGTTGTGCAGTGTAATCGACCATAGGCACAATTCGCGCATAATTAAGCCGCATCGGGCCAATGACGCCGAGGGCGCCAATGACGTGTTGTTCTTCATCGCGATAGGGCGCCACCACCAGCGACGATCCCGATAGAGAGAACAATTTATTTTCCGAACCAATGTAGATTTTAACGCCGGATCCCTCTTCCGCCAAATCTAACAGTTGCACTAAGCTTTCACGGGTTTCCAAATCATCAAAAAGATGACGTATCCGGTCAAGGTCTTCACCGACTTTAACATTTTCAAGTAAATTGCCGCGGCCGCGAACGATCAATCGCGCTTTTTGCCCAGCTTCCTCTCCGCTCCATATCGCCAGGCCCTCGTCAATCAGTCGCTGTGAGAGCTCATCCAAAGCTGCACGTGTTTCTTCACGCAAACGCTCTAACTCGACTTTTGCCTGAGACAACGTGCGGCCTAGGATATGGACGTTTAAATAATTGCTTGCTTCGCTTAGTTGCGATGCCGTCGTGCCTTGAGGTAATTCAATGATGCGATTTTCGACATCACCATTTTGCGTAACAAGGACAACGAGCGCGCGTGAGCCATCAAGCTGCACAAATTCTATATGTTTCAAAGTACTTTCAGATTTGGTTGCGAGTACCAATCCCGCACCACCCGATAAGCCGGAAAGAATCTGACTTGCGTCTGTTAAAAATTGCTCAACCGTCTGGTTGCGCCCAGCTTCCTTGACCTGACGCTCAATAGATTTACGTTCATTATCTGATAGGTCACCGACTTCCAAAAACGCATCAACAAAAAACCGCAAACCTGAATGGGTAGGGAGGCGACCCGAAGAGACATGGGGTGCAAAGATTAAGCCGAGATGCTCCAGATCACTCATGACGTTGCGAATGGTTGCCGGTGATAGTGATTTGGGCAAAAGGCGTGCAAGGTTACGGGAACCAACAGGTTCACCGTCATTCAGATAGCTTTCAACAATGCCTTTGAAAATGTCGCGAGAGCGCTCGTCAAGATTTTTCAAAGGATCTGATAAAATACTGTGTTTCATTGCGCCTTCACTACCATAAAATTGTTACCTAATATATAGGTTTTGCCAGAGTCGGGTCAAATAGGCTAAGGTAAAAGAAACAAAATTGAGAGGGTTTATCTATGCGTCCATCTAAACGTGCCGCCAACGAAATGCGTCAAGTCTCTTTTGAGCGTAAAGTTAGCAAACATGCCGAAGGCTCATGTTTGGTCAAGTTCGGCGATACGCATGTTTTGTGTACGGCAAGTTTGGAGGAGCGTGTACCTGGATGGATGCGTAATTCGGGAAAAGGATGGATCACTTCTGAATACGGGATGTTGCCGCGCTCGACGGGGGAAAGGATGCGCCGCGAAGCAGCCTCCGGAAAGCAGGGTGGTCGCACCCAGGAGATCCAACGTTTAATCGGCCGTTCTTTACGTGCAGTTGTCGACTTAAAAGCGCTGGGTGAACAGCAGATAACTGTGGATTGTGACGTTCTGCAGGCCGATGGCGGGACCCGCACCGCTTCGATCACAGGCGGCTGGATCGCTCTTTATGACTGTTTAACGTGGATGCAGGAACGGCAAATTGTGTTGCGTGATAAAGTGTTGAAGGATCATGTAGCGGCGATTTCATGCGGTATTTATAACGGGGAACCGATATTGGATCTCGATTATCTTGAAGATTCATCAGCACAAACAGATTCTAACTTTGTTATGACTGGGCACGGCGGTATCGTGGAAATTCAAGGCACTGCGGAAGGTGAACCATTTACTGACGAAGAGTTCGCCATTTTAATGGGCTTGGCGAAAAATGGCATCAACCAACTTGTTGAGCTCCAAAAAAAGGCGATAGCTGAATGAGAGCGCTTACTGACAGGACTCTTGTCGCTGCCACTCATAATGCTGGTAAATTGCGTGAAATTACCAATTTAATCGAACCCTTCGGTTTTACTATAAAGTCCGCCCATGAGCTCGGTTTGGTTGAGCCTGAAGAAACCGGTATTACTTTTGAAGAAAACGCTCTGATCAAAGCATTAAGTGCGGCAACTTTAACGGGCTTGCCGGCTCTCTCTGATGATTCTGGTATTTGCGTTGACGCCCTTGATGGCGCCCCCGGCGTCTACACGGCTGACTGGGCGATACAGGATAACGGTCAACGTGATTTTGTAAAAGCCATGCAGAAGCTTGAAGACGCTATGCAGGAAAAAGCGGTATGCGAGCCAGCTTTACGGTCTGCACAGTTTGTATCGGTGCTTTGTTTGGCCTGGCCTGATGGCGAACATCAGTTTTTTCGTGGTGAAATTTCAGGCACACTCATATGGCCGCCGCGTGGGCAGGATGGTTTCGGATTTGACCCGATGTTTCAACCAATTGGACATGAAAAAACTTTCGGCGAGATGACAGCTCAACAAAAGCATGGCTGGAAGCCTTGGGACAAGATAGCTTTGTCGCATCGTGCGCGTGCCTTCAAACTCTTCGCTGAAGCCCTGATGTTGAAAATACCACGGCAAACATGATTCTTGGATAGGATGCATTATTGTGACAACTGAAGCATTTGGCGTCTATCTTCATTGGCCATTTTGTGCCGCCAAATGCCCCTATTGCGACTTTAACAGCCACGTTCGCAATCGTGCAATCGACCAAAAATCCTATGCGCTTGGCTTCGATCGTGAAATGGCTAGCTTGCGTCAGCGTACCGGGCCGCGGCAGGTCAACAGTATTTTTTTAGGTGGTGGCACACCGTCGCTGATGGAACCGGCGACCGTTAAAACGATTCTAGCGAGTATTCACCGCTATTGGTCAGTTGCAGAAAACGCAGAAATCACCATGGAAGCGAACCCTTCAAGCGTTGAGGCGCATCGGTTTTATGGCTATCGTGAGGCGGGCATTAACCGACTGTCCTTGGGAGTTCAAGCCCTCAACGACAACGCATTAAGGGTGCTGGGACGTCTTCATAATGTGGATCAAGCGTATCAAGCGATTGAGCTTGCGCGTCAAATATTTCCGCGCCTTTCCTTTGATCTCATCTACGCTCGTCCAAGCCAAACCCTTAAAGATTGGGGCACTGAGCTTAACCAGGCCATAGATTTAGCTGCAGACCATCTTTCACTCTACCAATTAACCATCGAAGAAGGAACGGCTTTCGATCACCTTTATAAGGTGGGCAAGCTTACAGTGCCCGAACCAGAACTCGCAGCCGACCTCTATCAATTGACACAAGAGATTACGGCTTCACGTGGATTGCCGGCTTATGAAATCTCGAATCACGCCAAGCCAGGGGCCCAATCACGGCATAATTTGATTTATTGGCGCTATGGTGAATATATCGGCATTGGGCCGGGTGCCCACGGTCGCTTCTTAGAAAAAGATAAAGCGGGCTTACGTACGGTCACTATTAACCACAAAAAGCCTGAAATTTGGTTAGCGCAAGTGCTAGATAAAGGAAATGGTATTTTTGAAGAAGAAACGTTAACGCTCAAGCAACAGGCGGAGGAAATGCTTTTGATGGGTTTACGGCTTACCGAAGGGCTTGACATTATCGCTTTTGAGTCGTTCGCTGGACAAAATATATCTCAGGAAACAATCAAAAAGTTGCAGGAAGATTGCTTATTACAAACTCTAGGAAATGGCCGCATTGCTGCCACCGAACAGGGACGCATCCTTCTTAATTATATTATCACGAAACTCGCATCATCAATTCGATAATCAGTGCTTTCGTTAGCAATGGGTATTGTGCAGGTGTGTCATGATCCCGTTTTGCGTTGGCGGTTTGCACGATTTGACAAAGTTTGGCAAGCTTGTCATTTGGCCTACTTGTGCGGCTTGGGCCATCCTAAGTGGCGCTTTGTCTGTTGCCGATCGGCTAAAGGTAGCTCTGGCTTTCATCGGGTGGCACGACAATATTTATGAAGTAGCCGCTGTGGCGGCGATAGTCGGCGCTGCAAGCGCGGTGTTTCAAGCGGCAAAAACCGACGCCATTATGCTGGACTCGGTTTACGTCATGACTACGACCGTTTGTGTGAACTTTGTGCAACTTTGGCTACCAAACTATCCAGCCAACTTCCAGCAGAGGCTGGCGAAAACCCGGGTTGTCGATTGATTCGAACGTGAAAACTGGCTGTTCATAGCTGATGTTTTAAGGCTACGGCCGATTGTGCCACCGCTTTAAGCCGAAGGCACAGTCGGCAGATCTTCGGCGCGAGCGATTTCGCCACCACGATCTGTGCGCAGTGTAATAATCTCTCATCATGTGCCGTTAAAAGCGGAGAAAAGCGATTATTTTT
>Ga0308161_1005412_pt1 | contig 11214 bp, 9 predicted proteins | sample PhyFR2_FD_201034 | JGI IMG/M metagenome (GOLD analysis project Ga0308161, IMG submission 201034) | Phyllosphere microbial communities from UC Gill Tract Community Farm, Albany, California, United States - DLSLF.R2 | ecosystem: Host-associated > Plants > Phyllosphere > Unclassified | place: USA...
GATGGCGCAAATGGAGCCGTCGCTGATCCTCTGTTCAAATGGCTACGGCCCGCCCAAAGAGAAACTAACCCGCATCGCGCCGATCATGGGCTTTGACCTTCACAGCGGCGACGGGAAACCCTTCACTGCCGCGCGCGCATCGCTGCATCAGCTGGCGGCGCGCCTTGGATTACGCGATCGGGCAGAGCAGCATCTGCGCGAGGTCGATGCGCAACTGGCAGAGGCCCGCGAGCGGCTGGCGCCCTATGCCGGACGCACGATTCTGCTGATGTCGCTGCTCGACAGCCGTCATGCCATTACCTTCGGCAAAAACAGTCTGTTCCTGGAAGTAATGACGTTGCTGGGCCTGAAAAATGGCTGGCAGGGCGAGACCAACTTCTGGGGCAGTGCGGTGATCGGCATTGAACAGCTGGCGCAGGCCGGAGATGTGGATGTCATCTGTTTCGATCATGACAACGACGTGGAGATGCAGCAGCTGATGCGCAGCCCGCTGTGGCAGGCCATGCCGTTTGTACGCACTGGACGCTTTCAGCGCGTCCCTGCGGTCTGGTATTACGGTGCTACGCTCTCGGCGCTGCACTTTGTTCGCGTGCTGGAACGCGCGCTGGAGATGCACTGATGCGACATGCTCTGTTTCCCGCAGGCCTCCTCAGCCTGCTGTTTCTGCTCTCGCTCAGCCTGACGCTGGTTAATTTTCACCAGGCGCTGCCACAGGAAGAGTGGTGGCAGGCATTCTGGTCACCGACGATCGATAGCCTGCCGCAGATGGTGTTTCACTACAGCCTGCTGCCGCGCACGGCGCTGGCGCTGCTGGTGGGCGCCGGGCTGGGTCTTGCCGGTCTGCTGTTTCAGCAGATATTGCGGAATCCGCTGGCCGAACCCACCACGCTGGGCGTCTCTTCCGGCGCACAGCTGGGCATTACCGTGGCGACGCTGTGGCATCTGCCGGGCGGCGCGCTGACACAGCAGTTTGCCGCGCTTGGCGGGGCGTTGCTGGTGGCCGCGCTGGTGTTTGGTGTGGCATGGGGCAAACGTCTGTCGCCAGTAACGTTGATTCTGGCCGGGCTTGTACTGAGCTTCTACAGCGGCGCGATAAATCAAATTTTCGCTATCTTCAATCACGATCAGCTGCAGAACATGTTTCTGTGGAGCACCGGCGTGCTGAATCAGATGAGCTGGGAAAATGTGCAGCAACTCTGGCCGCGCCTGCTGCTGGCATTTCTGCTGGCGCTGGCGCTGCTGCGTCCGCTGACGCTGATGGGGCTGGATGATGGTGTAGCAAAAAATCTGGGGCTGGCGCTCTCGGTGGCGCGTATCGGTGGCCTCGGGCTGGCAATCCTGCTCAGCGCACAGCTGGTGAATGTCGCCGGTATCATCGGCTTTATCGGGCTGTTTGCGCCGCTGCTGGCGAAGCTGCTGGGTGGAAGACGGCTCCTCAGCCGGATGCTGCTGGCACCGCTTACAGGCGCGCTGCTGCTGTGGCTGGCCGACAGTTGCGTGTTATGGCTCAGCACACACTGGCGCGATATCCCGACCGGCACGGCTACGGCGTTACTCGGCGTACCGATTCTGCTGTGGCTGCTGCCACGACTGCGTACGGGTTCGGTGCCGCCCGCTCTGAATCAGGGCGACAGCGTACCCGCCGAGCGACAGAACCTGCTGCGCTGGACGTTGGCTGGTCTCGCTGTTCTGGCCCTGCTGGCGTGGGGTGGTCTGGCGTTCGGGCGTGATGCGCAAGGCTGGACCGGGTCAGCGGGCGAGATGCTGCAGTCGCTGCTGCCGTGGCGCGCACCGCGCGTGCTGTCTGCGCTGGTGACCGGCCTGATGCTGGGCGTGGCGGGGAGCCTGATTCAGCGGCTGACCGGCAATCCCATGGCCAGCCCGGAAGTGCTGGGCATCAGTTCAGGTGCCGCGTGTGGTGTCGTCATCATGATGTTCTTTGTGCCGGGCGATGCGATGGCATGGCTGTTGCCCGCCGGTGCGATGGGGGCTGCGCTGACACTGCTGGTGATCATGGCGGTAGCCAGTCGTGGCGGCTTCTCGCCAGAGCGGATGCTGCTGGCGGGTATGGCGCTTAACAGCGCCTTTGTCACCCTGCTGATGCTGCTGCTCGCGAGTGGCGATCCGCGTATGGGTGGGCTTCTGAGCTGGATCTCCGGCTCAACCTATAACATCAGCGGCAGTCAGGCGATTCAAAGCGCAGTGTGTGCGCTGTTACTGGTTTCGCTGGCACCGCTGGCGAGTCGCTGGCTGACACTGCTGCCGCTGGGAAGTGCCACCGCACGCTCGGCCGGCATGGCGTTAACCCCCGCGCGGCTGAGCCTGCTGCTGCTGGCGGCCGCGCTGACCGCCAGCGCGACGCTGACTATCGGTCCGCTGAGTTTTGTCGGACTCATGGCGCCGCATATGGCACGTATGCTGGGGTTCCGGCGCGCTTTGCCGCAACTGCTGCTATCGGGATTGCTGGGCGCAGGATTGATGGTGCTGGCTGACTGGTGCGGGCGGATGCTGGCATTTCCGGATCAAATCCCAGCCGGGCTGATGGCGACGTTTTTAGGTGCGCCTTACTTTATCTGGCTGCTACGGCGTTCAGGTTAACAAAAAGACCGGCTGCTGCCGGTCTTCATCTTTAATGCTGCCGAAATTACAGCTTCGCGAAACAACGACGCGCGGCGTCGACAGTGCGCTGAATATCTTCTTCGCTATGAGCCAGCGACATAAAGCCCGCTTCATAAGCCGATGGCGCAAAGTAAACGCCTTCCTCCAGCATCAGATGGAAGAAGGTTTTAAAGCGCTCCACATCGCAGCGGGTCACATCAGCATAACAGGTCACGCTGTCAGCATCGGTGAAGAACAGGCCGAACATCCCGCCAACATGGTTAATCACCAGCGGGATATTTTGCTGTTGGGCTGCTTCGCGCAGACCTTCTGCCAGCTTGCGGGTCAGAGCATCCAGTTTGTCGTGAGTGCCAGGCTGCGCGATCTGCGTCAGGCAGGCAAAACCGGCCGCCATAGCGATCGGGTTGCCGGAAAGCGTTCCTGCCTGATAAACCGGGCCGGTTGGAGCCAGCGCGGCCATGACTTCGCGACGGCCACCAAATGCACCGACTGGCATCCCGCCACCGATAATTTTGCCGAGGCAGGTTAAGTCAGGACGCACATTGTAGTGAGCCTGCGCGCCACCCAGCGCCACACGGAAACCGGTCATCACTTCATCGATAATCAGCAGCGCGCCGAACTCATCACAGAGCGCGCGCAAGCCTGGCAGAAACGCCGGCTGCGGCGGGATGCAGTTCATGTTGCCAGCGACCGGCTCGACAATAATGGCCGCGATGGCATCAGGATATTGCTCGAAGGCGCTGCGCACTGAGCCGAGATCGTTAAAGGTACAGGTCAGGGTATGTTTAGCGAAATCTGCCGGTACGCCAGGCGAGTTTGGCTGACCCAGCGTCAGGGCACCTGAACCGGCCTTCACCAGCAGATGGTCGGCATGACCGTGGTAGCAGCCTTCAAACTTGATGATTTTATCGCGGCCGGTAAAGCCACGCGCCAGACGGATCGCGCTCATCGTCGCTTCGGTGCCGGAGTTAACCATCCGCACCATCTCCATGCTCGGCACCAGCTCACACACCAGTTGCGCCATGGTCACTTCCATTTCGGTCGGTGCGCCAAAGCTCAGTCCGCGCTGTGCCGCTTCGATCACCGCATTACGGATCGCCACGTTGTTATGACCCAGCACCATCGGACCCCATGAGCCGACATAGTCGATATAGGCTTTGCCATCGGCGTCATAAAGATACGCGCCATCGGCATGTTCAATAAACAGTGGAACGCCGCCCACACCGGTAAATGCGCGTACTGGCGAGTTTACCCCACCCGGGATCAGGCGTTGTGCCTCGGCAAACAGTTGTTCGGACTTACTCATTTTCGGCTCCAGCGTTTCAGAAAAATATTGCGCCATTCTACGGAAGAGGGGCAGCAGACGAAAGGTGGTTTCACCCGTAGCGTCCTTATCAGAGGTGAAAGCGGCACAGAGTGCGAAGGGCAGAGCTTGATTGCGCTGAAGTGCTGACTGATAATAGCGTCATTAAGGTCGTTTTCTGACCTGGGCGTTTACCGGAGTAAAACATGAGTGATGAAGTAGTAGCACTGCCGTTGCAGTTTACCGACGCCGCAGCCACCAAGGTGAAGAACCTGATTGCCGACGAAGAGAATCCGGCGCTGAAACTTCGCGTCTACATCACCGGTGGCGGTTGCAGTGGTTTCCAGTATGGTTTCACCTTTGACGACCAGATTAACGATGGCGACATGATGATTGAAAAGCAGGGCGTCTCGCTGGTGGTTGACCCGATGAGCCTGCAATATCTGGTGGGAGGGTCGGTGGATTACACGGAAGGCCTGGAAGGATCGCGCTTTATCGTGACTAACCCGAATGCCAAAACCACCTGTGGCTGTGGCTCTTCCTTCAGTATCTGATAACGCAGGCCGTCACTCTGACGGCCTCGTTTACCATTCTATTGTGACCAGCCGGTTACTCTGCTTCAGACTTCCCTGCGATTGAATCTGACTATGGGTGACGCGTGGCTGCGCGCCTGGCTGTCTGCCGCAGTTGATCTGCGGCGCGAGCTGACCGTTAGCCGTGTTGATTTCACAGCGTGAATAGATGACAAGCCTGGCGCCTATAGAGCCATTTATCGATCCCGCAAATGCAGGTCCGGTGATCGTTAGCCCTATGGCCAGCAGCAGTGCTCTGGTCATATAAGGTTCCTGGTGTTTTAAAAGCGCCGTGGCGCTAAAAGGACGGTGAGCATACGTGGCCCGTTCGTCTCTGGTATTGATTAACGGCAAAAAGTGCAGTGACTTTAATCAATTCGCCGATTTATTCATCGGGATGCAGGGCCGCACAGAGTTGCTGCGCCGCCAGCAGCAATCGCGGGCCTGGCCGGCTCAGCCAGTCTTCGTTGATGGCGATCACCGGCACGGCAAGCTGAGGTCGCCAGAATGCACGGATGTTCTCCGCCTGCTGCGCACCGCCCGCGGTCACCACGACCTGAGGATGGCGCATCAGGACCTGCTCACGGCTGACCTGCGGCCAGCTGACGCGACTGTCAGCAAAGATATTTCTGCCGCCGCACAATGTAATAATTTGATTCTGCAGCGTGGCTCTGGCGGCGGTGAATAACGGCTGCTGACCAAACTGCAAAAAAAGTGGAACCGCAGTCAGATGAGCATAGCGCTGTCGCAATACGGCCTCCTGCTCACGCAGCTGTCGGGCCGCACTGGCGGCCTGCTCCGGTCTGGGGCTCCAGCGCCCCAGCCCGGCCAGTGCCGTGAACATCTCATCCAGCGTTAGCGGATCAATCCATTTAACCGGCACGCCGAGCTGCAACAACTGATCAATCTGTCGCTGCGGATTACCGCCACGCCAGGCTAAAACCAGATCCGGCTTGAGCTGCAGGATACGTTCGGCTTTGATGCCCTGCCAGTTAGCGACCTGTTCAATCTTTTTCGCCTGTGGCGGATAGTCAGACCAGGCGCTCACCGCAATCGGGGTAATCCCGGCAGCAAAGGCGAGTTCGGTAAGGTGAGGGGCGAGGGTGACAACACGGGGTGGGGAAGCGAGCAGGCTGCCGCTCAACAGCAGCAGCCAGCAGAACAGGAGCCTTTTAGCCACGCGCCAGATGCGCCAGCAGGTTCTCCACCAACAGCGAAGATTGCTTCGCTGCAACGCTTAAGAACTCATCAAAGCTGAGGTGCGATTCTTTATCGGCCACGTCGGAAATCGCGCGCACCACCACAAACGGCACCTGGAACTGATGACAGACGTGACCGATAGCGGTCGCTTCCATCTCAACGGCAATGGCCTGCGGGAACAGATTACGAATGCGTGTCAGTGGTTCGGCACCATTGATAAAGGCATCACCGCTCACTACCAGACCGCGAACAGCATTCAGGTCCAGCTGTTTAATGCAGGCTTCTGCCGCCGCGATAAGCTTGCTGTCTGCCACAAACGCGGCCGGACAGCCCGCCATCTGACCCGGCTCGTAACCAAAAGCAGTGACGTCAGCATCGTGATAACGCACTTCATCTGACACCACGATATCACCGACGTTGAGTGACGGCGCTAAACCGCCCGCCGACCCGGTGTTAATTACCACATCCGGCTTGCAGAGTTGCAGCAGCAGCGTGGTACCCAGCGCGGCAGAGGTTTTACCAATGCCCGATTTCAGCAGTGCCACTTCAACGCCCTGCAGGGTGCCGGTATAGATTTCACAACCCGCCAGTGTCAGCGTTTGACGGTTTTCAATTTTGTCGCGTAGCAATGTGACTTCCTGCTCCATCGCGCCAATAATGCCTGCTTTCATAGTGAGTTCCGCTAATGTAAAGAATCAAAAATTAGGGCATAGTCTACCATGGCATTCAGGGGATTAATTCACCAAAAAGTAAGGGGTAATTCATGTCGGCGATCAATTTCAGGAAGAAGATCAGCTTCTCGCGCCCTTATAACAGTCGAAAAGATCCGGAAGGCGAATATTACATTACCCGCCATTTTGAGAGCGACCGTGGACGGATTATCAACTCCGCCGCTATCCGGCGTCTGCAGCAGAAAACCCAGGTCTTTCCACTGGAGCGCAACGCCGCCGTCCGCTCGCGCCTGACACACTCGCTGGAGGTGCAACAGACCGGGCGCTACATCACCAAAGAGATTCTGCAAACCCTGAAGATGCAGGGCGGGCTGGCGCAGTATGGTCTTGATGAGATGGAAGGCGCATTTGAAAGTCTGATTGAGATGGCATGTCTGCTGCATGATGTTGGCAATCCGCCGTTTGGCCATTTTGGCGAGGCGGCCATTAACGACTGGTTTGAAGAAAACCTCTCTGCTGAACTGGTTGATCCGCTGGTGGCAGGCGTGGAAGGAGAAGAACAGCGGAAAGCCTTTGATCAACTGAATGCCATGATCCGCCAGGATCTCTGTCATTTCGAGGGCAACGCGCAGGCCATTCGCATGGTGCATACGCTGCTGCAACTCAATCTCAGTTATTCTCAGGTTGCCTGCATCCTGAAATATACGGCGCCCGCGTGGTGGCAGGGGGAAAAGCCTGGCGAATTTAGCGCCTTAATGAAGAAACCCGGCTTTTATCTTTCTGAGCAGGATTATATTGCGGATTTGCGTGCTGCTACCAATATGGAAGAACATCATCGCTTTCCGCTCACCTATATAATGGAAGCTGCGGATGATATCTCCTATTGTATTGCCGATTTGGACGACGCTGTAGAAAAAGATATCTTTAATGTTGAGAGTTTGTTTGAGTTTCTCAATAAAGCCTGGGGGCCGGTTAAAAATAATGACGCTTTCAGCCGGACTATTGGCGAAGCCTGGCGTGAAGCCTGCAGTAAAAAACGCCGAAGCCGCAGCGATCAGTTTTTTATGTCATTACGCGTAAATGTTCAGAGTGTGTTGGTAAGTTACGCTGTAAAACGTTTCGTTGATAATCTGCCTGCGATATTCGACGGAAGTTTCAATCATGCACTTCTGGAAGATGAGGGTGAAGAGGGCCGCTTACTTCAACTGTTTAAAACCGTTGCGCGCCAGCAGGTCTTTAACCATTCCGAAGTCGAGCAGCTGGAGTTGCAGGGATACCGGGTGATTAAAGGGCTGCTGGAGATCTATCAGCCGCTGATGCGCCTGAATTATGAAGCCTTTACCACGCTGATAAATGAAGATTTCCTGCGACAGCATCCCATTGAAACCCGACTTTTCCATAAGCTTTCCGGTAAACACCGAAAAGCCTATTTGCATAAAATGCGCACTCTGGTGGTTGAGCATAAATATCAGCGGCTGTTGTGGGAACGCTATTATCGCTTCCGGCTGATTCAGGATTATATCAGTGGGATGACCGATCTCTATGCCTGGGATGAGTACCGGCGGTTAATGGCAGTAGAATAAGCCGCCATTTGTAAAGAGCGCGAATAAATTTTTACCTTTGCCTTAAACTTTTAAAGGAACTTCGCGCTAAAACATTTATCTCACCTTTCGACCACAGCAATGGTCTGAACAGTAATCTCATCGAGAAACGAAAAATGAAAAAAAAGACTTTAGTGTTAAGTGCGCTTGCGTTGAGCCTGAGCATGGCGCTCGCCCCTGTTACTGTTTTTGCTGCGCAAACGGCCTCTTCCGATAGCCAGCAACTCCCGAGTCTGGCACCCATGCTGGAAAAAGTAATGCCGTCTGTGGTCAGTATCAGCGTCGAGGGCACCACCACGGTGAAAACGCCGCGCATGCCGCAGCAGTTTCAGCAATTCTTTGGCGATAATTCGCCATTCTGTCAGGACGGCTCTCCGTTCCAGGGTTCACCCATGTGCCAGAGCGGTGACGGTGCGGGCGGTAATGGCGGCGCACCTGCCCCTGATACTCAGCAGGAAAAATTCCGTGCTCTGGGATCGGGCGTCATCATCAACGCTGAAAAAGGCTATGTAGTAACTAACAACCACGTGGTGAATAACGCCACCAAAATTCAGGTGCAACTCAGCGATGGTCGTCGCTATGACGCAAAAGTGATCGGTAAAGATCCCAGCTCTGACATTGCACTGGTCCAGCTGCAGCAAGCTAAAAATCTGACCGCTGTAAAAATTGCTGACTCTGACAATCTGCGCGTCGGTGATTACACTGTGGCGATCGGCAACCCGTATGGTCTGGGTGAAACCGTGACCTCCGGTATTGTCTCGGCGCTGGGACGCAGCGGCCTGAACGTGGAAAACTATGAAAACTTTATCCAGACGGATGCGGCGATTAACCGGGGTAACTCCGGCGGGGCACTGGTTAACCTCAACGGTGAACTGATCGGGATTAATACCGCCATTCTGGCGCCGGATGGTGGCAATATCGGTATCGGCTTTGCTATCCCAAGCAATATGGTGAAAAATCTGACGGCTCAGATGGTTGAGTTTGGTCAGGTGAAACGCGGCGAGCTGGGGGTACAGGGAACTGAACTGAACTCCGAGCTGGCAAAAGCGATGAAGGTCGATGCGCAGCGCGGTGCTTTTGTCAGCCAGGTGCTGCCAGACTCTGCGGCTGCTAAAGCGGGTATCAAAGCGGGTGACGTGATTGTTTCGATGAACGGCAAGCCGCTGAGCAGCTTTGCTTCGCTGCGCGCAGAAGTAGGTTCACTGCCGGTTGGCACCACCCTGAAACTGGGCCTGCTGCGTGATGGCAAACCGGTCGATGTCTCTGTTCAGTTGCAGCAGAGTAGTCAGGCAAAAGTACAATCCGCCACCATTTACACTGGCATTGAAGGGGCTGACCTCAGCAATGTTGAAACTGGCGATAAAGGTGTTCGCATTGATAATGTGAAAGCGGGCAGTGCCGCAGCGCGTATTGGCCTGAAAAAGGGTGACGTGATTCAGGGCGTTAACCAGCAGCCGGTCACCAACCTGGGCGAACTGCGGAAAGTCCTCGACACTAAGCCGTCCGTTCTGGCGCTGAATGTGAAACGCGGTGACAGCAGCATCTATCTGCTGATGCAGTAACTTAACAATAATTGATGAAGAGGCGGACTGCGGTCCGCTTTTTTTATGCCTGCTTTCTGCCACATTATAGTGTGACATCCACCGCAAATTCGGTAAATGACCGCCCGGCTCTGTGCAATTGCACAATGTTCTACACGCGGTGCATGCGTATTCTGTTTCTCCCCCCTCTTTTCAGGAGTAATGGATGGCTACCTATCACCTTGATGCCCGGCTGGCCCAGGATATTGTGGCACGCACCATGAAAATTATTGACAGCAATGTCAACGTGATGGATGCGCGCGGCCGGATTATTGGCAGCGGTGACCGGGAACGCATTGGGGAGTTGCACGAAGGTGCGCTGCTGGTGCTCTCTCAGGGGCGCATAGTGGACATCGATGAGGCGGTAGCGAAACATCTTCATGGCGTGCGGCCCGGCATTAACCTGCCGCTGCGCATTGATGGTGACATCGTGGGGGTGATAGGTCTGACTGGCGAGCCGTTGGCGCTGCGGCACTATGGCGAGCTGGTCTGCATGACCGCAGAGATGATGCTGGAGCAGGCGCGCCTGCTCCATATGCTGGCGCAGGACAGCCGTCTGCGTGAAGAGCTGGTGCTGAATCTGATCCGCAGCGATACCCTGTCGCCCCAGCTGACCGAATGGGCACAGCGGCTGGGCATCGATCTCAATCAGCCGCGTGTGGTCGCCGTGCTAGAGGTGGATAGCGGTCAGCTCGGCGTCGACAGCGCAATGTCAGAGTTACAGCAACTGCAAACGCTGCTGACCACGCCGGAGCGCGATAATCTGATCGCTATCGTGTCACTGACCGAAATGGTGGTGCTGAAACCGGCCCTGAACGGGCACGGACGTTACGATCAGGATGATCATCGCCGCCGCGTTGAACAGTTGCTGCAGCGGATGAAAGAGAGCGGGCATCTTCGGATGCGTATCGCGCTGGGTAACTTCTTTACCGGGCCTGGCAGTATTGCACGCTCTTACCGGACGGCGCGCACCACCATGATGGTGGGCAAGCAACGAATGCCTGAAGTGCGCAGCTATTTTTATCAGGATCTGGTGCTGCCCGTGCTGCTTGATAGCCTTCGCGGTGGCTGGCAGGCCAATGAACTTGCCCGGCCACTGGCGAAACTCAAGAGTATGGATAACAACGGATTGCTGCGTCGCACGCTGATCGCCTGGTTTACCCACAACGTCCAGCCGAGCGCGACCGCGCGTGCGCTGTTTATTCATCGCAATACGCTGGAGTACCGGCTGAACCGCATTTCTGAACTGACCGGACTGAATCTGGGGCATTTTGACGACAGGCTGCTGCTCTATGTGGCTTTGCAACTGGATGAGCAGGGGTAGGGGGCAGATTTGGAGCATAAAAAAGGCCAGCAACGCTGGCCTCTCTGGTCGGACAGGAAATTAACGGCTGTTACGGGTTAATTTTTCCAGATCCGATTCAATTTCAGTGATCTTGTGGGAAACCACGCTTTCCAGGTGACGCAGGTCATCCAGAATTTTGCGTTTCAGATCCACTTCAACCTGGTCACGCTGGCAAATCTGATCCAGTTCATCGATGACATAACGCAGATTCGGGCTGATTTCCTGAACTTCTTTGTAGCCCTGGGTCGCGTGATCGGCAACAACGGTTTTGCGTTGACGCGGATATTTGAATTTAACGCTCTTCGCGAAAAACTCGCCTTTAT
>Ga0308161_1005413_pt1 | contig 11212 bp, 1 predicted proteins | sample PhyFR2_FD_201034 | JGI IMG/M metagenome (GOLD analysis project Ga0308161, IMG submission 201034) | Phyllosphere microbial communities from UC Gill Tract Community Farm, Albany, California, United States - DLSLF.R2 | ecosystem: Host-associated > Plants > Phyllosphere > Unclassified | place: USA...
TGCCTTCTTTGCTAACCTGTAGGTTTTCCTCGCCATCTGCTGTACCGATATCAACGGTATCACCTGCTTTCACCGCAGCTGCGTTTTCACCATTGCTTTGGAGTGTCCAGCCTTTGTCTAATGCGGTGATCGCATCGCCAACATTGTTCACATCAGTACCATTGACGGTATAAGTCGGGCGACTAACAGCCCCAGTTCTTGGATCGAAGGTTGCACCACCACCTAAACCATCAGCGGTGCTTTCACCTAAATGATTCAACTTATCATCAGATGCTTGAGCAATTTGATCTAATTGATCTTTATTAACGGCATCTTTACCATCCGTACCGTCTGCCACATTGCTCATTCTCTTATTACCCGCATCAATACCAGACCGAGTAACACTAGGACCACCTGCAATGGTCATACCATCGTTATTGATGACCGTATCACCAGCAGTGACGCTGTCTACTTTCAGATCACGGTTCAGGCTGTACTTGATGTCATTGCCTTCTTTGCTAACCTGTAAGTTTTCTTCACCATCTGCTGTACCGATATCAACGGTATCACCCGCTTTCACAGCACCTGCATTGGCACCATTGGTTTGCAATGTCCAACCTTTATCCAGCTCAGCTAATGCATCACCGACATTATTGACGTTATTACCATTCACATTGTAATTTGGCGCACTAACTGTACCGTCTGGATTGACAGTTGAACCACCACCCAAGGCATCTGATACGCTTTGTGCTGTACCTGCCAATTGGCTACCATTGATGGCATCCGTTGAATCAGGATTCACATCACCTGCTGCAACACCACTGATTTTACCTGTTGCTCCATCAATGTTCACGTCACCAACTTGCACCGAATCAAAGTTCACATCACGTGCCGTTGCAACTTCATAGTTGGTACTGCCATCAGCATTAGTTGATTCAGTGACAACAATGTTGTCACCTTCAGTTACTGTAGTTTTCGCCTTGGTTGCAGCTTCGCCAACAGCACTGATGGCATCATTCAGGTTATCTTTGCCTGTGCCACCAATGTTTGGATTGGTATAGCGACCAGTTTCTGGATCATAGGCAGTGTCACCACCAATGATGTTCTTCACACCTTCACCTTGGGCATGTAACTGACTACCGTTAATCGCTTCAGTTGAATCGGCACTTACCGTACCCGCAGTCACACCACTAATTTTACCTGTTGCACTATCAATGTTGACCTCGCCCACTTGTACAGAGTCAAAATTCACATCACGTGCCGTTGCAACTTCATAGTTGGTACTGCCATCAGCATTGGTTGATTCAGTCACAACCATGTTGTCACCTTCAGTTACTGTAGTTTTCGCTTTAGTTGCAGCGTCGCCAACAGCGCCAATGGCATCATTCAGGTTGTCCTTGCCCGTACCACCAATGTTTGGATTGGTATAGCGACCAGTTTCTGGATCATAGGCAGTGTCACCACCAATGATGTTCTTCACACCTTCGCCTTGGGCATGGAGCTGACTGCCATTAATCGCTTCAGTTGAATCGGCACTCACCGTACCCGCAGTCACACCACTGATTTTACCTGTTGCACTATCAATGTTGACCTCGCCCACTTGTACAGAGTCAAAGTTCATATCACGTGCCGTTGCAACTTCATAGTTGGTACTGCCGTCCGCATTAGTTGATTCAGTCACAACAATATTGTCACCATCAGTCACTGTGGTTTTCGCCTTGGTTGCAGCGTCGCCAACAGCACTGATGGCATCATTCAGGTTATCTTTGCCTGTGCCACCAATGTTTGGATTGGTATAGCGACCAGTCTCTGGATCATAAGCAGTGTCACCACCGATAATGTCTTTCACACCTTCGCCTTGCGCGTGTAACTGACTACCGTTGATCGCCTCTTTCGAGTCGGCAGCGACTTCGCCCTCAGCGACATTGGTAATTTTCTCACCACCCGCATCAATACCTGTACGGCTCACACTTGGCCCAACTGGTGCACCTGATGCATCGGTAAATGCCAGACCAGTACCATTCAGAATCGTACTATTGCCTTGAACATCTTTGATAGTCGTGCCAGCAGCTGTCGTTGCCGTGCTATTGCCTTGAGCATCTTTAACAATGGTTCCACCAGCCACCATTGTGGTTGAGTTGCCAACAGCATCTTTAACCTCGACACCACTATTATCTAGACGGGTATCGCCTGCAGTTACGCTATCTACTTTCAAGTCACGGTTCAGACTGTATTTAATATCATTACCGTCTTTCGCGACTTGTAAGTTTTCTTCGCCATCTGCTGTACCAATATCAACAGGATCTCCTGCTTTCACTGCACCAGCATTTTCACCATTGGTCTGTAATGTCCAGCCTTTGTCTAATGCGGTGATCGCATCGCCCACATTATTGACATCGCTACCATTCACCGTATAGGTCGGACTCGAAATGGCACCAGTAACTGGATCATAGGTTGAACCTCCGCCTAAACCGCTGGCCGTACTTTCGCCCAATTTACTGGTACGGTTATCATTACCAGCGACTACCTGATCAAGCTGATCTTTATTAACCGCATCTGTGCCCTCTGTTCCTGCCGCAACATTGGTAATTTTATTGCCTGCTGCATCAATGCCGTCTTTGGTGACACTTGGACCACCTGCGATGGTCAGTCCTTCGTTGTTAATCACGGTATCACCAGCAGTCACGCTATCTACTTTCAAGTCACGGTTCAGGCTGTACTTGATGTCATTGCCTTCTTTCGCGACTTGTAAGTTTTCTTCACCGTCGGCTGTACCAATATCAACGGTATCACCTGCTTTTATAGCAGCTGCATTTTCACCATTGGTCTGTAAGGTCCAACCTTTATCCAGTTCAGCAATGGCATCACCTACATTGTTGACATCATTGCCATTTACGCTGTAATTCGGATTTGAAATAGCGCCAGTTTCTGGATCATAAGTTGAGCCGCCACCTAATGCATTCGCAGTACTTTCACCTAACTTACTATTACGAGCATCATTATCTGCGACAACCTGATCTAACTGGTCTTTATTAACAGCATCTGTGCCTTCAGTTCCTTCTGCAACATTGGTGATTTTATTACCAGCTGCATCAATACCAGACTTAGTGACACTTGGACCACCCGCAATGGTTAGTCCTTCGTTATTGATGACCGTATCGCCAGCAGTCACGCTATCCACTTTCAGGTCACGGTTCAGGCTGTACTTGATGTCATTGCCTTCTTTGCTAACCTGTAAGTTTTCTTCGCCATCTGCTGTACCAATATCAACGGTATCGCCTGCTTTTATTGCATCGGCATTTTCACCATTGCTTTGTAAGGTCCAGCCTTTGTCCAGCTCAGCTAATGCATCACCAACGTTGTTAACGTTATTTCCGTTCACATTGTAATTCGGAGCACTGACGGTGCCATCTGGATTGACGGTTGAACCACCACCCAAGGCATCCGATACGCTTTGCGCTGTACCTGCCAATTGACTACCATTAATCGCATCGGTTGAATCAGGATTGACATCACCCGCTGTTACACCTGTGATTTTGCCTGTTGCACCATCGATGCTCACGTCACCAACTTTGACTGTATTGAACTCAACATCATCCGCTGTCGCAACGGTATAAATGGTTTGTCCATTTGCACCCGTTTCACTTTCAACGGTCATGTTCTTGCCAGCTTCAACCTCAGTTTTCGCTGCTGCGGTTTCACCTTCAATCGCATCTGCAACGTTGGCATAGCCATTGTCATTTACAGTGAATGGACCGTTTAGCTTGCCACCTTCATTGGTTACACCACCACCAAGCATGTCACCAACTGAACCCACGCTGTCATTAAGCTGACCACCATTCACTGCATCTTTAGAACCAGCTGCAACTTCACCATCAGCAACATTGGTAATCTTGTTACCCGCAGCATTGATACCATCTTTAGTCACGCTTGGACCGCCAGCAATGGTTAATCCTTCGTTGTTGATGACCGTATCACCCGCAGTCACGCTATCAACATCCAGATCACGGGCAAGCTCAATTGCAACTTTACCGTCCTGAACTTTGGTGCTGATATTACTGTCTGCACCCACAACCTCAACAGCCTCACCCAGTTTCTTCTGAACGGTACTGCCGTCTTGTGCTGTCAGGCCAAAGCCTTTATTGGTTAAGTCATCATTTACCTGATCAAGCTGGCCTTTATTGACTGCATCACTGGCTTCTGTCCCATCTCCGACATTGGTGATTCTGCTACCACCCGCATCGATACCATCTTTAGTCACGCTTGGGCCGCCTGCGATAGTCATACCATCATTGTTTATCACGGTATCGCCAGCAGTCACGCTATCCACTTTCAGGTCACGGTTCAGGCTGTACTTGATGTCATTGCCTTCTTTCGCAACCTGTAGGTTTTCTTCGCCATCTGCGGTACCGATATCAACGGTGTCACCTGCTTTTATTGCATCGGCATTTTCACCATTGGTCTGCAACGTCCAGCCTTTGTCCAGTTCAGCTAATGCATCGCCAACATTGTTGACGTTATTTCCGTTCACATTGTAAGTCGGTGCGCTGACCGTACCGTCTGGATTGACTGTTGAACCACCGCCCAAGGCATCCGATACGCTTTGTGCTGTACCTGCCAATTGACTACCGTTGATTGCATCGGTTGAATCTGGATTGACGTCACCCGCAGCAACATTGGTAATCTTGTTACCCGCAGCATCGATACCATCTTTAGTTACGCTTGGACCGCCCGCAATGGTTAGTCCTTCGTTGTTAATGACTGTATCGCCTGCTGTTACGCTATCAACATCTAGATCACGAGCAAGTTCAATTGCAACTTTGCCATCTTCAACTTTGGTGCTGATATTGCTATCTGCTCCAATAACCTCAACAGCCTCACCCAGTTTCTTCTGAACGGTGCTGCCATCTTGTGCCGTTAAGCCAAAGCCTTTATCAGTTAGATCATTGCCAACCTGATCAAGCTGGTCTTTGTTAACTGCATCTGTGCCTTCAGTTCCTTCTGCAACATTGGTGATTTTATTACCACCCGCATCGATACCTGACTTAGTGACACTTGGACCGCCTGCAATGGTCATACCATCTGTGTTCATCACGGTATCGCCAGCAGTCACGCTATCCACTTTCAGGTCACGGTTCAGGCTGTACTTGATGTCATTGCCTTCTTTGCTCACCTGTAAGTTTTCTTCACCATCTGCGGTACCGATGTCAACGGTATCACCTGCTTTTATTGCATCGGCGTTTTCACCGTTGCTTTGTAATGTCCAGCCTTTGTCCAACTCAGCTAAGGCATCACCAACATTGTTGACGTTATTTCCGTTCACATTGTACGTCGGAGCACTAACCGTACCATCAGGATTCACAGTTGAACCACCGCCCAAGGCATCCGATACGCTTTGCGCTGTACCCGCCAATTGGCTACCGTTAATGGCATCGGTTGAATCTGGATTCACATCACCTGCAGCGACATTGGTAATTTTATTACCCGCTGCATCGATGCCATCTTTAGTGACGCTTGGGCCACCTGCAATGGTGAGTCCTTCGTTGTTAATGACTGTATCGCCTGCTGTTACGCTATCAACATCCAGATCACGGGCAAGTTCAATTGCAACTTTGCCATCTTCAACTTTGGTGCTGATATTGCTATCTGCTCCAATAACCTCAACAGCCTCACCCAGTTTCTTCTGAACGGTGCTGCCATCTTGTGCCGTTAAGCCAAAGCCTTTATCAGTTAGATCATTGCCAACTTGATCAAGCTGGTCTTTGTTAACTGCATCTGTGCCTTCAGTTCCTTCTGCAACATTGGTGATTTTATTACTACCCGCATCGATACCTGACTTAGTGACACTTGGGCCACCTGCAATGGTGAGTCCTTCGTTGTTAATGACTGTATCGCCTGCTGTTACGCTATCAACATCTAGATCACGAGCAAGTTCAATTGCAACTTTGCCATCTTCAACTTTGGTGCTGATATTGCTATCTGCTCCAATAACCTCAACAGCCTCACCCAGTTTCTTCTGAACGGTGCTGCCATCTTGTGCCGTTAAACCAAAGCCTTTATCAGTTAGATCATTGCCAACCTGATCAAGCTGGTCTTTGTTAACTGCATCTGTGCCTTCAGTTCCTTCTGCAACATTGGTGATTTTATTACTACCCGCATCGATACCTGACTTAGTGACACTTGGACCGCCTGCAATGGTCATGCCATCTGTGTTCATCACAGTATCGCCAGCAGTCACGCTATCTACTTTCAGGTCACGGTTCAGGCTGTACTTGATGTCATTGCCTTCTTTCACAACCTGTAAGTTTTCTTCGCCATCTGCGGTACCGATGTCAACGGTGTCACCCGCTTTTATTGCATCGGCATTTTCACCATTGCTTTGTAATGTCCAGCCTTTGTCGAGTTCAGCTAATGCATCACCGACATTGTTCACGTCGGTGCCATTGATATTGTAATTTGGTGCAGTCACTGTACCGTCTGGGTTTACAGTTGAACCACCACCCAAAGCATCTGATACGCTTTGCGCTGTACCCGCCAATTGACTACCGTTGATCGCATCGGTTGAATCAGGATTCACATCACCTGCTGTCACACCTGTGATTTTGCCTGTTGCACCATCAATGCTAACGTCGCCGACTTTGACTGAATCAAACTCAACATCATCCGCTGTCGCAACGGTATAAATGGTTTGTCCATCTGCACCTGTTTCGCTTTCAACAGTCATGTTTTTACCAGCTTCAACTTCAGTTTTTGCTGCTGCCGTTTCACGATCTAACTGGTCTTTGTTAACTGCATCTGTGCCTTCTGTTCCTTCTGCAACATTGGTGATTTTATTGCCGCCTGCATCAATACCTGACTTAGTGACACTTGGACCACCTGCAATGGTCATACCATCTGTGTTCATTACGGTATCGCCAGCTGTCACGCTATCCACTTTCAGGTCACGGTTCAGGCTGTACTTAATGTTGTTGCCTTCTTTCACAACCTGTAAGTTTTCTTCACCATCTGCGGTACCAATATCAACGGTATCACCCGCTTTTATTGCATCGGCATTTTCACCATTGCTTTGTAATGTCCAGCCTTTGTCGAGTTCAGCTAATGCATCACCGACATTATTCATGTCGTTGCCATTAATATTATATGTTGGATTTGAAACAGCCCCAGTTTCTGGGTCATAGGCAGAGCCACCACCTAAGGCATTGGCTGTGCTTTCGCCCTGCTCATCAACAACATCTTTAACGTGTTTTAATTGACGCACATTCACGGCATCGGTGTCTTCTGCACCGTCAGAAAGGTGTTGAATACGACGTTCATTGCCTGCTGTTCCAACCGAAACAACAGAAGCTGGTGCTGCTATTCCAGTTAAGAAACTGTCACCTGTGGCTGTAGAAGTAACGCTACCTGCACCTAAAGCAACATCATCTGCATTGGTCGCTACAGCATTTGAACCTAAAGCAATGCCTCGCGCTGCTTGTGCATTGGCAGAATCACCTAAAGCAATCGCACCCGCTTCTGCTGCTGTGGATTGATTACCCAATGCAACTGAACCTTGACCAATCGCTTTGTTCTCATTACCAATCGCCACTGCGCCATCTGCTGCTTCTGAAGCATCATCATTGCCCGCCGCAGTATTGTTTCGGCCGAGTGCAACTGCGCCATTACCATTAGCGTTGTTTGGGTCACCAATCGCAACCGCACCATCGCCGCGCGCGACTTGATCACGACCAATCGCAACGGCACCGCCTTCTGATGAAGCAGCATTGGCTGTGGTTGTACCTGAACCCATCGCCACGTTTTGTCCAGTATCACCTGTAGTCACACCATGACCAATTGCGATGTTGTCACTTGTACCACTTGAAGTTGCAGCATCACGACCGATTGCAATGTCATTATCGCCTTGTGCTTGGGCACCATCACCGACTGCAACGCTCGAATCGCCATCTGCTTTGGCCTCATTACCAAATGCAGAAGACCGCACACCTCTTGCCTGTACCAGAGCACCAAACGCACTTGCGCGCTCTCCACTGGCAATTGCATAGGCACCTGTCACAGTCGCACCATTCGCCGATGCTTCGGTAAGATAACCCACTGCGGTAGAAGCTGTTCCTGTCGCTTTGGCGCCATCACTTACTGCGGTCGAAGCAAGACCTGAAGCCAAACTATCTTGACCGAGTGCAATGGTATTTTTATTTTCAGCACGAGCACCACTACCCAATGCGATTGCAGTATAAGCAGTGCCATTTTCTGTTGTACCTTTTGCATAGGCATCGCGACCAATTGCAATATCTCTATCGCCTTCAGCTTGGGCATTATCACCTATTGCTACGGAGGACTCACCCGCTGCCTTCGCTTTTGTACCAGTCGCCATCGCATTAAGGCCACTCGCTTCTGCACTATGACCAACAGCTAGTGCACCTACTCCAGAAGCCTTAGATTGGACACCAACGGCTGTGGTATTTGCTGCTGATGCATTGGCTAAGTCACCTACAGCGACTGCACTTTCGCCAGCAGCATTTGCAAAATTACCGCTGGCCAATGCATATTTTCCTGTTGCTTCAGAACTATTTCCATACGCACTTGAAAACTCGCCAGTTGCCTTAGCACGATTACCGCTTGCAGTTGATTGCAATCCAGAAGCTTCTGAGAAGTTACCAAAAGCACTTGAGAACTCTCCACTAGCTTTGGCTGAATTACCCACGGCCATTGCATTTCGAGCAGAGGCCTCTGCAAAGTTACCCACCGCACCAGCATAGTTGGCAGTCGCTTTAGCCGTATTACCTAAGGCTAAAGCATCATCCCCTTCCGCACGCGACCCACGCCCCACAGCAGTGGCAGATAAATCGTTGCTTCCTTTAGCATACGCTGATGAACCCATGGCCACATCACCATTGCCCTCGGCTATTGCATTATGTCCAATTGCAACGGACTTCCCGCCAGAAGCTCTGGCACGACCAGCTATGGCGACCGATTGGTTTCCTGTCGCTTGAGCACCAGATGCACGGTCATTCGATAATCCATCAGAACCCATCGCGACACTACCCGTTCCACTGGCTTGTGACCATGGTCCGACCGCCGTCGACTGAGTTCCAGTTGCTTTCGCTTGTATACCATAACCTGCCGACCTTGTTGCGGCCTCAGCAGCAAAGCCCATGGCAGTACCGCCATCACCTGTAATTTTTGTCCAGGCCCCTACAGTAGTTGCCCCCAATACATTTCCGCCATCAGCATTACAGCCAACGACATTACTCCATGTACCATTACCATCTCTTGGATTAAAGTCATTTCCATACCGAACTCCATCGGGTCCAGTCCCACCTTTTACAGCACAACCATTTTGACCACCATTTCCTTTAAAAGTTGCAGCAGAAGCAAATTGCACTGTACTTAAACCAACGGCTAATACTGTGGTCACTCCTAGGACTTGCATGGTTCGTTTGACGGTGAGGACATCTTCACTGGTCAGTAAATCTGTATCTTGAATATTCTGTTCGGTTTGATCTTGTGGTGAAACCGTTGCACCAACATTGCGTTTTTTGGATACGCCTCTAGCATGCTCTGAAACAACCGTCCATAAACTTAAACTTTTATTCCAGACTAAGCGATAGATCTTATTCATAATATTCACCTCTTATCACAAAGCTTTTTAAATAAAGCTTTTTTAATAATAATTCTTAAGCTCGACTCACCTAAGTTTTTAAATAAATACAAAGATAGAATTTATATAGGTTTAAAATCTGATTAATAAAAACAACCAAGTGTTTAAGGCTATAAGCTTTTAAATATAAAAATAAGAAAATAAGGTTAATTTACAATTAAATTCAAAAACTTAAGAATAAACCTTGATTTACATTCAGATATATCTCCGTATACCCAAACGATGCTTTAATAATAAATCCTCCACTCAAAGTTAATAATCAAAGTTAAAAACAAAAAGCGAACAAGCATTTAAATACTTGTTCGCCTTATTATCACCAGCTCACATTTACTCTACGATTTGGAGCTAAACATTCAACCAACTGATTATTTCGATTGGTCCCAGAACATTTTTGATACAGTTGTGTTTCATTATTGGCTTGTATACGAATACGCTCAGGTGCAACGCCACTTTGTACTAATAAATTAGCCACCGTTTGCGCCCGTTTTGATGAAAGCGCTTGGTTATAGTCAAAAGTACCTAAAGTATCGGTATAACCCGAAACCGTAACAGGACTATCTGTTCTATTAATTTGTGATGCCATACGGGCAATATCAGCAGAACCAGGTTCAATTGACCTTGCATCCGAACGGTCAAAAGCAAAGAAGATGGCTCCTTCTTGTGGAATTGCAGCAGGTAACGGAACAGGTAAAGTGGATGGAACAACATTGTTTGCGCCCCATGCCATTAGCCCCTGACATTCTTCTCCTTTCCAAGATAAGCGTTCAGCAAAGCCTTTCTTGTCATAATCAATACGTAACTGGCAGCGTTTATAATCCTGTGTATTGGGTACACGAATATCCAGCACATAATTCCAGGTTTTTACGGCAAATATGCCTTCACTAAAATGGGGATGTCCAAGCAGATGACGGAACTGGTCTTTATGTAGCCCCACATCCAAACGGGCAACGTCGTTATATTCATAACGTTTCACCTGTTTCAAATAACTCTTGTCGACTTCTGGAAAAGTAATTTCCTGAGATTGTTCTAACTCGACTTGAGCTTCCGTATTCGCCTGACTATTAAATGCAATGCCCGCAAGTGCAATCATCATTAAAGTTTGAATCTTATTCATATCTGTTCTCACTTCTTTATTGTTGGGAAGAAAGGAGAGCCTGAGGGCCCTCCTCAAAGGTTTAGTCAATGATTGTGCTTACGCCAACACGGACGAGTGGACTGTTCCCCTCACTTCCCATTGCTGCACCTGTAGTGAGTGACCAACGACCATTGTCTGCTGTACGTCTAAACGTCACACCAATCGCACTTTGATCGTTGTAATAAGCAGCACCTGCAGCCATCGTTAACTTGCCTGGGATGTACGGTGCATTTTCAAGCGCAGCTGTTGCAGCAATACCTGCGGACATTCTGTCTTCCATTTTGTCCATACGCTTATTGGTGTCGTAGAAGGCTCTTTGCATTTGATCACCCAAGTTCGTCACACGGTCATCAATCGCACCCAACGCATCACCAACATTGTTATAACTGCCACCTGCAACGTTGTAGCTCGGTCCTTTCCAGCCTTTCTCTGGGTCATAACCT
>Ga0308161_1005414_pt1 | contig 11212 bp, 8 predicted proteins | sample PhyFR2_FD_201034 | JGI IMG/M metagenome (GOLD analysis project Ga0308161, IMG submission 201034) | Phyllosphere microbial communities from UC Gill Tract Community Farm, Albany, California, United States - DLSLF.R2 | ecosystem: Host-associated > Plants > Phyllosphere > Unclassified | place: USA...
TCGGCGGCGGGCTTAACTGGCAGAACCGCACCTTCCAGGACGCCACTGGCCCGGATGGAGAAGTCCAGCGCGTTTACCAGGGAAGCTATCCACTGGCCAGCCTGTTTGCCCGCTATGAGGTCACGAAACAGCTGGCGGTGCAGGCGAACGTCGATAACCTGTTTGACCGCTCTTATTACTCATGGGGCAGCGATTATGTGGTTTACGGCGAACCGCGTAGCTACTCGGTCAACCTGTCGTACGCCTTCTGATAAAAAAGCCCCGGCACGATGCCGGGGCTGATCATGCAGACAGCGCGATGACTGCTGTAATCCCTTTTCTCGTTTACCAGGCCGCGCCTTATCAGCGTGGTAACAATCGATGCGCTGAATCCTTATAACCGACGTGAACACAGTGTGACAGGATGGTGTTATCCGCGCCAATGCGCCCTGTCACCGTCATTAAGGAGTGCCTGTGTCTGCTATCGAATCCCTGGCTGAAGCCACTGAATTTTATGTTAACTCCCCGGAACACTTCGCTCCGCTGCCGCGACCGTCACAACCTGCGCATATCATTACCAGTGATGCTGAAGCGATTGCTGTCGCGGAACGGCTGGCGCAACAGTTTGCACCGGGCGCTGCCCGCCGCGACCGTGACGGTATTTTACCGGTGGCCGAGCTGGACGCGTTCTCCCAAAGCGGCCTGTGGGGCATCAATATCCCACGGGAATACGGTGGCGCAGGTGTTTCCTATGCAACGGTCGCGAAAGTGATTGCCATTATCTCCGCTGCGGACTCGGCGCTGGGGCAGATCCCGCAAAACCATCTGGCGGGTGTTGCCCATCTGCTGGAGGACGGTACGGAAAGCCAGAAGCAGACGCTGCTGGCCGGCGTCTTGTCCGGATTACGCTGGGGCAACGCCTTCTCAGAAAAAGGCACCGCCACGGTGGCCGATTTCAAAACAACGGTGCGCCAGCATAACGGTGAACTGGTGGTGAATGGCGAGAAGTTCTACGCCACGGGCGCGTTGCTGGCGCATCTGGTGCATACCGTGGCGGTAGATGAAGAGGGTCGCGCCAATCTGGTGGTGCTGGATCGCGATGCAGCGGGCCTGACAGTGATCAACAACTGGTCGAGCTTCGGCCAGCGTACTACTGCGTCCGGCACCGTGCTGCTGGACAATGTTCATGCACCGCAGGAACGACTGATTCCCGTCTGGCAGGCATTTGAACGCCCTACTGCCGCTGGCCCGATTTCACAAATTATTCAGGCGGCGGTGGATACCGGCATCGCACGCGGCACGCTGGCCGATACGCTGGCCTTTGTGCGCGAGAAATCACGCCCGTGGATCGACAGCGGCCAGGAACGCGCCAGCGATGATCCCTTTACCATTGCTGCCATCGGCGACCTGCAAATCCGTCTGCATGCCGCCGAAGCGCTGCTGTGGCGCGCCGGAGAGCTGATCGATGTTGCTATCACCACACCCAGTGAAGAAACGGTGGCCGCCGCTACCGTCGCCACAGCCGAAGCCAAAGTGCTGTCCACCGAGATCGCCATTCTTGCAGGTAACAAGCTGTTTGAACTGGCCGGCACGCGCTCCACGCTGGCGGAATATCAGCTTGATCGCCACTGGCGCAATGCCCGCACGCACACGCTGCACGATCCAGTGCGCTGGAAGTATTTCCATGTCGGAAATTACTATCTGAACGGCGTTAACCCACCGCGCCATGCGTGGAATTAATACAGAAAAAAGCCCGCATCAGCGGGCTTGATGATCAGACGGCTCGTTTCTGACGCAGGGCATTAAGATGTTGCTGTATCCCCTCCTCAAGACAAAACACGCAATTCAGATGTGAGCAGTCTTCCAGTATCTGGAAGCGCAGATGAGTGTTGCCATGCTGTTTAGCAAATACCGCCATCGCCTGCGCACTGAACAGCTCATCGTCCCCGGCAGCAAACCACGAGGTGGACAACGGTAGCGCCGCCAGCTGTTTTGCCGGATGACGAGGGGTCAGCGCATTCGCCATATTAACACTGTAGTGCTGCACGAAATCCAGCGCGGTAGCCTTCACTTTATCCGGGAAATTCAGCCGCACCGCCGGGTAGTTGCCCAGCAGCCAGCCACCACTTAACGCGTTGATGATAAAAGGCCACTGGCTTACCCTGGCAAAGGGCGCTGAGGTCGTGCGCTGACGTACTTCCGGGGCAAAAGGACCCAGTTCCGGGGCCAGAAAAATCAGGCTGTCAGTTTTTTGTTGCGGAAGGTGCCGCGTAAAATAGTTAATCAGCATACCCGCCCCGCTGGAGTGCCCAAGCAAATGCATCGCGGTATGTGGAAAAAGGGTTCGCATCCAGCTCACCAGCGTATCGACATCACGCCAGACCGAGGCAACGTTCGCCAACTGGCCTTTCGCCCCTGTCGATCCGCCGTGGCCGCGAATATCCACCAGACAAACTGCGATGCTTTCATCCTGTGTTATCTGCCGGGCAAGAATGTCATAGCCAGCATCCAGATGAACGCCGCCACCATGATAAACAATGATCAGATCATTGGGCGTCTGTTCTGACCGATAAAGGCGATAACGCAACCCTTCTCTTTCTAAGGTATTGACCTGCGAAGGCAGCGGTAATGTCGCAGCAAGGTGCTTTGCCTGATCGATAAAATAATCGAAATTAATCATGTTGATCACTCCCTGTGAGATGTCTCAGCTGGGATGCCATCATACGCGACACTTAAAATCATGCCTATTGCCGATGCTGCGTGTTCAAACTGGCTTCAGCCTTTGTCACACCTTTTTACGGTTATACATCGCCAGCCCCCCGCCTGTGAGAAGCAATGCAACAATCGATGTACCGATCACCGAAACAAAGCCACGGCTAAGTTCGATATCTTACTCCGGCAGACGGAAGGATTATCTCGGCTGATCGACGATCTTCGCGTACTCAGCCTGTCCGACAGCGGCCAGCTCTACCGTGAAACGCGGCATCTTAAAAAAATACTGACGTTATCTGTCGATTCTTTTCGTGACAAGCTTAAGCAACGTGGGCTTGAGCCGGTGTTTAAAGCCGAAGATTTACGTTGAACATAAAATGTGCGAAGGACAACTTAATCAAAAGTATTCTGAGAAAAAATATGCGTACCGCTAACACAGACGTCTTTTTTTTACGATTTATCGCCTGTAACGCTGTCCCGCACCAAACAGTCTTTCGCGCAGGGTCAGCGGCTGCGCAGGTCGGGGTGCAACGCGTCCGCGGGCTTTCAGCTCCGGTATCACATTGCGGGCAAAATCCTCAAAGCTGCCGGGACTGATGGCATAGCCGATGTTAAAACCGTCCACGCCCGATGCCGCGGCAAACTGTTCCAACTGGTCGGCCACCGACTCCGGGCCGCCCACCAGCGTGGGATGCAGCCCCCCAATCCCGATATAGTGTGCCGCTTCACGCAGCGTCCACTGTCGGCCACCGTCAATACGCGTCAGGCTGGCGAGCGCCGAGCGGCAGGCATCAGTTTCGATATATTCCAGCGGGCGATCAGGATCATAGTCGGCCCAGTCCACCCCCGTCCAGGCGGAGAACAGCGCCAGCGCTGCTTCTTCACTGATGTAACGCTGAAAATCGGCATAGCGTGCCTGGGCCTGTGTGTCATCCGGCCCGGTCACCACGGTGACGGCGGCAATAAAGCGCAGAGCATCGGGATGCCGCCCCTGCTCCACCGCCAGCTGGCGAATGGTGGCAATATCATGGCGAATGGCCTCCGGCGTCAGCCCCGCCATAAAAATCACCTCGGCGTTGGCGGCGGCAAACAGGCTACCACGTGCGGAGGTACCCGCCTGAAACAGCACCGGGGTACGCTGCGGGCTGGGTTCGCTGAGATGCGCATCCGGCACCTGGTAGTAACGACCCTGGTGACGAATGGGGTGAACTTTATGCGGATGGCTGTAAATCCCGCCCTGCTTGTCACGGACGACGGCATCCTCCTCCCACGAGCCTTCCCACAGTTTGCAGGCAACATCGACAAACTCCTGCGCACGATCGTAGCGCTCGTCATGAGGGATCTGCTGAGTCAGGCCGAGATTGCGCGCGGCGGAGTCCAGCATTGAGGTGACGATATTCCACGCCACCCGCCCGTTGCTGAGATGGTCCAGGGTGGTGAATTTCCGCGCCAGCAGATAAGGATGTTCGTAAGTGGTGGAAACGGTCACGCCAAAACCCAGATGCCGGGTGGCGGCCGCCAGCGCGGAGACCAGCAGCAGCGGATCGTTAACCGGCATCTGGGCGGCACCGCGCAGCGCCGCATCCGGCTGCTGTTGATATACATCCAGCTGCCCCAGCGCATCCGCCAGGAACAGCGCATCGAACCCCGCCTCGTCCAGCAGCTGCGCGATCTCCACCCAGTAGCGGATATCGGTGTAGCGTGAGGCCTGATCCTCAGGATGACGCCACAGCCCGGCAGAGATATGCCCGACCACATTCATCATAAAACCAAACAGGATCAGCGGCGGCTTCGGTGCACTCATCATGCCCCTCCGCGCTGGCGACGGTTCAGCGCTCCGGCGGCCAGCACCACGAAGATCAGCACCCCGGTCGCCACCTGCTGCCAGTAAAAGTTCCAGCCGATCAACAGTAACCCATTGGCGACAAAGCTGAGCAGGACAACGCCAAGCAAGGTGCCCGGCACGCTGGGCCGCCGCGAGCGGGAGAAGGTGCTGCCAATAAAGGCCGCGCCGATGGCATTCAACAGATAGGCATTGCCCGACAACGACACCCAGGCTTTCACATTCGATGCCAGCATCAGTCCCACCAGACCAGCGGTAACGGCGCTGATCACAAAGGCCAGCGTGATCAGCCGTTTGGTATGGATACCCGAATAGTGCGCCACGCTACTCTGGCTGCCGAAGACGTTCAGCGCCCGGCCATGACGGCTGCGCTGCAACAGCAGATGTAAACCTGTCGCCAGCAGCGCAACGACCCACAGCGGCAGCGGAATACCCAGCCAGCTGCCGTGGCTGATCGCGGAGAAGCCCGGTGGCAGCACCTGAGTCAACAGGTAGATCGGCTGACCGCCGTTCGATGCCAGCTGCTGCACGCTCTGACCAATAAACAGCGTGCCCAGCGTGGCCAGAAAGGGTTCCACCCCGAGTACCGCAATCAGAAATGCGTTAAACAATCCCACACAAAGTGCCGCCAGCAACGCCGCACCGATCGCCAGCGGCAGCCCGACCTGATGCAGCACCAGGGTCACCAGCACCAGGCAGGAAAAATCGATCGCGGTGCCGACGGAGAGATCCACCGCCCCCATCGAAGCCACCACCGTCATCGCCAGGGCGACAATCGCCAGCGGCGCAACATTATTCAGCAGCACACTTTCGATATTACTCAGGGTAAAGAAGCCGGGTGCCGTCAGGCTGAACAACAGCAATAACAGGGCAAAGGCCAGCAGCATCAACAGGCTGAGCAGGTTGTCGCCTGCTCTTGCCGCCACAGGACGTACAGTTAACTCAGACACGGACTTTTCTCCTTTGCTGGCGCTGGCGCAGCAGTGCGGTCAGTGAGACCACCGAGAGGATCAGCACCCCTTCCACACCGTTAATCCAGTAGCTGGACACATTAATTAACTGGAAACCGTTGGCAATCAGGCTGAGAAACAGCACGCTGACCAGGGTTCCAGCCACGGTCGGCACCAGACGCCGTGAAAACACCACGCCCAGCAGCACGGCGGCAATCACCATCAGCAGGTTATCGCCCGCCCCCGGCGAACTGCCGCTGAGCACGGTCACTGAACCGAAAGCGGCTAATGCCGACGCTACGCCACACAGCACATAGCTGGCAGCGATATAGCGCCACACGACCAGGCCATTTGCTCGCGCCGCCAGGGGATGGCTGCCCACTGCCTGTAAGCGCAGCCCGAAGCGGGTGCTGTGTGTCAACAGAATTGCCAGCAGCGCCAGCAGGGCAAAGGCCCAGGCCAGCCAGGGCAACGTCAGCGGACCTGCCGCCAGCAGAGCATCAAACAGCGGCCCACTGACCGGAATGGTGGAGTTCTGCGTCAGCACCATCTCCAGCCCGATGGCGATATTCATGGTGGTCAGCGTTGCCAGTAGCGGCAGAATACGCAGCCACACTACCGCCAGCGCATTCAGCGAGCCGAGGGCGGTACCGCTTAACAGCGCCAGGCCCAGCGCCACTGCCAGGGAATGGCCTGCCGCCAGCTGCGTGGCAAAAACCGCCGCACTCAGCCCCATATTGGCCGCCACCGACAGATCAATCCCCCCGGTCAGAGAATGGCTGCCGCCGCCGGTCAAGACCAGCGTCAGACCAAAGGCCAGCGTTCCGGTCACGGCGGCCTGTTGCAGCACGTTACCCAGATTCCCGAGGGTGAGAAATATCGGTGACAGCACGGCAAACACGGCCGGCACCGCAAGAATAATCAGCAGAGCACCGCCCTGAAGCCACTGCGTGGCCGCCGTAGAGGCAGGCGGGGTCAGCACGGCGTCTTGTGATGTGAGTTCTGTCATGCGGCAGCTCCTTTCGTCAGGTCCTGTGCTGCACCCGAAGCCCAGGCGAGGATGTCATGATGGTCGGCGGAAGCAGTGTCCAACGTTTTGACCAGTTGCCCGCGTGCCAGCACCAGAATACGGTCACACAAGGACTGCAGCTCCAGCAGGTCCGTTGAGAAGACGATCACCAGTGCCCCCTGCGCAACCAGCTGTTGCAGCGCCTGATAGATCTCGGTTTTTGCGCCAATATCGACCCCGACCGTCGGTTCATCAAGCAGGTAGAGCTGTGCATCGGTGTTCAGCCATTTCGCCAGCACCACCTTCTGCTGGTTGCCCCCGGAGAGCGACCGCAGCGGTGCCTCCGCACCCGGCGTGCGGATACCGAGTTGCTGAATATTGCCCGCGACCAGCGCCCTCTCGCGCCCGCGATCGATAAACAGCCGCCGGACCAGGCTTTTCAGTGAAGTCAGCGCAATATTCTCCCGCACGCTGAGATCAGGTACGATGCCGTTGGCGCGGCGATCTTCCGGTACAAACGCAATGCCCTGCTGCACCGCCTGATGGGGTGAACGTGGCAACAGGGGCCGATCGTTCAGGGTGATGCTGCCGCTCAGGCCACTCTCCAGCCCAAACAGTGAGCGCACCAGCGCTTTACCGCCGGACCCCAGCAGCCCGGTGACGCCGATAATCTCGCCGCGTTGCGCACTGAAGCTGACATCACTGAAACGCCCCGGAGCCGACAGATTATCCACGCGCAGCAGCGTCTGTTCACGTCGCTGTGACGGTTGTCGCTCCTGGATTTGCAGCGCATCGCCGAGCATATCGTGGATCAGCTGCGGGCCGGTGACCTGGCTGACCTGATGCAGTGCCACGTTTTGCCCGTCACGTAATACGCTGACCTGCTGGCACAGTTCGGTGATTTCATCGAGGTAGTGTGAAACGTACAGCACCGCCAGCCCCTGGCCGCGCAGCGTGCGGATAGCGCGAAACAGTGCGTCCACTTCATGGCGGGCCAGCGCCGCCGTGGGTTCGTCAAACACCAGTACGCGCGGCGAGTGCCGCAGCGCACGGGTGATCTGCACAATTTGTTGTTCTGCCACGCTGAGGTCGGCAATCAGGCTGTCCGGATTGATCTCCAACGCAAAATGCTGGCGGATCGCCCGGCGCGCAATCTGGCGCAGGCGACGACGATTCAGCAGACGCACGCCGGGATAAACCGGCTCCTCGCCCAGCAGCAGCGTTTCCGCCACCGTCAGGCTGGGGGCCAGCAGGCGCTCCTGATGCACAATCTCAATGCCCAGCGTCTGCGCCCTGCCCGGCGAATCAATGCGCACCGGCTGACCGTCGAAGCGGATCTCTCCACCATCGGCGGGTTGCAGCCCGCCGAGGATCTTGATGAGCGTCGATTTTCCTGCCCCGTTATGGCCAATCAGGCCGTGAATCTCCCCCGGCGCGAGGCTGAGAGACACCCCGCGCAGGGCCGGTACGCCGTCAAAGGCTTTATTAATCTGATGCAGCGCTAACAGCGGCGGTTTATTTGGCATCGCTCTGACCCAGCGTTTTCTGCACCTCGGCGGCGTTCTCTTTGGTCACCACCAGCGAAGGCACATAGGTTGCTGGCGGCAGGTTACGGTCGCCCGCCAGATAACGTGCGGCGTTTTGTACGGCGGTTTTACCAATCAGATAAGGCTGCTGGGCCACCACTGCCGCTGCGCTGGATTTTGGGTCTTTCACCAGCGACACCACATCCGGGCTGCCGTCGACGGCATAGGTTTTAATCTCACTGCGCCCGGCGGCATCCACCGCCTGCGTGGCACCAATCTGTGGTACATCCCAGGCGGCCCAGATCGCCTGTACCGAGCCTTTCGGATATTTATTTAACAGCTGGCTGATTTGTGAATAAGCATCCTGCACGGTATTCGGGATCACATCGCGCAATTCCGGTTCAATGATTTTAATTTTCGGATACCATTTCAGTACCGCTTTTAACTGGTCGTAACGCATTGCCACCACCGGCACGCCATAAAACCCGTTAAATACCAGGATATTTCCTTCGCCGCGCAGATCGTTAACCAGTTTCAGCGCCAGCTGTTCACCAATATAAAAATTATCTGAGGTGGTGACGTTAATACTGGAGGGGCTGGCGGTGTCCACGGTAAACAGCGGAATACCGGCGGCGCGGATTTTTTTCAGCCAGGGTTCGAGGACCGATGCGGTACCGAGGGTTTCAATAATGGCATCCGGCTTCTGGGCAATAAGCGTTTGAATCTGAGAGATTTGCTGCGCCTCTTTACGCCCGCCATCCAGCGCGATTGGCGTGCCGCCCAGGCGTTTCACTTCATCAATCTGACCCTGATAGGCCTTCAGATCCCAGTAGTGATCGGTGCCCGCCACGGTAATGCCAATGCGTTTCCCTTTTAATGACGGCACATCGGCATCATTATTTTCTGCCTGTGCCGGCAAGGCCATGAATATCGCCGAAGCGACCAGCGCGGCCAGTGAGGCTTTAATCAGTGAGACGATTTTTGTTTTATTATTCTTAGCCATTTTTATGGTATTCCTGTCAGATGAATGAATGCCAAAGTAGCACAGTCATCTGACAGGAATAATGCCGATTTCAACTAAGGATCCGGCATCTTTGGTTATTAAGAAAAACTGAACTTATCTGCTTCTGCGCAGCAGTTCAGCAAGGTCAATCCCTGCACGCAATAAGTGCTGACAGTCCTGTCGGCCGATATAGTGTTGAAGATAATCACGCAACATGCCTAAATACGGCCGTCCCGGAACAAACATCGTGGAGATTGCCTTCAAATGCCTGCGCACTTGCTGCAACTTTTCCTGATAAGTCTCTTGGTCTTCCCTCGCGATCCGGTTTAACTCTTTCGCGGGTAAATGTAGAAAATCAATGCGTTCAATCAGGTCATTCAGCACCCTTTTTCGCTCATGAACTAACTCACCACGTTGCAGCGCATAAACGTGGATAGACATGAGCGCCCGCTCATCTCCTGGCGTTCTGGGGTGAATAAGACCTTCTGTATCGTAGGTGAAAAACTGTTCGGGATCGTCCGTGCAGGGATTAATCAGCAGCCGGTAAGATTCTTCAACAAAAACATTTCCCCGATGAGAACGCACGCGGTTGATCTCATTCGATAAGGGAAACTGGCTATCTTTACCCCGCAGCACATGATCAGGCTGGCCGGGAACGCGATGGTCGCGCGCCCGGTTACAATCAATACAGGAGATCAGTAAATTGGACCATTCACCCGCCAGCCAGTAGTAGCCCGGTTTAAATGACTGACCGTCCTGTGTCTGTATTTCATTTTTAGGGCGAAAATGTTCAATATCACTGGGAGATACATGGGCAAAAGCGCTTTCACAATAAGCACATTTTTTTTTGAAAATGGTGAATAGTTCCGCCGTGAGTAATTTGTCTTTATAGACTTTAAATGGAAACGCCGTTGTTGTGAGTTTCTCATTTTCTGCGTAATTAGCCGGATCGGTACAAAATAGGATCGCGCGGTTGCGTTCATCCACCTCACGGGTCATTTTATGGGGTATGCGCCCTTTACTGGCGGTGTGATAGACCGGGATAGCCGGATTTTTCAGGCTACGATTAATCTTTATCATGGTCGGTAAAGGTCTCATTGAGCACGTCATCCCAAAGCGCAGAGATAACCTCTACCACTTCCTCTTTCATCTCATACACCTGAGGGGTTCCACTCTCTCTGTGGTCGGCAATGACCTGATCAACCGCTTCAAACATTAACTGCTCACGTGGGGTGTCTCCCACATAGCGGCGCGCCTTCAGCTCCGATTTGAGTTGCGCCAGTTTTGCATTCTGCGAATCGTCACGTTCGCTCAGAGACAGCAGCGCATAGTATTCGTCAAACAGGACTTCATCCTGCGGATCGCGGGTGGTGTTCAGACCAAAGAACGGCGAGGTAAGAAGCTGATCGACACGTAAATCGGCAGGATCTGGCAAATCCGTATTGGCGGTGACTTTTCCACTATCATCTTTTTCCATCAGGCAGATTTCGCCCTGCTCTAAACCGCGCAAGCAGAGGGGATCGTGGGTGGTGGTAATAAACTGCATACCGGGAAAGGCGCGCCGCAGTCCGCTGACGATGCGCATTTTCCAGGTGGGGTGTAAATGGCAGTCCAACTCATCCAGCAGCACAATACCTTCGGCATTTTCAGGTGAACCCCATAAACGAGTCGCCACACTGATAATATCTACGGTCAGTGCAATTACTGCTTTAAAGCCATCGCTGAGGACCCGTAGCGAGATCTCCTGAGCCGGAGAACTGACCATAATCCGCCCTTTCTGTTTAATGAAAAGAACGCCATCATCCAGCGATAACAGATCTTTTAGCAGCAGCGCTGCCTGGTTAAACAGATGTTCAGGTGCTTTAACAAGCCATTCTTCTGCCGGAATGAGCGTGACAAAAGGATCGAATAAATTATCAATTCGACGATAATCACCCGATGTGATGGCCGGGTATTGATGATTTTTAACAGGCAGTAAACGTGTAGCTCCATAACCCAGCAGCACCTGCTGTTCGTCTTTCGCTTCACGATCCCCGGTAACTTCAGTTTCTCCCTGCTCCCAGGTGACTGTTGCCGTTCGGCCTGCCGGGCGTCTGAACTTGGCTAAACCACGACGTAAAATCAACTCATGCTTGCCGACAAAGCCTGAGAGTTGTATAGAAATAGTGGCTGTGCGCTTGCCCTTTTTAA
>Ga0308161_1005416_pt1 | contig 11210 bp, 10 predicted proteins | sample PhyFR2_FD_201034 | JGI IMG/M metagenome (GOLD analysis project Ga0308161, IMG submission 201034) | Phyllosphere microbial communities from UC Gill Tract Community Farm, Albany, California, United States - DLSLF.R2 | ecosystem: Host-associated > Plants > Phyllosphere > Unclassified | place: USA...
CGAGGGCGGCTATGCGGCGTACATCCTGCAGCGCGTCGAGCGCGATCGCATGGCGGCGGCCTCCGAGGCCAAACGTCAGAACCTCGCCAAGAAGGAACTGGCCTGGCTGCGCCGGGGTGCCCCGGCTCGCACCGCGAAGCCGAAGTTCCGCATCGACGCGGCCAACGAGCTCATCGCCGACGTGCCGGAGATCCGCGACAAGGTGTCGCTGCAGTCGCTCGCCGTCTCTCGCCTCGGCAAGGACGTCGTCGACCTGCTCGACGTCGGCGTGACCTACCCGACCGTCGACGGCGGCACGCGAGAAGTGCTCCGTGATGTCGAGTGGCGCATCGCCCCCGGCGAGCGCACCGGCATCCTCGGGGTCAACGGCGCCGGCAAATCGACGCTGCTCGGGCTCATCTCGGGCACCGTCGAACCGACGGTCGGGCGCGTGAAGCGCGGCACGACCGTGAAGGTCAAGACACTCACCCAGCGCCTCGACGAGCTCGAGGACGTGCGTCGCGAGCCGGTGCGCGTCGTGATCTCGCGACTGCGCACGTCGTACACGATGGGCTCCGGCTCGAAGGCGCAGGAGCTCACCCCCGGACAGCTGCTCGAGCGACTGGGATTCGACTCGGCGCAGCTCTCCACTCCGGTGAAGGACCTCTCGGGAGGGCAGCAGCGTCGACTGCAGCTGCTGCTCGTGCTCCTCGACCAGCCGAACGTGCTGATCCTCGACGAGCCGACCAACGATCTCGACACCGACATGCTCGCGGCGATCGAGGACCTCCTCGACTCGTGGTCGGGGACGCTCCTCGTGGTCAGCCACGACCGGTACTTCCTCGAGCGCGTGACCGACCAGCAGTTCGCGATCCTCGACGGACACCTGCGCCACCTGCCCGGCGGCGTGGACGAGTACCTCCGTCTGCGCCACCTGCAGACCTCGGCGCCGGGCAAGTCGCAGACGGCCGTCAACACCGAGAAGAAGACGTCCAGCCTCGACGGCGCCGCCCTGCGCTCCGCTCAGAAAGAGGTCTCGTCGCTGGAGCGTCGCATCCAGAAGCTCACGCAGCAGGTCGACAAGGCGAAGACCGCGCTGGCGGATCATGATCAGTCGGACTTCGCCGGACTCGGTGACAGGATGAAGGCCATCAGCGATCAGCAGGCGGAGATCGAGGAGCTCGAGCTCCGCTGGTTCGAGCTGACCGAAGAGCTCGACTGATCCGATCCTCGCCATCCGGCGCCTGTGGGAATACTGTGGCACTGCCGTGCGCTGTGCTCTGGGCGGGGTTCGATGCCATCCGGGATCGCACAGCTTGATCCTGCGGTACCCGGGAGGTTCAGATGGAAGGACTCGAGGTCACCGTCCTGATCGGACTCACGATCCTCGTGGGAACGCTGCTCGCGCCGCGGGTGCGGCTGGCGTTGCCGCTGGTGCTCGTCATCCTCGGGCTGGCGCTCGGCTTCGTGCCGCAGCTGCGCGAGATCCAGCTGCCGCCCGAGACCGTGCTGCTGCTGTTCCTGCCGGTGATGCTGTTCTGGGAGAGCCTGACGACGTCGCTGCGCTCGATCCGGCGCGACTTCCGCTACATCCTCCCGATGAGCACACTGCTCGTGGTGGCATCGGCGTTCGCCGTCGCCGGGGTCGGGATCCTGTTCGGGATGCCGTGGGAGACCGCGCTGATCCTCGGTGCTGCAGTCGCACCGCCGGATGCGACGGCTGTGGCCGCGCTCGGAAGGCTGCTGCCGAAACGCCTCTTCATGAAGCTCAAGGCGGAGAGCCTCACGAACGACGGCACCGCGCTGGTGCTCTACGCCATCGCGATCTCGCTCGCGCTCGGTGGCAACGTGACGCCGCTGTCGGTGACGATGTCGGTGCTCACCTCCTACGTCGGCGGCATCGCCGCCGGTGTGGTGATCGCCGCCCTCGGCTACCTGCTGCTGCGTCGCTCCTCGTCGACGACCGTCATCAACGTCACCCTGCTGCTCGTCCCCTTCTCGTCGTTCCTGCTGGCCGAGATCGTGCATGCCTCCGGCGTCCTGGCCGTGGTGGTCGCGGGACTCATCGTCGCCTACGTGTCGCCGAGGGTCACCACGGCGTCGTCCCGGCGTCAGGTCGCCGCGGCGTGGCCGTTCGGCGTCTTCCTGCTCAACGGCGCGCTCTTCGTGCTGATCGGGCTGGAGGTGCAGTTCGTCGCGCATGAGATCTCGGCGGCCGCCATCGGACGCCTCGTGCTGATCACGCTCGCGGTATGGGTGTCGCTCCTGGTCGTGCGCTACCTCTTCCAGGTCATGAACGCACCGTTCCAGCGCCGCAATACGGTGCGTCCCTCTCGCGGCGCGAGGGCGCGTTCGATGGCGGTGTCGACCGTCGCCGGAATGAGGGGCGCGGTCTCGCTGGCGATCGCCCTGTCGGTGCCGGTCGCGAGTTCCACCGAGGGCGAGATCGCCGGGCGCGATGAGATCGTCTTCGTCACCGCGGGGGTCATCCTGCTGAGCCTGCTCGTTCAGGCACCCCTGCTCCCGGCGATCGTCCGCTGGGCCAGATTCCCCGTCGATCACGCGGAGGATGAGGAGTACGAGCTCGCGGAGCGGACCATCTCGGGAGCCGCTCTCGCGGCGCTCGACGACCTGGCCGTCGAGCATGGGATCGGGCAGGAGATCCGCGACAAGGTGCGCGCCGAGGGGTATCAGATGCTCGAGTTCTCGAACGCGCGGGCCCTCGCGCGCGAACAGGCGCTGGTCGATGCCGAGGCGGAGGCGCTCGATGTGATGCTGGGGGAGCCGGACCCGCTGGGCGACGAGCAGCTGGGCGGCGGAGAGCAGCTGGACGGCGGGACGGATGCCGGGTCGCCACGGCTCCGGCTTCCCGCCCCCCGGCCCGGCGCCGACGGCGGCACCTCGGCGGATGCGGATGGCACCTCGCCGGACGGCGAGGTGAGGACTCTGCAGATGCTCGCGACCTCGGTCGACGTCGACGTGATGCAGCGCTCGCCGCTGCTGCGCCACGAGGAGCACACGAGGCTCAAGCTCGCGCTGCTCGACCGCAAGAGGGAAGTGCTGCTCGGGTTGCGCAGAGACGGCACGGTCGACGACCTCGTGGTGCGCCGCATCTCCGCCAGGCTCGACCTGGAGCAGGTCCGTCTGCAGGGCATCGAGGAGTACGACTGAGAGCTGTGACGCCGTGTGACACTCGATTGTCGCGCACGGCGTCGCGCTGCCTAACGTATTCGAGTCCCCCAAGAGAGGAACCCGAACACTCATGTCCATCACCGCATCCCGCCGGACCACATCCGTCATCGCCGCGCTCGCCGCGGTCCCGCTCTTCGTCGCGCTGTCAGGCTGCGCGACGGCATCGTCCGACGCCGGCTCCGGCGGCGACTCCGAGAACGAGACCGTCAAGATCGGCGTCGTCGGCAAGGGTGACGCACAGTGGGCTCCTTTCGTCGAGGCCGCCGCTGACGAGGGCATCACGGTCGAGCTCGTCGACTTCGGCTCGTACGAACAGCCGAACCCCGCACTCACCGAGGGCGAGATCGACCTCAACCAGTTCCAGCACATCGTGTACCTGGCCGAGTACAACAGCGCGTCAGGGTCGGATCTGACGCCGATCGGCTCGACCGCGATCTACCCGCTGGGCCTGTACTCGACGAAGTACGACGACGTCGACGACATCCCCAAGGGCGAGTCCGTCGCCGTGCCGGACGACGCGTCGAACCAGGCGCGTGCCCTCCTCGTGCTGCAGTCGGCCGGTCTCATCGAGCTCAAGAGCGGCGGGACGATCTTCTCGGACCTCGCAGACGTCGACACCGACAAGTCCAAGGTCAAGGTCACAGCCCTCGAGGCGGCGCTCATCCCGACCTCGCTTCCGGATGTCGCCGCGGCGATCATCAACAACGACTTCGTGGAGGACGCAGGACTGACCTTCGACGACGCGATCGCGCAGGACGATCCGGAGGACCCGAACGCGCTGCCGTACGTGAACATCTTCGCGTCGCGTGCCGAGGACGCCGACAACGAGACGTACCTCAAGCTCGTCGAGATCTACCAGACGAACGAGGACGTGCAGGCCGGCCTGCTCGAATCGTCGGGTGACACCGCGGTTCCGCTGCGGACGCCGGCCGAAGACCTCGTCGCCTCGCTGAAGAAGGTCCAGGAGGACACCGAGGCCAAGAAGTAGGACGACCGGGTGCCAGGCACCCCCGTCCGATGAGGCAGAATCGGGTGGCGCTTCGTGCGTCACCCGATTCTTCGTTCCCGAAGCAGACCGGAGCACCACATGTCGATCGTCACCCTGACGAACGTCTCGAAGACCTACCCCTCCCGCACGCGTGACGACGCCGAGGTCGTGGCTGTCGACGACGTCACCCTCTCGATCGAGAAGGGCGATGTCTTCGGCATCATCGGATACTCCGGCGCGGGCAAATCGACTCTCGTGCGGCTGATCAACGCGCTCGAACCGGCGACCGGCGGGACCATCACGGTCGACGACGTGGACATCACCTCCCTCCGGGAGAGCGAGCTGCGCAAGGTCCGCGGCGGGATCGGCATGATCTTCCAGCAGTTCAACCTGTTCGCCTCGCGCAGTGTCAAGGCGAACATCGCCTACCCGCTCAAGCTCGCCGGCTGGTCGAAGGCCGACATCGAGAAGCGCGTTGCCGAGCTCCTCACCTTCGTCGGCCTCGCCGACAAGGCGGGGGCGTACCCTGAGCAGCTCTCGGGCGGTCAGAAGCAGCGGGTCGGCATCGCCCGCGCCCTGGCCACCGGCCCCGCCATCCTGCTCGCCGATGAGGCCACCAGCGCCCTCGACCCGCAGACCACGCACGAGGTGCTGGATCTGCTCAAGCGGGTCAACCGCGAGCAGGGCGTCACGATCGTCGTGATCACCCACGAGATGGACGTCATCCAGACCATCGCCACCAAGGTCGCGGTCATGGAGAACGGCCGGGTGATCGAGCAGGGGGACGTCTTCGACGTGTTCTCGGCCCCCCAGAACCCTGCGTCGCAGCGTTTCGTCGGCACGGTCGTGAAGGGCATCCCGTCGCCGTCCGAGCTCGGCGTGCTGCGCGAGCGCCACCGAGGCCGTCTCGTCACGTTCTCGTTCCGCGACGGCGACTCCTCGCAGGCGCAGGTCTTCCTCGACCTCGCCGCAGCCGGACTCGATTTCGAACTCGTCTACGGCGGGATCAACGACATCCGAGGTCGCGCCTTCGGCCACCTCACGCTCGCGATCCGGGGTGACGACGCCGTGATCGACCGCACCCTCGCCGACATCGCCCAGCGCGTCGAAGTCACCGAGATCGCCGGAGAGGACGCACGCTGATGGATCGTCTGAACGAACTGTGGCCCGAGCTGTGGACGGCCGCGCTCGAGACCCTCTACATGACGACGTTCGCGCTCGTCCTCGGTGGTGTCCTCGGCCTCGCGATAGGCGTCATCCTCTATGTCACCCGTCCGGGTGGACTCGCCGAGAACCGCGCTGTCGCCGTGATCGCGAACCTCGGGGTCAACTTCTTCCGTCCGATCCCGTTCGTGCTCTTCGTGGCCGTCGCCCAGCCCTTCGCCCGCGTCGTGGTCGGCACGGGCATCGGCACGACGGCCGGTGCGTTCATGATCGGTCTCGCCGCGGCATTCGCGATCGGCCGCATCGTCGAACAGCACCTCGTGTCGGTGCCGCCCGGCGTGATCGAAGCGGCTCGCTCCATGGGTGCCGGCCCCTGGCGCATCCTGTTCTCGGTGGCGATCCCCGAGTCCCTCGGACCACTCATCCTCGGCTACACGTTCATCGTCGTCGCCCTCATCGACATGACCGCCATGGCAGGTCTCATCGGCGGCGGCGGTCTCGGCGCGTTCGCACAGATCTACGGCTTCCGGCAGTTCGAGCCTGTGGTGATGTGGACGGCGATCGTCCTGATCGTGGTGTTCGTGCACCTGGTGCAGATGCTCGGAACGCGTCTGGCACGCAAGGTCATGCGCCGCTGACGGGTGCGTCCTGCAGCGTGCGCGTCGTGGTGAACACCCTCGGCGCGCCGCTCAGCGGGTCGACGAAGTGCAGCTCGCGCGCGAGCAGCTGCATGGGGTGGTCGAAGTCGTCGGGGCGCTCGCCCCGCAGCTCGGGGTAGAACGGATCGTTGAGGATGCCCAGATTCAGAGCCGCGAGGTGCACCCGCAGCTGATGCATCTTGCCGCTGTGCGGACGCAGCAGCGTGTGCACGACGCGCTCGTCGGCGTCGATGACCTCGATCGCGGTCTCGGCGTTGGGCTCCCGCTCGTCGTCGACCTGCACCTTCAGCTCGTTGCGGAGCTTGACGATGTGGTTGCGGTAGACGAGCGGGAACCGAGACGCGTCCCAGTCGACCGGGCGCGCGGAGACCGCCTCGTACACCTTCTGCACCTGCCGCGTCTCGAACAGCAGCTGGTACGGCGCCCTGGTCTGCGGGCGCGCCGAGAACATCAGCACACCCGCGGTCGCGCGGTCCAGACGGTGGATCGGGGCGAGCTCGTCGTTGCCGAGCAGGTTGCGCAGGCGGATCAGCGCGGAGTTCTGCAGGAACTTGCCGCCGGGGATGGTCGGCAGGAAGTGCGGCTTGTCGATGACCACGAGGTCGTCGTCCTGATGCAGGACCTCGATCTCCACCGGGAGCCGGGTCTCGACGGGGGGATCCCGGTAGTACCAGATGAACTCCTCGACGCCCAGGGGAGTGTCCCTGGCGAGAGGCGTGCCGTCACGGGCCACGATCTCACCGCGGTCGAACCGGCTCAGCAGGCCCTCGGGATCGAGGTGGAAGAAGCGGTCGATCATGTACGCGCCGACCGTCGGCCAGTCGCCGGTCATCGGCACGTGCAGGCGCGTGGCGCCGACGCCGTCGCGCACCGGCAGAGGAGAGAGCATGGCCACGGGGTCAGAGCCTCACGCGTCGACACTGAGGCTGAGCTTGCGCAGCAGACCGGCCAACCGGTCACGATCCGCGCGCGACAGCGCCTGCAGCAGATCGTCCTCGACATCGACGAGGCGCGTGATCGCGGCGTCCACCCGGATCCGTCCGTCGTCCGTGAGGGTGACCAGCACGCTGCGTCCGTCGGCGGGATCCGCTTCGCGGCGCACGAACCGGCGCCCGACCAGACGGTCGATGCGATTCGTCATGGTGCCGCTCGACACCAGCGTCTGCTGGAGGAGCTGCTTCGGAGAGAGCTGGAACGGTGCGCCCGCGCGTCGCAGCGCGGAGAGCACATCCCATTCCCAGGCCTCGAGATCGCTGCGACGGAACACGTCACGACGCGCCCTGTCGAGCAGGCGCGTCAGTCTGTCCATCCGCGAGAGGACCTCGAGGGGCGAGAAGTCGAGGTCGGGACGCTGGGTGTTCCAGGCACCGACGATCCGGTCAACCTCATCCGCCTCAGTCATCCGTCCATTATCGCGGGTGCGGCGGTCAGTCCGCGTCGAGTCGCATCGTCATGAACGTGCTGTGCGGATCGGCGGCGTAGCCGGCGAACGGGTCGCACTCCTCGAAGCCGGCGCGGGCGTACAGTGCCCGCGCCGGGCGGAAGAAGTCCGCACTCCCCGTCTCCAGCGAGACGCGCCGCACGCCACGACGTCTCGCATCGTCGAGCAGTGCGTCGAGCATCGCGCGACCGAGTCCTCTGCCGCGCCGGCCGGGATCCGTGCGCATCGACTTGAGCTCCTCATGTCCCTCCGAGATCGGGGCGAGGGCGCCGGTGCCCACCAGCAGATCGCCGTCTCGGAGCGCGAACAGACGTACACCGGGTGTCAGCAGCCGGTCGAGGGGGAGTGCATGCTGGCTCTCCGGCGGAGCCGTGCCTGCCATGTCGGCGTGGTGGTCGAGAAGGAATGCGGCGAGGCCGGGCACGGGGCCCTCGACGCGGTCGATCGTGATGCTCATGTCGGAAGCATCGCAGGGCCGTGTTTCGCAGGGATGACGGCGTGGCACAATTGACGGGCGGTGCCCTCGGCACCGCGGTCCGCCGTGGTGTAATGGCAGCACGACAGCCTTTGGAGCTGTGAGGTCTAGGTTCGAGTCCTGGCGGCGGAGCATGACTGGGAACACGCTCGCCATCATCATCCTCGCCGCAGGCCAGGGAACGCGCATGCGCTCTCGGCTGCCCAAGGTGCTGCACGAGATCGGCGGGCGCCCGCTCGTCGGCCATGTGCTCACCACGGCGCAGCGGCTCGGGGCCGACCACGTCGAGGTGGTCGTGCGGCACGAGCGCGATCAGGTGGTGGCGGCGCTCGCTCACGACTATCCGGATGCGGTCTTCATCGATCAGGACGAGATCCCCGGCACGGGACGTGCCGTCCAGGTGGCCGTCGACGCGCTCCCGGACGACTTCGACGGCGATGTCCTCGTGCTCTCGGGCGACTGCCCGCTCGCCGATGCCGACACTCTGCGTTCGTTCCTCGACGCGCACCGTGCGGGTGAAGCGGGGGCGACGCTGATGACCGCCGTCGTCGACGACCCCACGGGGTACGGTCGCGTGATCCGCGACGAGTCCGGCGGTGTCGACCGCATCGTGGAGCAGAAGGATGCGAGCTCCGACGAGGCGGCCGTGCGTGAGATCAACGCGGGCATGTACGTGTTCCGCGTCGGCGTGCTGCGCGAGTACCTCCCCTCGGTGGGAGTCGACAACGCGCAGAGCGAGATGTACCTGACCGATGTCCCCGGGATGCTCCGTCGCGACGGCAGCCCGGTCGCCGCCTCCGTGGTGACGGACGTCACCGTGACCTACGGGGTGAACGACCGCGCGCAGCTCGCCGAGGTGGGGCGACTTCTCAATCAGCGCATCGTCCGGCGCTGGCAGCTCGAGGGCGTCACCGTGATCGATCCCGCGACCACGTGGATCGACGACGATGCGACGCTGGCGCCCGACGTCACGATCCTGCCGAACACCCACATCCTGCGGGCCACGAAGATCGCGGAGGGCGCCATCATCGGCCCCGACACGACCCTCGTCGACTGCGAGGTGGGGGAGGATGCGATCGTCCGTCGCAGCGACGCCACGCTCGCGGTGATCGGCGCGGAGGCGACGGTGGGTCCGTTCTCGTTCCTCCGCCCCAACACCGTGCTGGGGGCTCGAGGCAAGATCGGCGCGTACGTCGAGACGAAGAACGCCGAGATCGGCGAGGGCAGCAAGGTGCCGCACCTGTCGTACGTCGGCGACGCCACCATCGGACGCGGGGTCAACCTCGGGGCGAGCACGATCACCGCCAACTACGACGATGTGCACAAGCACCGCACCGTCGTGGAGGACGAGGTGCACACCGGCTCGCACACGACCCTCGTCGCGCCCGTTAGGCTGGGAGCCGGTGCCAAGACGGGCGCCGGCGCCGTCGTCCGCAAGGACGTCCCCGCCGGATCGCTGTCGATGAGCATCGCCCCTCAGCGCAACATCGAGGGGTGGGTCGAGAAGAACAGGGCAGGCACGGGTGCGGCAGACGCCGCCGCCCGATCCCGAGTGGCGGAGTAGGCGAAAAACGATGGCGCGCAAGAAGAAGACGGTCGATCTGGACCGTGACAACGGCATCGCTCCCGGCCTTGTCGCCAAGACCAAGAAGCGTCTCGTCGTCGCCGGTGGGCGCTCGCATCCGCAGCTGGTCGCCGACGTCGCGGCCTCGCTCGGCACCGAGGTCGTGCCGACCGAGCACCGCACCTTCGCATCCGGCGAGATCTACGCGCGATTCGACGTCTCGATCCGCGGATGCGATCTCTTCCTCATCCAGACCTTCGGCGAGCCGGTCAACGAGTGGCTGATGGAAGCGCTCATCATGATCGACGCGGCCAAGCGCGCATCCGCCAAGCGCATCACCGTCGTCGCCCCGTACTATCCGTACTCCCGCCAGGACAAGAAGGGACGCGGCCGCGAGCCGATCAGCGCCCGCCTCGTCGCAGACCTGCTGAAGACCGCGGGCGCCGACCGCGTGATGAGCGTCGATCTGCACGCCGCCCAGATCCAGGGCTTCTTCGACGGACCCGTCGACCACCTGTTCGCCAAGCCCGTGCTGCTGGAGTATTTCCAGCGCACCCTGAGCGCGGCGGATCGCGAGATCCTCACGGTCGTCTCGCCCGACATGGGCCGCGTGCGCGTCGCCGACACCTGGTCGGACAGTCTCGGCGCACCGCTCGCCATCATCCACAAGCGTCGCGACCCCAAGGTCGCGAACCAGGTCTCCGTGCACGAGATCGTCGGAACCGTCGAGGGGCGCACCTGCCTCCTCGTCGACGACATGATCGACACCGGCGGCACGATCGTGAAGGCGGCGCAGGCGCTCAAGGCCGCGGGCGCGCACCGCGTGATCGTCGCTGCGACGCACGCGATCTTCAGCGATCCCGCGTCGGAGCGACTTCAGGATGCCTCGATCGACGAGGTCGTCATCACCGACACGATCCCGCTCACCGAGTCGCGGCGCTGGGACAAGCTCACCATCCTGCCGATCGCCCCGCTTCTGGCCCGTGCGATCCACGAGGTCTTCGAAGACGGTTCCGTCACGAGCATGTTCGGCGGCGACGCTTAGGGTCCCCATACCCGGGGCACAGCCCGTGCATAGACGCGATCCCTACGGTCGAGACAACACATCGATCAAGGCCGGAAGGACCATCATGATCCGCACGACTGTACCGACTTCTGTTCGCAAGGGCGCTGCCATCGCCGGCGTCGCGGGGCTCCTCGTCCTCGCAGGGTGCTCCGGCACCGCCGACGCCGAGGACTCGTCCAGCGGGGCGGGCACGGGCAGCACCGCCGAGTCCGATGCCCCCTCGAGCTCGGCCGCGACGGGCGACTACACCGACGGCACGTACACGGCCGACGGCTCGTACCAGACGCCCGAGACCGTGGAGTCGGTCAGCGTCACCCTCACGATCGCCGACGGCGTCGTGAAGGACGTGAAGGTGACGGGCGACCCGAAGGCCCGCGAGACCGAGCAGTACCAGGGACAGTTCATCAAGGGGATCTCGGATGAGGTCGTGGGCAAGTCGCTCGACGACCTGAAGGTCGACCGCGTCGCCGGATCCTCGCTCACCAGCGGCGGATTCAACGAGGCCGTCGCGTCGATCAAGGAGCAGGCCGCCGCCTAGGCGCCTGCCCACGGCAATGGCGATCTGGCGTTTCGACGCGATCGGCACCCGCTGGGAGATCGAGACGACCGATGATCTCGAGAGCGACGCCAAGGCCCGGGTCGCCGCCGAGATCGAGCGTTTCGACGCGGAGTGGTCGCGGTT
>Ga0308161_1005420_pt1 | contig 11205 bp, 7 predicted proteins | sample PhyFR2_FD_201034 | JGI IMG/M metagenome (GOLD analysis project Ga0308161, IMG submission 201034) | Phyllosphere microbial communities from UC Gill Tract Community Farm, Albany, California, United States - DLSLF.R2 | ecosystem: Host-associated > Plants > Phyllosphere > Unclassified | place: USA...
CATCTTCCAGAATGCGCGGATATTTGCCCGCCAGCGACCAGGTCATAAAGAATGGCGTCCAGTCGATGTAGTTGCGCAGCACTTCGATGTTAGCGCTTACTTCGCTTACACCCAGCCTGTGTGCTGGCGGGGGTGTATAACTTTGCCAGTCGAAGGTAAAATCATTGTCGCGCGCAGCCTGCAACGTCACCGGCGGCGTGCGCGGCTTCTTACGCGCATGCTGAATACGCACCGTGTCATACTCTTTGCGCGTGCGGGCCACAAAGTCTTCGCGCTGCGTCGCCGACAGCAGCGCCGACACCACGCCCACGGTGCGCGAAGCATTCTGCACGTAGACCGTTGGTCCGCTGTAGTTCTGCTCGATTTTCACCGCCGTGTGCGCTTTTGAGGTGGTCGCGCCGCCAATCAACAGCGGCAGGGTAAAGCCCTGGCGTTCCATCTCTTTTGCCACGTTGACCATCTCATCCAGCGACGGGGTGATCAGCCCGGACAGCCCGATGATATCGGCGTTGTGCTCGCGGGCCGTTTTCAGAATTTTGTCGCTCGGCACCATCACGCCAAGATCGATAATTTCGTAGTTATTACACTGCAACACCACGCCGACGATATTCTTGCCGATGTCGTGTACGTCGCCCTTCACCGTTGCCAGCACGATTTTGCCGTTGGTGCTGCCCTTCGCTTTGCTGGCTTCGATATAGGGTTCAAGGTAAGCCACCGCCTGCTTCATTACGCGGGCAGATTTCACCACCTGCGGCAGGAACATTTTGCCCTCGCCGAACAGGTCGCCGACCACATTCATGCCGGACATCAGCGGCCCTTCAATCACCTCAATCGGGCGAGCGGCCAGCTGACGTGCGGCTTCAGTATCTTCCTCAATAAATTCGGTAATGCCTTTCACCAGCGAATATTCGAGGCGCTTCGCTACTTCCCAACTGCGCCATTCCGCCTGGGGTTTAGTACTGTCATCTTCCGCTTTGCTGCCGCGATATTTCTCGGCGAGGTCGAGCAGGCGCTCGGTGCCGTCGTCGCGGCGGTTCTGAATAACGTCCTCCACCGCTTCACGCAGATCGCCTGGCAAATCGTCATAGATTGCCAGCTGCCCGGCGTTGACGATGCCCATATCCATGCCGTTGCGGATGGCGTGATAGAGGAACACCGCGTGGATCGCCTCGCGCACCGGGTCGTTCCCGCGGAAGGAGAACGACACGTTGGAGACGCCGCCAGAGATCATCGCATGCGGCAGTTCGCGCTTGATATCTTCACAGGCGCCGATAAAGTCCATCGCGTAGTTGTTATGTTCTTCGATCCCGGTGGCAACGGCGAAGATATTTGGGTCAAATATGATATCTTCCGGCGGGAAGCCCACGTCTTCAGTCAGCAGCTGATAAGCGCGGCGGCAAATCTCGATTTTACGCGCGCGGGTGTCTGCCTGGCCAACTTCATCGAAGGCCATCACCACCATCGCCGCGCCGTAGCGCCGCACCAGGCGGGCATGTCGCAGGAACTGATCGACCCCCTCTTTCATCGAGATGGAGTTCACAATCCCTTTGCCCTGAATGCACTGCAGGCCTTTTTCGATCACCTCCCACTTGGAGGAGTCGATCATGATCGGCACGCGGGCGATATCCGGCTCGCCGGCGATCAGGTTAAGGAAACGCACCATCGCCGCTTCGGCGTCGAGCATCCCTTCATCCATATTGATATCGATGATCTGCGCACCGCTCTGCACCTGCTGCAGCGCGACTTCCAGAGCTTCGTTATACTTTTCTTCTTTGATCAGGCGCTTAAACTTCGCCGAACCGGTGACGTTGGTACGCTCGCCGACGTTCACAAACAGGCTTTCCGCGCTGATGGTCAGCGGCTCCAGCCCGGAGAGGCGGCAGGCGACTGGCAATTGCGGCAGCTGGCGCGGGGCGACGCCGTCGATAGCTTGCGCCATCGCCGCAATGTGCTGCGGGGTGGTGCCGCAGCAGCCGCCGACGATATTGAGGAAGCCGGAGCGCGCCCATTCACCAATCTGTTCGGCCATAATGTCAGCATCAAGATCGTACTCGCCGAAGGCGTTCGGCAGCCCTGCATTCGGATGAGCAGTAACATAGCTTTCGGCGATGCGCGACAGCTCGGCCACATACTGGCGCAGTTCATCCGGGCCAAGCGCACAGTTAAGGCCAAACGAGAGCGGCTCGGCGTGGCGCAGCGAGTGATAGAAGGCTTCGGTAGTCTGGCCGGAGAGCGTACGCCCGGAGGCATCGGTGATGGTGCCGGAAATCATCAGCGGCAGCTCGATGCCGAGGGCTTCGAACTCCTCTTTGACGGCGAAGATCGCCGCTTTGGCGTTCAGGGTATCGAACACCGTTTCGATCATGATGATATCGCAACCGCCTTCCACCAGCGCACGCGTCGATTCACGGTAGGCTTCCACCAGCTGATTAAAGGTGACGTTTCGAAAGGCTGGGTCGTTAACATCAGGAGAAATGGAGCAGGTACGGTTAGTAGGCCCTAACACACCGGCAACATAGCGCGGGCGATCCGGCGTTTTAGCACACCATTCATCGGCGCAGGCGCGCGCCAGCTTTGCGGCGGCGTAGTTAATTTCTGCTGACAGCGACTCCATATGGTAGTCGGCCATCGCGATGGTGGTGGAGTTGAACGTGTTGGTTTCGAGGATATCCGCGCCTGCAGCCAGATAGCCGTTGTGAATTTCGCTAATTATATCCGGTTGGGTGAGCACCAGCAGGTCGTTGTTGCCCTTGAGATCGCTCGGCCAGTCGGCGAAACGCGCACCGCGATAATCTTCTTCTTCCAGCCTGTAGCTCTGGATCATGGTGCCCATACCGCCATCAAGCAGCATAATGCGTTTTTTCAGCTGCTGATGCAGCGCTTCAATCCGGTTACTCACAGCACTTCCCCTTCCACTTCACTCGCAGGCACCAACGCCAACACGCCATACTGGCACAACTTTTGCGCGGGTAAAAGTTATGCGATATGAGAGTTCTTCAGCCGCTAATAAAGCCAGAAAAAGCTGGAAGTATGGCGGGTATGCAACGAAAATGATTTCCATAACCATAACAACTAAGGAGTCAGGTATGGCCACCCCCGTCGCGGCAAAACGCGGAAAGAAACCCCGCGCTGCCGCCGCTGCTCCCGCTGCACCTGCCGGGCAGGTCCAGTCATTAACCCGCGGCCTTAAGCTGCTGGAATTCATTGCCGAATCGCACGGCAGCGTGGCGCTGACCGAACTGGCGCAGCAGGCCGGCTTACCCAACTCCACCACCCATCGTCTGTTGACGACCATGCAGCAGCAGGGATTTGTGCGTCAGGTGGGCGACTTAGGGCTATGGACCATTGGCGCGCACGCGTTTGTAATCGGCAGCAGCTTCTTGCAGAGCCGCAACTTGCTGGCGCTGGTGCATCCGATGTTGCGTTCGCTGATGGAAGAGTCGGGAGAGACGGTGAATCTGGCGGTACTGGACCTCAGCGATCATCAGGCGGTGATTATCGACCAGGTGCAGTGTACCCAGCTGATGCGTATGTCGGCACCGATTGGCGGCAAGCTGCCGATGCACGCCTCCGGCGCCGGTAAAGCCTTCCTGGCCAATCTCAACGACAAACAGGTAACGGAACTGCTGCATCGCAAGGGGCTGCACTATTACACGCCGAAAACCCTGATGTCGCCGCAGAGCCTGAAAGATAATCTCGCGCTGGTGCGAAAAACCGGCTATTCGTTTGACGATGAGGAGCATGCGCTGGGGCTGCGCTGCGTGGCCGCCTGCATTTACGATGAGCACCACGAACCGTTTGCGGCGATCTCCATCTCCGGCCCAATCTCGCGTATTACCGATGACCGCGTGACTGAGCTGGGTGCCTTGGCGATCAAGGCCGCCAAAGAGATCACCCGTGAATATGGCGGTGGCGCCAGGTGAATGCCGGTCAGGCTTGCCTGACCGCCGCGAGCTCCGCTGTGGGGTAACGCTGGCAAAAGCGCTGACGCCGTCGATAAGCAAACACATCTTCGATATGGCCGTTGCGAATACGCTGCTGCAGCTCGCGCCAGAACCCGGCGCGAAACAGTTCGCTATGCATCTCATCGAACAGCGTAGCGATCGCCGGGTCGGCACACAGGTAGTGACGAAACTCCTCCGGGAACACATCTTCCGGCGACACGCTGTACCACGGCTCGTGGCTCAGCTCATCCTCCGGGTAGCGCGGCGGCGGGATGTCGCGAAAATTCACTTCGGTCATGTAGCTGATTTCATCGTAGTCATAGAACACCACCCGCCCGTGGCGGGTGACGCCAAAATTTTTATACAGCATATCGCCGGGGAAGATGTTGGCCGCCGCCAGCTGCTTTACCGCGTTGCCGTACTCCTCTATCGCCTCGCGCCGCTGCTGCGCATTAGCCTGCTCCAGCCACATGTTGAGCGGCGTCATGCGGCGCTCCATATACAGATGGCTGATAACCAGCTGCTCGCCCTGATAGTGGAGCTTCTCCGGCACCTCGCGCTGCAGCAGTGCCAGCAGCTGCGGGCTGAGCCGCGCCTGCTCGATCGCGAAGTTTTCAAACTCCTGGGTGTCGGCCATTCTGCCCACGCGGTCGTGCTCCTTGACCAGCTGGTAGCACGCGCGCACCCGCTCCGGCGTCACCTCTTTCTGCGGCGCGAAGCGGTCTTTGATCACCTTAAATACCCGATCGAAGCCCGGCAGGGTAAACACCAGCATCACCAGGCCCGGTACGCCAGGCGCGATAACAAACTGTTCGCGGGTTAGCGTCATATAGCTGAGGTATTCGCGATAGCTCTCAGTCTTGCCGTGCTTCTGGCAGCCAATCGCCATATACAGCTCGGCGGTGGTTTTGCCGGGTAGGATCTCGCGCAGCCATTCGACCAGCGCCGCCGGCAGCGGGGCATAGACCATAAAGTAGGAGCGGGCGAAGCCAAACACGATACTCGCCTCGCGGTTGCTGGTCAGGCAGGTATCGATAAACAGCTCGCCCTCCTCGCTGCGGTGGATTGGCAGCAGAAAGGCGCAGATGCCGCAAGGGGTGCGCAGCTTAGCCACCAGCCAGGCGGCTTTGTTGCGGTAAAACAGTTCGTTAGCCACCTGTAGCGTTGCCTGCTGTAGCGCCTCCGCGCTGAAGTTTTCCCGCAGGTGCGCGATGATATAACCGATATCGCGCGCCAGATCCTGCCACGGCAGGCGCAGCGGCAGGTCGTGCAGCAGACGGCTCAGCAGCGGCTGCCAGCCGGCCGTGGCGCTGAACTCCCTGGCCAGCGGCCGCGGAATGGTGCGAAAGCGCCGTTCGGGCTGCGAGCTGAAGATAAACAGCCGCTCCGGCGTCAGCGCCTGATGACGGAACAATCGGCAGTAGACGGAGTTAAAGAAGCTTTCGGCAATCTCGAAGCGCGGATAGTCCGGCAGCAGGTCGGTATAGATCGCTTTCACCCGCTGGAGAAAATCGCGGTCGTCGGCCTGTGAGGCGGTGATGCAGCGCAGCTGTTCCACTACCAGGCCAACGTGATGGTCATAAAGATGAATACGCGCTTTCATCGCCTGCTGCACCGCCAGCCAGTCGGCCTGCTCAAAGCGCTGCTGCGCCCCGGCGGTAACCTCAAGAAAGCGGCCATACTGCGCGTCAAATCCCTGCAGGATGGTGCGGGCAATCAGGGTTTCGAGTGTGGCCATGGTGTGCCTCCGGCGCGGGTTTCAGGAAGGGACGGGCATGCCCGTCCCCTACGATGCTAAGCTCGAGCGTTCGGTGTAGGGGTCGGGCATGCCCGATCCTGCGGGGTTAAAACTGATCTTCTTCCGTCGATCCGGTTAACGCCGTCACTGATGATGCCCCACCCTGAATAATGGTGGTGACGTGGTCAAAGTAGCCGGTGCCGACTTCCTGCTGATGCGAAGAGAAGGTGTAACCCTGCTTGATAGCGGCGAACTCCGGCTGCTGCACTTTCTCCACGTAGTGGCGCATCCCCTCCCCCTGCGCATAGGCCTGCGCGAGGTCGAACATGTTGAACCACATGCTGTGGATCCCTGCCAGGGTAATGAACTGATACTTGTAGCCCATCTCAGACAGCTCTTGCTGGAAGCGGGCGATGGTGTCGTCGTCGAGATTCTTTTTCCAGTTAAATGACGGTGAGCAGTTGTATGCCAGCAGCTTGCCGGGGAAGCGGGCATGTATCGCGTCGGCAAAACGCCGTGCCTGTTCGAGATCCGGCTTCGAGGTTTCACACCAGATCACGTCGGCATAGGGTGCGTAGGCCAGCCCGCGGCTGATCGCCTGTTCGACTCCGGCATGGGTGCGGAAAAAACCCTCCGGGGTGCGCTCACCGCTGATAAATTCGCGGTCATATTCGTCGCAGTCGGAGGTGATCAGGTCCGCCGCGTCAGCATCGGTACGCGCAATCAGCACCGTTGGCACGCCCATGACATCCGCCGCCAGCCGCGCCGCCACCAGTTTCTGAATCGCTTCCTGGGTTGGCACCAGCACTTTGCCCCCCATATGGCCGCACTTCTTCACCGAGGCCAGCTGATCCTCAAAATGCACGCCGGCGGCTCCAGCCTGGATCATCGACTTCATCAGTTCAAACGCATTCAGCACGCCGCCAAATCCGGCTTCGGCATCCGCGACAATCGGCAGGAAGTAGTCAACGTGGCGCGGGTCGCCTGGCTCAATCTCGCTCGACCACTGGATCTGATCGGCACGCTGGAAAGTGTTGTTGATCCGTTCCACCACCGACGGCACCGAGTTGGCCGGGTACAACGACTGGTCCGGGTACATGCTGGCTGCGAGATTAGCATCGGCGGCGACCTGCCAGCCGGATAAGTAGATAGCCTCAATCCCCGCTTTCGCCTGCTGCAACGCCTGCCCTCCGGTCAGGGCGCCGAGGCTGTTGACGTAACCTTTCTTCGCTCCGCCGTTAAGCAGTTTCCAGAGCCGGTGCGCGCCGTTTTCGGCCAGGGTGCAGACCGGGTTGACCGAGCCGCGCAGCTTAACCACTTCCGCCGCGCTGTAGGGGCGGGTAATGCCGTCCCAGCGAGCTGCACGCCAGGTTTGTTCCAGCTGCTGAATCTGTTGGATACGAGAAGTCATCGTGGTGCTCCTTGTCAGGGTTCAGGGAAGTAAGCGGTAGCCGGGCAGAGTCAGAAACTCCACCAGTTCGGGTTCGGTGGTAATGCGCTCCATCAGCGCGGCGGCTTCGTCAAAGCGCCCGTTGTCATAGCGCGTGTCGCCCAGCTCCTGGCGAATAACCTGCATCTCTTCAGTCAGCATCTGGCGGAACAGCGCTTCGGTCACCACTTCTCCGCTTTGCAGGGTTTTGCGGTGGTGGATCCACTGCCAGATAGAGGTACGCGAGATCTCAGCGGTGGCAGCATCCTCCATCAGACCGTAAATCGGCACGCAGCCGTTGCCGCTAATCCAGGCTTCGATGTACTGCACCGCCACGCGAATATTGGCGCGCATGCCCGCTGCGGTGCGCGCTCCATCGCAGGGGGCCAGCAGCTGCTCAGCGGTAATGGGCGCATCCTGCACGCGCATTACCTGCAGCTGGTTTGGGCGGTCGCCCAGTGCCTGATTGAAAATCTCCATCACGGTGTTGGCCAGGCCTGGATGCGCAATCCAGGTGCCGTCATGGCCATTAGCCGCTTCACGCTGCTTATCGGCCTGCACCTTATCCAGCACCCACTGATTGCGTTCGGCATCTTTGCTGGGGATAAAGGCTGCCATGCCACCCATCGCAAACGCGCCGCGCCGGTGGCAGGTCTTGATCAACAGCCGTGAGTAAGCATCGAGAAACCCCTGATCCATCGTGAGCGACTGGCGATCCGGCAGGACGCGATCCGGGTGGTTCTTCAGCGTTTTGATGTAGCTGAAGATGTAATCCCAGCGGCCGCAGTTTAGCCCGACGATGTGATCGCGCAGGTGATAGAGGATCTCGTCCATCTGGAATACCGCCGGCAGCGTTTCAATCAGCAGCGTGGCTTTGATGGTGCCGCGTGGCAGATCGAAACGATCTTCGGCGTAGCTGAATACGTCGCTCCACCAGGCCGCTTCCTGATAAGACTGGGTTTTTGGCAGGTAGAAATAGGGGCCACTGCCCTTTGCCAGCAGCGTATCGACGTTGTGAAAGAAGTAGAGCGCGAAATCAAACAGGCTGCCCGGGATCGCCTCATCACGCCAGGTAACGTGTTTTTCCGGCAGGTGCAGACCGCGCACCCGGCAGATCAATACCGCAGGATCGGGCTTCAGCTGGTAGATCTTTCCGGCTTCATTGCGGTAGCTGATAGTGCCGTTTACCGCATCGCGCAGATTGATCTGTCCGGCAATCACCTTCTCCCAGCTGGGCGCCAGCGAATCCTCAAAATCCGCCATAAAGACATTCACGTTGGCGTTGAGCGCATTGATCACCATCTTGCGTTCAACCGGCCCGGTGATCTCTACCCGGCGGTTCTGTAAATCGGCTGGGATACCGCGGATCTTCCACTCTTTGTCTTTAATGGAATTTGTTTCCGAAATAAAACCCGGCAGCAATCCGCCATCGATTTTGCGCTGCACCCTTTCGCGCTCGGCCAGTAGTGCATTACGTCGCGGCGTAAAGCGTGCCACCAGTTCAGCCAGAAAATCGACGGCGGAATCGGTAAGGATCTGCTGTTCTGCCTGACCAAATGCGCGCTGAAAGGCCAGTTCGCTATTGATTACCTGCTGTGTCATCTTTTTCTCCTGTCATCGGCCGGTGGGCGGCTGAGAGATCCGGCGTGCTGACGCTGGACAATCTTTAAGCTACAGGATCAAAATATAATCAGTTAAAATTTAAAATCAAAAACTATTTCCATTTTAATTAAAAAATAAACTCAACGTGATGATTTAAAGAGAGATTAAAGATCGCATTATCAGGAAGGTGTTTTCATCGGTTACGTGAGGAAGATCCGGTGACAGGATTCAGCGTGAACGGGGGGGAATCGACAGCGGGAGAAATGCCAAAGGGTGGATCGATGATCCACCCTTTGGTTTCTGCGTTCAGCGCGACTATTCGAGCGTTGGGTTCATATGGCGCAGGTCGAATGGCGTAATCTGGTAGACGTAGTAGTTGAGCCAGTTGGAGAACAGCAGGTTGCCATGGCTACGCCAGCTGGCACGCGGCGGCAGCTCAGGGTTGTCTTGGGGGAAGTAGTTGAACGGCACTTCCGGCTGCAGGCCAGCGTCGTAGTCGCGATGATATTCGCCGGAAAGCGTCAGGGCATCGTACTCGGGGTGGCCGGTGACAAACGCCAGGCGCTTATCCTTGCTGGCAAACAGATAGGCTCCGGTCTGCTCCGATTCCGCGAAGATCTCCAGATCGGTGTAGTCCCGCAGTAGCTGCACCGGGAAATCGGCATAGCGTGAGTGCGGCGCAAGGAAGGTATCGTCAAACCCCCGCGTGAGCAGCGCATGCGGATGCAGGATCTGATGCTCAAACACGCCTGAAAGCTTGTTTTCCCGCGTCTGCTTGGGGATGCCATACAAAATGTTTAACGCAGCCTGTACCGCCCAACAGACGAACAGCGTGGAAGTGACGTGTTCTTTCGCCCAGTGCAGCACCTGCTGGATCTGCGGCCAGTAAGCCACATCATTAAAGTCGACCAGTCCCAGCGGCGCGCCGGTGACAATCAACCCATCGTAGTTATCATGCTGGATATCTTCGAAATTACAGTAGAAATTGTTCAGATGCTCCGAAGGGGTATTACGTGATTCCCGGCTGTCGATGCGCAGCAGCTGCACATCAATTTGCAGGGGAGAGTTGGAGAGCAGGCGCAGAAACTGGTTCTCCGTTTCGATCTTCTTCGGCATCAGGTTCAGTACCAGCACTTTTAACGGGCGGATCATCTGCGTGCTGGCACGCGTGGACGTCATGACAAAGACGTTCTCGTTGCGCAGAAAATTCACGGCTGGTAATTCATCGGGTACCCTGATCGGCATAACCTGCTTCCTCACTACATACGTTTATACGTTTAGACATCCAGACAGCCAAAGATAACGCGCCGTGCTGCGAATGTCGAGTATTCATCGAATAGTTGAAAATGTTTCATCACGCCTGCTATTGGGGACAAAAAGTGTCGTTCCCGCAGTGTGCGTCAAAGATAGCTAAAATAGCTAACTTGGGAGCTGGCTGGCTTTGTTAGATTACACATTTCTAATAAGATAATGTGTTCAGGGATATGCAAAAAATAAAGGATTACCTCACGCTGGCGATGATGATGTGCGTACCATATCTTCTTGTAATGGCTGATAATTATATTTTTAAAAATGAGGTTAGCAAGCACTCAATAACCGCCATCTCCCACTCTGTTTTTCTGATTATTAATATTATCCTGCTGTATAAAATCAAAGATAATAATAGAGATCTGTCCGGTGGGATCTTACTGATTACAGGACTTTTTGCGGCGATGTTTATCCGCGAGAACCGGGAAAATATTCGCGATTTATTTGGCGGAGCGGTTCACTGGTCATGGCTGGCTATCGCGGTGTCAGTGAGTTATCTGTGGCAGGCAGCTCAGCAAGGAATCAGGAAGGCTTTAAGCAATCTGGTGGAGTTGCACCGATTCAGCGATTATAACTACCTGATTTGTGGTCTTATTCTAGTACTGGTGTGGTCCAGACTGTTTGGCAACCGCTATGTCTGGAAGGGAATTGAGAATATTTATTATAGCGAAGAATTGAAAAATACTGCTGAAGAGCCTACTCAGAGCCTGGGTTATCTGATCATTATGTTTGGATTGGTGAAGATCTTACGCAGTAAGTAGTGCAGCAGGGGTCGATAGACGATCGGCCTTTTGCATCTGGCGCGTTTTCTCAGCTCTGAAAACGCAAAAAACCCCGGCCTTTCGGTCGGGGTTATTGCTTTATTTGATGCCTGGCAGTTCCCTACTCTCGCATGGGGAGGCCCCACACTACCATCGGCGCTACGGCGTTTCACTTCTGAGTTCGGCATGGGGTCAGGTGGGACCACCGCGCTAAAGCCGCCAGGCAAATTCTGTTTCATTCGCACCCCCCTCGCGGGCGATGCAAACCAATCCGTTTCGAACAGGCTGAAAATCTCTTTGCGTCTCTCATAACGCGCACCAGAACGCTTCTGGCGTTGTAAGGTTAAGCCTCACGGGTCATTAGTACCGGTTAGCTCAACGCATCGCTGCGCTTACACACCCGGCCTATCAACGTCGTAGTCT
>Ga0308161_1005421_pt1 | contig 11204 bp, 9 predicted proteins | sample PhyFR2_FD_201034 | JGI IMG/M metagenome (GOLD analysis project Ga0308161, IMG submission 201034) | Phyllosphere microbial communities from UC Gill Tract Community Farm, Albany, California, United States - DLSLF.R2 | ecosystem: Host-associated > Plants > Phyllosphere > Unclassified | place: USA...
TTTTCGATAGTGCGCTTGAAGCGACGCATAGCGACTTCGAACGGCTCGTTTTCTTTAAGGCGGATAGTGGTCATGTAAAAATGAAACCGTTGGATTTAGGGAAGAACGAAATTCTAACAGCTTTTCAAGATCCGTGCGAAGTTTTTCATCAGTGTGCAAAGTCGCCACATTGACGTTTTTGACCCCCGCATTTACTCGATGGCCTGCCCCGCCGCGACACCGGAAGCCCATGCCCATTGGAAGTTATAGCCGCCGAGCCAGCCCGTCACGTCGACCGTCTCGCCGATGAAGTACAGGCCCGGTACGTCGTTCGCCATCATCGTTTGCTGCGACAGTTCGCGCGTATCGACGCCACCCAATGTCACCTCCGCCTTTTTATAGCCTTCCGAGCCGGTCGGGACGATGGCCCAGCGGTTGATCGCGTCGCCCAGCTTGCGCAATTTCGCGTCGGCCATGTCTGGCAGGCGCGCATCCGGCGACAGCCCGTTGGCGACGAGCAGGCCGTCAGCCAGGCGCGTGGGCAGCCATTGCGCCAGCAGATTGCCCAGCTGCTTTTTCACAGTCGTCTTCATGCCGATCAGCTCTTCCGCCACATCCATTTCCGGCAGCAGATTCAGCACGATGGGCGTGCCCGGCTGCCAATAACTGGAAATCTGCAGGATCGCCGGACCGGACAGGCCGCGGTGCGTAAACAACAGGTCTTCGCGAAAATAGCCATACCTCGCGTTCTTCCCTTTCTTCGACCCGGTCGTGACGTCGACTTCCAGCGCGATGCCGGCCAGCGGCACGAACGGCTGCCAGCTGGGGCCGTCGAACGTCAGCGGCACGAGGCCCGGGCGCGGCTCGACCGTCTTCAGGTCGAAGTGCTTCGCGATGCGGTAGCCGAGGTCGGTGGCGCCGATCTTCGGAATCGACAGGCCGCCCGTCGCCACCACGACGCTGGTCGCGAGAATGGGCTCGCCATCCGTCTCGATGCGGAAACCGCCGGCGTCCTTCGTCACGCCGGCCACCTTGCACGGCATGCGCCAGTGCGTGCCGCCGGCGTCGCATTCGGCCTTCAACATGGCGATGATCTGCTCGGACGAGTCGTCGCAGAACAACTGGCCGCGGTGCTTTTCGTGGTACGCGATCCGGTGCTTCTTGACGAGCGCGAGAAAATCCTGCGGCGTGTAGCGCGACAGCGCGCTGCGGCAGAAATGCGGGTTCTCCGACAGGAAGTTCTGCGGGCCGGCGTTGACGTTGGTGAAGTTGCAGCGCCCGCCGCCGGAGATGCGGATCTTTTCGGCCAGCTTGGCGGCATGGTCAACCAGGACCACGCGCTTGCCTCGCCCTGACGCGACCGCCGCGCACATCATGCCGGCGGCGCCTGCGCCGATGATCGCCACGTCGTAGTGTTTTGCCATGCGGGTTCCGTTTGCTGCGCGCAAAAGGAGAGATTGTACGCGACGGGCGTGGATAGGTTAATAGCCAGCCGGCAGACAGGCGCGCTCGCAACGCCCACCCGACGGTCGATTACGCCCCCGCGCGCAACGCCCTGGCCACCTGCATGCACTGCGCCGCCTGCGCCGCGATCGGCGGCGGCACCGGCTGTTCGCCGCGCAGCGCGCGCGCGATCCAGTCGGCCGTGGCGGCCGCATCGCGGCCTTCCGGGGCTGGGGCCAGCGTGTCGGCCGGGGCGTCGCGCTCGACCAGCAGCGTCTTGGCGCCGGCGTGGAACCAGTTGATTTCCTGGGCGCGGTTGGCGTTGGCCACCGTCTCGCCTTCCGTGCCGCGCATCAGGAACGCGTCGCCGCGGGCGTGCGGGGCGGCCGTCGTGAAGTATTCCGTCAGCATCGCCAGGTATTCCGGGTGCGTGTACGACACCAGGCGCAGCGCCGGGCCTTCGAACGGCTGCAGGATCTTGACGAGCGTGTGCGTCGAATTGCGCACGCCGAGGATGCGACGCAGCGACAGTTGATGGGCCAGCTCCGGCGCCAGCCGTTCGATCGGCATGAAGCACGGACGGCCTGCGGCGAACGCGTCCAGCATGTCGACCGTGGAGCCGGACGGACCGATGCCCATCTCGGCAAAGATCTCGGCCGTCGTGACGCGGCCCGGATCGTCCTGCACGCCGTGCACGAGCACGGGCACGCCCTCGCGCGCCAGCAGCAGCGCGAGCAGCGGGGTCAGGTTGGCCAGCTTGCGCGCGCCGTTGTAGCTCGGGATCAGGACGGGTGCAAACTCGCCCGGCGGCACCGGCAGCGGCGCGAACGACGCTTCGGCGGCGTCCATGAAGCCGGCGATTTCGTCGACGGATTCGCCCTTGATGCGCATCGCGAGCAGGATGCCGCCCAGTTCCAGGTCGGACACGCGGCCGTCCAGCATGGCGGCGTACAGCCGGCGGGCGTCGTCGCGCGACATGCTGCGCGCGCCTTTCACGCCGCGGCCGATTTCCTTGATGAACGGCGCGGCCGAAAACGGTTCGGAGAAGGGAGTCGAAGGTGCGTTGGTCGTGTCCATGACGACAGCATACCACCGTGTGGCGCCGCGCTTACAGGTGGCATGTTCTTGAGCAATACGGTGCAGGATGCGCGATTTCAGGCTAGACTCCTTGATCCCTCAGGAGAAATTGACTTGCCATGCTGATCACGCCCGATATCGAAAATACCAACGTCACCTCGTTCGCGACCATGCCGTCCCCGGTCGAGCTGCACAAGAAACTGCCGCTGACGGACAAGGCGTTCACCACCGTGATGAAGGGCCGCGAGACCCTGCGCAACATCCTCGACCGCAAGGACAAGCGCCTGTTCGTCGTCGTCGGCCCCTGCTCGATCCACGACCCGGTCGCGGGCCTCGACTATGCGCGCCGCCTGAAGGCGCTGCAGGCGGAAGTCGAAGACACGATGGTGCTCGTGATGCGCGTGTACTTCGAAAAACCGCGCACGACGACCGGCTGGAAGGGCTACATCAACGATCCGTTCATGGACGACTCGTTCCGCGTCGACGTCGGCATGGAGCGCGCGCGCCAGTTCCTGCTCGACGTGTGCGAACTGGGCCTGCCGACCGCCACCGAGGCGCTCGACCCCATCTCGCCGCAGTACCTGGGCGACCTGATCGCCTGGACCGCGATCGGCGCGCGCACGACCGAATCGCAGACGCACCGCGAGATGTCGTCGGGCCTGTCGACGCCGGTCGGCTTCAAGAACGGCACCGACGGCGACGTCAGCATCGCCATCAACGCCGTGCTGTCCTCGTCGAACCCGCACTCCTTCCTGGGCATCAACGACCAGGGTTCGGTGTCGATCGTGCGCACCAGCGGCAACGCCTACGGCCACGTCGTGCTGCGCGGCGGCGGCGGCCGTCCGAACTACGATTCGGTGTCGGTGGCGATCGCCGAACAGGCACTGCAGAAGGCCGGGCTGCCCGCCAACCTCGTCGTCGACTGCTCGCACGCCAACAGCTACAAGAAGCCGGAGCTGCAGCCGCTCGTCATGTCGGACGTGATCCAGCAGATCCGCCACGGCAACCAGTCGCTCGTCGGCGTGATGATCGAATCGAACATCGTCAGCGGCAGCCAGCCGATTCCGAGCGATCTGTCGCAGCTGAAGTACGGCTGCTCCGTCACCGACGGCTGCATCGCCTGGGACGATACGGAAACCATGCTGCGCAGCGCGCACAAGGAACTGCTGCAGCGGGCGTAACCGTCGTCCGGCGCAGGCGAGATCGCGTCGTCCCCGCGCAGGCGGGGACCCAAGTTTTGCAAACGTAGCGATCATGCTTGCGAACTTAGGTCCCCGCCTTCGCGGGGACGACGTTTTCGGGTAACGGCTTTAGTCCTCCCTCTGCTGCTCAACCGCCTCGAAACACAGCCAGCGCCCCCGCCACCCGCTCCACCACCTCGTCCCACTCGCCGTCGCGCCTCTGACGGAACAACCGCATCGTGCCCGGATACCACGGCGTATCGTCGCGCCCCGCCAGCCAGCGCCAGTCCGGCATCCACGCCGGCAGCAGCACCCAGCACGGCTTGCCGAGCGCGCCGGCCAGGTGCGCGCACGCCGTGTCCACGGTGATCACCAGGTCCAGACCCGTCATCAGCGCCGCCGTGTCGGCAAAGTCGCCGATCGCGGGCGCCAGGTCCGTCACGGCCAGGCCCGGCACGCCGGCGGCCGCCTCGTCCTCGCCCGGTCCTTTCTGCAGGCTGAACCAGCGCACGCCGGGCACGCGTCCCAGCGGTGCCAGGGTGGGAAGCCCCGGCAGCGAGCGCGCGCCGTCGTTCTCGAAGCGCGGGTTGCCGCGCCAGGCCAGGCCTACCTTCAACGCGCCCGCATCGACGGCCAGCCGCGGGGCAAGCCGAGGGGCGAGCCGCGCCACGCGCTCCGCCTCCGGCACGATGTAGGGCAGCGCGGCCGGCACCGTGTCGACCGTCGTGCCGAAGTGGCGCGGCAGGCTGAGAGGCGGCGCCCACATGTCCCAGTCGGCGCGCCGCAGGGTGTCGTCAAGGCCGATCGCCTCGTCCACGCCGCGCAGGCCCCCGAACAGCGCGACGAGGCCCGGATGGCACAGCACGCCCACGCGCGCGGCGCCGGCCGCCCGCAACTGCGCGCCATAGCGGCAGAACTGGATCATGTCGCCGTGGCCCGCTTCCACGCCGACGAGGATGCGGCGCCCGGCCAGCGGCCCGCCGTCCCAGCGCGGCAGGCGCAGGTAATCCTGCAGCGGCGCGATCCAGTCGCGCGCCTCCAGACGCTGCCAGCCTTCCGTCCAGCGGCCCTGGCGCAGCAGCAGGTACGCCAGGTTGAACGATGCCCGGGTGTAGCCGGGGTCGATCTCCAGCGCGCGGCAGCAGCCCGCTTCGGCCTCGCGCTCGCGGCCCGCGCAGGCAAGCGCCATGCTGCGGTTCGACAGCAGCGCCGCCGTCGCCTGCACGTGCGGCGGCGCGTCCGCGTACACGTCCAGCGCGGCGTCCGGGCGGTGCTGCGCCGTCAGCAGCGCGCCCAGGTTCAGCCAGGTCTGCGGTTCGTCGGGCGCGAGTGCGATGGCGCGGCGGTAGTGGCGTTCGGCGGCGGACGCGTCGCCGCCGGCCGCGAGCGCGAACGCGAGGTTGGCGTGGAGGGCGGCGGCGGCGGGTTCGAGCGCCAGCGCGGCGCGCAGGTCGGCGGCCGCGGCGACAGGGTCGCCCGCGTCGAGGTGGGCACGGGCTGCGTGGAACAGGGATTCGGCGGGCGTCATGGCGAGGTCGTGGTTCCTGCGATTCTAGCCGATGCGGTAACGGCACCGGGATCGCCTCCGGCCGCCGGACGCGCGGAAGACACGGCCGTCACCCTACGGTACAATCACGGATTGCGCGCCGCCCGGCGCACCGTATCTTGTCTTCCTCTTACTGTTTCCCTGCTGCCCATGATTGTCCTCGGCGTCGAATCCTCCTGCGATGAAACCGGCCTGGCTCTGTACGACACGGAGCGCGGCCTGCTGGCCCACGCACTGCACTCGCAGGTCGCGATGCACGAGGAGTACGGCGGCGTCGTGCCGGAACTGGCGTCGCGCGACCACATCCGGCGCGCGCTGCCGCTGCTGGAACAGGTGCTGGCCAAGGCCGATTTGCCGATGGCGCGCATCGACGCCATCGCCTACACGCAGGGTCCGGGCCTCGCCGGCGCGCTGCTGGTCGGATCGAGCGTCGCGTGCAGCCTGGCGCTCGCGCTGGACAAGCCCGTGCTGGGCGTACACCACCTGGAAGGCCATTTGCTGTCGCCGCTGCTGGCCAGCGAGCGCCCCGAATTCCCGTTCGTCGCCCTGCTCGTCTCCGGCGGCCACACACAGCTGATGCGCGTGGACGGCGTCGGCCGCTACACGCTGCTGGGCGAAACGCTGGACGACGCCGCCGGCGAAGCGTTCGACAAGTCGGCCAAGCTGCTGGGCCTCGGCTACCCGGGCGGCCCGGCGATCTCGCGCCTGGCCGAATTCGGCGATCCGGCAGCGTATAAGCTGCCGCGCCCGATGCTGCATTCGAAGGACTTCAACTTCAGCTTCTCCGGCCTGAAGACAGCCGTGCTGACGGTCGTGAAGAACCAGGGTGCGGACCTCGCCAACGTGTGCGAGCAGGACAAGGCCAACATCGCGCGCGGCTTCGTCGACGCGATCGTCGAGGTGCTGACGCACAAGTGCGTGCTGGCCCTGAAGCACACGGGCCTGAAGCGCCTCGTGATCGCCGGCGGCGTGGGCGCCAACCGCCAGCTGCGCGCGTCGCTGGACGCGGCGGCCGCGAAGAAGCGCTTCAGGGTGTACTACCCTGAGCTGGAATTCTGCACCGACAACGGCGCGATGATCGCGTTCGCGGGTGCGCTGCGGCTCGAACGCAATCCGGCCGCGGCGCAGCGCGACTACGGTTTCAACGTGCGTCCGCGCTGGCCGCTGGACGAGATCGAGCCGGCGTAAGCGCCTGGCCGTCTGCCTGAAGAAACCGGGCCCCGCCTGCGCGGGGGTGACGCCCTGCTGTCACATCGTTGTCATCTGCTCAAGATAGAGTCCCCCGTCTCCAACACACCGGGATCCATCTTGAAACGCAACCACGTTCTTCTCGCGGCCCTCGCCGCCGCTGGCCTGACCGGCTGCGGCGGTTCGTCCTCGCCCGCCAACGGCATCCCCGAAGGCACCACCGTCACCCTCGCGCTGCTCGAGACCACCGACATCCATTCGAACGTCCTCGGCTACAACTATTACTCGCTCGCCGACGACGCCACGCTCGGCCTCGACCGCACCTCCACCTTGATCCAGCAGGCCCGCACCGAGACGCCGAACAACCTGCTGTTCGACGACGGCGACGTCATCCAGGGCACCCTGCTGGCCGACCTGCAGGCCGTCACCTCGCCCGTGAAGTGCAGCGACACGCTCGCCGTGCACAAGGCGATGAACGCGCTGAAGTACGACGCGGGCGGCCTGGGTAACCACGAATTCAACTACGGCCTGCCGTTCCTCAGCCAGGTCACCAACACCGACTTCGGCATCCCCGGCGTGACCAAGCCGAGCGGCACCTGCGGCGGGCCGAACTTCCCGCTCGTGCTGTCGAACGTGACGGCGGTCGCCACCAACAAGACGCTGTACGAGCCGTACCGCATCCTGCAGCGCAACTTCACCGCGACGAAGCCGAACGGCGAGACGATGCCGGTCACCGTCAACGTCGGCGTGATGAGCTTCGTGCCGCCGCAGATCCTCGACTGGGACCAGAAGAACCTGCAGGGCAAGGTCGCGGTCGGCGGCGCCGTCGAGACGGCCAAGCAGTACGTGCCGGCCATGCGCGGCAAGGGCGCGGACCTCGTCGTCGCGCTGTCGCACGGCGGCCTGGATACGAGCGCGTACAGCCCGAAGATGGAAAACCAGAGCTACCACCTGAGCACGACCGGCATCGACGCCCTCCTGATCGGCCACTCGCACCTGATCTTCCCGAAGGGTAAGGAGACGGGCGCCGCCGCGCTGGATCCGTCGTTCGCGGCGATTCCCGCCGCGGCCAAGGTCGACGCCGTCAACGGCTTCGTGAACGGCGTGCCGACCGTGATGGCGCAGAGCTGGGGCCGGCGCCTGGGCATCATCAAGATGACCCTCGCGTACCAGGGCGGCAAGTGGGTCGTGCAGCCGGCGCAGACGACGGTCGAATCGCGCGGCTACAAGTACAAGGACGGCACCACGAGCGTCGCGGCCGATCCGGCCATCGCGACCGCCGTGCAAACCGAGCACCAGGCCACGATCGCCTATGCCAAGCAGCCGCTGGGCGTGTCGACCGACTTCGAGATGTCGTCGTACTTTTCGCTCGTCGGCGATGTCTCCGCGATCCAGCTCGTGAACCAGGCGCAGCTCGACTACGTCAAGAACGCCATCGCCACCAGCACCGACGCGACGCTGGCGAGCTACAAGGCCATCCCCGTGATCTCGTGCAGCGCGCCGTTCAAGGCCGGCCGCAACGGACCGTCCGACTTCACCGACGTGGCGCCGGGCGCGACCCCGGGCGCGCCGGTGGGCCTGCAGGTCCGCAACCCGGGCGACATCTACCTGTACAGCAACAACAACCTGCAGGCGGTGAAGATCAAGGGATCGGACCTGAAGAACTGGCTGGAGACGTCGGCCAGGCAGTTCGCGCAGATCAATCCGGCCTCGACGGCCGAGCAGGACCTGGTGCCGTCGTACGGCACGATCTACAACTACGACGTGTTCTACGCCGAGAACAACGCGCTGCAGTACCAGATCGACGTGACGCAGCCGGTCGGCAGCCGCATCGTCAACCTGACGTACCAGGGCAAGCCGGTCGCGGACACGGACGACTTCATCGTCGCCACCAACGACTACCGCGCGGGCGGCGGCGGCAACTTCCCCGGCATCGACGGCAGCAAGACCATCATCAAGTCGCCGGACGCCAACCAGGCCGTCGTCAGCAACTACCTGGCGAAGATCGGCGCCGCGACCGGCAAGGTCACGCTGGCCGGCAACGGCAGCGCGAAGAGCTGGAGCTTCGTGAAGACGGCGACGGCCGGTCCGGTGATCCTGCGCTCGGCGCCGGGCCACCTGGCGCTGGCCAGGGCCGCCGGCATCGGCGCCGTGACGGCCGAAGGTGGACTGGACGCGAGCGGCTTCGCCAAGTACGCGATCGACCTGTCCAAGTAAGTCAGCAACGTAGCGACGGACGGGCGCCCGCGCGGGCCCGTCCGCGAAGGAGCCGCATGAACACCGTTGTCCAACGCGCGCTGCTGCCGGCGGCGCTCTGCATCATCCTGCTCGGCTGCGCGCGCACCCCGCTGCCCGCCGAGATCGAAGCCGTGTCGATGGAAGCGTCGCAGCGCGGCGACGAAGCCGCCGAGCGGCGCCTGCAGGCCTGGGCCAGCGCCGACCTGCCGGTCGCGCAGCGCGAACTCGGCCTGCTGGCGCGCCTGCGCCACCAGCCCGACCAGGCACGCGAACTGTTCGTGCGCGCCGCACGCCAGCGCGATGCCGAGGCACAGTTCCAGCTGGGCGAACTGGAGCGCGAGCGCACGGGCGACGTCAACGCCAACGCGCGCGCCGCGCAGTGGTACCGCCAGGCGGCCGGCCAGGGCCATGCGAAGGCCGCGCTGGCGCTGGCGCTGTTGCTGAAGAACGGCGACGGCGTCGCGCGCGACAAGGCCGACGCTGCCCACTGGCTCGACGTGGCCGCGCAGGCCGGCAATGCGCATGCGATGTTCCTGCTGTCGAACGCGTATGCGGACGGGGACGGGGTGCCGGTCGATGCCCGCCGCGCGCGCGACCTGCTGGAGCGCGCGGCCGACCACGAGTACCCGGCCGCGATCCAGCAGCTGGCGCTCGTCAAGCAGACGGGCGACGCGCTCACGCCGCGGGACGCCGCCGAGGCGAACCAGCTGTTCAAGGAGGCCGCGGAACACCGCCGCAGCAACGCGCGCCGCTTCTGAACGGTCGGGCGCATGCCCCGTTTTGGTGAACTTGTTAGCTTGACATCGATCCTACCGTGTGACCGCCATTCCGCAAAGAATGGCAAACTCTGGCAGTTGAGTTTTACGGAGGTATCGCATGCGCGTGGTTAGCTGGAATATTCACTGGGGCTGTGGGAGAGACGGGCGCATCCGGATCCACGCCATCATCGATGTGCTGCGCAAGCTGAATCCCGACGTGATCTGCCTGCAGGAAATCGCTGCCAACCATCCCGAACTGGAGGGCAGCGCCAGCGCGAGCCAGTTCAAGCAGCTCGCCGGCGCATTCGGCGGCTATCACATGATCGAGCAGGCGCCGAGCGAAATCTACCGCAACAACCTGCCCCGCCAGTTCGGCAATATCCTGCTGTCCAAATACCGCATCACCCAGGCGCAGCGCCACGTGCTGCCGTGGCCGGTCGATCCGGAACACCCGGCCGGCATGCCGCGCGGGCTGATCGAAACCGTGCTGGACGCCCCCGGCGGCAAGCTGCGCGTGCTGACGACCCACCTCGAATACTACTCGCCCGTACAGCGGCGCGCGCAGGTGCGCCGCATCCGCGAACTGCACGAGGAAGCCTGCGCGCGCGCGGCCGTCTACCAGCCCGACCCGGCGCTGGAGCCGCCGTTCCAGCTGGGCTTTCGCCCCGGCACCGCGATCTACTGCGGCGACTTCAACTTCGCACCCGATTCGGAAGATTACCAGGCGCTGGTCGCGCCGGCACCGAGCGGTTCGCTCGGCCTCGTCGATGCCTGGCGCGTGCGCCACGGCGACATGGCACGCGCCCCGACGGCCGGCCTGCACGGCTTCAAATGGCCGGAGAAGCCCGACTGCTACGACTATTTCTTCGTCACCGAGGACCTTGCCGGCCGCATCGGCGACATGAGCGTGCAGTCCGAGACCTCGGCCTCGGACCACCAGCCCATCGTGCTCGACCTGAGCTGACGGCGGGCCGGCCCCTCGCGGGGCACCGTCTCGTCAGGCGGCCGGTTCCTCGTCCTGCTCGAGTTCCTCGTCCTGCTGCGCGATCTGGCGCAACGCCTGCTCGAACACCTCGGGCGGCTGGCCGCCGGAGATCAGGTGGCGCTGGTTGATCACGATCGCCGGCACCGAGCGGATGCCGGCGCGCTGCCAGTAGTACTCGAGCTGGCGCACGTCGTCCGCGTACGCATTCGTTTCCAGCACCTGGCGCGCGGCGTCCACGTCCAGCCCCACCTCGCCGGCCACGCGCAGCAGCACGTCGTGCGCGCCCGGATTTTCCCCTTGCGTGAAATACGCCTGGAACAGCCTTTCCTTCAGCGCCTGCTGACGGCCCTGCCCTTCCGCCCAGTGCAGCAGGCGGTGCGCGTCGAACGTGTTGTAGATGCGGCCGCGCTTGCCCATGTCGAACGTGAAGCCAACGGCCGCGCCGCGCTGGCGGATCGTCTCGCGCGACTGTTCCTGCTGGGCTGGCGTGGAGCCGTACTTTTCGGTGATGTGTTCGAAGATGTCCTGGCCTTCGGGGCCCATGCCGGGGTTCAGCTCGAACGGCTGGAAGTGCATGTCGACCGTAATGTCATCGCCGACCCGGTCCAGTGCCTGTTCGAGGGATTTCAGACCGATCGCGCACCACGGGCACGACACGTCCGACACGAAATCGATTCTCATCTGCTTGCTCACGTTTCACCGCCTTCCTTTTATGTACTCAATGACGCCACATCGTGCAGCGGATGGCATATGGTGACACATCGAACGAAAGGCAGCAGCGCGCCAAACAAATTCGGCAAATCGCAATT
>Ga0308161_1005422_pt1 | contig 11198 bp, 10 predicted proteins | sample PhyFR2_FD_201034 | JGI IMG/M metagenome (GOLD analysis project Ga0308161, IMG submission 201034) | Phyllosphere microbial communities from UC Gill Tract Community Farm, Albany, California, United States - DLSLF.R2 | ecosystem: Host-associated > Plants > Phyllosphere > Unclassified | place: USA...
GCCAGTTTATCTTCACGGCCGAGCACCCTATCTATACCGCGCCAGCCCGGCAGGGCTGGCATATTGATGACAACCAGCAGAAATCCTGGCCGGTCAGCGGCTATCAGCAGGAAGGCCAGCGCGTCACCAACTGGTTTGCTGATGGCGTGATCAAACAGCATCGTACGCTGGCGACCTGGATTAACATGCTGATCGCCGCAGGGTTTGTGATCGGCGCGCTGGACGAGTGGGGGCCAACCGCAGAGCAGGTCGCTCTCCAGCCGGTGCTGGCGGAAGAGCGCGAGCGGCCGATGATGTTTATTATGGCGGTGCACAAGCCGCCAGCCTGATCAGTGATGGCCGGGCAGGAGGTGCTCGTGATGGCGCAGATCCAGCGGATTATTCTCCGCCTCATCCAGCAGCGACAGCCACTGGCGCACGTCCACCTCCTGCCACGCCAGATGCCCGGCGGTGGTGCCCATCAGCACCACATCCGGGCGCAGCGCGCGGTAGAATTCAAGCGTCTGGCGCAGGTCTGCTTCATTACTCTCCTCAACCAGCACCGTTACCCAGCGATCGCGGGATAATGTGACAGTGTCACCGACAAACAGATAGGTTTTACCGTGCGGTGAGGCATACAGATAGCTGGTGCTGCCCGGCGTGTGTCCCGGGGTGGGCACCACGTGGAAGCTGCCGCAGTGAACTTCCGCAGCATTAAAGGTGGCATCGGCTTCCGCAAAGCGGCTCACCTGGCCGAGCGCCCGCGAGTGGCAGTAGAGGGCTGAGTTAAAACGCTGCTGTAACAGCCGCGCGCCCGGCCCGGCCTCATGCCAGTGGGTTAAGTAGTGGCGGATCATCCCGCCCCGATCGGCAATGACCTGGTGATCTTCCGGGTTCTCGACCCGTGAAATCAGCAAATTACCGCGCAGATGCTGCAACAAAAAGCCGTGCATCATCAATTCTGGTTCCTCTTCGCCGGCGGGAAACTCAGGCGTGGATATCCAGAGATCTTCATACAGCTGCTTCATATCTGCGCTCCCAACGATCAGCGCAGCGTCGGGTAACCTGTCAGCGTCAGTGAGCCGCGGGTGCCGCTGACGTTCAGCTGCCCGTGCGATCCCAGGGGCAGCGTAACGGTATCGGCACTGTGGCCAAAGGCCAGACCGCTGACCACCGGAACACCGGTCAGGTCGCGGATCAGGTTCCAGACGCTGGCAAAATCATAGCCGTTGTCGTAGTCGGTCAAAGTGGTTCCGCTAAAGCTGCCGGTGACAATGGCACTCTGGCGGGCAAGGATCCCGCTGTAGTGCAGTTGCAACAGCATGCGTTCAATGCGGAAAGGGTGTTCGTTCACGTCTTCGATCACCAAAATGCCGCCGTCGAACTCTGGCAGCCAGGGGGTGCCAATCAGCGAGGCGATCATGGCCAGATTGCCGCCCCAAACCGTGCCTGATGCAGTAACGGCGGGAGAGGCTGTCTGCCATTCCAGTGTTAATTTAGGCGAAGTCAGGGCGCGCCAGAAGTGGTCGAGGGTGAATTCAGATAAAGTCTCAGCGCCGAAATTCCCGGCCAGCATCGGCGCGCTAAAGCTGACAACGCCACTTTTCACCAGCAGCGCCAGCTGAATCGCCGTGAAGTCACTGTGCCCGCACAGCGCCAGCGGGGCATTGTTCAGGCGCTCGGCCAGCGCTGAATAGTGGATGTCGGACAGCAGGCGGCTGGCTCCGTAGCCGCCACGCACCGCCAGCACGATGTCCGGCAGCGTTTCCAGCCGCGCCAAATCGTTGATATCAGCGAGTCGCTGGCTATCGCTGCCGGCAAAACGCTGCTCGCGCCGGGTAATCACGTCACCGTTGTCTACGCGATGGCCCTCGGCCCGCAGGCGGGCAACGCCGCGCTCGGCGGCTGCCGGATTATGGCAGAAGCCGGAAGGGGCAATCAGATGAATGTTGCGTGGGGTTATCGCCATAATCGTCACTTTGCTGGTTTTTTATGCGCCGTCGTGGATTTATTTCCTCCGGCAGCGGTCCAATTTCTCCGTATGGCCCAGATGATGACGAATCGCAGCGGCGAAGTCACTGGTAGCGCGCACAAATTAGGAGTTACGGCAATTCTCAGACCTGCGGTAACCCGTATGATAACGCCAGACCAAAGGCGCACAGGATAAAATAAGCGTGAGAAAAAGCGTGCAGAAAAGCGTGAAAACGGTAGCGATAGTCGCGGCCTTAATGCTGGCAGGGTGCTCCAGCGAACCCGAGAGAAAAGTGGCTCATCAGCCGGATACCCCGCTGACGCAGGCACCGCCTTCAAAAGTGGCGAGTGCATGGTCAATGATGACCGAGCAGGCGGCGCAGCGTAACGGCATCGACCAGAAGCTGATTGAAGCGATCATCACGGTTGAATCGGGCGGCAATCCAACGGTAGTCAGTAAGTCGAATGCCATTGGATTGATGCAGATTAAAGCTTCAACGGCAGGGCGGGAAGTGTATCGCGCTGCGGGGTTGCGCGGTCAGCCGAGCAAATCGGAACTGCGCGACCCGGTAAAGAATATTGATATCGGTGCCGCCTACCTGCGTATTTTGCAGGAGCAGCAGCTGGCGGGTATCCGCGATCCGAAAACCCTGCGTTACGCCACTATTGTCTCATACGCGAACGGCGCCGGTGCGCTGCTGCGCACCTTCTCACGCGATCGTGACCGCGCGATTGCGATGATCAACGCCATGAGCCCGGAAGAGTTTTATCAGCACGTGCAGGAAAAACATCCGGCGGCACAGGCTCCGCGCTATCTGTGGAAAGTCACCACCGCTTACCGCACCATCTGACGCTTACTGGAAGCGGTTGGCCTTATCGCGCGCCAGCCGCTCCAGCGAGAAGATCACCTGCTGCAGCACGCGCTCCTGCGCGGCATCCAGCGACAGAAAGCGTAAGCTGAGGCGCGGCGTGACGATGGTTTCGCTTTTACTGCCGACCACGCTGCGCTTACCTATCGTCATCAGCTGAGCATCCACCTCAAAACGCCCATACTCACCCATCTCCACGCGCAGCTTTTTGATACTGACGCCGGATTCCAGCCCTTCAGGCAGCGCATCGTCGGCCAGCACGCCTATGCCACCCAGCGACAGATCCTGCAAGCGCAGGCGACCCTCACCGGAGCCATCCGGCCAGGGGATATAGCAGTAGAAAACCGGGCTAAGTGGGGCATTCACGCGGAAAAACTCACGGCGCTGGATCATCCATAACAGTTCTGGCAGGGCGGCGCTAAACGCGGGCAGGCCTTCATGCTCGCTCAGGCTGAGCGCGGGCAGGGCAAATTCAACTTTGGCGCCGCGCATTTCGGCGGTGACGTGCAGCTCCTGGGCTTCTTTAGCCAGCTGGTTGTCGTAGTCGTTGCTGCCGTAATCGAGCACCAGGCTCTCTTTATCTGCGGACAGCAGGCGGGTGATGAACTGACCGCGCGGATGTGAAACCATCACCGGCGTCTGATGTTCCAGCAGATCGCGCAATACGGCGAGGACCGCCAGCGTCCCGCGTTTAAGATACTGCTCTTTATCGTCCTCTTTCACATCCAGCTCCAGTCCAGGTGCAAATCATGCGGTTAGCCACTCTGATACGGTTATCGGCAAGCCTGCGTCGGGCTTTACGGATTTTTTACAAAAGTTTCTCTGAAACTCTGGATTTAAATCACAGACTTATAATCTTCGCCTATACTAAGGGCGTGTTAAACAGTGACGGTTAAATCACAAGATATTAAGGAGTTATCAATGGGTATTCTTTCATGGATCATTTTTGGTCTGATTGCCGGTATTATCGCCAAGTGGATCATGCCGGGTAAAGATGGTGGTGGTTTCATTATTACCATCGTACTGGGTGTGGTGGGTGCAGTGGTGGGTGGCTGGATCAGCACCTTCTTCGGCTTCGGCAAAGTTGACGGCTTCAACTTCGGCAGCTTTGTTGTCGCGGTGATCGGTGCGATTGTGGTGCTGTGGATCTACCGCAAAGTCCGCAGTTGACCGGCAGCATGAATTAAAAAAAGGGAGGCTGATGCCTCCCTTTTTGCTGCCTGCGGTTTAGAAATCGTAACCGCCCGGCTTCTGGTATTAACCCACTTCTGGCCATCGTTTTAACCGTTTCAAAAACAGACTACTGATGAAAAAAAGCGGAGCTGTAAGAACCAACGGTTTACCCGTTAGACGCGGATAATGCATAGTTATTGTTTCTTTTTTAACCAGCAAGGAGTGGGTATGAGAATGCCATGTAAGGATCACTATTCTCTGTCAAAGAGCTGTTATCCTCTGCCGCAAACGGTTAGCAATGAAAAATCGGCACATTACTAGTTGGGAAACGGCTAGTATAGAAAAATATTTGTACAGAAGGGACTTAGGCTATGAGTAATGATGAATTAATTAAACGGAAAATGATTGATGGTGGTTTTACCATTAAAGACATTAATTACATTCAGCGGCTTGCCGAGAAGAAGGGTATGTCATACTTTGAAGTTATCCAAAGAGTAAGGCGAGTTTGTATTGGTCTCTTTGTATTTAGGCTGTTTTTTTTATTTCTTTTGATATCTGGTTTGGTTTCAGAGGGAGAGGGGGGAGCTTATGGAACGCTTTTTGCTTTTTTAGTGGTAATCATCACCGCTGAATTTTTTGCCCCGATACTATTCGGGGCGAAGATTTTACTGCGTTATAAGAAAATTATTTAGGCGTTGTACTCATGCCGTCATAGCCGGCTTTAATCGAAAGGATGTCCCCAACACCTTCGATAGTTAATGTGGGGGCGCCCATTGCTTTAAGGTTTCTTATATAATCAGATGGGATATGATGAAACAAACACCATGCGTCGGGTTTTAGTACCATTCTGCCGAGCCCATAAGTTGATAAAGATAAATCAACGGCGCTATAGGCCATTCTTCCTGCCTCTTCTTTAAATCCCAGAAATTTTGCTATATAAATGTATGCTTGCTTAATTTGTGCGGTTGAGTCATTCCGGCCTGTCCTGATGTTGTTGTAGCTTTCTAAAACTGAGTTATAACCATGTAAAACAAGTAAGCCTCCTGCAAAAACCCCCAACACATTACCTTCAAAAAGAGATGCTGCGCCAAATGTAAACCCTCCAACAACCTGAACGCCGCCGACAATTATACCCACGCCATTGATCACGTAGCCCCATATTTCAGCATCTCTGACAAGTTTTGCTGAAGCAACGAGTTTAGCTCTTCCGTTCATGAGGATAAATGTCTGGTGGTCGATGTACTCCTTTTGCTTTTTTAGATTGAATAAACATTCACGGCACTCATTTTCGTTTCTACTTTGACAAATTACATTTAATTGTGAATGGATGAACTTTTCTGTGTTTTTTATAAAACTATCACGCGCGCTGAGGTTTTTTAAATATTTATAGCCTGCATCTTTTGCAGTTTCTCTGAGGGCGTTTGCGTCCTTCTGCGCATTGGCATAGTAAAGGCTTTTAAACCGATTTTTATCTAAGTAATTATCCATAACGTGTCCTTAAAGATATTCATCCGAAGCGGGATTGTTGCAGTATATAATTTGCACCAGGACAGTAAAAGTGCAGTGTGGTATTTTGGACAGGATGCGAGAGATGAAAATTTAATGAGGTTTTTTCTTGGCGGCTTTAATATTCGTGATGAGGACATCTCAGGTGAACAACGCTAAAAAATTTTCAGCTGCCAGGGCATTCAGTAGCAGAGCGGTATCAGGGTTCCCTGATAATCCATAATACGTTCGCTACAGGGGGGAGGATGAGCTGAAGGCCCGATTACTCGGGCCTTGGCGGTTTAGAAATCGTAACCGACGGTAGCGATCACGCTGCGCTCGGCACCGAGGTAACAGTTGGTGGTGCTGTAGCAGGCGGCGATGTAATCGCGGTTAAACAGGTTATTGGCGTTAACCTGCACATACGCGCCCTTCAACTGGCTGTTCCAGCCGCCGAGATCGGCCCGCACCGAAGCATCGACCAGCGTCACCGACGGCACGCGCGCGGTGTTCTCGTCGTTGGCCCACTGCTTACCGATGTAACGCACCCCGGCCCCGGCACTGATGCCGTAATCAAACTGGTAATGCGCCCAGGCGGAAGCCATCTGGTTTGGCGTCAGCAGCGGAGTGTGGCCGGAATTGCCGTCCAGCGACTCTTTATAGCGCAGGCGGTTCAGGGTGTATCCGGCGATGGTGCTGAGGCGCGGCGTCAGCTGATTCCGCGCTTCCAGCTCAATTCCCTGCGAATGCACTTTACCGGCCGGCACATAGCTGGCGCTGCCAATGTCATTGGCATCACGCGTGGCGACATCTTTCTGCGTCAGGTCATACAGCGCGGCGGTATACATGTCGTTGGTGCCCGGCGGCTGGAATTTCACCCCGGCTTCATACTGCTCAGAAGTCGACGGCTTCAGCGCATTGCCGTCCTTGTCATTCAGGCTGGCAGGCGTGATGGCCTGCGCGTAACTGACGTAAGGGGAGATCCCGCTGTCAAAGGCATACAGCAGGGAAGCGCGCCCGCTGATGTGATCGTCCTGGCGGCGTTTGCTGATGTCGGTGCTGTGGTTGTCCTGCTGCGAAACAATGCGGTCGTAGCGGCCGGAGACATTGGCGTGCCACTTATCCCACTGCATCTCATCCTGCAGGTACAGCCCGCTCTGATAGTAATGGCGCGTGGTGTTATCCTGATAAGTTACCGCCGCGCCGTGCGATGCGGTGGCACCGGTGAACGGATCGAGCGGGCTGGCAGTCCCGGCGCCAGTCCAGACGTCATTGGTAAAGCGATGATACTCCGCACCCACCACCACTTTGTGCTGCAGCTCGCCGGTAGCGAAATCCGCTTCCAACTGGTTATCGGTCGACCAGCCGTCAAGCGAGCCGCGGGAACCGCTGTAGCCGCGCGCCAGTTGGTTACTGTTGCCGATCCAGCCGGTCTGATACACCTGATCAAGCGCCACGCTGCTGTGGGTATAGCTGGCGTTGGAGCGCACCGACCAGATGTCATTAAAGCGGTGTGAGAATTCGTAGCTGTAGATCTGCTCGCGGCGCTTGTACTGCTGGACGGAGCTTTCACCTTCGTTAAAGCCATCCTTCAGCCACTGGCCGTTGTGCTGGGTCAGCGTGCCGGAGAGCGGCGTGGAGCCGTGGTAGCCGCCGGCCGGATCTTTTTGCAGATAGGCGCGCAGCAGCAGCGAGGTATCTTCGCTCGGCTGCCACAGCAGAGCAGGGGCGATGGCGTAACGCTCTTCGCGCGAGTTGTCGTACTGGGTATCGCTGGTCTGCGTCATCCCCGTCAGGCGAAATGCCCACTGGTCGTTAATCGCATTGGTGTAGTCAAATGCCGCACCCCGGGTGTTCTGCGATCCGCCCGTCAGGCGGAAGTGGCCTTCGGGGGCAAACTGCGGGCGCTTCATGGTGATATTCACCAGCCCGCCCGGCACCGTCTGGCCGTAGAGGGAGGATGACGGGCCTTTAATGATATCCAGCCGCTCAATGAACCACGGGTCGATCTGCATGATGTTATGGCTGCCGCCGTCGCTCATCAGGCGCATGCCGTCAAGGAACAGGTTATCGACGTCGCCGCCGTGGAAGCCGCGCAGGGCGATGGTATCAAAACGCGTGGCGCCACCGCCGAAGTTGGAGAATACGCCCGGGGTATAGTTCAGCGCCTGGCTGACCGTGTTGGCACCCTGGTCAACAAACTGCTGGCGCGTCACCACCGAGATTGACTGCCCGGTGGTGATCAAGGGTTCATCGGTTTTGGTCGCCCCGGTGGAGGTGGTGGCGGTATAGCCCTGCGTCGGGCTATCGGCGGTCTGCGGCGGGGCGGCGGTGACCACCAGAGTTTCATTGGCGGCGAGGGTAATACCAGGAGCGGTCATGGCGATAGCGCACAACAAAACCGAACGCTTCAGGTTATAAGTCATTTTTTTATGAGTCCCTTTTGAGGTACAGGCGGTGCCCCGGGAAGAGTGGAGGGGCCAGCGAAAAGCGCCACTCTCGGCTAAATACAAAACGATATGAGAATGACAATGAGAATTGTTAGTTTTTAGTAAGGAAATATCAACCCTGAATTTTGTAGGTAAACGTGCTATTTCGGCCTGCAGGGGAAAGAGAGCGGGTGAGGTTTAAGTCAGGGCGATCGGACGATCGCCCCGGTTAAAACAATGTCAGATTAGTTGGCGGGTTTCGCTGCGGTGATATCGCCCACGTTATTACAGGTCACCCCTTTTGGACAGTAGAGATCCATCAGCTTAAGCGTGACGCCGTTGGTCCAGCCGAAGCCGTCCTGCAGCGGATATTCACCGCCGCCGCCGCCGCCCAGCCCTTTGCCTTCCACCACGTATTTCTCCACCAGCTTATGTTCCTTGTCGTAGGTGGCCTGCACGTTTTGCAGGAAGCGCAGGCCTATCTGTTTTGCCAGATCCTGCTGGCCGTAGTGATTCAGCCCTTCGACGGCCGCCCACTGCAGCGGCGCCCAGCCGTTCGGCGCATCCCACTGCTGGCCGTTATTCACGGTGGTGGTCACCAGCCCGCCTTCCTTCAGCAGTTGAGCCTTCACCGCCGCTGCGGTGCGGCTGGCGTGGTCATCGGTGGCCGCCTGCAGATAGAGCGGGAACAGCGCGGCAGCGGTCAGCTGCGGGCGCACGCTGTTTTTCTTCCAGTCGTAGTCGGCGTACCAGCCCTGCTTGTCATCCCACAGATACTGGTTGATCGCCTTCTGGCGCTTTTCCGCCAGGGCAGTGAAGCGCTGGCTGGCCTCATCCTGCTTAGCGACCTTACTGGCTTTAGCCAGCGTCTGCTCAAGGTGGAACATCAGGGCGTTCAGATCCACCGGCACAATCTGCGTGGTGTGGATGGTCGACAGATCGCCGGGCTTATCAAACCAGCGCGAGCTGAAGTCCCAGCCGGAAGCAGCCCCGGCGCGCAGGTCGCGGTACAGCTCCGGCTTGTCGCGACCGCTGGCTTTCTGCGCGGTGGCGATATCATCCATGTAAGATTCGGTACGCGGCACGTCGCGTGCATCCCAGTAGCGATTGAGCAGGGTGCCATCTTTCAGCTTCACCACGCGCTTGCTGGCGTCGCCCGCCTTCAGCGTGTCGCTGTTGGCGTCCGCCATCCAGTAGTTGTACTCTTTTTGCAGCTGCGGCAGGTATTTGCTGTAGACCGCATCGCCGTCATGCTTCGCCAGCAGGTCGACCATCATGCTGAAGAACGGCGGCTGCGAGCGGCTGAGGTAGTAGCTGCGGTTACCGTTCGGGATGTGACCATATTTGTCCAGCTCGGTGGCGAAGTTATCCACCATGTCCTGCACGCGATCCCAGTGGCCGCTCTCCGCCAGCCCCAGCATGGTGAAGTAGCTGTCCCAGTAATAGACTTCGCGGAAGCGCCCGCCCGGCACCACGTAAGGCTTCGGCAGCGGCAGCAGGGAGTCCCACTGGCTTGCCTGGGTGGTGGAGCGCGTCAGCACGGGCCACAGGCCGTTGATATGCTCACGCAGGCTCTGGCCGGCTGGCGGCACGTACTTTTCTCCCTCCGCCGGCAGGGTAAAGTTGGTGGCGACAAAGCGCTTGAGGTCGAAGTTGCGCTGGGTTTTCTGCATCTGCCAGTCGCTGAGGATCGACGTCGGATCGTTTTTTGGCACCGCATCGGCGAAGGTTTTCTGGTCGGGGTAGAGCTTGGCGGCCTGCACCGCGTGGAACAGCGGCCCAAGGCGCACATCCGGCGGCTGCGGCGTGCTGGTTAACATTCGCTGATTATCTTCTGCCTGAAGCGAGAAGCTGACGGCGAGGGCGCCAGCCAGCAGTAGTGGGGTGAACAGAGGCGTGTTCCGTTGACGTTTTTCGGCTCTTCTCATCAGCAATTCTCCATGTCCAGATCGTAGGCGATCTGTAAGTTATTGAGCATACGAAAAACTTTAGACGACAATTGGCAAATATTCAGGAATTGATGCGGCAAAATGTGAGTCAGAAGGGATTTTTGGCTAGCGCCGCCCGGGGGGAGGCGGCGCGTAAGCAGGTTACTGGCCGAGCAGCGCGCGCTGGAAAGAGAGAATATGCGCGCGCGTCGCCGCGATGGCGGCTTCACTGTCGCGGGCGGCTAATGCGCTGATAATCGCCTCATGCTCCGCCACCACTTCGTGCATATGGCTCTCCCGCGACAGGGTGGTGGCCCAGAAGCGCTGCGCCTGGGCATGGATAACGCTGAGGATATCCGCCAGCCGGCCATTGGCGGCAATCTCGGCCAGCGTCTGGTGAAACTGCTGATCGAGCATCATCATTCCCGCACGGTCACGCTTGTCGCAGGCAGCGGCGATCTGCTGATTCAGCTCACGCAGCGTGGTGAGCGCGGCTGCCGTAATATGCTGAGCGGCAAGGCGCACGCATAAACCTTCATTCGCCAGACGCACTTCGATCAGCTCCTGCGCATCATCAATCGACAGCGGCGCCACCATCACCCCCTTACGCGGGATGACCTGCAGCAGCCCCTCTGCTGCCAGACGGTGCACCGCCTGGTTCACCGGGGTGCGCCCCATTTCCAGATCGGCCATCACCTGCGCGGTGTTGAGGTATTCGCCGGGGCGATAGCGCAGGGTGATGAGCGCCTGCTTGAAACGCAGATAGGCCAGCTCATTCAGCGACAGCACGCGGGCTTTGGCGGGGGAATTCAGGGGATAGAGTTCTTCAGCCGACACGCTTTTCTCCAACAAATGTTGACCTGCTTTGCATTCTACACAAAAACATGGCACGAAAATCGCTTTGTTTAAAGTAGAGTGAAATTTCACAGTAATTTCAACTGGAGTCAGCGAACCATGAATCTCACCTTTAATCGCGCATCAGAAACAGAAAATGAAATTAATGTTGTTGTAAATCATCTGATTATCGCGGGTTGGACCGGCAGGGATGAAGCCGCCGTACTGCACCATATCCATGAGCTCGAAGCGCTGGGTGTGCCCCGTCCTGGTGCAGTGCCGCTGTTTTACCGCGTCACGGCGAACCAGCTTAGCCAGCAGGCCGAGCTGGAAGTGGTGGGCGAGGCGACCTCCGGGGAAGCCGAACCGCTGATCTTTGCCCATCAGGGCAAGCTGTGGCTGTCGCTGGCCTCTGACCATACTGACCGCGAGTTCGAAGCGGTCAGCGTGGCGATGTCAAAACAGCTGTGTATCAAACCGGTGGCGCACACGGCCTGGCCACTCGACAGCGTGATTGCCCGCTGGGATTC
>Ga0308161_1005423_pt1 | contig 11197 bp, 8 predicted proteins | sample PhyFR2_FD_201034 | JGI IMG/M metagenome (GOLD analysis project Ga0308161, IMG submission 201034) | Phyllosphere microbial communities from UC Gill Tract Community Farm, Albany, California, United States - DLSLF.R2 | ecosystem: Host-associated > Plants > Phyllosphere > Unclassified | place: USA...
AGGCTGGGTGTGGAAGTGCAGTAATGCATTAAGCTAACCAGTACTAATTGCCCGTACGGCTTGTCCCTATAACCTTGGCAGTCAAAGCCAGGTGATGACAGCTGTTTGTTGAACACACAGAGAACAAATAAAACTTACTTCTTCCGGATTCAGGGCAGCAGTCGAAGACGCTGCCCGTACAGTTTATGCCTGATGACCATAGCAAGTCGGTACCACCCCTTCCCATCCCGAACAGGACCGTGAAACGACTTTGCGCCGATGATAGTGCTGCAACCAGTGTGAAAGTAGGTTATCGTCAGGCTAATTATTAAGCAGAGCCCGCCGAGTTGATACTCAGCGGGCTTTTTGCTTTTCAACGCTCTTTTCTACGCAGCCTTATCGCCGGATCCGATCCGGTCCAGTTCCCGCATATCCTCTTCCGTCAATCGCAATTCGGCCGCCGACAGATTTTCACGCAAGTGCGCCACCGACGAGGTCCCCGGAATCAAGAGGATGTTCGGCGAACGCTGCAACAGCCAGGCAATCGCCACCTGCATTGGCGTTCTGCCTAATCGCGCAGCCACAGCTGACAAAGCGCCCGACTGCAACGGCGTGAACCCACCCAGCGGAAAGAAGGGCACATAAGCGATCCCTTCAAGGGCCAGCGCATCGATCAGGGCATCGTCGGTCCGGTGCGCCAGGTTGTACATGTTCTGCACGCAAACGATCGGAACGATCCGCTTCGCGTCCTCGACCTGCTTCATCGTCACATTGCTCAGGCCAATGTGCTTGATCAGACCCCGCTCCCGCAATGCCGCCAGCGCGGTCAACGGCGCTTCCAGCGATCCCTCGGCAGGACCGTGCACATCCAGCATGCTGCGGAAATTGACGACGTCGAGCACATCCAGTTGCAGGTTGCGCAGATTGTCGTGCACTGCCTGCTCGAGCTCGGCCTTTGAAAATGCCGGCAACCAGCCGCCCTGCGCATCCCGACGGGCGCCGATCTTGGTCACGATCGTCAGGTCGGCCGGATACGGATGCAGTGCTTCGCGAATCAGGCGGTTGGTTTCATGCGGCCCGTAGAAATCCGAGGTGTCGATGTGATTCACGCCGAGCGCCAGCGCTTCACGCAGCACCGCATGCGCCGTCGAAGGATCCTTGAATGGACCGAACACCCCCGGCCCTGCCAGTTGCATCGCACCGTAGCCAAGACGGCGAACCTGTTTTTCGCCCAGCGGATACGTGCCGGCGTGATCGATTGTGGACATCGCTTTCTCCTTCATTGAACAAGATGCCAACGATAAGCGTCGTCAATGTGTGTGACAATCGGGTCAAGTCCGAAAGGGTTGTACGCCAAAACGAACAATATAGATAATGAAAATCGATCTCGGTGATCTGTCCGCCTTCGTCGCCGTCGCCCGTGCAGGTGGGTTCCGCGATGCCGCACGTAGCCTCGATGGCAGCGCGTCCGGTCTCAGCGATGCGGTACGCAGGCTTGATGCGCGCCTGGGTGTGCGGCTGCTGAACCGCACCACGCGCAGCGTCGTGCCGACCGAGGCGGGACAGAGCCTGCTCGACCGCCTGGGTCCTGCCCTGGATGAGGTCGACAGCGCACTCGACGTCGTCAACGGCTTTCGCGACACACCTGCGGGAACGCTGCGCCTGAACGTCCCGATGAGCGTGGCACGCCTGGTCCTGCCGTCCATCGTGCCGCGTTTTCTCGCTGCGTATCCGGCCATCCGCCTCGAGGTGACCGCCGAGGAGAGCTTCGTCGATGTGCTGGCGGCCGGTTGCGACGCCGGCATCCGTTACGAAGAGCGGCTCGAGCAGGACATGGTGGCGGTGCCGATCGGACCGCGCGTGCAGCGCATGGCCGCGGCCGCTGCGCCGGGCTATCTACGGCAGCGCGGACAGCCCACGCATCCGCGCGAACTGCTGACGCACAGTTGCATGCGCGGACGCTTTGCCAGCGGAGCGATGGTCGAGTGGGTGTTCGAGCGTGAAGGCGAAACGGTGAAGATCGATCCGGGCGGTCCCTTGCTCGTGCAGATCGGCGGGGCGACCGATCTGGCGGTCGAGGCGGCGGTCGGTGGCTTCGGCATCGTCTACCTGTTCGAAGACTGGCTGCGCCCTTGGCTGGAGCGCGGCGAACTGGTGCCGGTGCTCGAGGACTGGTGGCCGAGCTTCAGCGGTCCCTATCTGTATTATCCCGGCCGCCGACTGCTGCCGGCGCCCCTGCGCGCGTTCGTCGACTTCATCCGCTAACAATAAAGCCCGCCAGCCGATCGCATACGCGTCAACTGGCGGGCTTGTGTATCGGCAGCATCGATGCATCGCGCGGAAGGTTTCCGTCGTCGATCACATCTTGCCGCCATCCAGCCGCGTGCGGCAGCGTGCTCGCTACCGCATGAACGGCTGGGCTGACACTCGTCTCCGTCTGTGCTCCCCCCGATATCGGAACTTCAGGTAGACGAGTGCTGCCCAGTTCGTGGCATTCCTCCGGCGCCTGCGTACTGCACAGGCCATGTAGGTATTATCCGGATGCAAGCAGCCTCATCTGTTCGGGGCTTCACACAACGCCCCTGCGCTGCAACACAGATCAAGCGCGTGGTTCGGCTACCTGGATGGGGTCGCTTTTTGGAATGAGATACCAGAGTCCCACAAACAGAAGGAGAGTAGCAACCGCGGCAGCGATGCTGAGCGAAAGCTTGTCGGTTGCAAGCGACATCACCGTCAACATATCCAGCGATAGCCCGACAGCCAGTGGCATCAGCGCACCACGGATACTCTTGCGCGAGGTACGTATCATCCTCGAGGTCGCGTGACCGTGCTGGGCGCGGTAATACACGGCCGGCGTCATCAGAAGCGCCATCGCGATGACCATCAGGCCGAGCCCGACCAGGTGGCAGACCTGCGCATAGGTGCGCAGATCCGTGAAGCGTTCGTTGAACACGGCAATCGTCTGGAAACCGAACACCGCCTGAAGACCGGGGAGAATGCAGCGCGCTTCTTCGATAATGTTGCGCATCTCCTGGTCGTTTTTTTCTTCTTGAGAAGCCTGTTTGTCCATGGGACGACAGTAACGTCAAACCCGGCCGTCTTCAACCGGCAGCACGATTGATCCCGGCCTTCGAGGTCCATTGTTCCAGGCTATGCCGCTGGATCGCCGCCGCCATCAGGTCCGGGAACAGGTCCGGCGTGCAGGCGAAGCAGGGGATGCCCATGGCCGAGAGCCGCGCCGCGTTGTCGTGGTCATACGAAGGCGCGCCCGAATCGTTCAGCGCCAGCAGCGCGATCACCTGCACGCCGCTGCCGACCAGCGCCGCCGCGCGTCCCAGCATGTCGGCATTGTTGCCGCCCTCGTAGAGGTCGCTGATCAGCACGAAGATGGTTTCGCGCGGGCGCGTGATCAAGCCCTGGCAGTAGGCCAGCGCGCGGTTGATGTCGGTGCCGCCGCCCAGCTGGGTGCCGAACAGGACCTCGACCGGATCGGACAGCAGCGGCGTCAGGTCCGCCACCGCCGTGTCGAACACCACCACCGAGGTGCTGACCGCCTTGATGCTCGCCAGGACCGCCGCGAACACGCCTGCGTACACGACCGAGGACGCCATCGATCCGCTCTGGTCCACACACAGCACGATGTCGCGCAGCGAACGCCCGCGCCGGCCGAAACCGATCCGCGTCTCGGGGATGATGGTGCGGTACTCCGGCTGGTAGTGCCGCAGGTTGGCGCGGATGGTGCGCAGCCAGTCGATGTCCTGATGGCGCGGCCGCAGATTGCGAGTGGCGCGATTCAGGCTGCTCGATACAGCCTGGCGCATCGGCGCGGCCAGCTTGCGCTCGAGTTCCTCCACCACTTTCGCCACCACCTTGCGGGCGGTGGCGCGGGTCTTGTTGGGCATGACGCGGTTCAGGCTCAAGAGCGCCGCGACCAGGTGGACGTCCGGTTCGACCGCGGCCAGCATCTCCGGCTCGCACAGCATCTGCTGCAGACCGAGGCGCTCCAGCGCATCCTTCTGCATCACCTGCACCACGCTGGACGGGAAGTATTCGCGGATGTCGCCCAGCCAGCGCGCCACGCGCGGCGCCGATGCACCCAGCCCACCCTTCGCACTCTCGGGCGTGCCGTATAAAGCGTCGAGCGCGCCGTCGATCGCGGCGTCTTCCACGTTCAGCGGCACTGCGCCGATGGCATCCTGCCCGAGCACCAGGCGCCAGCGCCGCGCCGCTTCCGCGCTGCGGTCTTCATTCTTCATGGACGGTCTCCTGGGAAGGCTGCACCCGGGGCGCAAGCAGGGTGTGGAGAATCGGCAGCACGCGCTGGGCCCGCACCGGGTCGACCGTGACCGCCGCCTGCGGCGCGATCGTCACCGCGCCACCCGCATGCGTGGCACGCTCGCCGAGTTCGCGGCGCTCCGGCGCACTGAAGGTCGCCACCGTGCGGCGCAGCAGCGGCAGCAGCTCGGTAAACGTATCCGGTGGCAGCGCGAGCAGCCAGCCGTTGACGATATCCCACAGCGTGTCGCTGTGAGCCTGCAGCGCGCCACTGCCCTGCAGGAAGCCCTCCAGCCACTGCGCGGCGGCCAGCGGCGGCACGCCATACGAACAGTGCAGGGCCAGCTGCTGCGCGGCGCGCTCGGCGCTCCATTCGCCGTGCTCGGTCAGGATGCGCGCACAGCGCCCGCTCAGCATCGGGTGCGCGACATCGCTGACGGCCGCTGTACCCAGGGCACCGAACCAGGCCGCCTGATGGGCTTCATCCTGCAGCAGCCGCAGCGCCTGGTCGGCGGCGATGATCCGGGTCAGCAGCTCCGCTGCCGCATCGTCCGCCAGACCGCGCACGCCATACGGCAGGGCGATGCAGGCACGCGTGGCCAGAGCGTCGACCACGTGCGACAGCGAGGCCGTATCGACCTTGCGCGCGCTGCCGTAGCGCAGCACGTTGACCAGCGGCGGCAGCGCCGACAGCAGCAGGCCCAGGTCCGCCGTCTGCGTTCCCGCATCCTGGATGCGCGCCATCAGCGGCGCCACCGCTTCGCGCAGGTCGGCCAGCAGCACGACTTCCATCAGCGCGGTCAGCTCGGGCAGACCCTCGGCTTTGGCGGCGCGCTCGGCCGCCAGGCTGCCCGCCGCCGCTTCCAGCGTACCGCCCCAGCGGCTGGCGGCGATCAGGTCGACCGCGAATTCCGGTTCCCAGGCCAGGCGCCACAACTCGTGGAAGGTGCCGGTCTTGCCGCGCACCGTTTGCCGGCGGCCCCAATGCACACCCAGCAGGGCCAGGCGGTGCAGCAGCACGCTCTTTTCCAGGTGGGCGGGCTGGCGCAGGTCGAGATCGAGGTCGGTGGCGTCGGCGCGCACCGCCATGCGCAGACGCTTCTGCTGCGCGAACACGTCCTGCACCAGCGGCACCGCCGGCACGTCGTCCGGCACGCTGCCCAGCAGCTCGTCGACCAGCAGGGCGCGCTGGATCAGCTGCAGCGGTGCGTCGCTGTCGTAGCAGAACACGGCGCGCACCGCCTCCATCAGCTCGTCGAGTCCGGGACGCGGGCGCTCGCGCAAGGCCGCCAGCGTCTCGGCCAGGCGCACCGCCTCGATCACATGGGCCGACGAGGCGTCGAGGTCGTGCCGGCGCAGCAGCGTCGCGACTTCGGTCAGCCAGTGCAGGGCGGCGCGGTCCTGGTGACGCCACAGGTGGCGGTACCAGCCGGGTGCCGTCACCCCGGCGCCGTAGCCGCTGGCGAAAGTCAGGCGGCCGTGGCTCCACGGCACCCAGGTCGCCGCGACTTTTTCCCTGGCCAAGCCGCGCAGCAGGTCGGCGTCGCTTTTCGCGCTGGGCAGTACCGCCAGTGCCGGCACGTGCCAGGCGCCGCATACCACGGCGATGCGTTCGCGGCCTTCCTTGACGGCCTGGCGGATCGCCGTGCGCATATAGGCTTCGCGCTTCATCTCCAGTTGGTCGGTAACGGGGCCGGCGGCGTCGCGCAGGGCCGTCATCATTTCGGCGATGGCGGCGAACAGGTCGAGACTGTCGGTGCGCTGCTCGACCAGGTGGTCCCACCAGGTTTCGGTGTCGCCGTAGCCGGCGGCGTGGGCGAGCCAGCGCAGCGGATCGGTGTGCAGGTCGTGTCCTGCCGGCGCCGGCGCGGCTGGCTCGGGCGCCGCATCGACGTCCGGCGCGGCATCCGGTTCGGCCTCGTCCGGCAGCTGGGTACGCAAGGCCTGGGCCCTGGCTTCGATCTCGGCCGCGCGCAGGGCAAAGCGCTGGCTCTGCGGCAGGTCGCAGAAGCGCAGATCGACGCCATGTTCGGCCGCATGGCGCAGCGCCTGCCACTCGGGCGAAAACTCGGCAAACGGATAGAACACCGCGCGCTGCGGATCGGCCGGCGCGTAGACCAGCAGGGCCACCGGCGGCGTCAGGTCCGCATGGCCGGCGAAGCCCGCCAGCGCATCCGCTTCCGGTGGGCCTTCGACCAGAATGCAGTCCGGCTGCAGCGCACGCAGGGCCTCGCCCAAGCTGCGCGCGCAGCCGGGGCCATGGTGGCGGATGCCGAACAGGTGAACGCTCATCGCGGTTTATTCCATCACGTCGCGGCAGGCGCGGTACAGGTCCTTCCAGCCGTCGCGCTCCTTCACCACCGTCTCCAGGTATTCGAGCATGGCCACGCGGTCCTGCAGCGGATCCTTGACGATCGCGCCGACCATGCCGGCGGCCAGGTCGGCGCCACGCAGCACGCCATCGCCGAAGTGCGCGGCCAGCGACATGCCGTGGGTGATCACCGAAATCGCCTCCGCCGTGCTCATGCTGGCGCTGGGCACCTTCAGCTTGGTCTTGCCGTCCGCGGTCACGCCCTCGCGCAATTCGCGGAACACGGTGACGATGCGGCGGATCTCTTCCAGCGCCGGCGCCTCGGCCGGCAGCTCGAGCGCGCGGCCAACGCTGGCCACACGCGTTTCGACGATCCGCACTTCCTCGTCGGCGATGCGCGGCGGCGGCAGCACCACCGTGTTGAAGCGGCGCTTCAGGGCGCTCGACAGCTCGTTCACGCCGCGGTCGCGGTCGTTGGCGGTGGCGATGATATTGAAACCCTTCTGCGCCAGCACTTCGTCGTCCAGCTCCGCGATCGGCAGCACCTTCTCGGACAGGATCGAGATCAGGCTGTCCTGCACTTCGCCCGGCATGCGGGTGAGCTCCTCGATGCGGGCGATCTTCCCGTTGCGCATCGCGCGCATCACGGGACTGGGCACGATGGCGTCCTGCGACGGCCCCTTCGAGAGCAGCTGCGCGTAATTCCAGCCGTAGCGCACGGCTTCCTCGCTGGTGCCGGCGGTGCCCTGCACGACCAGCGTCGAATCGCCGCTGATCGCCGCCGCCAGATGCTCGGAGACCCAGGACTTGGCGGTGCCGGGCACGCCCAGCAGCAGCAGGGCGCGGTCGGTGGCCAGCGTGGCCACGGCGATCTCGATCACGCGTGGATTGCCGATGTACTTGGGGCTGATCGTCACGCCGTTCTCCAGCCGGCCGCCGAGCAGATAGGTCGACACCGCCCACGGCGACATCTTCCAGCGCGGCGGACGCTGGCGCGTGTCCTGGGCAATCAAGGCCTCCAGCTCATCGACGTACTGCTGCTCCGCGTGCTGGCGGAGGACGGAATCGAGGGCGGTCATGCGGGCTCCTGGAATGAAAGAATCATCTCGTGGCGCAGGCGCACGAGATCGAAGAAGTTGTCGATGGGTGTGCGCCAGTCGCTGCTGTCACCGACGCTGGCGCGCCATTGGGCCTCAGTCGCAGCGGCAGAAGCCGGATCGGCGACCCTGGCGAAGGCGGGCAGCACCAGGCGGGCAATCCAGGGCTGGCCCGGCTGCAGCAGCGTCGGGCGGCTGGTTTGCAGGAGCAGCAGAAAGCGCCTGGTCAGCGCCGCTGACCAGGTGTCCGGCGCTGTGTTCAGCACGCGGTGCAGTTGCTGGGCCACTTCGCCTTCCTTCAGCCAGTGCGCCTGGAACACGTCGAGCAGGGCGGTCGAAGCGTCGGGGTCTTCCGAAAAGCGCGCACCGATCAGGTCGAACAGCGCGTCGGGCACGGCTTCGCGCTGTACCACGTTGGCTTCGATCCAGTAGCGCGCCAGGGCATAGGGCCAGGCCATCGCATCGGGCGAGGTGTCGAGCTGCGCCTGGCGGAGCGCAGCCAGGGTCCAGCCGCGTATCAGGGCGGCCCTGAATTCGCTGGCGTCCGCCATGGCCAGGCAAGCGTGCGGGGTGCTCTCGAACTGCCGCAGCCAGGTGCGCGGGTCGATGGCCGCCAGCATGTCCACGACCCAGCCGGCCTTTTCGCCGATGGCCGGATGCGCCGATGCGCCAACGCCGTCGCGCCGCATCGCCGCGTCACAGGCTTCCGGCAGGCTCAGGTCGAGCCGCGCCTTGCCGAGCCACGGCTTCTCGACGCGCAGCAGCGGCAGCAGGCGCGCCAGCATGCGCTGGCCCAGCGCTGATCCGGGGAGAGAGGCCAGCAGACGCTGGGCCGCACTGCGCACTTCCTTGCGGCGGTCATCCAGCGCCGCTTCGAGGAAGGCTTCATCGGCCAGGCCGAGATTGACGCTTAGCGCCGGCAGCAGGGCCGCACGCTGTTCCGGTGTTTCGCTAGTCCAGGCGGCGGCCAGCGCATTGCGCGCCGCTTGCGGGTCGCGTGCGCGCCATGCACGCAAGGCGGCCAGGCGTTGTTCGGGCATGCCGGTATCCCACGCGGCCTTGCCCTCATCGGCGGGCGCGGCGGCCCAGGTCCAGTCCGCATGCAGGCGCGCGAGCCACTGTCCGCGTTCGCCGATGACCGGCAGCAGTTGCGCGCGCAGGGCTGGCTGGCGCGTGGCCACATCGAACATGCGCGGCAGAAGGCGTGCCGGCAGATGGCCGCCATGGCGCTGCAGCAGGCGCAGCCACTCGGACTGCAGCCCGACCGGATGCGCGCCGCGCAGCAGCATGGCGAGGATCGCTTCCGCTCGCGGCGGACAGGCACGCAAGTGTTCGGGCGCTGCGGTGTCGGGTGTCTGCGCTGCCGCGCCGGTAGGCGGCAGGAAGCCGCTGCGTTCCCACAGGTCGAGCGCGCCGAGCGAGCGCCAGAGCGTGGCTTCGGCCTCAAGCTGCGGCTGGTCCGCCGGCGCTTGCTGGAACAGCGCGTCCAGCGGTGCGGCGGGCGGGGCAGGGGCGCGTCCGGCGCGTGCGGTCCCGATCTTCAACAATTGCTGACGCTGGCGCAGGTCGTCGTTCATGCTCGGGCTGTTCCTTAGACGAAGTCGCCGTCGATGTTGAGCAGGCGGCCTTCGTGCCAGACGCTCAGCGGCAGCAGCGTACGTCCATCCCACTCGCCGCAGACGGTGAGCGGATGGCCGCCGCTCAGTGCCAGCAGATGCCAGGGATGGCGGAAGTCCGGATGCAGGGCGAGCGCGCGTCCGCCGGCGTCGCGCAGGACCGCAAGGTCGGCGGCGTCCGGCACCAGGCCGTCCAGCAGCACCGGATGACGCTCGAGGAAAGGCTGGGCTGCGAGCGCATGGGCGTAGGTGTCGAGCAGGCTGTCGAGATCCGAGGGCGGCGCGGCCATGGCGCTCAGCGGACGCATGTTCTCCTGGCGCTTGACCTGGGCGCGCAACGGCCAGGCGCTGGGGTAGAAGCATAATTCGCCGTCGAATGCCGTACCGGGCGCCAGCTGCAGGTCGAAGCCCTGGGTACCGGCCGCATACTGCAGCAGCAGGGCCCAGCGTGCTTCCTTGCCGCCGCCATATAGCCAGGTCGCGCGCACGCGCAGGCGTTCGTCGTCGAAGGTGGTCTGGGCCAGCACCTCCCAGCGGCCCTCGACACCGGGCTGGCGCAGCACCTCGTCCTGGCTCACTGTCCAGCCGAGCAGTGCGCGCACGTCGGCTTGCAGCGCGGGCGGCAAGCCGTCGAGGCGTTGCCAGGCCTCGGTCAGCAGGTAGATCGAAGCCAGTTCGTTCGCCACCAGGCCGTCGGCATTGCGCAGATTCGACTGGTACAGCAGATTGCCGGCCCGGCGCAGCCGGCGGGCCAGCGGCGCCGCCTGGGCATCGGCCATGCGTGCGGCGATGCCGTCCCACAGGCTCTGACCGCGCGAGCGCATCGCAGCGAGACCTTCGCGCGCCAGGTCGTGCAACCAGGTCTGCAGTTCGCGCATACCGGCGCCGACTTTGTCTTCGCGTTTTTCTTCACGTTTGCGGGCCTGGGCCGCCGCTGCGGCAACCGCTGCCGGGTCCTGCGATACAGCCGCGGCCTTGTCCCCTTTCTTTTCCTGGCGTGCCTGCCGGCTGTTCAGCCAGTCGCTGACCCATTGCGGCTCTGCGCTCGTGTCGAATAGCGCCGGCGAGGAGGCCGTTAATAAATAGAGGCCGAGGCCGTGCTTGCAGGGGAACTTGCGGCTGGGGCAGCTGCATTTGAAGGCGGGGCCATTCAAATCGATCTGTGTTCTATAAGGTGTCTTGCCGCTGCCCTGGCATTCACCCCATAAAGCGGCACTGCTTTTGCCGAGATTCGACCAATGATGCGCTGCCGCCAATTGGCTGCCGGCTTTTGCCGAGGCCGGGTCGGGGGCGAGTGCCAGGATCTGGTTGGCGTCGAGGGTCACCGATATCTTTCGGGCGAATGATAGGAAGAGCAGCGCAGCGATCGCACATACTCGGCCATTATCTTTTGAACGTCAATCGTACTTGGGTGCGGCGGATGAGCGACATACGCATGAGAGCCCTTGCGCACTCCTGTTCCGGTTTGCTATAGTTCGCCTCCTGCTTCTGCAGCACAAGAAAAGCTGAACGAAATCAAGTAGTTGAGCTAGGTGTTTTGATAACTCCGCTGGTGTTGCAGAAAAACGAGGGTTGACGAGTTAAGCGAAACACTGCATAATCTCTTTCCTCTGCTGCTGACGAACAAAACGATTCGCAGAACGCAGCAAGGCAGTACCGAATACGATCTTTAACAATCAACAGTCGATAAGTGTGGGTGTTTGATGAAAGTGCCAGTAGCTGCGTAAGCAGCTGCTGAATGCTTAAATTATCAAATGTTCACAAAAAGTATAACGTTGCTCAGCAATGAGTAACGGTCAGTATTTTGAGTGAGCGAAATCGATCCAGTGGATCGATTTCGAAACCGGTAGCGATACTGGTTTCGACAAACAGAGATTGAACTGAAGAGTTTGATCCTGGCTCAGATTGAACGCTGGCGG
>Ga0308161_1005426_pt1 | contig 11196 bp, 8 predicted proteins | sample PhyFR2_FD_201034 | JGI IMG/M metagenome (GOLD analysis project Ga0308161, IMG submission 201034) | Phyllosphere microbial communities from UC Gill Tract Community Farm, Albany, California, United States - DLSLF.R2 | ecosystem: Host-associated > Plants > Phyllosphere > Unclassified | place: USA...
GTCCAACGACCTCGACGTGGAGACCCTGCGCGCGCTGGAAGACGCGCTGCTGGAATTCGCCGGCAGCGTGATGGTGATCTCGCATGACCGCTGGTTCCTGGACCGCATCGCCACCCATATCCTGGCCTTCGAAGGCAATTCGCAGGTGACCTTCTTCGACGGGAATTACCAGGAGTACGAGGCCGACAAGAAGAAGCGGCTGGGCGAGGAAGGCGCCAAGCCCAAGCGCATCCGGTACAAGCCCTTGCGCGGATAAGGCAGCGCGGCAGCGCGTAGGGCGGAATACCCCGAAGCGGCATTCCGCCGGACCGTTGCTTACGGCAGGTGCCTGCGCCGGGCCCTGCCGGGTCAGTCCGTGCGGGGGTTCAGCACGGCGTCTGCCATGGCGAGCAGGCGTTCCCGCTCTTCCCCATCGAGATGCTCCCGCAGGTAGTCGATCGCGTTGCGACCCTTGCTGTCCACGGCCTGGAGTTGCGCTTTCCCGCTGGGCAGCTCGAGCAGCCATTCGAGCACGGTCACTCCGCCATCCATTATGGCCAGCATCATGGCGTTTCTGCCCTCGTTGTTGCGTACCCCTGCCTGTTCATCCGCCGACGGCAGCCGCAGCAAGTGACGCACGTTTAGCAAGCAACGTGAGGTTATCGCATGCATCAGCGCATTGTTGCCGTCATGGTCGATCGCCCGGGCCTGAACCTGCGCCGACGGCAGGGCGAGCAGCTGAATGGTGAACTTGACGTCCAGGAGTTCACGCCGGGGCCTGGGCGGCTTGCTGCCTGGCGTCGCTGCCGCTTCAGGCCGTCTGTCCGGCGGCAAGCATTGATCCGGGCCGTAGAAGGATAAAGCGTGCAACATCGGACTGCATGTAGATGCGTACATCAGCGCGTTCATGCCGGAGGCATCCTGTTCCACAGCCATGGCTTGTCCCGCAGTCGTGGAAAGGAGGTCGCTGACCTGGGAGGACAGGCCCAGCATCACGCTGGATATCAGGATGTTCGATTTCTTGTCCAGCGAAAAGGGGTTGGCAAAATCGTCCAGCCCCGGCGACGGCGTCGCTTTTTGATGACGCTTGTTTTTCCTTACCGGACGCGCGGTCTTTTCCACCACCCCGGGAAGCGTAAGGCCGCGCTCCTTCATCACTTGCTGGAAGCCTTGCGGAATAACAGTCAACCCCGATGTGAAATGTGCCATGACCCTGTCCCGACGCTGCCGGGGCAGGCTGTCGAGGTATACACCCAACGCTTTCTTGTGATTGCCGCCGATTAGCACATCAAGGTCGCCAAACAGTTGTTCCAGCACTGCCTCCGGTTCGGTTTGCGTGTCAGCCGGAATTTCCCTGGTCAGCCAGTACACCGTTTGTGGCCTGCCGGTAGCGAGGGCACGATACAACGCTCCACCTGTCCCCGTTCCCTCTCCCATGCTTGCCTGCAGCAACGTGCGGTTCGCCGTTGCCAGTTTCTTGAGCCTGGCCAGGTTTTCCTCCGTTTCCTTGCCGGGCTGCGCCAATAGGGCAAACCATTCCTCCACATCCGATTTCCATTTCATGTTGCCGGGCAAGGGCTTGACGGTTGTATTGGAAGACGGCCTGGGTCGCGACACGCCCCTGCCCGGCTTTCCCGGTTGCCTGCTCGACGGTGGCGATGCGTTTGTCGCTGCATTTGTTTTCGTGCCCCACGCCGGCACGATCGTCGGCGCGACTGCCGTGCTGGCAGGGTCGTCCGGCTGCGCCACGTCGTTCTGGGTCAACTGCTGATGGTGGCGGTGATCCGCAGGCGGTGCTGTCGCGGTGATTGTCGGGCTGGCGATGCTGGCAGCAGTCATCGTCGTGGTGGTCGTGGTGGTGGTCGGGCTGCAAAAGCCCGTGGTCGTGGTCGTGGTGGTCGTGGTCGTCGTCACGGGCATTGGCACCCGGTACGTCGGACCTGGGCGCCACTGTGTCTTTTGAATTTCAGAGGTCGGGTCAGGCGGGAACAGCCCGGGCGGCGTATCATCCGGCGCCACCTGCATCTGGGTGTCAGACGCCTCTTGCAGCCGCCCTATTGCCTCTTCCAGTTCCGGCAAGCCGATGCTATCGCCCGCCTGCCTGCCCAGCAGCAGCCGCAGTACCGGCTGCAGCCGCTGCGCCTGCGACTCCCCCGTTCCCAGCAGATGACGCGCAGCCTTCAGATAAGGCAGACGTTCCTCGCCCTGACGGTATAAGCGCAGCAGCGTATCGAGCAGGGTGGCGCAATGCTGATGGGCCTGGCTTTTTTGCGAGATGGCCAGGCACAGCAATGCACCGTCGACCAGGTGCATGCGCGCCTCCGGCGTACAGTTCCCGATGTTCAAGGCATGTGCATGTCGGATCAACGTTTCAAGCAGGCCCGTCATTTGCCCGCTTCCGGCCAGCTTGCTTCGAAGCAGGTATGCCAGCCCGGCCAGCAGGCCGGTGATGCTGTCGATATGATGAATGGCACCGGCCAGCCTGTTGAACGCCTGCAGCAGGCTGCCCGCCAGCCGGGCCAGCTGCGAGCGACTCTGCTCGCCCAGCTTGTCCATGGCCTTGATGAAGCTGACCAGGTTCACTAGTGATTGATCCATGCTGACCAGATGAGGCTTGCCGACAAACTGCTCGGCCAGCGCCAGCATGCGCGCGCAGGCGCGGCTGAACCGCTTACGCTCCTGCACCGGCAGGGTCATGCCCAGGAACAGGGCCTCGCTCATGCCGCGCAGGAAGTTGCAACAGTTGCCGAGGCCCTGAGCCCGGTGGCCGGCATCGACCAGCTCGCGCGCCGGGAGGTGCTGCATCCATTCCGATAACTGCCCGACAATGGCCGGCAGTTGCGGCGCGCAAGTGTTGATCAGGCCGGCGGCGATGAAGTCCTTGATGGTGTTGCTGATATTGGTGACAGGCACTCTTTCCGCAGCGGCCGGCATCAACCGCCAATGCGTGCCTCTGATGCTGCTACTGCTGTCGTCATTGCCAGCCTGGCGCCATGTCGTGAAACCGCCCGACAGGCCGCCGCACAGGCACAGCGCCACCTCGCCCAGCAGCCTGCGATTGTCCCGGCCGTCCGGCGTGGCGGCGTCGAGATCGACCAGGCCGTACTTGTACATGGTTTTGAGCTGCACCATGCACTTGCCCAGTTGGCGGGTATCGAGCGGCCCGACCAGCGTCATCGGCGCGCCATCGCCATGCGGCGCGAGCCACTCGAACATGACCTTCAGGCTGGCTCGAAACAGCGCGGTGATCTTTTCGTCCTTAAAGGCAAACAATTCTTGCCTGAGACCGCGCGTCTGACAGTTCAGTATGTCCATCAGCATGCCGTTGGACTTGATCTGGCGCGGCAGGCCACATTGCATGGCCCGCGCTATCAGCGCCTGATTCAGCGCCGTCAGCGGTTCACGCAGCCTTTCAAGCTGCTCGGGCATAAGCAGGCAATCATCCTGGCTGGCGCCAAAACAGGCCGACAGGCCGTTGCATGCATGATGAACATCGGCAATATGCAAACTTTCCAGGCCGATGCGCCCTTCCTGAACCGCGCAGCAAAAGCGGCGCAGAAAAACCGTCAGTTGGCTGATCATGCCTGCCAGGGCCTTTTCATGGCATTGCAATGTCAGATAGCCCGCACCGCACGTCTCCTTGATCTGCGTGAACAGGCCGATCGCTTCGCCCAGGTCGGTCTCGCCACTCCTGTTCCAATCGGACAGGCCATCGCCAAGGGCGCAGATTGCGCGTCGCACCGCCTCCTGGTCGTCCTGCCTGGGCTGTTCGTCCAGATTGATCCGGCTGGTTGCAGTGCCGTCGAGCAGCCGTTGTGGCGCTTGCTCCCGGGTAAGGAGATGCGCGGTGTCCCGGTTTGCGTTGGGGGGAGCCTCGGGCGCTGGCGCATGCCAGCCCTGCCGTACAGGCGAGTTGCCGCGCTGCGCGGATGATGACGCGGAAGTGGAATCGGCCATGGTGATGTCGATGAAATGAAGTGGAGGAACGAGGCAGGAGCGAGAATTGCCATGCCAGCCGGCCTCGGTAACGCTTTCCTCCAAACTGTTCATCCCCTGCTTGCAGGCTCTCGCGCGTTCCGCGCCCGAACCAGGCGCGCCTGAGGCGACAGGCATCACCGCATCTCGATCGAGCGCTTGCTGGATGGGCTGTTTGCATTCCGGCATGTGGGCCGGGGCGGGTGCATCCCCAAAAAGGGCACTGCATTCCTGGCGTCGGTTGAACAAGTCAAGGCTGGACAGTCGACTGTCGTTTCACTGCCCTCGATGCCATGCCCTTCGGGGATGGCATCGAGGGCACGCCTGTGGTTGCGCGGCAGTGCCGCCCTCGGTTGAAAAGCAGCAGCCACGGTTCCGGCAGCGCAGCCGCGTCCTCATCGGCAACCGCTCTAGACCACGCCGGCCCCGGTCAGCGTGCCATGGACCTTCCAGGTCGCCAGGCAAGGCGCAATGCCTTTCAAGCCCGCACCCTATAATTCCCCATTTGACGCCACCCCATGCCATGAATGCCCTGCGCGGATTTGCCCTGCTGCTGTTGCTGCAAGCCTGCGGCGAAGGATTGAGCCGCCTGCTTTCCCTGCCCATACCCGGCCCCGTGATCGGCCTCTTGCTGCTGTGGCCGGTGGTGCAATGGACGCCGCTGCGCGAGGCCGTGGCGGCCGCGGCGCAGCTGCTGCTCAATCACCTGTCGCTGTTCTTCGTGCCGGCCGGCGTCGGCGTGATTGCCCATCTGGACCTGGTGTCGGCGTATGGCATGCGCCTGCTGACCGTGGTGGTGCTGTCGACCTGGATCGGCCTGGCGGTCACGGCGCTGACGCTGCGCGCGCTGTTGCGGCGCGCCGACCGGGAGCCCGGCCATGAGTGAGTTCGTGCAGCTGTGGGTGTACCTGTCTTCCGCGCCGCTGTTCGGGCTGACCTCGACGCTGGTGGTGTACGTGCTGGTGCAATGGGCCTATGAAAGGCTGGACCATGCGCCGTGGGCCAACCCGGTGCTGTGGTCGGTGCTGGCGCTGGGCTCGGTGCTGGTGGCCACCCGCACGCCTTACCAGACCTATTTCGCCGGCGCACAGTTCGTGCATGTGCTGCTGGGCCCGGCCGTGGTGGCGCTGGGCTGGCCGCTGTGGCAGCGCCGCGGCGAACTCAGGAGCCGCGGGATGGCGCTGGTGCTGGCCGCCACCGTGGGCGGCGCGGCAGCCGCCGGCAGCGCGGTGCTGCTGGCCTGGGCATTCGACCTGCCGGCCGACGTGATCCGCTCGCTCGCGCCCAAGTCCACCACCGCGCCGGTGGCGATGGGCATCGCCGAGCGGCTGGGCGGCATACCGGCGCTGGCGGCGGTGTTTGCGGTGCTGACCGGCATGGTCGGCGCGCTGTCGGGCAAATACCTGTTCGACCTGCTGGGCGTGCGCGACTGGGCGGTGCGCGGTTTTGCATTGGGCACCGCTTCCCATGGCATCGGCGCGGCGCGGGCGCTGCAGGTGCATGCCGACGCCGGCGCCTATGCCGGCATTGCGCTGGGCCTGCAGGTGCTGATCGCCTCGCTGCTGCTGCCGCTGGCGGCGCGCGCCCTTGCGTGGCTGGGGTGAGTGCCGCGTCAACAGAAACGATCCTGTCCTTCCCTTTCACGACTGCCCCGCGCCACGGGGATCCATCATCCATGTCATCCGCGCCTTCCCGCCCCGTCTGCCCCACTTGCCTGCGCCCGGCCCGTGCCTGCATCTGCGCCTGGGCGGCGCCGACCGCGAACCGGGTCGACCTGCTACTGCTGCAGCATCCGCTGGAAACCGGCCATGCCAAGAACAGCGTGACCCTGCTGCGGCTGTCCCTTGCGCGCTATGCGGTGGCGGTGGGCGAAGCCTTCGCGCCTGCTCAACTGCAGCAACTGCTCGATGGCCCCGAACCGGGCAAGACGCAGCCGGTGCTGCTGTATCCCGGGGCGCCGGACACACCGTCCTTTCTCCCCGATCCCGACGGCCCGCCGCCGCGCCTGGTGGTACTGGATGCGACCTGGCGCAAGAGTCGGAAGATGCTGGCGCTGAACCCGGCCCTGCAGGCGCTGCCCCGGCTGTCGCTGTCGGCGCCGCCGCCGTCGCAATACCGGATCAGGAAGGCGCACAAGCCGGGGCAGCTCTCGACGCTGGAAGCGGTCTGCCATGCGCTGGCCCAACTGGAAGGCGACGCGGCGCGCTATCGGCCGCTGCTGCAGGCCTTCGACGGTTTCGTCGCGCAGCAGCTGGCTTTCCGCGACACGGCGGATTAAGCCCCTGCCGCGGCGCCGCCCCACTCCGCGATAAACCGGTCCCGGAACCCGCGCAGCCAGTCCAGGCGCTCGTTGGCCAGCGCCTGGCCAGCCTCGGTCTGCATGGTGGCCGGCAGGGTCGCCAGCTTGCATTCGATATGGTCGAGCGCATAGGCGCGGTCGTCCGGTACGCGATGAAGGGCGCCCGGATCGTCGCCATGCGCCAGCGCCGAGCCCATGCGGCCGGCGGTATAAAACAACCGCGCCAGGCCGATGGCGCCCAGCGCGTCGAGCCGGTCGGCATCCTGGACGATGCGCGCTTCCAGGGTGCGCGGCGCGATCGCCGCGGAAAAGCTGTGGGCCTCGATCGCATGCGCCACCGCCGCCAGCCGGTCCGCGGGAAAACCGGCCTCCACCAGCTTTGCCGATGCCAGCGCGGCCGCCTGGCGCGAGGCGGTACTGCGCTGCGGATGGTTCTTCGGCAGGTTCACCAGGTCATGCAGGTAGCAGGCGGCCAATACCACCAGCGCATCGGCTTCGGAGGAATGGGCTAGCAGTTCGGTGGCGCTGTGCCAGACGCGGTGCAGGTGCTGCAGGTCATGGGCGCCGTCGTCGCCTGCCGCGGCCTGGGCGATGTCGGCCAGACGTGGCTGCCAATGGCTTATCAAGAGGTTCATCAACACTGCTTTCTGAGCAAAAGCCGGCATGGTAAAGCCGGGCACCACATTGGCCACTTGTTTCTCTGTCGTTTTTTCACCAAAAGTTTCTTTATTGCATTGCTGCCATAAAGCAATTCCCCTAGCCTATCGACTTTCCAGAATGCATTTTCTCAAGGCGCATGGTGCTGCCTGGGGTTTCTCTTTTCCTTTTCCATGACAATCTCAAGGCAAGAACGCAGCCTACTGCCCTTCGTCACGCTGCAGGGCGCGGTCGGCACCCTGTCCGGCTTCATCGGCTATTTCCTGATGAGCGGCAGCCGCCATGAAGCGATGTTCGAATTCACTGCGCTGCTGCTGACCGTGGCCATGATCGCCGCGGTGCTGGCCTACGGCCTTGGCCCGCGACTGGGGCTGACCGGCAAGACGCTGATGAAACTGGGCTTTTTCCTGCCGGGCGTGGTGCTGTTGTCCGGTAACCAGACGGTGTGGGCGATGTCAATTGCCTTCGGCGGCTTCCTGGGCCTGACCTGGAGCGCCCGCCACTGGCTGGAAATGCAGCTGCTGACGGATGGCCAGCGCGACGGCTACGCCTCGCATGCCGGCGCAGTGGGCGTGGCCGGCGGCATCGTCGCCACGCTGCTGGCGACCATGCTGCTGGCCAGGACCGGCAACAGCGCCCGCCTGCTGTATGCGCTGTATGGCGCGGCCTGCCTGCTGGCCGCCTGGCGGCTCGGACGCGGCATGGCGGATGCGCCGCTGCAGCCGCTGAAAGCGCCGTTTGCGCTGGTGCGGCAGCCGCAATTCCTGGCCTGCCTGCCGCTGTTCTTCCTGGAGTCCGGCCTGTTTGGCCTGGGCCAGGCGGTGACCTCGATCGGCGCTTCCCGCGCGATGGGCTCGGCCACCGCGCTGGGCTGGGTCGCCACCGTCGCCGGCCTGGCAGGCGGCGTCGGCCTCTACCTGTCGGCCAGGAAGCGCGACGTCGGCAACCGCGGCTCCTGGCTGGGCGGCTCCTGCCTTGCCATGGCGGTGGCCTTCCTGTTCCTGGCCGGCAGCGCCTGGCTGCCGGGACTGTTCGTGGTCCACCTGATCGCCAAGGCCGCCGCCGGCCCCTTCCTGGGCGCCAGCGAGCTTGTGCTGAACCAGCGCGCGCTGGACATCCAGGGCGACCTCGGCGACCGCATCGTGGTGCGCGAAGTCACGCTCTGGGTATTGCGCATGGCCTCGCTGCTGGGCTTCTGGGCATTGTCGGCGACGATGGCGCCGGCCATGATGCTGGCGGTCGGCGCTGCGTTCATGGCGCTGGCGGTGGGGCTGGAATACCTGGTGGCGCAGGCCTGGTTCGGGGAAGGCGCGCGGCAGGCGGCGTGAGGCGGGGCAGCCGCAGGACAGTACGCTTGCCTACCAGCCCGAGCGCATTGCTTCCTGATAGGCGACGCCGTTTCGCCTGAGCCAGTCAGGCCGAAAGCGCTCTAGTCTTTGCGGGCCGGTACTGGCCAGCCAGGTCATGCAAAACTCCGGTCCGCCGGCGGCGTCCACTGGTACAGCCAGGTCTCGCTCAGCGGCTGGCCATCCACTTCCAGATACAGGCGCAGGTTGACCGGCTCCTTGTCGGTATCGGGCAGCTTCAGGTCGAACATGGCGCGGTATCCCTTGACCGAGTCCAGCGGCCGCGCCGAGGTGATTTCCACCGTGCCGTGGCTGGCGGTGATCACCGGCTTGACCACGGCCTTGCTGCTCAAGAGCGCCAGGTCGCCGCCGGCGAAATCGATGGCGAAACGCCAGGAGAAATACTTGCGCTTCTGGCCGATCACGCCGCCGACGCCGGTGCGGGTGGCCACCACGGTGGCGAGATTGGGCACGGCCGGCATCTTCGTGCCCCAGTGCAGGCGATAGCCAAACAGCAGTTCCTGGCCCGGCTGCGGTTTTTCTTCCGGGTTCCAGAAGGCGACGATGTTGTCGAAGGTTTCATCCACTGTCGGGATTTCGACCAGCTGCACCGAACCCTTGCCCCAGCCCGCCTTGGGTTCCACCCACAGGCTGGGCCGGCGGTCGTAGAACACGCCGTCATCCTGGTAATGCTCGAAATTGCGGTCGCGCTGCAGGAGGCCGAAGCCGCGCGGATTGTTGTCGGCATAGGCGTTGAAGCGCAGCTGCGGCGGATTGGCCAGCGGCCGCCAGATCCATTCGCCGCTGCCGGTCCACATCGCCAGGCCGTCGCTGTCATGGATTTCCGGACGCCAGTCGTTGGCCATGCGGCGGTCGTTCTCGCCGTACTGGTACATGCTGGTCAGCGGGCCGATGCCGAGCCGCTCGATCGGCTTTCTCGGATACAGCGCGGCGTCCACATCCATCGCGGTGGTGGCGCCGGGCACGATCTCGAAGCGGTAGGCGCCGGCGACGCTGGGCGAATCCAGCAGCGCATACACCACCAGCTTGCTGGAATCCTTGTCCGGCCTCTCCAGCCAGAAGTCGCGGAACATCGGGAATTCTTCCGGCCGGTCCATGCCGGTATCAATCGCCAGGCCGCGCGCCGACAGGCCATACTGCCATTCGCCGCCGACCGCGCGGAAATAGCTGGCGCCAAGGAAGGCGGTGATGTCGCGGGTCAGGTCGGTATGGAAGTTGACGCGAAAGCCGGCAAAGCCCAGGTCCTTGGGCAGTTCGCCGCCCTTCAGGCCGCTCTTGCCGTAATTAAACATTTCCGGATCATAGGCCAGCTCGCGCGCCATGCCGTCGACGACTTCATGGATCTGCACCGGCTGCTTGAAGAACAGGCCGAGGTGGAAGAATTTCACCTGGAAGCGCAGCTTGTCATTGGCCCACAGCGCATGGTCGTCGCGGTAGCCGATGGCCTGGTACTGGTCCCAGTCCAGCGCCGACACCCGCGGCGGCAGCTGGTCGGTCACGGGCTTGTAGGCCTGCTGCGCCATCTCGCGGGCGCGGCCCTTGAGCCAGGCGTAGTCGAAGGCCTGGGCCTTGCCCAGGGTTTTCAGTCGGGTCGGGGTGTCGCTGGCGGCAGCGGGCCGGGGCAGATAAATGCCGGCCAGGGCCAGCGCGGCGGATGCCTTGAGCAGGTCACGACGATGCATGGGGCTCCTTTTCTGAAGAGGAATGGGGCGCAATGGCTGAAACCGGATGCGGCGGGGCCTTGTCAAAATGCTGCGCCGCAACGGCGAAGCCGACACTATACAAGAGGCTGCGGGTACGGTTGAGCTTGCCGGGACGCCGGGCGGGAGTTGGTCAATTCCCGCACGCCGTCATCAGGGGCGAAAACCGCCCCGCCCGCAGGATCGTTACCTTTATGCAATCTCCGGCCGCAGCCGGCGTCACCGCAGCCGCCGCAGATGCCGCGGCAATTGCGTTACCGACCTGAGCTTTACATCGACGTAGGCCGGCTTGCGCGTATTGGCCAGCGCCCTATGCGCGCTGCTGTGCTGGCGCTGTGCCGCATGCGCCGGCAGATACTGGGTAATCCACACGGTGCGCATGCCAAGCTGGCGCGCGCCCTTCAGGTGGTTGACGGTATCTTCCACCAGCACGCAGCGGCCCGGCGCCAGGCGGTTACGCGCCATCAGCCTCTTGAGCATCAGCCGCGACGGCTTGGGCCGCAGCTGCCGGTGCACCGTCATCGCCTCGATCGGCACATGCTGGGCGAAATGCCGGTGCAGGCCGAGGTGGCGCAGCACGTCCTGCGAATAGCGGCGCGGCGCATTGGTCAGCAGGATCTTCCTGCCCGGCAGCCGCGCCAGCAGCCGCCCCAGGCCGCGCTCGGCGCGGATCATGGTGGCCAGGTCGTCGAACTGATGGGCCTCATGCAGGAAATCGTCGGCCCGCACCTGATGGTGGCGCACCATGCCCAGCAGCGTTGCGCCATAGCGCTGCCAGTAAGCCAGCCGCGCCGCATTCACCGCCTCCGCCGTGGCCGCCATGCCGTTCTGCTCCAGCACCCTGGCGATGTAGACATTCATGTTCGCCGTGATCGCCGGGAAGATCGCGTGCGATGCGTTGTGCAGGGTATTGTCGAGGTCGAACAGCCAGGTCAGCTTGGGCATGAAATGAGAAAGTTTATTCAGAAGGTGCCGCTAGCGGCAGGCAGGACCAAACTTTCGGGGATACAGCCAGGTTGGTCAAGTCCATGGGAGCCGGCGGGGCCATTGCACCTGTCGCCGATCAAGGCGTTGAGGGTGGCCTGGGTTAATGCGTTTGCCGTTAAAGCACGCGCAGCGGCAGCGGCAGCGGCAGCGACAGTTGCAGTTGCAGTTGCAGTTGCAGTTGCAGTTGTTTTTGAAGTTGCCGTTGCTTTTAAGTCCCGTTGAGCGCGCCGTG
>Ga0308161_1005428_pt1 | contig 11193 bp, 10 predicted proteins | sample PhyFR2_FD_201034 | JGI IMG/M metagenome (GOLD analysis project Ga0308161, IMG submission 201034) | Phyllosphere microbial communities from UC Gill Tract Community Farm, Albany, California, United States - DLSLF.R2 | ecosystem: Host-associated > Plants > Phyllosphere > Unclassified | place: USA...
GAAGGCGTTCGGGGCGTCGGAGAACATCTTGGTCTTGGTGTTCAGCTCGACGTGGACCTCGAAGCCCAGGACTGGGTCGTAGCGATCCAGGGCTTCGTCGAAGTCAACCAATTCATCGGTGTAGTTGCTCATGATCTCTAGGCCTCCTGCGCGATCGAAGCGGTGTTGATGGCTGGTGCCTGCGAGATCAGCGAGTGGCCCCACTGCTTTTCCAGCAGGGTTTCCAGGGCAGCGCCGGCACGGTACAGGCGGGCGTCCTCGAAGGCCGGAGCCAGGAACTGGATGCCAACCGGCAGGTTCTCGGACAGGCCGCCAGGCACGGTGATGCCCGGGACGCCAGCGAGGTTGGCCGGGATGGTGGCCACGTCGTTGAGGTACATGGCCAGCGGGTCGTTGTCGTTGGCGCCGAGCTCGAAAGCCACGGTAGGCGCGGTTGGGGAAACCAGCACGTCTGCCTGCTCGAACGCGGCATCGAAGTCGCGCTGGATCAGTGTGCGGACCTTCTGAGCCGAGCCGTAGTAGGCGTCGTAGTATCCAGCAGACAGGGCGTAGGTGCCCAGGATGATGCGGCGCTTGACCTCATCGCCAAAACCGGCGGCACGGGTAGCACCCATGACGCGCTCGATGGTCATTGGGCCCTCTTCTGGCAGCACGCGGTTGCCGTAGCGGACACCGTCGAACTTGGCCAGGTTGGAGGAGACCTCCGAAGGCATGATCAGGTAGTAGGCGCCCAGCGCGTACTTGAAGTTCGGGCAGGAAACCTCGACGATTTCAGCGCCTGCAGCCTTGAGCAGTTCCAGCGACTCGTTGAAGCGCTCCTGGACGCCCTCCTGGTAGCCCTCTCCGGTCAGTTCCTTGATGACGCCAACGCGCAGGCCCTTCAGGTCTCCGGTGGCGCCGGCTTCAGCGGCGGCAACCAGGCCTTCAAGGTCCTTTGGCAGCGAGGTGGAATCCTTCGGGTCGTGCCCGCCGATCAGTTCCTGCAGATATGCCGAGTCCAGCACGGTACGGGAGACCGGGCCGATCTGGTCCAGCGAGGAGGCCATGGCGATCGCGCCGTAACGCGAAACCGCGCCGTAGGTCGGCTTCACGCCCACGGTGCCGGTGACAGCACCTGGCTGGCGGATGGATCCACCGGTGTCGGTGCCCAGTGCCAGAGGAGCTTCGTAGGAAGCCACGGCAGCGGCCGAACCACCGCCGGAACCGCCGGGAATGCGGTTCAGGTTCCATGGGTTGCGGGTCACGCCGTAGGCGGAGTGCTCGGTGGAGGAACCCATGGCGAATTCATCGAGATTTGTCTTGCCCAGCATTGGCAGCTTGGCAGCACGGATCTTTTCGATCACGGTGGCGTCGTACGGGCTCATCCAGCCTTCGAGCATCTTTGATGCCGCGGTGGTTGGCTGGCCCTTGGTGACGATCAGGTCCTTGATCGCGATTGGCACGCCGGCCAGCGGGTGCAGTGCTTCTGCTTCGGCGCCGCCTGCGGCACGGATGGCGTCGACTTCTGCGGCTACTGCCAGGGCTTCTTCCGCGTTCACGTGCAGGAAGGCGTTCAGTGCGCCGTCAACCTCGGCGATGCGGTCCAGGTGGGCCTGGACGGCTTCGACGGAGGTGACTTCGCCGGCGCGCAGCTTGGCGGCCAGTTCGGTGCCGGAGAGCTTGATCAGTTCGTTCATGAAATTATTCACCGTCCAGAATTGCCGGGACCTTGAAGCGGTCCGAATCCGAATCCGGGGCGTTGAGCAGGACTTCATCGATGCTCAGCGTCTGCCCCACCGTGTCTTCGCGCAACACATTGGTCAGCGGGATCGGGTGGCTGGTGGCTGGGACGTCGGAGGAGGCGACTTCGCTGACGGACGCGATGGCACCGACGATAGCGTCGAGCTCACCGGTCATTTTGTCCAGCTCTGCGCCGCTCATCTCGATGTGGGCAAGGTGTGCCAGATGCACAACGTCCTCACGGCTGATGGCAGACATGTATCTCCCTTTGAATGGCGGTTGGGTTTCATAGACAAGTCTATCCCTTGCAGGCCCGCCATCAGACCTTTATGTGGCGCAGTAGTTATGCTGTTCGCAATACCAATCCGGTCAATTCCTGGCCCAGCGCGTTTTCCCAGTAGCCGATGACCCCGTCACCGGCGGAGGCGGACGAAACGGGCTTGCGGATAATCACCGCATCCTTGCCAGCGGTTTGGCCTTTGAGCTTGATCCGCGGCTCGTCGGTGAAGGACTCCGAATGGTGCTGCGCTGTGGTCTTCCCGGCCAGCAGTTGGCGGGCTTGGGCGATGAATACCGGGTCCCCGGCGGCGTCGTAGATGTAGCGCTTGCCCAGGATGGCATGCTCGCTGGTGCCGATCAGGTATTTTTCGGCGCCCGGCAAGGGGGCATCCCGGTAGGTCAGAGGCAGGTGGTAGACCACGTCCGAGGTGTCCGAGTGGTCAGCGTAGATGCGCAATTCCACACCTACTTCGCCCTGCGGGTCCTCTAGGCGGAAGCCTCCAATGTGCTGGAGTTTTGGGGTGCCTTTACCGGTATAGAAGTCCTGCTTAGGCAGCCAAGCGGAGACCAGCTCGTTCTTGCTTGGCGACATACTGGTGTTGTAGACAATTCCCATGAGCTTAGTCTGTCAATTGTGCCATTGCCGCACAAGTCCTACTTGGCCGCGGCCTGAAGCATTGCCTTGACCAGTGGTCCGGCGCTTTGAGCTCCGCCGTCGCCATCTTCGACAAAAGCAGCCACGGCGAGGTCGCCCTGGGCGACGATGGCCCAAGCGTGGGCGTTGCGCTCGCTGTCGTATTCGGCGGTGCCGCTCTTGCCGATGATCTTGGATCCGGAGAGCGAGTTCAGGTCCTTGAGCGTTCCGTGGTCGATGACTTCACCCATCATGGTGGCCAATTGCCCAGCTTCTTTTTCGGTGAGTTCAGAGGCCGGCTTGGCTGGCGCCTTGGGTTCCGGGGACACCACGAGCTTTGGCTGGACGGTCGACTTGGCCTGGACAGAGGCGGCCACGGTGGCCATGCCCAGAGGCGAGGCCTGCACCACGCCTTGGCCGATCATATTGGCTGCCTGCGTGGTTCCTTCCGAATCATCGGGGACCGAGCCGAGCACCGAGCCGATCCCGGTGCCATCTTCCCCGGTCAATCCGAGCGCTGCGGCGGCTTCGGCCAGCTTCTTGCCGCCGATTTCCGCTCCCTGGTTCACGAAAACGGTGTTGCAGGACTGGGCGATTGCCTCGGAGAGCGGGATGGTGCCGAGCTTGGCCGCAGGGTAGCCGTCGTAGTTCTTGAAGGTCTTTCCATCGACTACCGTGGTGGCCGGGCACTGGACCTTGGAGTCCGGGGTGGATCCTTCGCGCAGCATGGACAGCGCGCTGGTCACCTTGAAGGATGAACCCGGGGCGTAGGCTCCCTGCAGGGCTGTATTCAGCCCGGAGTCCACGGGGCCCGACGCGGCGGCGAGCACGCTGCCGTCCGAAGGGCGGATGGCAACGATGGCCGAGTTCGAATCCGCATCTTCCAGCAGCTCGTCGGCGCTTTGCTGCAGATCCATGTCCAGGGTCGTTTCCACGTCCTTGCCGGCGACCGGCTCAGCGGTGAACAGTTCACCTTGCGCTTCGTTGTCCTTGGTGTAGCGGGAGACCACGATGCCGTCGGTGCCCGAGAGCGTGTCGTTGTAGGCGGACTGCAGGCCGGACATGCCGACCTGGTCGCCGCTCTTGATCTTGCCCTCGGACTTCTTGATGATTTCCTCGGTGGCCTCCCCCACTGATCCCAGCAGCGGGCGGGCGAATGAGCGGGTGGGCGCCAGCGGGATTTCATCTTCCTGGTAGGTGGCACCCTCGATGGCGTGGATCTGGGCGTCGGTGACCTCGCGGGTGGAATCATCTCGCAGCACGATGGCCTGGACCCAGGCCTTCTCGCCGGCGGCAAGCACGGTCTTGGCGTACTGTTCTTCGTCGATGTCGACCAGCTTGGCCAGCTTGGTGGCTGATTTTTCCCAGTTGGCTTTATCGGTGTGGGTCTTGTCGATGCCCACCCGGATCACCGGGCGATTGGTGACGATCTTCTTGCCGCCTGCCGCGGTGATGCTGCCTCGGTCGGCGGCTTGGTAGCTGGCTTTGAGGTAGCCGCCGTCTTCCAGTTCGGGGGCGAGCACCGATGGGTCAAAGCGCAATTTCCACGCCTCGGCGTCCTTGTCGAATTCCCAGACGGCGTTAGTGGTGTAGCTCAGGTCCTTGTCGGAGTCATCAACATCCCACACGGTGGTGATGTCGGCAGTGGCGGTTTTGACGCCGTCGGTTTCCTCTTCGTCCTCGGCAACCGCGCTGACGGTGCTCTGGTGCTTGATATCGCCCATTGGCCCGAAGGCGGTCTTCTGGGCCTTCGCGGCGGCGGCCGCATCGGAGCTGGCGAATTGGACTTTGCCGAAGTCCCCGGAGTTGATGGCCGCAGCCAGGTCATCGGCCACCGGAGCGGGGTCGGGTGCGCCGGCGCTGCATGCGCTCAGTGAGCCTAGGGCCAGGGCGGCAACGGATAGGGCGACAACAGAACGGCGAAGGGCACTCATAGCGCCATTCTATTCATCCGGGGAGGACAGTTTGCAAAAAACGCTGGGATGGCACCGCATTATTTCCTGCGTTCGGGTTTGTTTCCTTGGCCGGGCACTGGGGCTCAGAGCTTTCGCGCATACACCACCAGGCTGATGTCGGTTCCTGGCACCACCCAGTCGCGCTGCGGGTCATGGACAAAATCCATGGATTCATAAAGGGCCCTGGCCGAATGCCAGGTGCTGCCGGTGGTCAGGCTGACGGCATTGATGCCCGGCAGGCTGCGGGCGCGTTCGATGGTTGCGCTCACCATGGCACGGCCGATGCCGCCGCGCTGGGCGGCCGGATCAACGCTGAGCATCCGGATCTCCAATTCACCGGGCAGGGCGATATCCGCATAGTCGCTGCCTACTTGGATCAGCGTCATCGAACCAACGATTTTTGCCTCGCGGCGCACCACATAGATTTCTGTCTGCTCTGCCCGCTCGCGCACTTTGCGCACGAATTGCAGGTAGCCGTCGTCCGGGGTTTCGAAATGGCCTGCCTCGAAGTATGACTGCGCGGTCAGCTCCCCCACGCGTTCGTAGTCTTCGGGTGTTGCCAGTTCGATGACCAGATCTTTGGTGCGGTAGCTGAAGGTGTCTGCCTGATTCATGATGCTCTTAGTGTGCCAGAAATTTCCCCGGGCAATGTTGGATGAATTTTGGCCCGTGGGCTTGCAGATAGGTTTGTTAGTAGAGTTAACTAACCTCATGACTACTCTGCGCCGGGAATGGAACCTGCTATCGCATGGCAGCGCCGTCCTGCCTTCCCACGGCAGACAGCAGAACCTCTCCCTGGTGCTTCAAACGCTGCTGGAACAAGGGCCGCAATCCCGGGCGGCGCTATCAAGAGCCACAGGACTGACGCGAGTAACCGTCTCCGAACTCGTGGCCGAGCTGTTGCATCGCTCCCACGTAATCGAAGTCGGACAGCAGGAAGGCAAGCGCCCGGGAAAACCGGCAACCCTGGTAGACCTCAACCGGCCCGGCCTGCGCATCGTCGGTGTGGACCTCTCGGGGATCCTCCCCTTCAAGGCGGCCATCATGGATCTGGATGGCCAGCTGCTCAAGACTTTCACCCTCACGGACAACGACGCCGAGGCCACCGGCGAGCGCGCCATCGAACTACTGCTGGAGCTGCTGCATCAAGCACTGGGCTCATGCACCGAACCGGTGCTGGGCATCGGCATCGGCAGCCCTGGCATCATCACCGACCAGGGCGTGGTGAAGACCGCGGAAAAATTCGGCTGGAAGGATCTGGACCTGCGTGGCCGGGTCCAGCAAGACACCCGGATTGCCACCCACGTTTTGAACGACGCCGACTGTGCCATCCTGGCCGAGCACACCTTCGGCCAAGGCAGCGAGCACATGATGCTCTTGCGCTTGGGACGCGGTGTCGGCTGCGGCGTCATCACCCACAACACCCTGGTGCGCGGCTCCGGATTCGCCGCCGGGGAATTGGGGCACGTCAGGCACGACGCCGCTGATCGCACGCCCTGCGCCTGCGGGAACTTCGGCTGCCTCGAAGCCCGCGCCTCGGTGCCGGCCATCCGGCAAGCCATCGCCGAAGGGCAGAGCGCGGCGCAGGCCGGAGCGCAAGCCGCCCAGGCCCTGGCCTCGGCCATCGCCCCGCTGATTTCAGTGCTCGACATCCGCAATGTCGTATTCACCGGAACGCCGGAAGTGGTTCACGAGGATATGGCCGAATGGCTCTTAGGCGCCTTGCGCCAACGAACCGACACGGCGCACGCCGAAAACTTCACGCTGAGCATCAGCGAAGATCCCGAGCATCTGGTCTTGCGTGGCACCGCGGTCAACGTGCTGTTCCACCAACTCGGCATTTCATAACCACCGATTCCCCTTAGTCCACCCACTGCAGAACGGAGAGTACAGATCATGCGCGTACTCATTGCCAACACCGCCGACGATGTCGCACGAATCGCCGCAGGCAACGTCCTTGAAGGCCTGGCGAACCACGGCGCCGGCGCCGATCCCGTCCTGGGCCTGGCCACCGGCTCCTCCCCGCTGGGCCTCTACCGCGAGCTGGCCCGCGCGGTGACCGAGGGGCGTGCCGATTTTTCCCGGGCCACCGGCTTCGCTTTGGATGAATACATCGGCATCCCGGACACCCATGAGCAGTCATACCGGCAGACCCTGGTCAATGAAGTCTGCCAGGTCATCGGCCTGCCAGCGCAGCAGCTGCACACGCCGCAGGGCATGGCCAGCTCGCTTCAGGCCATCGAAGAAGCCGCGCGCAACTACGACCAGGGGATTGCAGCGGCCGGCGGCATCCACGTCCAGATCCTGGGCATCGGCTCCAATGGCCACCTCGGATTCAACGAACCGGGCAGCGCCCTGCGCAGCCGCACCCGCGTCAAGCGCCTGGCTGCCAAGACCCGGCAGGACAACGCCCGATTCTTCGACGGCATTGAACACGTGCCAACGCACTGCGTAACCCAGGGGCTTGGCACCATTCTGGAAGCCGGCCGGCTGGTGCTCGTGGCCACCGGAGAAGGCAAGGCAGAGGCGATCGCAGCCTGCGTGGAAGGCCCGCTCACCGCATCCTGCCCCGGCTCGGTCCTGCAGCTGCACCCCGACGCGGTCCTGGTTCTGGACGAAGCCGCCGCCGCGGGTCTGAAGCTGCGCGAATACTACGATGACGCCGCCGCAGGGCTGTCCGACATGCAGCTTCGCGTTCTCTAGGCCAGGTGCCCAGAAGCTGGCCTGTGGCAGACTGATCGCATGGCTGTCTACTTTGAATGCGTGACCATCACCGATATGCCGAGGCAGGAGCTCTTCGAGAAATCCCTGAACATCGACGCGCATGCCGGGTCCATGGCCGACTCCGGCGAGCAGGCCGTCGGCGGGGTCACCAGCGGACAGATAGGCCTCGGCGAGCAGGTCACCTGGCGTGCGAAGCATTTCGGAATTCCGCTGCGCATGACCTCGGAAATCAGCGAACTGATGGAACCCTCAGGTTTCACCGACCAGCAGGTGCGCGGACCGTTCAAGAAGTTCCATCACGTGCATGAGTTCCATGCCGCCGATGCAGGCACCATCATGGTGGACAGGATCCAATTCGAAGCGCCGCTGGGGCCGCTGGGTTGGCTGGCCGAGCGTTTGGTGCTTAGCTGGTACATGCCGCGACTGATCCGGGTGCGCAATGCGTTCCTGGTGAACACTTCAGCAAGATAAGCAAGGCTTGAGAACTTTGATGAAGGTTTCCTCCCCCGCCACCGGCTCCATGGCCGTGCGCCGGATCGCGCTGGGCATTTCGCATGTGCTCTCGCCCATCATCCTGGCCACCTTGTTGCTGCTGCTCTCGCCATTGCGCGATGCATCAGTCAGCTGGGCCGAAGCCGTGGTGGCGGCGCTTTTCACCACCATGATCCCCTGGCTGCTGCTTGCGGCGGCGAAACTGCGAGGCAAGGTCACGGACCTGCACGTCACGGTGCGCCACCAGCGCCATCGGATTTACGCGATGACGGCCGGGCTGATCGTCTGCGGACTGGTGGTCCTGTGGCTGATGGATGCCAGCGTCGGGATCTTCCGCGAGGTCTATTGCATTCTCTTGGGGCTGATGGTCGTCGCTATCATCAACATCTGGTGGAAAGTCTCGGTGCACATGGCCGTGGGCAGCTATGTCATCCTGCAGACCGCTGGGCAGAATCCGCAGCTCATGCCCTGGGTGCTGCTGTTCATCGCGGTGCTCTCATGGTCCCGCGTTCGCAGCTTCCAGCACACCGCCACACAGGTGTGCGGCGGTGTCGCTGTTGGCATAGCCATCCACTACGCGCATGAAGCGATGGCCCTGGTGCTGGGCTAGTTTCCCGGTTCGATCAGTTTGGCGGTATCCACCAAGCCGGCATACTGCCATCCGGGATTGCTGGTCGGACGGCCCACCTGGCACCCGGCTTCCTCGGCAATCAATGCGCCGGCGGCCCAGTCATACTCCTGGGTGCCGTATTCCGCATAGGCATCCAGCGCGCCTTCGGCAACCAGGCACAGGTCCAGGGCTGCCGAGCCGATACGGCGAACGTTGACGTAGTCTTCGAGCATACCTTCCAGGACGCGGGCCTGGAATTGGCGGCGTTCAGCGTCATAGCCGAAACCGGTTCCAAGGATCTTGGCTGGCGAATCCACCGGGCCGGTCAGCTGCGTCAGTTTTCCGGTGCGCAGGTCATGCTTCCACGCGCCGAGGGACTTGCCCGCGAAATACTCCACCTGCAGGGCCGGGGCCACAATGGCCGCAGCCACCCAGGTTTCGGTGCCGTCTTCCTCCAGCTGGCACGCGCCCACCGAAGAACAGTAGTAGGCGATATTGCGGACGAAGTTGGTGGTGCCGTCCAGGGGATCGATGCTCCAGCGCACGCCGCTGGGGTTCGCCGGCTTGGCACTGGGGAACTCCTCGCCGGTCAATTCGTCGCTGGGGCGCGAGGTCAAGATGGTGGCGCGGATGGCCTCTTCTGAGGCCCGGTCGAAGTCGGTGACCCAATCCCCTGCCGCGGACTTGTCGCTGAGGTTGAACTGCGATTCGTCACGCCGTGCGAGCACCTCGGCTCCGGCGGCTGCGGCGCGGCGCGCCACCAATACCAGCGGGTCGTGGCTGATTGCCTTATCCATGTCTTAGCCTTCCGTAGGTGCGGCGAGGGCGACCTCGCGCGCTGCGTCGGGTCCCTGTTCGAGGAGCACGCCGAAGCCTGCTTCATCGAGTACCGGAACGCCTAGTGATTGCGCCTTGTCCAGTTTTGATCCGGCGGATTCGCCGGCAACCAGGAAATCTGTTTTCTTCGAAACGCTGCCAGTGGCTTTGCCGCCACGAACAATGATGGCTTCCTTTGCGGTGTCCCGGGAGTAATTCTCCAGTGTTCCGGTCACGACGATGGCGAGGTTTTCGAGATTTTTCGTGATGTTCTCGTCTTGCTCATCTTTCATTTTCACGCCGGCGTTCTGCCACGCGGAGACGATCTCGCGATGCCAGTCGACCTTGAACCATTCGACCAGGGCCTCGGCGATGATCGACCCGACCGAATCGATTTCGCTCAGTTCGGTGACCGCATCCCCGGAGTCCAGGACTTCGAGCAGCGCATCCATGGAGCCATAACGGGTGGCGATGGCGCGTGAGGCGTTGGGGCCCACGTGCCGGATGGACAGTGCCACGAGCACGCGCCACAGCGGGTTTTCCTTGGCCTTTTCAAGCTCGTCGAGCAGCTTCAGCGTGCTGCGCGTGGGCGCCGACGGCTTCTTCGCGGTGGCCTTGGAGTAGAAGTACGGAACCAGTTCGAACTTTCCGGTGCCTTCGCCCTTGGAACGCTTTTCACGCCAGACCTTGACCTCGCCCAGTTCCTCCAGCTTGTCCTTGAGGTTGAACAGCTCGGCCTCGTTATGCAGCGGGCCAGGACCTGCAGGCAGGACGATTCCGCCCTGGGTTGCCGGGTCCTCCCCCGGTCCGCTGGTCAATGCGGCTGCTGCTTCATAGCCCAGGGCTTCAATGTCCAATGCGCTGCGCCCGCCGAGGTAGGCGACACGTTCGGTCAGCTGGGCTGGGCAGGATTCGGCATTCAGGCAACGGATATCCACGTCGCCTTCCTTGGCCGGAGCCAAGGGTTGGCCGCAGGATGGGCAAACGGTAGGCATCACGAAATCACGCAGGCCGGTGTTGCCCTCGCGCAATGGCAGGACCGGTCCGACGATTTCAGGGATGACATCGCCGGCTTTGCGCAGGATGATGGTGTCGCCGATTTTTACGTTCTTGGCTTTGACCACTTCCTGGTTGTGCAGGGTCGCGCGCGCCACGGTGGATCCGGCCACGAGCACCGGCTCCATTACGCCAAAGGGAGTGACGCGGCCGGTGCGGCCGACCTGCACCTGGATATCAAGAAGCTTGGTGTGCACTTCTTCAGGAGGGTATTTGTAGGCCACGGCCCAGCGCGGAACGCGGGAGGTGTAGCCCAGTTGCTCCTGGGTGGCCAGGTCATTGACCTTGATGACAATGCCGTCGATGTCGTGGATCAGGTCATGGCGCTTTTCACCGTGCTCGGCGATGTAGTCCTTGGCTTCGGCCCGGCTGTCCACCACCCGGCCATACGGGGAAACTGGCAGTCCCCAGCCGCGCATGAGCTCATAGGCTTCGGACTGCTCGGTCATGTTGAAGTCGCGGCTGCGGCCCAGGCCGTGGACGAACATGCGCAGGGGGCGCTTGGCGGTTTGTTCCGGGTCCTTCTGGCGCAGGCTGCCGGCGGCGGCGTTGCGCGGGTTGGCCAAGGGGGCCTTGCCCTGGGCAATCAGGGTCTCGTTGTAGGCGTTGAAGTCGTCGGTGGCGATGAAGACTTCGCCGCGGACTTCGAATTCTGCGGGCCAGCCGGAACCGGCCAGCTCCTGCGGAATGTCGCTGATGGTCAAGGCATTGTGGGTGACATCTTCGCCGGTGGTGCCATCGCCGCGGGTGGCGGCGCGGACCAACTTGCCATCACGGTAGGTCAGGTTGAGCGCAAGTCCATCGATCTTCACCTCGCAGAGCCATTTGACCGGGGTCTGCGGGTGCAGGCGTTCGGCGTTAACCTGGGCTCGTTCCAGCCAGGCGTCGAGTTCGTCGAGCGAGAAGAC
>Ga0308161_1005430_pt1 | contig 11192 bp, 10 predicted proteins | sample PhyFR2_FD_201034 | JGI IMG/M metagenome (GOLD analysis project Ga0308161, IMG submission 201034) | Phyllosphere microbial communities from UC Gill Tract Community Farm, Albany, California, United States - DLSLF.R2 | ecosystem: Host-associated > Plants > Phyllosphere > Unclassified | place: USA...
CCTAAGTCTGGTGCGGCTACCAATTACGCCACTTCCGCATTAGGATTTCTTTTGATGCCACAAAGATAGAAACCAAACCTATATCCTGCAAGTATTTTCTACTCTTTTTTTACTTTTTTTCAATATTTTTTTTTGCCCTTGCATAATTCATTATTATTCATTTACTTTGAATATCAAAGTACTTTTATGGAGCAGAAAGATTTATTTAGAGAACTTGGGCAGATCAGATCATTAATGGAGAAATCGTCCAAATTTGTTTCAATAAGCGGATTATCCGGTGTACTCATCGGCTGTTATGCTTTAATAGGAACTATCTTGGGATACTATGTGTTACATCGGCCCCAAAGTGTTGCTGCTTTATTCGGAGAAAATCCCAATAAACCTTTTCTGTTTTTAACAATTGCAGTACTCATCCTTCTATCGTCCCTATTGACAGGCTGGCTCATGGCTCGCAAGAAGGCTAGAAAAAATAAACAGTCCGTTTGGAACATTACCAGCAAATCGCTTTTATTTGCAGTCTCCATTCCTCTGTTAACCGGAGGTATCTTATCTTTGCTGTTTCTTGCTCAAGGCTATTATCATTTGATAGCGGCCATGCTCCTTATCTTTTATGGACTTGCATTGGCCGCAGGTAGCATTTATACCTTTGCAGAAGTAAAATGGCTAGGGATATTGGAAATCAGTCTGGGCCTGATAGGCCTATGCTTTCCTGACAAAGGACTGCTATTGTGGGGACTGGGATTTGGTGTGTTGCACATCATCTATGGTTTTATCGTTTACAAAAAGTACGAATCGTGAAATTAGATCTTTCTTTATATGACAAAATATTTGAAAACAGAGTGCGCCTCCAAATCATGAGTGTTCTCGCTGCAAATGAAGAATATGATTTCAATTCGTTGAAAGAATTGTTAGATGTAACCGATGGTAACCTTGCTTCCAATCTAAAAACATTGGAAAAGGAAGAATATATTAGTGTCGAAAAAAGCTTTGTCGACCGAAAGCCAAACACCAGATACAAAAGAACAGCAAAGGGGCTAAAGGCTTTTGAAAATCACCTCGTTGCACTTGAAAATTTAATAAAACAGCAATACAAATAATTTTTTTATCTATTTACTTTGAAAATCAAAGTACTTTTAAAACACAATTAAATGAAAGGAATTAGACTGAGAATGATGTTGCATCTCTACAATTGGTCCTCCAAAGTGTATGCAAACATCTTTAAATGGAACAAAAAATCATGGGGAATCTCTAAAGCAGATTTTATGAGCTACCCTGTTGGAAGCATCGGCCATAACCTGGGGCTTTTTTATGAAAATAAAGGCTTCGATGTCATGCCCAAATTGGAAAACCACGATGTTTTTCATATCCTGACTGAAACGGGAACGGAGATACAAGATGAAATTGCCATGCAATTTCTATTGCTGGGCAATGGAAAGATCAGCCTGTATCTCATGGGGATGATTTTTATTGGAGGCATCTTATTTCCTGAACACTTCGATTATTATAAAAGACACTTTCAGAAAGGCCGATCCCTCCAAAGCTTTCATCATTTAGAATTTAAAGAGATTCTTCATTGGCAGCTAACGGAGCTTCAAATTGCACTATACAGTAAAAATATTCAGATAAACTTAAACAGCTAACATCATGGACAACAACAATTCATCACCGATGGAGCAATCTTCGCTATTTGAAAAAGTAACAAATTCCACCATTTTAAAGCTATTTGTCATTTTCTTTCTTTCCCTGATATTGCTCATTCCACTTTCGTTAATAAGTGATTTAATCGAAGAACGGAAAAACAGGGAGCAGGAAGTATCCGCAGGAATTGCGTTAAACTGGGGTAAGGATCAGGTCGTATCCAGTCCTGTCCTGGCCATCCCTTATCGCGAGACAATCCCATTATCTTCCGAAAAAACTCAAAAATCTAACCTTAGCGAAGAGACAAAATGGATATTTGTCTTGCCAAAAACATCCAATATTGCGACAGATATAACGCCGCAGCATCTCTCAAGAGGCATTTATAATTCTGTCGTTTACAATAGCAACATGACATTAGAAGGTTCTTTTGACAAACTCTCTCTCGAAAAACTGGAAATCTCCAATGAGAACATTGACTGGAAAGGCAGCAAGCTTATTTTCGGCATTCAGGATTTTAAAGGCTTAGGCAAGCGACCATCACTAAATTGGGATGGCAACGAGCTGACTTTCGATCCTGACTTTAATAATCTCAAATTATTTAATCAAAATTTAGTTTGTGCTGTACCACTAGATCCTCAGAAAGCGGACAACCGTTTCAAAATAAAACTAAACCTCAAAGGGTCTAAATCTCTGAGCTTCCTCCCACTTGGCGATCAGACAAATATCCAAGCGAGGGGCAACTGGGCGAATCCAAGCTTCACCGGTGCTTTTCTTCCCAGCAAACGAAATACCGAAACCTCCAATTTTTCGGCATCCTGGGAGATTCCTTCTTTCAGCCGAAAACTGCCGCAGCAATGGGCAGGTGATGCCCGTACAATATATCTGTTTGACACCAACCTCGAAAATGCGAGTGATGGCAATGAGCAGAAAACTGCGCAAACCGCTGCTCCTAACACCACCTCCGTAAATAGCTTATTGGATAATACGGATATGATCACAATTAACTTCCTGCCAGATATCAACAATTATCAGAAAACGACAAGAGTTGCCAAATATGGTATTTTAGTCATCATTCTGACCTTTACGTCTCTCTTATTCACCGAGGTGATCAAGAAAAAACGGATCCATATTATTCAATATATCCTAATTGGAGCAGCCATGGTCCTTTTTTACACGCTTCTACTTGCCTTATCCGAACATATTGGATTTAATCTAGCTTACTTAACAGCTTCCGTAGCCACGGTTATGTTGATAGGGAGTTTTATTAAATCCATTACCAAAGATCAGAAGTCAGCACTATTGCTGAGTTCCATTCTAGGTCTATTTTATTTATTTATCTATATCCTTATGCAACTTCGGGATTATTCTCTTGTTGCAGGAACGATTGGAATTTTCATCATTTTGGCGATTTTGATGCGCGTTTCAACAAAAATAAATTGGTATCAATTTGACAATGGCCATGCAGATCAATAGACAACATCTTATCATTTATTGGGTATTGATTAAAATATTACTCAAAAAATAATAGGAACAATAATTAAGATAGCCATTTCTAGACCGAAGAGATGGCTATTTTTTTTCTTCTCCTCACATTTACTATCAAATTCTGTAACTTGCAAAGACATTTTTCAGCGAAATAGTTTTGAAACCATCATGATTTATTCAAACACACATGAATAAATCTGATAACTTCATCACCGATCGAAAAATAATTTAAACAGATGAAAAAACTTACAATACTTACATTAGCGATTATGGCATGCAACCTGAGCAATGCGCAAGAAAGCAAAGGTGGAAAAAACAATTTTAAATTAGTGTCAGAATCCCCACAGCCGCTTAACCCGATTACACTTTGGGATCTTGGACGTGTCTCGGCCGAAGGGCTTTCTGCTGACGGCAAAACATTGGTATATGGCGTTTCCAATTATAATCTGGAAAGTAATTCGAGTGAAAAAAATCTGTATACAGTTTCACTAGCTAATGGAATTACCAGCCAATTCACTGATCAGAAAGGTGGTGAGACTGTCGTTCATATCCAGCAGAATGGCGATGTGATTTATTTGTTAAAGGGACAGTTATGGAAGAAAAATCTGTCCAAAGGTGAAGCCGTTCAATTGACAAATAGCGATATCGCCTTAGAAAATGTCAAGTTTTCTCCCGATGGAAAACAGATCCTTTTCAGCCAGTCTGTTTTGATCAAAAAATACCACAGCACGGATAAATATCCTGAATTGCCTAAATCAGACGCTTATATTTATGACAACTTAGACTATAGACATTGGGATACCTTCAATGATGGTAAGTTCAATCATCCCTTTGTGGCGAGTTTTATTGACGGTAAAGTTGGTGAACCAATAGATCTATTGAAGGACCAGCCCTACTATAGCCCGCAGGCTCCTTTTGGTGGTGCAGAAGATTTTGCCTGGTCTCCAGGCAGCAAAGCAGTGCTCTATGTCTGCAAGAAGAAATTCGGAACAGACTATGCCGTCAGCACCAATACCGATATTTATCGCTATGATGTGGCTACCGGAACAACATCCAATCTGACAGCGGGAATGAATGGCTATGATACTGCACCAACTTATTCTCCTGATGGAAAAAGCCTAACTTGGCTTAGTATGAAGACCGATGGCTATGAATCGGACAAAAATGATATCATCTTATTTGACAAAAATAGCTCGGTTCGCCTCAACCTAACCGCACATTGGGATGGTACTGTCAATAGCTTTATCTGGAGCAGTGATAACCGAAAAATCTATTTTACGGCAGCAGTAAAAGGTACCGTTCAACTATTTCAACTGGAGGTACCCGCAAACATCAAATTAAAAAGTTTACCTAAAATCCAGCAAATTTCAGAAGGTGACTTTGATATTACGGGCATTATTGGTCAGCTATCCGATAAATTGATCGTTAGTTCAACAAAATTTACCCGTGCAACCGAAATCTTCAATTTTGACCTAAAAACCAAATCGTTAACTCCGATTACTAAAGTTAACGATGCAAAATACGCAGCTATAGTCGAAAATAAAATTGAGAAGCGGATCACAAAGGCATCCGATGGCGCAGATCTTTTTTCCTGGGTAATCTACCCACCTAACTTTGATCCAGCAAAAAAATACCCAACTATACTTTACTGCGAAGGGGGACCTCAATCTGCGCTTACCCAGTTTTATTCCTTCCGTTGGAACCTACAGTTAATTGCATCACAAGGCTATATTGTGATCGCACCAAACCGCAGGGGGATGCCTGGTTGGGGAGTAAAATGGAACGAAGCCATCTCTCAAGACTGGGGCGGTCAGCCAATCCGGGATTACTTAGCAGCCATTGACGATATCTCCAAAGAATCTTATGTGGACACAACCCGTCGCGCAGCGATTGGGGCAAGCTACGGCGGATACTCCGTTTACCAATTGGCAGGCGTCCACCAAAACCGTTTCAAAACGTTTATTGCGCACAACGGCTTGTTCGACATGAGAAGCTGGTATGGTACCACGGAAGAACTCTTCTTTGCTAATCACGAATTGGGTGGTGCCTACTGGGATAGCAAAAATCAAAAATCCTATACCGATTTCAATCCGATTGAAAAGGCAAATAACTGGCACACGCCGATTTTAATCTTTCAAGGCGGAAGAGATTACCGCGTCCCCATCGGACAGGGACTAGCGGCATTCCAATTGGCTCAGCTCAAAAAAATTAAAAGCCGCCTTGTCTACCTCCCAGATGAGAATCACTGGGTTCTGTCTGGGCAAAATGCGCAGGTCTGGCAAAGGGAATTCTTTACCTGGCTTAAAGAAACCCTATAAATACTTCTATAAAATTGGATTATACTATGATCTACTTTCATTACTGATAAAATCGTTAGTAAAGTTTTTAGATTTCCAAATAGAAACGCCACTCATGGAGTGGCGTTTCTATTTAATCCAATTGCTAAACCTGTCATTCTTATATTAATTACTGATTAACATCAATACCTAAACTAACAGTGGTTTTACAGGGGGTTAACAGGGGTATTACAGGGGGTTAGCAGGGGTAAATCCCTGTAAACCCCTTGTTAACACGCAGTAAATAGAGTGTTATAGCTCTTTTAATTCAGGAAATGGTATGAACTTGGTAATAATACAAATGGAAGCTCTGATAAGTAATAGAAAAAGAGCCAATATGGCGATTTTACAAAACAAGCCAAATACTTTGGTGATAGGAAAATTTGGCTACGTAGGCACAGGTTTGTACAATTGTCAAAATATTGCACCTGGATATAAAAGAAAGCCCCCCCTCCAGTACAACTTAAACAAAACCTGCACAATTTCGTAAGCGCACACAACGATGAACGCAAACTGAGCATTCTTCCTAACCGACAACTGAGTGCAACGAGTTCATTGAAGACAATGAAACTAACACACTTCTCAATAAACCACGCGCAGCTAGCTTATTTGGTACCTTAATAAAAATAAAAGAACACGAATCAATAAAACAAATACTTTCAAACAAAAAAAGCCTGCAATGTGCAGGCTTTATCATGTATATCATTAAATCTGATTTCTGAAATTTATTTCTCTCCTTTTTTCCCAAAGATAGAAAGCTTGATGTATTTTCCAGGTTTCTCTTTGACGTCTTTCATCAGATCATCCATTTCTTTTGAAGCATTATTAAGATTATTATATAAGGCTTCATCATTTAACAGTAAGCCGATAGAACCTTTACCACTATTGATTTTTCCAGTGATTTCCTGAAAATCGTTGACTGCAGCATTTACTTTGTTCATTGTATGCTCAAAGTCTAATCGAGCGGCCTTATCAGTTATATTATTCAAATTAGACATGATCGCATTGATCTTCTCACCATTTTGTGAAAAATTTGAAGTGATTGACTCCAGATTGACCATAATTCTATTTAACCTCCCCTTTTCGTCACCGACCAGACCTTCAACATCCTTGGTAATCCCTTCTACATTTTTTAAAGAAGTAGAAATACTGTGGATACTATTTTTAAAGTCATCCTGAAACTGTTTATCCAATACATTATTGACGACGGACAAAGTTGAATCCAGTTTAATGGTAATTGTTTCGATCCGTTTTTGAATAGGTTCTACCTTATCCATGATGTTGGGTTGAACACCAGATGTCAAAAAATCGCCATCCTTCGCCAGTTCTTTGCTATTACCCATTTCAAAAACGATTGCTTTACTTCCCAACAGGTCGGTACTCGAAATTCGTGCAACTGTATTTTTGGGAATATCGTAATGCGAATTTATTTTAAACTCGGTTTTAATCTTGCCATCAGGCTGAAGAATCATCTTTGATACACGCCCAATTTGATAGCCATTAACGAGAACAGGTTTGGAGGCTGTTAACCCATCTACCGTCTCGTAAGTCGTATAAAAGGTATTATCGCTACTAAAGACATCATTTCCTTTTAGAAAGCTGTATCCAATAAATAATAAAACTATTGCAACTGTTGCTAATATGCCGACCTTGGTCTCGTTTGATATTTTCACAAATAATCTATTTAGTAATGATCATTAATTTAACTTTAAAACAGCATAAAAGCAAATCTGTTTAACGTTCTACAGAATTTTTATAAATTTTTAGTGCTGAGACCAAATTATTAACAATCTCTTGCTGCCCCTCGTCAGATAACAAATAACTCTCTTCTTCTCTATTACTAATAAATCCAATTTCCGTAAGAACTGCAGGCATACCAGCTTCAGCTAAGACGGCCAGTCCCTTCTCCCAGAACCCTCTGCTGTATCGTCCTGCTTTCACATATTCTCCCTCGATCATCTGCGCGAGACGGATACTTTTTTCACGGAATCGATTTTTCATCAAAGAGAAGATAATTGCACTTTCAGGATCTTTGGGATCAAATCCCTGATAGTTTTCTTTATAATTTGACTCAAGCAACAAGGACGCATTCTCACGAACGGCCGCATCTTGCTGTCCCAATCGATGTGAACCAGAAACCAGAGTTTCGGTACCATGTGCACTAGCACCGCTGGAATTACAGTGTATCGAAATAAATAAATCTGCTTTATTGGCATTTGCTAGTCGGATACGCTTATAAAGCTCAACAAATTCGTCCGTGGTTCTCGTATAGATGATTTTGATACCTGGAATATCTTTTTGAATCTGTCTTCCCAATTTTAATGCGACGTCTAATGCTACATTTTTTTCCAAAGATCGTCTGCCCTGTGCGCCGGTATCTTTACCACCGTGGCCAGCGTCAATGACAATTGTTCTTATTTGGTAGTCCGGAGGCTCGGGTTGCCCATTGTTTAATTTGAAAGAATTCAATAAAAAAAATCCCAAAGTAGCAAACACGATGCTACACCATTTTCTAATTCTTAAATCTGATTTCATTGAATAATTATTTGCTCTACTATAAACGAATCAAAATGAGTCTATATTATTTCTTTAATAGATAACGATATTTAACATATTTTCTATTGCTTTTTTGACTAATTTTGTCTCTCGAAGTTTAACATTATTTCACAAAAATAACATTTGTCTTTAATTTTGAAGTCGTTAATCAACATTTTAACACTATTTATCATTCTTGCAATGGGCAATTCTAGCTTTGCTCAAAGTAATATTCCATTAAAACAGAACGGACTTCAACGAAAGGATCCTATTTCGGCGACCAATAAATCGCAAGATACCAGTAAAACCAAAACAACGGACAGTACTAAATCCGTCACCGACACAACCAAGAAAAAAGGAAGTGGTTTACAGGCCGAAGTTAGTATTATTGCCGTGGACTCCCAGAAATCTGAAGTTGCAAGAAATATTAGTCACCTCTATCGCGGAGCAAAAGTAAAATATCAGGATTTTGAGCTTTCTGCAGATTATATCCGTCTTGATCGAAATAAGAAAAAGATTTTTGCTTCGGGGATTTACGACAAAACTGGTAAATACGTAGGGCGTCCCATCGTTATTATGGGAAATGGTGAATCACCTAAAACCGTCGATTCACTCTATTATGATTACGAGAAACAAGAGGGAAATACCTATGGTATTATGACGGAGGTCGATGGTGGATATATCCAAGCTAATATTGTACGAAAGAATATCTACGACGAAATGTCGATTTATAAAGGGCTTTATAGTACCTGTAACCTACCCTACCCCCATACCCACTTTGGAATCCATATCACCAAAGGTATTGTCACGAAAAATCAGATTATTTCGGGGCCGGCCTATCTCGTCGTGATGGGTGTCCCCATGCCGGTAGCCTTTCCGTTTGCTTTCTTTCCAAAACCAGATAAAAGAGCATCCGGCTTTCTTTTCCCATCTTTTGGTGAGGATTATACTCGGGGCTTTTCTATGCGGGACATCGGCTGGTATCTGGCATTCAACGACTATTGGGACAGTGAGATCAGAGGTTCATTGTATTCAAAGGGTTCATGGGAAGCTTCCATCAATACACGTTATACCGTCAACTATAAATTTAACGGTGGCTTTAATATCCGTTATGCCAATACAAAGACAGGTATTGAAGGAACATCCAATTATGGTTCCAATAAAGATTTCAACGTCACCTGGAACCACACGCAGCGACAAGAAGCCAATCCGGGAACCTCTTTCTCTGCCAGTGTCAACTTTGGTACAAGTTCTTTCTTTCAAAATACCGGAACCGGAAGTACACAAAACACCTATGAAAATCTTGCTCGTAACCGCATGGGATCGTCCATCAGTTATGGAAAAGTATTTGCAGACGGTAAAGTCAACCTGACAGCCAGTTTAACGCACAATCAGGACATGGCCACACGAAGTTTACAGATGAGCTTGCCAAATGTCAGCTTGAACGTATCCTCTTTCAATCCATTTGACAGCAAAGACCGCGTTGGTGAACAAAAATGGTATCAACGAATCAATGTCGGTTATAGTTTCCAAGCGCAGAACTCCGTGAGTACCATTGATACATTATTATTTAAACCAGGGGGATTCAAAAAATTCCAAAATGGTTTCCAGCATAATATTCCGATCAGCTTATCACTGAATGCTTTTAAATATTTTCAGTTCAACACCAGTGTAAATTACACGGAGCGGTGGTATTTACAAAGCACCAGACAAACCATCGACAACACAGCAGCAGGTTACAAACAACGTATCGACACCGTTCAAGGTTTTAACCGCGCTTACGATTATTCTGTGTCAACGGGACTTTCGACTAAGATCTATGGTATGTATCCTAAAATCGGTAAAATTGAAGCGATCAGACACGTTGTTACACCATCGATTAACCTGAACTACAGACCCGACTTTTCGGATCCTAAATATGGCTTCTATCAGCATTATAACGATCAATATGGAAACAGGAATGTATATTCGATCTTTAGTCAAGGTGTCTATGGCTCTCCTTCCGCAGGAAAATCTGCAGGTATAGGTTTTTCCATCGACAATAACATCGAAGCGAAAGTCAAAAGCAAATCTGACACCACCGACGGCGGATTCAAGAAAATTCCTATTCTTCAAGGTCTAACGTTCAGCGGAAATTACAACTTTGTTGCCGATTCCCTAAAGTTATCCCCTATTACCTTCTCTGGCCGTACCGCTTTCTTCGACCAGAAGATGAATGTGAACTTCAACGGTACATTTGACCCCTATTCGGTCAATGAAAATGGAGTTCGTGTCAATCGTTATGCCATAAAGGATGGTAGCTTGGCCCGTCTGACAAACTTTGGTTTGTCCTTTGACTACAGTTTAAATCCTAAGGCTGCGAAATCACGCAATAACAATATCGATTCTTTAAGAAAAGAAATGTCAGGAGCTGGAATGACTCCAGAGCAGGCACAGGCCTTAGCGAGAATCAGCTCAGATCCGAACGCTTTTGTGGACTTTAATATCCCATGGAATCTTGCTGCTTCGTTCAGTTTCAATATGTCCAAGTTCTTTAACTCCAGTACACGGAGAATGGATAATCAAATTACGAGTACGTTGAATTTACATGGAGATTTCAGCGTAACACCAAAATGGAAAGTCACATTTCAATCAGGATACGATTTCAAACAGAAGGAAGTCGTCATGACTTCTTTCAATATCTATAGGGATCTGCACTGTTGGGATATGTCATTTGGATGGATGCCATTCGGGCGATATCGAAGCTATAATGTCACCATTCGGGCCAAGGCTTCGATCTTACAAGATCTTAAGCTCACAAAAAGAGCAAGTTCAGGAGGCAGTTATTTTTAAAATAACTGCTTTTTTTTGAAAACATCTATTCCTATTCGCCAGGAAAAAATTTTCTCGCTTTCATAGCTGCGATGCTTTCGAGATCCTGAAGGTCGTATTTTATTCACTAGCATTTACCTTTGCGATAGCATACAACTCCCCCTATCAAATGCATGTTAAACATTTTGTTGAGCCGTAATTTTACGTAAGTTTATATCCTGAATCGTCCAATACTAGAATTTTATGTTTACAGCTAATAGCGCTGAAACTTTAATAACTGCAAGGGACTAACATAATTATTTTTCAGATGAAAGCAGAGATTATTACCATAGGCGATGAGATCCTCATCGGTCAGATTATTGATACCAATTCGGGATGGATTGCCAA
>Ga0308161_1005431_pt1 | contig 11187 bp, 9 predicted proteins | sample PhyFR2_FD_201034 | JGI IMG/M metagenome (GOLD analysis project Ga0308161, IMG submission 201034) | Phyllosphere microbial communities from UC Gill Tract Community Farm, Albany, California, United States - DLSLF.R2 | ecosystem: Host-associated > Plants > Phyllosphere > Unclassified | place: USA...
TCGCCAAGCTGCGCTTGACTCAGACAGACGCCGCACCTTTTCCCGCTCCACGCACCGACGTCACGGCGCGCTCAACGGGACTTAAAAGCAACTGCAACTGCAACTGCAACTGCAACTGCACCAGCACCCCACTCCGCAACGCCCCCTAACCCCAACCAAAGCCTACCCAATCCAGGCCGGCTCAAATCAACCCATAGATGCCCATGAAAAAAGCCTGGCCTGCTTCCGCAGACCAGGCTTTAACGCAGGCACAGCAGCGCGCTCAGTCCTGCCGCACGCAGTCGACGAAGTAGCCGCGCTTGCCATCCACCTCACGCGTCACCAGGCCATGCACGTCGGTCTCGAAACCCGGGAAGCGCTCGTTGAAGTCGCGCGCGAATTTCAGGTAGTCGACGATGGTCTTGTTGAAGCGCTCGCCCGGAATCAGCAGCGGAATGCCGGGCGGGTAGGGCGTCAGCAGGATGGATGTCACGCGGCCTTCCAGTTCATCGATGGGCACACGGTCGATCTCGCGGTGCGCCATGCGCGAGAACGCGTCCGACGGCTTCATCGCCGGCTGCATGTCCGACAGGTACATCTCGGTGGTCAGGCGCGCCACGTCGTACAGCTTGTAGAAGCCATGGATCTGCTGGCACAGGTCGCGCAGGCCAACCCGCTCGTAGCGCATGTTGGCCGCTGCGAACTCGGGCAGGATGCGCCACATCGGCTGGTTCTTGTCGTAGTCGTCCTTGAACTGCTGCAGCGCGGTCAGCAGCGTGTTCCAGCGGCCCTTGGTGATGCCGATGGTGAACATGATGAAGAAGGAATACAGGCCCGCCTTTTCCACGATCACGCCATGCTCGGCCAGGTACTTGGTGACGATGGAGGCCGGGATGCCGGTCTCGCCGAACTGGCCGTTCAGCGACAGGCCGGGCGTGACGATGGTGGCCTTGATCGGGTCCAGCATGTTGAAGCCGGGCGCGAGCTTGCCGAAGCCGTGCCAGTCGTCCTCGGCGCGGATCATCCAGTCCTCGCGCGAGCCGATGCCGTTCTCGGCGAAGTCGTCCGGACCCCAGACCTGGAACCACCAGTCCTGGCCCCACTCCTGGTCGATCTTGCGCATCGCGCGGCGGAAGTCCAGCGCTTCCAGGATGCTTTCCTCGACCAGCGCGGTGCCGCCCGGCGGCTCCATCATCGCAGCGGCCACGTCGCAGGACGCGATGATCGCGTACTGCGGCGAGGTGGACGTGTGCATCAGGTAGGCTTCATTGAAGGCGTCCTGGTCCAGCTTCACCGATTCGGATTCCCGCACCAGGATCTGCGACGCTTGCGACAGGCCGGCCAGCAGCTTGTGCGTGGATTGGGTCGAGAAGATCATCGACTCCTTCGCGCGCGGCCGGTCCTTGCCGATCGCATGCATGTTGCGATAGAAGTCGTGGAAGGTCGCATGCGGCAGCCAGGCCTCGTCGAAGTGCAGGGTGTCGATCTCGCCGTCGAGCATGCTCTTCAAGGTCTCGACGTTGTACAGCACGCCGTCATAGGTCGACTGGGTGATGGTCAGGATGCGCGGCTTCTTGTTGACCGCCTCGCGGGCGAACGGGTTGGCCTCCACCTTCTTCATGATGTTTTCCATCTTGAATTCTTCCAGCGGAATCGGGCCGATGATGCCGAGGTGATTGCGGGTCGGCATCAGGAACACCGGGATCGCGCCGGTCATGATGATGGAGTGCAGGATGGACTTGTGGCAGTTGCGGTCCACCACCACGATGTCGCCCGGCGCCACGGTCGAATGCCAGACCATCTTGTTGGAGGTGGAGGTGCCGTTGGTGACGAAGTAGCAGTGGTCGGCATTGAAGATGCGCGCCGCATTGCGCTCCGACGCCGCCACCGGGCCGGTATGGTCGAGCAGCTGGCCCAGTTCCTCGACCGCGTTGCAGACGTCGGCGCGCAGCATGTTCTCGCCGAAGAACTGGTGGAACATCTGGCCGATCGGGGACTTCAGGAAGGCCACGCCGCCGGAGTGGCCGGGGCAGTGCCAGGAATAGGAGCCGTCCTGCGCATAATGCACCAGCGCCCGGAAGAAGGGCGGCGACAGGCCGTCCAGATAGGACTTGGCTTCGCGGATGATGTGGCGCGCGACGAATTCCGGCGTGTCCTCGAACATGTGGATGAAGCCGTGCAGCTCGCGTAGGATGTCGTTGGGGATGTGGCGCGAGGTGCGGGTTTCGCCGTACAGATAGATCGGGATGTCGGCGTTCTTGTAGCGGATCTCCTCGACGAAGGCGCGCAGCGCCTTGAGCGCGCTGTCGGTTTCCTCGGTGGAGCCGCCGCCGAATTCCTCGTCGTCGATGGACAGGATGAAGGCCGAGGCGCGCGACTGCTGCTGCGCGAACTGTGACAGGTCGCCATAGCTGGTAACGCCGACGACTTCCATGCCTTCCTTTTCCATCGCGTCGGCCAGTGCGCGTATGCCCAGGCCGGAGGTGTTTTCGGAGCGGAAGTCTTCGTCGATGATGACGATGGGGAAGCGGAATTTCATGAAATCTCCTGGCGGGCGGGGCGCCGTATGCGCCCGGCAAAGGCCGCGCTAAAAATGCGAAAGCCGAATTTTCTCAGATATGGCTGGCACGCGGGGTAAATGCCGGTGACAGGACTTGTGATTTTCGCGATCTCGCGTAAGGGCAGTGCCGATTCGTCAAGCAGCGGCACGAGGCCGGCCGCCAGTAACAGCCGGCTGCATGATAAACAGGATGACTGCCTACAGGTGCAGCCAGGCCATGCCGCCCACGGCGATGCCGGCCAGCGCCACGCCATAGGACGCAATTTCCAGCCAGCGCCTGCGCGTGAGCAGCGTGATTGCCGCCAGCGAGATGGCTACCTGCTCGGTGGTGGTGGCCAGCGCCCAGCGATGATGCTGGTGCATGGACTCCGCCGAACGCTTGTCGAATTCGGTCGACTGCGTTTCCAGCTTCTCGGCGTCGCGCTTGATCTCTTCCTTCTCCGCCTTGTAACGCTCGACCTCGGCCTTGTAACGCTGCTGGTCGACGCCGGGCAGCGACATGGCCAGTTCCGCCAGGTTTTGCTTGTTCGACTTGGCCTGGTAGTAATTCCACTGGTTCGACGCGGCGGTTTTCTTGATGGCCGCATCGTTCTTGTACATCGCGGCGTCATTCTGGGTTGCGCCGCCGAGGTAGCCGAAGGTGGCGCCGATGGTGGCCAGCACCGCGGTCACCACGGCGATCCGGCTTGAAAAGCTGTCGCCGCCATGCGCCGCATGTTCGACCGCATGGTCATGCGGTCCGTGGACATGAAACCCGCCTCCTGACATTGCTGCTCCTGAAAAAATTTACCGTGTGCGGGTATAAGTGACGATGGCATACCCCAGCCCGCTTGCGGCCGAATGATACGCCTGCCTGTCAGTTACTTTCCAGTCGCCACTATTGATTTCCGGAAAAAAAGTGTCGCAGGGGTAGTCGGCATCGATTTCCGTGACGATCAGGCAGTCCGCCAGGGGAAACGTTTGCGCAAACAGTTCGGCGCCGCCAATGATGAACGCCTGTTCGCCTTCCGGGATGAGCGCGCAGGCAGCGTCCGGGGAAATGGCAGTTTCGACGCCTGCCGCCTGCCAGGCGGGATTGCGGGTCACCACGATGTTGCGGCGGTTCGGCAGGGGCCGGCCGATCGATTCGTAGGTCTTGCGACCCATGATGATGGGATGGCCGGTCGTGGTGCGCTTGAAATGCGCCAAGTCTTCCGGCAGGCGCCACGGCAGCTGGTTGTTGATGCCGATGCCGCGCTGGCGGTCCATGGCAACGATAAAAGTGATCCTGGGCAATGGCATGAGCAGTGGAGAGGCCGAAACGCGCAATGTTAATCCGATTTTGTTGATCTGGCAGAAATTGTCGACACTTGAATCCGGAACTTTGCATTTCGATATCGATCGATTGAAACCGTAACCTCGAAAATGAATAAAAAACCGCATCGAACGATGCAGCGCGCAAGTCGTTATGCGCCACTCACGCCGCTATGGATTCCTTATTGACCAAACCGAACGATTCCTCCAACAGCCAGATCGTACTGCTGGTGGATCCGCAAACCCAGACCGAGGCGCACCTGGCGCCGCTGATGGGGGCAGAGCAGGTGCGCCTGCTGCGGGCAGAAAGTGCGGAGGAAGCGCTGGAACTGCTGCTCACCCATGACGTGGCACTGGCGCTGGTAGATACCGAACAGCCGGCAATGAACGGTTTCGAGCTTACCCGCTGGATACGCGAAAACTCCCGCACGCGGCACATTCCGGTGATCATGCTTGCCAACGGCGTATGGGATGAGGCGGCAATCGCAACCGCCTACGACGCCGGCGCGATCGACTACCTCGGCAAGCCGGTGGGCAGCAACGTGCTGGCGAGCAAGATCACGGTGCTTCTGGAACTGGACCGCAACCGCCGCAGGCTCAGGGAAGCGGTGGCGCATATCGACAGCACCAAGGCGTATTACGAATCCATGCTCAACGCCGCCGGCGACGGCGTGATCGGCATGGACCGGGCCGGACGGGTCCGTTTCGCCAACCCTGCCGCCCGGGCAATGCTGGGCGCCGAGCGCGACCAGATCGTCGGCGCCGACTTCATGTCCTTTTATCCGATGCCCGCTTCATCCGGCGCCTGCTGGGAGGAGTCGCCGTTTTTCCATAGCCTGCGCCAGGGCATCGAAAGCACGATGGATGAAGCCAGTTTCATGCGACGCGACGGCAGCCGCTTCCCGGTCAGCCTGCATATTTCGCCCCTGTCCGGACACGCCGACGGCCTGGTGCTGGTGTTCCAGGACATCACCGGCCGCAAGGCGCTGGAAGAGCAGCTGCGGCGCCAGGCCGTGACCGACAGCCTGACGGGCCTGCACAACCGCAGCGGTTTCAAGGCGGCTTTCCGCACCGTGCTGGAACGCGCCCGTCGCGCCAGGAAAAGCGTGGCGCTGATGTTCATCGACCTCGACCATTTCAAGCGCATCAACGACACGCTGGGCCATGGCGCGGGCGATCACCTGCTGGCCGCTACCGCGCAGCGGCTGCGCGAATGCGTGCGTTCCTATGACATCGTCTCGCGCATTGGCGGCGATGAGTTCTCGGTGGTGCTCGACGAGCTCGACCATGGCGCCAGCGCCGCCCATGTCGCAGCCAAGATCCTGACGGCGCTGCGCCAGCCTTTCCGGCTGGAGGACGGCATGCAGGTGGCCATCAGCGCCAGCATAGGCATCGCTACCTTTCCGGAATGCGCGGAGGATGTCGACCTGCTGATGCAGGCTGCCGGCGTCGCGATGTACCAGGCCAAGAGCGACGGCCGCAACCTCTACCACTTCTACATGCCCGAAATGAATGCCAAGGCGCGCCAGCGGCTGATGCTGGAACAGGCGCTGCGGCTGGCAGTCAAGGACGATGAATTCTCGCTGCACTACCAGCCGCAGGTCGATATTGCCAGCGGCAACGTGGTGGGATACGAGGCGCTGCTGCGCTGGCAGCATGAGCAGATAGGGCGCGTGGCGCCGAGCACCTTCGTGCCCATGCTGGAAGAGACCGGGCTGATCATACCGATGGGGCAGTGGGTGTTTTCCACCGGCTGCCGCCAGCGGCATGCCTGGGATGGCGTGCTGCCGGAACAGTGCGTGCTGTCGGTCAACCTGTCGCCGCGGCAGTTCGTCGACAAGAAGCTGGTGTCGCAGATCCAGCAGGTTCTGGAGACGAACGAACTGCCCGCCTATCAGCTGGAAATCGAGCTCACCGAAAGCATGCTCATGTCCAATACCGAGCATACGCGGGACGTTCTTCGTTCATTGAAGCGGCTCGGGCTGAAGCTGTCCGTGGACGATTTCGGCACCGGTTATTCGTCGCTGGCCTATCTGAAGCAGTTTTCGCTGGACGCGCTGAAGATCGACAAGCAGTTCATCGATCACCTGACCACCTCGAAGAAGGACGAAGCCATTGCCCGGTCCATCATCCAGCTTGGCCACAACCTGGGCATGCAGGTGATTGCCGAAGGCGTGGAGACCGGCGAGCAGGTGGAAGCGCTGCAGGAACTCGGCTGCGACGTGGTGCAGGGCTTCTATTTCGGGCGGCCGGTGCCGGCGGGCGAAGTGGTCGGCCTGCCGCATGCGATGGCGGTCAACGAGCGCTGACCGCTGGCGTATGGGGGAGAGTGGGTTCCCATTCGCCTGATTCCGCAGCAAAACACTTCTGCCTATCGGGTCGGCATCAATCCATCGGCAATACCAGACCGGCAGCGCGGGCCCAGCAGCGCCGCCGGCATTGCCTGGCCACTGCCGGCATTTCCGCACAATCCTGATTACACGGTCCGCCCCGACTTGCGCGCCCCCTTTGCCGCGACGCCGGCGCGCACCGGCTGCCGCTGCACGGCCGCGCCCGGACGGGGCCGGTTCTGGCCGAACTTGCGCGCCAGCTTGTCCGGTCCCGGCGTTTCGCGCTTGCGTTCGATGGCTTGCAGGCCAGGCGTCGGGGCGCTGCGCGGCACCAGGTGCTGCGGACCGTTGCCGATCAGGTCGGAACGGCCCATGCGATGCAGGCCTTCCCGCAGGATTTCCCAGTTGGCCGGGTCGTGATAGCGCAGGAAAGCCTTGTGCAGCTTGCGGACCTTGCCGGCCCGCACCGTCTCCACGATTTCCGACTCGTCCGTCACCTTGTGCAGCGGGTTCTTGCGGGTGTGGTACATCGCGGTGGCCAGCGCCATCGGCGTGGGCAGGAAGGTCTGCACCTGGTCCAGGCGGAAATCGTTCTTCTTCAGCCATAGCGCCAGGTTTAGCATGTCCTCGTCCGTCGTGCCCGGGTGGGCGGCGATGAAGTAGGGGATCAGGTATTGCTCCTTGCCTGCTTCCTTGGAGAAGCGCTCGAACATTTCCTTGAACGCATGGTAGGCGCCCATGCCGGGCTTCATCATCTTCGACAGCGGGCCGGTTTCCGAATGCTCGGGCGCGATCTTCAGCAGGCCGCCCACATGATGGGTGACCAGTTCCTTCACATATTCGGGCGAGCGCACCGCCAGGTCGTAGCGCAGGCCGGAACTCACCAGAATCTTCTTGATGCCCGGAATGGCGCGCGCCTTTCGGTACAGCTGGATCAGCTTGCCGTGGTCAGTGCCGAGGTTGGAGCAGATGGTCGGATACACGCAGGACAGGCGCCGGCAGGATTCTTCGATCTTCTTGTCCTTGCAGGCCAGACGGTACATGTTGGCGGTGGGGCCGCCGAGGTCGGAAATGGTGCCGGTGAAGCCCTTGGTCTTGTCGCGTATCAGTTCGATCTCGCGCAGGATGGACGGCTCCGACCGGCTCTGGATGATGCGTCCCTCATGCTCCGTGATCGAGCAGAAGGTGCAACCGCCAAAGCAGCCGCGCATGATGTTGACCGAGAAGCGGATCATTTCCCAGGCCGGGATGCGGGCCTTGCCGTAGCGCGGATGCGGCGAGCGCGCATAGGGCATGTCGAAGACGAAGTCCATTTCATCCATGGCCAGCGGCAGCGGCGGCGCATTCAGCCAGACGTCGCGCTCGCCATGCTGCTGCACCAGGGCGCGGGCATTGCCGGGATTCGATTCCAGGTGAAACACCCGCGATGCATGGGCATACATCACCGCGTCATCCTTGACCTGCTCGAAGGAGGGCAGGCGCACCACGGTCTTGCTGCGCACTTCCTTCAGCGCCGCCATGCGCTCCTCGCGCGACAGGATTAGCACCGGCTTGGGCGCTTCCGGCGCCGCCTCGGTCTTGCAGGACGCGTCTTCCTTGGATTTCATTTCGTACGGGTCCGGATGTGCATCGACTCGGCCCGGCGTGTCGATGCGGGTCGAGTTCGCCTCGCTCCAGTCCGGCGCCGGCTTCCAGCCATGCGGCACCATGAAGGCGGTGCCGCGCAGGTCGCGGATGGACTTGAGGCTTTCGCCGGCGGCGACGCGGTGCGTCAATGCGATCAGCGCCCGTTCGGCATTGCCGAAGATCAGGATGTCGGCCTTGGAGTCCGGCAGCACCGAGCGCTTGACCTTGTCCGACCAGTAGTCGTAATGGGCGATCCGGCGCAGGCTGGCCTCGATGCTGCCGATCACCACGCCGACTTCCGGATAAGCTTCGCGCACCCGCTGTGCGTAGACCACCACCGCACGGTCCGGGCGCTTGTCCGGTTCGCCATTGGGCGTGTAGGCATCCTCGGAGCGGATCTTCCGGTCGGAGGTGTAGCGGTTGATCATCGAGTCCATATTGCCGGCGGTGATGCCGAAATACAGATTGGGCCGGCCCAGCGCCCGGAAGTCGTCCACCGACAGCCAGTTTGGCTGGGTGATGATGCCGACGCGGAAGCCCTGCGCTTCCAGCAGCCGCCCGACCAGCGCCATGCCGAAGCTGGGATGGTCGATGTAGGCGTCGCCGGTGACCAGGATCACGTCGCAGCTGTCCCAGCCCAGCGCATCCATTTCCGCCCGGGTGGTGGGCAGGAAAGCCGCCGGCTTGACATAGTCGGGACGATAACGCGGATAGGAACGGATGTTTTTCGGTGCTTCCATGGGGCCAATGAAGGTAAGCGCATGCGCCGCGGCTGGCGATGCGGGTAGGTGGAATTTCGGGGAAGGCGAGAGTATGACAGCTTTATCGAAAACTGGCCGGATACCGCCAAAAAGCCGGGAAGTCAAGCCGGCGAAATGGCGCACAGTGTTGCCTTCCTGCCTCGTTGGCGAAGATAAAACATCTTATACTCGCCGCCTGTTCTATCACCGCCCAACCGTATGTCCGAATCCGATTTTCTCCCCGCCATTGATGTCGAGCGCCTGGCGCAACAGTTGGAAGGCCATGCCGATTACCGCGTCTTGCGCAGGCTGGCCGAGCGCCGCTGCTATGCCGAGCCGGACGGCAGGCCGCTGGCCCGTGGCGTGGTGGTGGATACGGAAACCACTGGATTGTCGCTGGAAGTGGATGCGATCATTGAATTTGCCATGGTGGTGTTCGAATTCGACCGGGAAAGCGGGCAGGTCTACCGGATATTGGACATCCTCGACGAACTGGAAGATCCGGGCCGGCCGATACCGCCGGCGTCGACCGCGGTGCATGGCATTACCGATGACATGGTGGCCGGCAAGCGCATCGACGATGCGCGGGTGGCTGCCTTGTTGGACGGGGTGGAACTGGTGATTGCGCACAATGCGCGCTTCGACCGTCCGTTCCTGGAAGCGCGCCTGCCTGTCTTCGAAACCCTGCCGTGGGCCTGCTCGCTGCAGCAGGTGTCCTGGGCGGAGGAAAGCATGGCCTCGGCCAAGCTGGAATATCTGGCTTACCGCCTGGGCTTCTTCTTCGACGCGCACCGGGCGCAGGCGGACTGCCTGGCCTTGCTGGAATTGCTGCAAAAACCGTTGCCGGTGTCCGGCCGCCTCGGCCTGGCCTGCATGCTGGAACAGGCCCATGTGCGCGATTTCCGTGTCTATGCGCTGCGCGCGCCGTTCGACAGCAAGGACATGCTCAAGGCGCGTTCCTACCGTTGGGATGGCGAACGCCGCTGCTGGCACCGCACGCTGGCGGGGGAGTTGATGGCGGACGAGATCGCCTGGCTCAAGACGCATGTGTACGGCGGCCGGGCTACCAGCCTGGATTTTGAAGCCATGGATGCGCTGTGCCGCTTTTCGCTGCGTCCCGGCAGGGTGTTCAGCCGGGACATCTGATATCCCCAGGAGCCGTGCTTATTTGGGCGGCGCGCCAGGCTTGTCGATGGACTCGGGCGTGGAATGGTTGTTGACCTGTCCGGGCATGGGCATCGCGGTCGATTCCTGCTGCTTGTCCAGCGTCTGCGGATTGGCTTGCGACGGGCTGGCGGAGTCGGGAATGGTGGCGGCGGCCGATGGCGCCTGCGGCGCCATGGCGGCATCCTGCTGCGGTAGCGCGGATGGCGGCAAGGCGACGGAGCTGCCCTTGCTTTCTACGGTGGCAGCACCGGGCTGGCTCACCGCCGTTGCCGTGGTCGTCGGCTTGGGCGCATCGCTGCGGTTGCAGCCGGTAAGCACCAGCGCCATCAGGCAAGCCGTCAGGGTCAGCGTTCTTGTCATGTGTGTTTCTCCTGTGTGGCGTGCGGGCAGACGCCTTGCGTCGCATGAGTACGCAAGGATGCAACTATCGAGAGATTTGGAAGCGAAGGAAACAGGGCGGACGCTGGGTCCGCCCTGGTCGGGCAGGGATTAACGACGCAGCAGTCGGCTGATGATGTAGCCGGCGCCGGCGGCGATCGCCAGTGCCGTCATCGGCTTCTCACGCACGCGCACGCGGGTGTCGGCAATGACCTGGTCCTGCAGGTCCTTCATCTGGCCTGCCTTTTCCGTCATCTTGCTGGCCGCCTGCGATGCAGCGGTCGACATCTTGTCGACGGCAACATGGGCCGTGCTGGACAGCTTTTCAACGGTCGGACGGGCGGCTTCGGCTGCCTTGTCTATCGTGTCATGGGCCGTGGTCTTGACCTCGTCCACACGCTCCTTCACCGCGGTGGCGGAACCGCCCATCGAACCCGGCGCCGGCGTGGTGCTGGAAGCGGTGCCGGTTGACGGGGTGCTGGACGACGATGTGCCGGTGGAGCCGGTCGAACCGGTCGAACCGGTCGAACCGGTCGAACCGGTCGAACCGGTAGACCCCGTGGAGCCCGTCGATCCGGTGGAGCCCGTCGATCCGGTCGAACTGGTCGCGGGTTTGGCAGTGGTCGAGCCGGCGACGCCGCTGCCGGTGGTGGAACCCGTCGATCCGGTCGTGCCGCTGGAGCCGGTGGAACCCATCGAGGTGCCCGAGCCGGAGGTGCCTGCCGAACCCGGCGTCGACGTGCCGCTGGTGCTGGCGCCGGAAGTCGGGAAGCTGCTGCCGCTCGTGGTCGACGGCTTCTGCGTCGTGCTGCCGCTGGTGGAACTGGACGAGCCGCCCGTGGAGCCGGAGGTCGAACCGGTGCTGCTGCCTGGCATATTCTTGCTGGTATCCACCATGATGCTTTCCTTTATAAAATTCGACGATCAAACATCCGCTATGCGGACCGGGGTATAAGGCAAGGCGAGCCGACGCACCGTTTGCTGAAATGCCGGCACGCCGAAGCATACAGCTTTGCCATTCATTGAAATAAAGATAAAACATTTACGCCTGTGGATTCGGTTCGCTACCGAACACAATCCTGACGTTTATTGAAATGGCAAGGCCATCTCACTA
>Ga0308161_1005434_pt1 | contig 11184 bp, 7 predicted proteins | sample PhyFR2_FD_201034 | JGI IMG/M metagenome (GOLD analysis project Ga0308161, IMG submission 201034) | Phyllosphere microbial communities from UC Gill Tract Community Farm, Albany, California, United States - DLSLF.R2 | ecosystem: Host-associated > Plants > Phyllosphere > Unclassified | place: USA...
TTCAATATGGCAAGCAGGCATGCTGAGGTGTTCATGGGATTTGCGGCGATCGATGTCAACAGCTTGGGCGGCAGCGATATACAGATTCTTGGAAAGGCGATCCTCGACCGGGTGCTTGCGCTGCTGGCCATTGCCATGCTGGCACCGCTTCTGGCAACAATCGCAATCGCCGTCAAGCTTACTTCACCCGGACCGGTCATCTTCAAGCAGGCACGGCATGGGTTAAACGGCAAGCGCTTTCATATCTTTAAATTCCGCACCATGCGGGTCAGCCGGCCCAATGACAAGGTGATACAAGCGTGCAGAAACGACGAACGGGTCACCAGGCTGGGAAAATTCCTCAGGCGCACGAGCCTAGACGAACTCCCGCAGTTTATCAATGTGCTGCGCGGAGATATGTCCATTGTGGGTCCGCGCCCTCATGCGATTGAGCATAACGAGCACTATGGCGACCTGGTCAACCTGTACATGCAGCGGCATCGGGTCAAGCCTGGAATCACCGGATGGGCGCAGATTCATGGTCTGCGCGGTGAAACGGACACGCTGGACAAGATGGCAAGCCGCGTGCGTCTCGACCTCGAATACATCCAGAATTGGTCGCTCTGGATGGACATGCAGATCATAGCCTGGACTGCGCTAAAAGGATGGACCGGAAAAAACGCATTTTGATGGGCAATCCGAATCCGGATTGCGGCTTCACGAAGCTTGAATGAGGAGCACCGATGTTATTGCAACAGTATCTCCAAATATTTATCGCACGCCGCAAGGTGATATTTTTGCTGGCCACCGCGGCGATGTGCTTGGCCGCGGCCATATGCTTCATCCAGAGCAAAAAATATACGGCGCAAGTAGATCTTCTCATTGAGGCGAAGGTCGCCGACCCGGTCACCGGTGCCAACATTCCCTCGCAACTGGTGCCGGGATATCTGGAAACCCAGGCACAAATCATCGGTAGTACGGCCGTGGCACTTCGCGTGGCCGACAAGCTAGGGCTTGTCTCCGATGCGTCCTATCTGGCCCGTTTCGAGAATGAAAGCGATGGAGAGCTGCTACGGGACTGGATCGCAAACGACTTGCTAAAAAGTCTGAGAGTCCGTTCTTCGAAAGAGAAGAGCATCATTGAATTGCACTTTAGCGACGGCGACCCGGAGCGGGCTGCCAGCGTCGCCAACGCGTTCTCCGATGGCTACATCGCTACGTCGCATTTCCTTAACTTGATTCCAATGAAACAGGACAATGAATTTTTTGCCGATCAAATACGAGCCTTGCGGGGTGACCTGGAAAAGGCGCAGGGCAGGCTGTCCGATTTCCAGCAGGCCAACGGCATCCTGTCAGTGGAAGAGCGCAGTGATGTCGACCTGGAGCAGCTCGAGCATATGTCCAAGCAGGTCGCCGAGGCATGGGGCAGGGCAACGGAGGCCATGGCCCGGCTGCAGCAGGCGGAAAAGTATTTGAAGACCGGCTCTCAATCGGAAAATCTCTCTGAGGTCCTTGCCAGCAGCACGATTCAGCAGCTAAAGGCCGATCTCGCGCAGCAGGAGCGTAACTGGCAAATCGTCGTCAGCCGTTTCGCCCCCGAACATCCGCGCTATATCGAGACGATGAATACGATGAATGCTCTCAAGCGAACAATCCAGGAGGAGGGCAGGCGCATTCTTAACAGCGCTACCGACAAGTACAAAATAGCGCAGCGTACCGCGCAGGACATGGAAAGAAAGGTCGACGCGCAGAAGACCATGCTTCTGCAGAGGAAAAAGCTGCGCGATGAGGCTGCGGTCTTGAACCGCGATGTTAATAATGCCCAGCGGGCGTACGACAACGCATTGCAGCGGTCCGGTCACCAGCAGCTTGAAGGTCAGACCAAGCAAGCCTACGTCGCGGTGCTGAATCCCGCCACGCCGCCGGCAAGGCCTTCCTCTCCCCGGTTACTAAGAACCTTCCTCATTGCCGCTTTGGCTGGAATTCTGATTGGGGGGCTGATTGCGCTGCTGCTCGAAAAACGTGATCGCAGAATCAGAAGCGTGCTGGATATGACGATCAATTATTCCCTTCCTGTGCTGGCGGAGATCGGTTGTCATCCGGTCCGCTTGGCTTCGCAAGGCGCTTTCTACCCGCGCCTGTCCAAATTCGCCGACATCAGGTGATCCTGTAATCATCCTCTCTTGCGACTGCCATGAATCCAACACTGCTAAATGCTTCCGAACCACGTGCAGCCGGGATAGGGCCATCCGACGAATGGGCTCTTGGCGCCATCCTGGTCGACTTCCATTGCATGAACTGGCCTGCCGTCCATGCCGTGCTGCAGGAACAATCCCGAACCGGGGAAATATTTGGGCAAGTCGCAGTGCGCCTCGGAATGATCAGGGCGGCGGATCTGGACAAGGCGCTGGCAAGGCAGTTTCGCACGCCCAAACTGGGCCTGAATGAAGGATCGCTCAACCGCGATCTCGTGATCATTGCTGCACCGGATTCGCAAGAAGCAAACGCGATTCGACGCCTGCGAGCGGCGTTGCTTCATCGCTGCTTTTCGTCAAACATGGCTGGCAAGTCCCTGGTCATCGCGAGCGCCGGGAAAGCCGAAGGAAAGTCCTACGTTGCCGCGAACCTGGCCGCATCCTTTGCCCAACTCGGGAAGCGCACCCTTCTGGTCGACGGGGACCTGAGAAGAGGACGTCAACATGAGATATTCGGCATTGGCAACGTAAGCGGGCTCTCCACCATGCTGGCAGGACGTTCTGGCGATCACTCCATACAGCGCATAGGCGACAACGGTGAACTGGGTATCCTTCCTCGCGGACCAAATCCGCCTCATCCCGAAGAAATGACAAGCCAGGCGGGATTCCGGTCGCTCATCGCAAGCGTCTGCAACGACTTTGATGTCGTGCTCATCGACACACCACCACTTTGCGACGGCACGGATGTTCAGTCGATGGCCGCAACCGCCGGCGCGGCCCTGGTTGTGGCGCACCGTCACCGTACTCGCGCTCTGGAGATGACCGAACTCCTCGCAGCAATACAAATTGCCGGCGCATCCATTGTGGGGTCAGTAATGAATTCGTTTAGTGGCAAAGCAATCTAATGTCCGTTCGCGCCGGCCTACTGACTCAATAATGTATTGGAACCTATCCATGGTCTGTGCACGAACCAGCATCCAGCTTGGCGCGATAACAGCGGCAAACATGCTGCTATGGTTCCTGTTTCAAGGGTACATTGTTCTAGCCAAAGGACCAGGACACGAAGCGGACGCATTTTTCGCCTCGTTCGCGGTGCCGCAGTTGCTGGCTACGATCGCAAACAGTTCGCTGATGCATGTGCTGGTTCCATTTCTCTCCCAGCAGGAGAGCGAACGCGTTTCCCACGCGGTTTACGCCCTCCTTACTGCGATGACCGCAATCTTCGTTCCAATTGCTGCCGTTTTGTATATGTCAGTCGAGATCTGGGCTCCTTTGATCGTCGCCGGGTTCCCCGAGCACGCGAAGGATCTGACTGTACAGCTCACTCGGCTTCAGATAGTTGGACTGGTCTTTACCAGCTGGACCGCAATCCTCATAGCCGCGTGTCACGCCAGGCAACACTTTGCCCGTGCCGAACTTGCTCCCTGCGTGGCGAGCTTGCTTTCCGTACTCGCACTTCTTGTCATATACCCGGCTTATGGTGTAACTGGAGCAGCCTGGCTGATGGCCGGAAGGGGGATCATCATCGTCGCGTTCCTGTTGCCCAATTTCGGGTGGCCCGCATGGAACAATCCGCGCCGGATTCAGGCAGTGTGGCATCAGGTCAAGCCCCTGCTGGCAAGTTCTGCCTACTACAAGTCGGACCAGCTGTTCGATCGCTACCTTACTTCGCAAGGACGTGGCGGTGACCTTTCGACCTTCTATATGGCGCAGCAGATTCACCTTGCCGCCAGCGCCATTCTTGGCAAGGCTCTGTGTGCTCCAATTCTGCCGATTCTGGCAAACCATGCGAAGGCTGGCGCCTGGAGCGAATTTACCTCGCTGTACCGAAGCGCATTGTCACGTGTCATTCTCGTTGCCCTGTGCTGCTACGCTGCCTTGGTCCTGATGCTGTCTCCTGCGCTGGAATTAACAGGGCGCCTGCATCATATCGCGCCTGCAGCCATCGAGAATTTCCACTGGTTGACCATGCTGCTTGTAGGCGTCCTTACCGGCGGAATGGCCGGGCTGGTGCTGGTCGAGGCATTTTTTGCGATGGGTAATACCCGTGCGCCAGCGATCGTACTAACTGTGACTTTCACAGCCGGGCTTGTGCTCAAGGCGGCCGGATTTTTTTATGGGGATGTGAAGGGTCTTGCAGTTGCAACCTCGCTGTTCTGTTTTCTCTCCCCTCTCATATTGCTGCCGCTGCTTGAACGGGAACTAAGACGAAACCGCCGGCTGTGCCCGGGAAATCACGGCTTCGCTGATGAAAGGCGCCTGACTGCAATGCATTTTTTTCGAAAGCCAAGGGCCAGTGGACCTATCAAATGACTTGCTTGAGCGAACTGCACCGCAAGGCGCTGCCCGCAAGCGGGCATGCGCGACGGCCACACGCACATCAGACTGGAAGACGCACTCATCGCTTGAGGTATGGACATGAAGTTATTATTGCTGAACACGCTCTATCATCCCAACGTGCAGGGAGGTGCGGAAAAAATTGTCCGCATAATTAGTGAAGGCTTGCTAGGCGCGGGCCATGAGATAGCCGTGGTCTCGCTTCGTCCTGAATCGGGAGTAGTGAAAGCGCAGGTTGACGGAGTCAGGGTTTATTACGTCGGATTGAAGAATGTTTACTGGCCTTACACGCCGAAAAAACGCAATCGCCTTCTCAAGCCGTTATGGCACCTGGCCAATAGCTACAACTTGCTGATGGCCGGGGACCTGGACAATATACTGGCCGCGGAAAAACCGGATGTCGTCAACACCCATATGTTGAGCGGATTCTCCTGTGCCGCCTGGTCGACAATCAAGCGCAGGCATATACCCATCGTCCACACCCTGCATGACCATGGACTCATGTGCATACGGCACGTGATGTCCCGACGCAGCGGAAATTGTGACGGCCAGTGTGCTGCGTGCTCGGCTTGCGCGGCACCGGCAAAGCATTCGTCAGGACTAGTCGATAAGGTGGTTGGCGTCAGCCGATATCTGTTGCAGCGCCATCTCGAGGCAGGCTATTTCGCGAATGCGACATCACACACCGTCATCTATAACGGCCTGCCAGGCAGGGCGCGCCAGGCCGCTTCGCAAAAGGACGCAAACGTCCTATGCATCGGATTCGTAGGGCGCCTCGTGCCCGAGAAGGGAATCGAAATGCTGCTCAGCGCCGTCTCGGCTCTCCCACAGAACGGCTGCCGGCTTGTCATCGCGGGAGCGGGCGATCCAGATTACGAGCGCCAGCTGCGGAATCGTTTTCCCATGACCAATATCGAATTTCTTGGCCATGTAGACGCCGAAATCGCATACAAGCAAATTGACCTTCTTGTCGTTCCCTCGCTCTGCAACGATTCTCTTCCCACGGTCGTCATGGAGGCATACCGGAACGGCATCCCGGTGATCGCGTCGGATCGCGGCGGATTGCCTGAAATGGTGGACCACGGAAGAACGGGGTATGTCTTTCCCTACCGCGAGACCGAATCTCTGCAGGCCTATTTGGCTGCAGTGCTGCAGCGGCCCGCTTTACTGCGCAAGCTAGGCGACGCTGCGCGCGAAAAATACGGAATGTACAGGGATACACGCATGGTCGGCGAATACGAGAGCCTGCTGATGCAGTCGATCGGATAGCACGGTGGCAGCGCGACATTGATACCAGGCGGCACAATGAACAGAGTTATTTCCATCGGATTCGTTACCTACGGGCTGACATTCATCTTCGAAGCTGCGCTCCGCTACGGCCTTCACCTTGTCGGGTTGGAGCCGTTACTGTACGGTCGCGAGTTCCTGCTGCCTGCCATGACGCTCTATGCACTGGCCTTCAATACCAGGGCTGAGAATGTCTACCTTCCACTTCTTGTCGGGTGCTTGCTCGCACTGCATCTGCTTGTGTCGCTGCTGTATATACCGGATGCCAGGCAAATACTTTTCGGGTTGAAGCTCATTGTCCCTTTTCTCTTCGGAATGTTTGCGTTGAAGGTGGCAGATGAAGGGTATCGGCGCGCCGTGCCGGGCATGTCGTGCGTCTACGCTTTGACAGCCGGCGCAATTATTACGAACTATTTTTACGCCTTTCCTTGGGAGGGACTGGTCTATTACGTTGACGGCGTCCGCGTGACTGCCAATGTGCTGTGGTGGGCGGGCGAGGAACGACGCATAGCCGGGTTGACAAGGGCGTCCTACGACGCCGCAGTTTATTGCCTTATATCTGCGCTCTATGTCACCGTTTTTTCGCGGGCCGCCTGGGTCAGGATTCTGGTGTGGTCAAGCGCTGGACTTGCAATCGCGATCACCACCGCAAAAGGCGTCGTGCTTGCCTACGGCATTATCTCTGTGATCCTCTGGTTCAGGAATGCGGCGCTTGGATCGGCTGCGCTGTCGCGTTTGATCTGGCTGCCGGTTACGACCATGATCCTGGCTCCGATTGGCAGTGGTCTGTTCGCCTTCAAGGTTGATTCAACTAGTCCAATCGAACGCCTTCTCTTCATGTCCTATATGGACCGGATCGAGAACACATGGCCTCAAGCTTTTGAACTGGTTGCGAACTATGGCGACTTCCTGCTCGGTCGAGGAATTGGGGGGATTGGCACGCCGCAAATGTTCTCCGAAGCGGTGATATGGAACTGGGCAGACAACCTGTTTGTTTACGCCTATGCAAATTTTGGCCTTCTGGCGCTGGTCTATCTGCTGCTCTTTGCCCATCAAGCACAGCGGCTTGACCTGAAGACGGACGTGGATGCGTTCGTGTTTGGTTGCGCAATGCTGGTTGCGGTGTACGGGATGACCGCAAGCATTATGGAAGGCGCGGTGCTGGCCGTGGTTTTCGGCTTCACGGCAGGGCATCTGATCGACCTTCAGCGCCTGCGGTCGCTGAAAATAAGAGCGCATATCGCGACAGTAGGGGGCTGGGTCAGCAATACCGGCTGAGAGTGCGCGTCTGCGACGACACAGCGCTCGCCGGACGAGGTTGCCTTGGCCGAGAGCATATGCAATGCAGTCAGTATGACGTTGGCCTGGCGGAGTCCATTGCACCGATTCCTACCGATTGCTACCGATTGCTACCGATTATGGAGGCAGCACGATGCACATTGTTATCGTTAATGATTTCGGCTATGTGAACGGCGGCGCCGCCCGGGTCGCATTGTCCAGCGCCCTCGCGCTCGCGGAGCGCGGACACCATGTCATCGTCGTATGCGCAGTGGGCCCCGCCGCGGAATGGTTACGGCATCCAAACTTGTCGGTGATATGCACCGGGCAGCATGAGATCGTGCGCGATCCCAGCCGCTTGCGTGCCGCGACGCAGGGAATCTGGAACCGCAAAGCACACAGGATGATGTCAGCACTTTTGTCACGCTTGCCGGTGAATGAAACGGTGGTGCATTTACATGGGTGGACAAAGGCGCTTTCATCAAGCGTGATAGCGTCGGCTTCGCAGTGCCGCTGCAAAATGGTCGTCACGCTCCATGACTACTTTTCATCTTGTCCAAACGGCGGCTTCTTCAACTACCAGAGCGAATCGATATGCCCGCTCGTTCCATTGAGCCGAAAATGCATCACAACCCACTGCGACGTACGGAGCTATCCGCAAAAGCTTTGGCGCGTATCCAGACAGGCCAAGCAATCCTATTACGATCATTTTCCCGCATGCGTGGACGCCTTCGTTGGGCTGTCTCGAATGAGCGTAGACCGGTTGCTCCCCTACTTGCCTGCGTCGGCACGAATTTCCTGGATAAGAAATCCGGTCAGTGTCCCCCATGGGGAGCCAGCGAACGTGTCTCGGAACCATGATTTTGCATTCGTCGGAAGGCTGAGTCGGGAGAAGGGGTGCACGCTTCTTGCCGAAGCAGCGTCGCGGATCGGGGCGGACGTGGTGTTCATTGGCGATGGAACGGAAGGGGCGCAGATCAGGTCGATCTATCCGGGCGCGAAAATCACGGGATGGTTGCCGGCCGACGCCATATCGGCGCAATTATTTCGTGCCAGGGCGCTTGTGCTCCCTTCCCTCTGGCATGAGGTTCAGCCTTTGGTGATTGATGAAGCGGCGGCGATCGGCATTCCCGCCCTTGTTCCGGATACGTGCGCCGCACGCGAAAACGTCGTCGATGGTGTAACCGGGCTGTGGTTCAAAGGTGGCGACGCGGAGGACCTCGCACGGAAGATGGAACAGCTGCAGAAGGATGGGGACCTGGCGGCGAGGATGGGCAGGGCCGCGTATGACCGTTTCTGGCACGATCCACCTTGCATGGAGCACCATGTCGATGCACTGGAAAGCATGTATCGGCACGTGATCCCGGTGCCACAAGACGCGCTGGGCTCATAGATAGGTAAGCGGATGGATACCGGGCGCATTCCGTCGTAAGTGACGCAGTTCGACGTGGCAAAGAGGGTTGTCTAAATGATTCTGCGTTTCCTGTGTGGCTTCGCGATGCTTTTAAGCACTTGGCTTGGAGGCAAGGCATACGCATCGGAATTCCTCATTGGCGTCACGGCGCATATTCTCGGCAATCATACTGATCCGGCTTTGTTCATTGAGCATGCCCAAGCCAGCGGCATGAATTCGATTCGTGTGGAGCCGTTATGGAGCGCAGTCGAGCAGGAAAAGGGAACCTATGCGTTTCCGCCGGAATTGATGCCGCTTCAGGAAGCGGTCGACAGGAGTGTCTTGCGTGGTTTCAGGCCGTTGGTGATCCTTAACTATGGCAACCAGTTCTACGATCGCGGAAGCTATCCTGTCAGCGAAGAAGCACAGGCTGCCTTTGCCCGGTATGCGCAATACATCGCCACTCGGCTGAAGGGAAAGGTACGCATTTACGAAGTGTGGAATGAGTGGAATGCCGGAACCGGTTTTCCCAGCCCGCCCCCTTTCGACAAGTCCACGTCCGCACGACACTTTGCCAGACTCGTCGGCGCTGCGAATGCCGCGATAAAGCAGGTCGATCCGGATGCGACGGTCCTGATTGGCGGACTCGGCTATCGCGACCTGGAATGGTTGCTCGAAGTAGTCGGTAACGCAGGAGCCCACTACGACGGCATCGCCATGCATCCCTACAACTTTGCAGATGGCGACGGGCCAAGTGGCGACGGGAACAAGCCGGAGGAGGTCGCTCGATGGCTCGACAATGCAAACGAGAGGATATTTCGGAAGACGGGACGGCTTGTCCCTTTCTACATCACCGAAATTGGCTGGCCGGACCATATCGGCGCATCAGGAATCAGCCAGGCTGCGGTAGCGCAGTATGTCGCACGCATGCTGCTTCTGGCCTCGAGCCGCGCTTATGTGCGGGGAGTATGGTGGTATGGCTATCAGGACGATGGGTCCGATCCCCATGATCCCGAACATCACTTCGGACTTGTGAACAAGGAAGGCGTCCCTAAGCCCGCACTCCACGCACTGCGCGCGACGGCCAGCCTGATCAAGTCGGCAGACCGGCCGCGCTCCTGCCAGACAGATGAGTTTCTTTCTTGCCTCGTCTTTACCGGTGGTGACAATCGCCTGACCTACGTGCTTTGGTCACCAAGAAATGTCGAACTCGTCGTAGCTGTCCTTAGCGATGGGCCAAGCACCGATATCGGCGCGCAAGCCATCATCACGCCTGCGGACCGCCGGATGCTGCGTACAGGCAGTGGAAGCACCGGCAGGATCAGAGTGAGTGGAATGCCCGTCGTCATCAATGGAGGCGGTGCGGACCTGCGGTTCGAGGTCGCCAGTCGGGTAATGTCGCCGGCACGGTAGATGCACCAAAGGCCGCGCTGCCGGCGGCCACCGTGCCCTCCGGCGATGGCTCAGGACGGCAGGAAGGCGCTTGCAACCGGGCTCCGCAGCCATGGGCATAAAAGTAACCAGATCTGAGGCAGGTCTAACAGCCCGCAAACGTGCGTTATTTCACGTGCATTCCTTTCTGCTCGTTATCGTTCTAAAGGCCTCGTGCATATACGCTGTGATGACTGTGTCTCGAACCTGTTCGGACTATTACTGACTTCGGCGGCGGAGTCACCGTGCATGTCTTACGTCGCGGCGTGTGGTTAATCGATCCGGAAGCAAATTGCTTTCATAGATAACGAACCTGCGCCGTCAGGATGCGGAACGCTTTGCACCAGCGATATGCGTAGACATGAATGCCGACAGCGAGCTTCGGAAAGAGATGAGGTCCATCATGAGAGTTTTGCACGCAGCCGAGACAATCCAAGGCGGCATCGCGACCGTCCTGCGACAGCTTCTTGCCGCACAGACGGCGCACGGCATGAGGCAGGTCTGTCTCGTTCCTGACTCCCAGAGATCCGAAATCCCAAACCGCATCGGCATGATGGCTTTCCGCCGATCCGGCAGAGACCTGCATTCGTTCATGTCCTTTACCATATGCCTTGCCGTGATCGTCTGGCGGTTCAATCCCGATGTCGTTCACCTGCACAGCACATTCGCGGGTTGTTTTGGCCGTCTCGTCCTTTTATTGCTGCGGCCCTTCCGGCAGCCAAAGGTTATCTACTGCCCGCATGGCTGGAGCTTCCTGATGAAGGGGGAGGGAGCCAGGGAATATTTATATGCGTTGGTAGAGCGGCTTTTGGCCGGCTTGAGTGACCGCATCATCTGCGTGAGCCGGTATGAGGCCGGCGAAGCTGCGGTGCATGGCCTGCCTGAAAGGCTGATCGAGGTGGTCCTCAATGGGGTGGAGCCGCCGAATGACCGCATGCAACCCAATCCATTTGAAGCGGGAAGAATCAATTTGCTTTACGTTGGAAGGTTCGATTACCAAAAGGGATTTGACCTGCTGGAGCATGCGATGGCCCTGCTCGAGAAAGCGGGGCCTTTCCATTTAACGGCAATCGGGGCTCCCGTGCTTTCGGGATCCATGCCTCATGATCGAAGCAACATCACTTACACCGGATGGTTGAAGCCGCATGACATGGCTGGGTACCTTCGCCATGCAGACCTGCTCGTGATGCCAAGCCGGTGGGAGGCATTCGGGCTGGTGGCAGCCGAAGCGCAAAGTTACGGGCTGCCGGTAGTTGCAAGCGATTGCTGCTCCCTTCCAGAAAT
>Ga0308161_1005437_pt1 | contig 11175 bp, 6 predicted proteins | sample PhyFR2_FD_201034 | JGI IMG/M metagenome (GOLD analysis project Ga0308161, IMG submission 201034) | Phyllosphere microbial communities from UC Gill Tract Community Farm, Albany, California, United States - DLSLF.R2 | ecosystem: Host-associated > Plants > Phyllosphere > Unclassified | place: USA...
TGAGCAGGCGTACTTCGGTTTTATTCTCCGGCACAAGGACAAGCCGCATTACCTCGCCACCGAAGTAGTGGGCGTTGATGAGCGCAACGCTCTGTTCAGCCTGAGCAGTTTGTTCGAAGCGACGGATGACCGTGATTATCGTTTTCCTGCGGGGTTCGTGCCCTGTGGGCTGTTCCGTTCACAGCAATGGCAGCCCATGGGGCTGGCGACGCAAAGCGCCTGGTTAACCCGCTATTTCGTGCGGCCTGCGTTGCTATATGGCGCGATTTACGACAGCAAGCGTGGCGGTGACAAATACGCTAACGGCAAGTACCTCCCGGTTTATTTTTCAACTGAAGACGGCGCTCTGTTGAGGTATGTATCGCTGCCTTACAACGTGGAAAGTGGCGGCCCGCTGGACAGGTTGTTGGCAGCCGACGATGAGGCAGTGGTGTCCGGTAAAAAGACGCCGCAGACCTTTGTCGGTGAGTGCGCCAACCGGGGCGGGCTCTATGTCGTGCGTACCAGCCAGTGCTGGGACAAGCAAGGGGGTGTGCCGCGTACCTGGTCCGGCTACGAGCACCCTACCCGGCGACGCCTCAGCCCGGTGTTTGCCAACCCGGACGATGCGGCGCGCTACGTCGCTGCGATAGTGGGCAAGGGGCGTCAACGGGCCTACGGCGGTGTGGTGCTCAGGATGACCGATGACAGGTTCGTGGCGACTCTGCCGCTGGTGGTGCCTCCTCAAGGCTTTACCATTGACTGGATTTACCCCAATTCGGTGATTGCGCGGGGGTTATACCCGCAGGGGGCCACGATCGTCGCGCGTTATCGTTCGGTGGTCGGGCATGAAGTACGGATGCTGTTGTCGGCCACTCAAAAAGCGATCTACCAAAGCATGCTGCCCACCGGAGTAATGGCGAGCCTGTTGCAGCGCGAGGTCAACATTTTGCGTGAATACCTGATCGGGCCCCAAGGCTCGGTCCTGAGTTACCAACTGACGGGCTCTACGGACGAGGAGGCGCTCAAGCAGAACCTGCAGCCGTTGGATTCGCGCAAGGGCGACCTTTGGGACAATGACATTGAGCGCCAGTTACGCAACGGAACCCTGCTCCCCGGTGACTTTGTCACGCAGGTGGCCAAGGCCGGTAATCTGCAGGTGGTCCAAGGCAATTCACTGTGGGGGGACGCGCGCGCCCTGCGTGGACCCTTCGTTGCGAACATGGTGTCGCCGGCACCTCTGGAGATCAATCAGGTGTTTGCCGATGCGCCGTGCAGCCCTCTTTTTACCCAAGCCTACGATGCTGTGCGTCATGCACAGCTGCGCTCATCGCCACAGGCGCAGGTGCAATTCGGTTATGTGCTCAAGTCCGTAAAAAAGACGCTGTACATGACGACCTTGCCGTTGGTACGTGCCGATTATTCCGACTTCAGGCAGGTCTTTCTCGATGGCCAGTTGCCTCAGGGCTATACGTTGGCGGCCTTGTACTTGTGCGCCTCCACGCAGGCGATTGCGCCCACGCGCGATAGCATGGCGACCAGCTTCTTCGCGCCCGGGGCATTGGCCAATGGTGTCGCGTTTGTCAGCAACCTGGCCAAAAACGGCGTTCTGCCGCTTTACCTGCTGTGTGCCGACGGTGCCCTGCTCAGGTATTCATTCAGGAAAAACGGGCCTGAGGCCCTGTATGCGTTGATCTCCCAGGCCTCTGTCGCCGAACGGCAATTGCTGGAAGGCACCTTGCGTGTCATCGACTATGTGCGTGGGCTCGCGACCCAGGGCGAGCTGTATGTGCGCGTGAGGAGCACGGTGTGGGGAAGGGAACAAGTCGTGACTGCGCAATGGTTGCCCCATGCTGCTGCCTGGCCGGTGGAAGACAACCCGCACTTTCTTTCCTTTTGCGGGCCGCTGTTCAGTCATGCCGATGATGCCGCGCTGTGGGCCGGCGCGCAGTTGGCCGGCTACAAGGGCCGTGAATACCTCGGGGCGGTGTTGGCCGCTCCGGGTAATGTGGGATTTGTGTCACTGGACCCTGTGGAAGACCACCACGCCTGGTTGCAGGACACGATTGCGCAACTATTTCAGTTTGAGCATTTCGGCTTCGACATCAAACCTGACCATCCCCTGTTCCTCTACACCATTCACGCGGTCCAGGCTTTTTACAAAGTCATCGCCTCGACCATTAGCTCGCGGCCACTGGACCGAGCGCTACTGGAAAATTTTGTATCGAGGGACGATTTGAGCCTGTATCAGGACATTGTGAAAATCAACCGCCCGACCGCCCAGAGTGTGTACTTGACCTGTCGAGGCGGCGCGTTGCTCAAGTATGTGCCCAGTTTCTCGGCAGAGGAGGTACGACTGCTGAGTATCGGCCCTGTGCTTACGCCCAGCGTGCTGGTCAGCCGCTTGCGGGAGAACGGCCAATTGTCTGTGCTGCAAACCGATGCCTTCTGGACGCGCCTGGGGCTACTGGGTCACGAGTGGGAAGTCAAGGATGTGCAGGCCGCACCCGATCCGCAGGCCGTACAGTACGGTCGAGACAAGGACGAACTGTAATATGCTGGTGGTCAGCGCTTGCGCATCAGGCCGATAAAAAACAACCCGCCAATTGCCGCCGTTGCCACGCCTATGGGCAAGTCTTCGGGGGCGATCAGGGTGCGTGCAGCAACATCTACCCACACCAGGAACAGGCTGCCCAGCAGCACGCACACCGGCAGTAACCGTCGGTGCTCGGCGCCCACCAGGCGCCGGGCAATGTGCGGCACCATCAGCCCGACAAAACCGATGGAGCCGCTGATGGACACCAGTACGCCGGTCATCAGGGACGCGACCAGGAACACCTTCAGCCGCACGTTGCGCGCATTCAGGCCCAAGGTCACGGCGGTCTGCTCGCCGGCCATCAAGGCGTTGAGCGGGCGCGCCAGGCCCAATAGCAAGACCAACCCCAGCAGTACCGTGGCGGCGGGGATGGCCAACAACTCCCAGCGCGCGAGCCCCAGCCCGCCGAGCATCCAGAACATCACCGCCGAGGCCGCGCGATGGTCGCCCATGAACAGCAACAGGTTGGCCGCCGCCATCATCACAAACGACACGGCTACCCCGCACAGCAGCAGGCGATCGCTCTCCAGCCGGCCGTTGCGGCTCGCCACTGCCAGCACCACCAACATGCTCAGCAACGCGCCGATGAACGCGGCGGCGGGCAGCGTGAGCAGGCCGACGATCTCACCAACGTGCAGCACCACGATGACTGCGCCGAGTGTCGCGCCGGAGGTCACGCCGAGCAGGTGCGGGTCGGCCAGCGGGTTGCGCGTCACCGCTTGCAATACCGCGCCGATCAGGGCCAGCCCGGCGCCTACCAATGCACCGAGCAGCATGCGCGGCACACGGATCAGCCACACAATGTGTGCCTGCCCGGTGCTCCAGTTCACCTCACCCAGGCCGAACACCTTGTTCAGCAAGATCCGCCACACCACGTCCACCGGCACCCGCGCCGAGCCGAACCCCAGCGAGAGCACGCAGGAGACCAGCAACAGCGCGCCAAGGGCGACCAGCAGCAAGGCGTAGCGACGGGTGATCATTCGCCGTGGAACCCTTTGGCCAACGTTTCCACCGCGAGCACGTTATCGATGCCCGGCGTCGCCTGCACGTAGGGAATCACGATAAAGCGCTGGTTCTTGATGGCGTCTACCGATTGCAGGGCCGGGTTGTCGAGCAGGAATTGCACTTTTTGATCGGCAGTGATTTCGCTGTAGTCGACGATCACGATCACCTGGGGATTGCGCTCCACCACGGTCTCCCAATTGACCCGGGTCCAGCTGGCATCGATGTCATCGAGAATATTGCGCCCGCCGGCGGCATCGATCAGCGCCTGCGGCATGCCCAGCCGGCCAGAAGTCATGGCGCGGTCTTCGCCGCTGTCGTAGAGAAATACCCGTGGTTTGTCGGCGGGCAGGTCTTTCTGCACCTCGGCGACCTGGGCCCGCATCTGTGCGATCAACGCATTGGCGCGGTCCTGCACGTCGAAGATCCTGCCCAGGTTGCGCAGGTCGTTGTAGGTGTCTTCCAGGGTGGCGGCGGGGCGTTTCATCACGAATGCGCACGACTCGGTCAGCTCATACACGTTGATACCCAGCGGCTGCAGGGTGTTCGGCGTGAGGTCGCCGCCCACGCGCATGCCGTAGTCCCAGCCGGCAAAGAAAAAGTCGACGTTGGCGTTCAACAGGGTTTCCACCGACGGGTACTTGCTTGCCAGCTCCGGCAGGCCTTCGAGCATGTGCGCCATCTCAGGCGTCACGGACTTCCAGCCGGTGACGCCGCTGTAGCCGGCCATGCGTGACTTGAGCCCCAGCGCGAGCATCATCTGCGTCATATTGATGTCATGGCTGACCGCGTGTTGCGGGGCTTGCTGGAAGGTCACGTCGCGGTTGCAGCTTTTGACGGTCACCGGGTAATGGGTCGCTTTGGCGAACGCAGACGTCGCAGCGAGGAGCAGAGCAACAGCGGAGCAGGCGCGCAGGATCATGGTTGGGTTATCCAAGTGATTCGGGGGTAGCCGGACAGGGGATGGGTGTCGATCAAGGCGTCGACGCCAAAGACGTCGCGCAGCAGCTCGGCGGTCAGTACTTCATGGGGCGTGCCGCTGGCAACGATGCGGCCATGGTCGATCACATAGAGACGATCACAAAAGGCGGCAGCCAGGTTCAGGTCATGAATACTGGCCAGGGTGCCGATGTTCAGGCGCTTGACCAGCCGCAACAGCTCCAGCTGATAGCGCGGGTCGAGGTGGTTGGTCGGCTCGTCGAGGATCAGCAGTTGCGGTTCCTGGGCCAGTGCACGGGCAAGAATCACGCGCTGTTTTTCACCGCCGGACAGGTTCGCGAACGCATGGTCTTCGAAGCCCTGCATGCCGACCGCCGCCAGCATGTCGTGAACGCGCTGCTGGTCCTGCAGTGTGTCGCCATCGAACAAACCCTTGTGGGGCGTGCGGCCCATGGCGACCACTTCATCCACGCGCAGTCCGAACGCATCGGGGAACTCCTGCAGCACCACGGCAATGCGTTGTGCGCACCATTTCGCGCTGTGTTTCCACACGTTCTGATGCGCCAGTTGCACGGTTCCCTGAGCGGGTTTGCTGAACCGGTAGGCACAGCGCAACAGGCTGGTCTTGCCGCTGCCATTGGGGCCGATCAGCCCGACAAACTCTCCTGCGCCGACCTGCAGGCTGGCGTCACGCAGTTGGAACTGGTGATGGCAGTGGCCGTGACCCGATGGGCTCCAGGCCAGGTCGTTGAGGGTGAGTGAGGTCATCAGAAGGTGTAGTCCGCCGTGACGAAGAACGAGCGCGGCTCACCGAGGATCCATTGCTGGCCGTCGTTGTACTGGCTGACGGCGTACGTGCGGTCGAACAGGTTGTTCAGTTGCAGGCCCAGGGTGGTGTTGCGCAGGGCCTTCCATGACACGTTGGCGTCGACCACGGTGTAGCTTGGCAGCTCGTTCTGGTTGGCCATGTCGGCATAACGTGCATCGACATAACGCACGCCGGCACCGGCGCGGATGTCGTCGGTCACGGCCTTGCTCAACCACAGGTTGGCGGTGCGGCGTGGTACGTCCACCGGGCGGTTACCGTCACGGGACACCTGCACGCCGCCGACGTCCTGCTTGAAGTCGTCGTACTGCGCGTGCACCCACGCCGCGTTGGCTTGCAACTGCCAGGCATTCGGCAGTTGCAGATCAAGGCTGGCCTCCAGGCCACGCGAGGATTGCTGGCCGACTTGCTGCTTGAGTTCCGGGTCGCCCGGCACATCGGTGAGCAGTTTCTTCTTGACGATGTGGTAGGCCGCCAACGTCCACTCACCGCGTTGGTCCCAGAACGCCTGCTTGATGCCGATTTCGGTCTGCTTGGCAGTGGACAGGTCAAACTGTTGCTGGCTCGGGCTCAGGGAAATCAGGCCGCCGACGCCGTCGGTGCTAGTGGAATACTGGCCGTAAACCGACGTGTCCGGTGTGATGGCGTAGACCAGGCCGGCCTTCCAGTTGTTGCCGGTGAGGGTCTTGCCGGTTCGGCTGCCATTGCGCAAATCATCCCGCTCGACCTGGGCATAGTCACGGCGGATGCCGGTGATCAGCGACAACTGGTCGGTAAGTTGCAGGCGGTTTTCCGCGAAGCCGGCGACGGTTTTGGTGGTGGTGGCGAACAGCGGCTTGAACGGGTCATTACTGGCGAACTGGCCGGGCGCCGGGTGGTGGATGTCGATGGGTTGGCCACCGGTAAAGGTGTCCCCGAACGGCGAGTTGCTGGCCAGGCGGAAGCGGATACGGTTGTATTCCACCCCGGCCACGGTCTGGCTGTCGAGGCCGAACAGCGTGTGCTTGAAGGTGAAGGTCTGGCGGTCGCCCACTTGTTCTTGATTGTGCTTGATGCCGAAGTTGCCGCTGCGGGTCAGTTGGCCGTCGGTGAAGTTGTAGTTCTCGGCGTTCTGCCAGCGGCGCTGGTTTTTCAGGTAGAACAATTCGTTGGTGGCACTGACGCTGTCGTTGATCTGCCACTCGCTGGTCAGGCGCGTCCACTGGTCGTTGTAGTGCTGGGTATCGTTGCTGACGTTGTAGTTCTTGTCGCGCAGGCCTTTGTGCAACTGGCCGTTGATCAGCGGCGTACCGAAGTAGTTTTGCGGGCGCTGGTCACCGTAGTCGCTGGCCAGGGTAAAGCTCAGGTTGTCCGCCGCCTGCCAGCGCAGGGCTCCGCTGACAAAGTCGCTGCTCGAGTCGCCACGGTCGATGAAACCGTTGCTGCGCAGGCGATTGACGTTGAGGCGATAGCTCAGGGTGTCGGTCAGCGAGCCGCCGCTGTCCAGGGCTTCTTGCTGGCGGTCATAGGCGCCATAGCCCAGGCGGATGTGGTTTTCGATCTCGCCTTCAAACGGCTTTTTCGGCACGGTATTGATCACCGCGCCGGTGGCGCCTTCGCCGTACAGCACTGAGGCTGGGCCGCGCAGGACGTCCACGCGTTCCACCGACCAGGTGTCGACGGGAAAGGTCGAGGTGCCCATGCCCATGTACATGCGGTTGCCGTCGTACAGCTGCATCACCGAGCCCTGGCCGGTAAACCCACGGGCCGACAGCGAAGTACCACCGTCGCCCGGCGAACCGGTCCGGCTGATGCCGGTGGCGCGGGAAATCGCGTCCTGCACGCTGGCATCGCCACGCTCGCGGATCTGCGCGCCGGTCTGGCTTTCGACACTGCCTGGGGTTTGCAAGGCCGTGAGGTTCAGGCGCGAACCGGCGGTGGTCGGGGTCTTGAGGTCGACGCGTTCATCGTCAACGGCGCTAGCGGTGACGGGGCTGGCGGGCAGGGTCAGGGCCTGGGCATGGTTATGCAGGGCGAGCAGGCACAGGCCAGACGCAAGGTACTTGTTCATCGGTCGATCGATCGCTTCTTGGAGAGGTGCTCGCCGCGAGGGGCACGGCGAGCAACGATAACGCAGAAAGTGTTATAAGTTAACACTTATCGGCTGCGGGACAAAAGTCCGCGCAAGGCTACAGAAAGGCTCTGTGCCGGGCATCTCACTGGTTTCACGTCGAACCTGAGGCAGATTCATGTTGGCCAAAAAAGCGCGACAGCACCAGGCGGTCCAACGCCCAGACGAGGATCAAGGAAGCGCCCACGAGAGGAAAAATGATCGCCAGCCCGAGCATGACCAGCATGGCGGTTTTCCACTTCGGCAGGTCATGGCGCAATGGCGGAACACCCAGGCCGCCCTGGGGCCGACGCTTCCACCAGATCACCACGCCGCTGACCGCACTCAGCAGAATCATCAGGCAGATCAGCAGCACGAGCAGTTGATTGACCCAGCCGAACATCTTGCCTTCGTGCAGCATCACGCCGGTTTCGGTGGCGCGTGCAACGAGGTTGTAGTGCTCCCAGCGTACATCCGCCAGGACCTTGCCGGTGTACTGGTCCACGTGCAGGGTGGCGTCGTTGCGTGGGTCGTTGGCAAACACCGCAACGGTGAATACACCCTCTGCGGTGGTGGGGAAGGTGATGCTGTAGCCGGGCTCGACCTTGCGTGCAGTGGCCAGGTCGACCACCTCTTGCAGGCGCACTGCGGGTGCTGCGGGGGCCGCGTGCATCGCACCGTGATTCATGTGCTCGGCATGGTCGCCAGACATCGGCATTGGCGTGTTTTCCATGGCCCATGGCACCGTCTGCTGGGCAGCGGTATTGAGCACGCGCGCCTGTTGGTCCGACTGCGGCACCTGGTTCCACATCGCTGCCGGGAACGTGTTCCACAAGTCGGCGTATTGCTTGCCCCAGAAGCCGGTCCAGGTCATGCCGCTGAGCAGCATCACCAGCAGCAGCGACGCGCCCCAGAAGCCAGTCACCGCATGCATGTCGCGCCAGAACACCCGGCCGCGACTGCTGAATCTTGGCCATAGAATGCCCGCCGAGAATTTGCCGCGCGGCCACCACAGGTACAGGCCCGACACCACCAGCATCACGCCCCAACCGGCGGCGAGTTCCACCAGGCGATCGCCGACGGTGCCGATCATCAGCTCCCCATGCAGCGCACGGGCAATGGCCTGCAGGTTGTATTTCGAGTCCTGCTCGCCCAATACCGTGCCGCGATACGGATCAACGAAGACGGTCACTTCGCGCCCGTCGTTGTGCATCACGAACTGCGCGCTACTGGTAGCGTCGGCCGGTGGCAGGTACTTGCTGACCGCGGCCTTGGGGTAGGCCGCCTGGGCGCGTTGCAGTTGCTCGTCGGCGCTCAGGGCGTGCTCGGCGGCTTGAACCTTGAGCAGGTCGCCGTACATCAGCGGGTCGAGTTGGGGTTTGAACAGGTAGATGATACCGGTCAGGGCCAGCAGGACCATGAAAGGGGCGACGAAGAGGCCGGCATAGAAGTGCCAACGCCAGGCCAGGTTGTAGAAGGACATTTTTTGAGTGGTCATCATTGGGCTCCGCAAGGCTTTGAATTTTTTGTGTGGGTGACGCCGCTGTCGCAGGCAAGCCCGCTCCCACAGGGAGGCAGTTGAACTGTGGGAGCGGGATTGCCCGCGATGCTTTTTAGAAGCTCATGTCCACCTTGGTCCAAAGGGTTCGCCCTGGCTCCTTGATGGCCTGCGGGTCATTGGCCGGGTAGCCGAAGCCAGCGTTGCCGGCGAGGTTCAGGTGTTCGGCATAGGCCTTGCCGAACAGGTTGTCGACGCCGGTACTGACCTTGAAGTGTTTATTGACGCGATACGCCGCATTCAGCGAGAACACGCCAAAACCACCGCTCTTGTCGAAGTCCTTGCCGACCACGTTGCCCTTGTTCTGGTCGATGCGGTTTTGCGCCGCGACCACACGCCACAAGGCACCGGCACTCCAATTGTCTTCGCTGTAGGTAAGGCCCAGGCGTGCATCCAGCGGCGGCATCTGCGGCAAGGCCTTGCCGTCGCTGCTGTTCTTGCCCCAGGCGTAGGCGAGGGTGGCGTCGGCCTTCCAGTTGTGCGTCAGCTTGTACGCCGCGCCCAATTCGCCGCCCATGATGCGGGCATCGACGTTACGGGCCTGGGAGGTGGTGCCCATCATGCCGGGCCTGTAGTCGAACAGGATGAAGTCCTGCACCCGGCCGATGTAGCCGGAGGCCCAGGCTTCAAGGTTCTCGGCTTTGTATTGCGCGCCAAAGTCGAGTTGGGTGGTTTTCTCCGGCTTCACGCCATCGAAGGCATTCACCGAGCCGACCGCGCCAGTGTTGGGCGAAAACAGCTCCCAGTAATCCGGGAAACGCTCCGAGTGGCCCAGGCCTGCGTAGAGGGTGGTGGGGCTGTCGGCCAGGTCGTGCTCATAGCGCATGAAGCCCGAGGGCAAGGTGTCGGCGCGCGTGTCGTCGGCGGTCGGGTTGGCGCGGGTGCTCATGCCCGAGCCGGTGGTTTGCCGGAAGTCCTTGGCCGAGGCGCGGTCCAGGCGCGCGCCGGTGATCAGGCGGTCGCGGTCGGCGGCGTACCAGGTGAGTTCGCCGAACACGCCGTAGTTGTGGAAGTTGGCGTCCTTGTTGCGTGGCAGGTCCTTGTAAGTGTCGATGCCCATGCTGCTGCGCTGGCGGTGTTCGTTGGTCTGCGCGTCCAGGCCGCTGATCAGCTGCACATCGGCCCAGCGCCAAGTGGCCTTGATACGCGCGCCGAGGGTGCGGCGGTCGACGTTGGAGGCCATGGGGCCGGCCATCATCCCGGTGCCCGAGGGTGTGCGCAGACTGTAGTTGTCCATCACATGGTCGGCGTAGTTGTAGTAGACCTGGGCCTCGACCTTATCCAGCACCTCGCCGAGGTTGGACTTTTCGAAACGCAGGCCCAGGCTTTCGCGCAAAAACTGCGAGCCATCCATGCCGCGCCCGGCGTAACGCGCTTCGCCATCGCCACGGCCAGCGGTGAGTTCCAGCAAGGTGTCGGCATCGGGGGTGAAGCCGACCGCCACATCGCCATTCCACTTGTCGTAGCGCGAGGCGACGGTGTCGTTGTTGCCGTCCTTGTAGTCATCGGCATGCGCCTGGTTGCCGATCACCCGCACATAGCCCAGCGGCCCGCCGGCGGCGGCATCGATGACTTTGTCGAAGCGCCCGTTGGAGCCGGCCAGCACGCTGGCGTTGACCCGCGTGCCCAGCTCGCCGAACTGCTCCGGCTCACGGTCGAACAGGATGGTGCCGGCCGAAGCGCCAGGGCCCCACAGCACGGTTTGCGGGCCTTTGATCACGGTGAGTTTGTCGTAGGTTTCCGGCGAGATGTACGAGGTGGGGGCGTCCATACGGCCGGGGCAAGCGCCCAGCATCATGCTGCCGTTGGTGAGGATGTTCAGGCGTGAGCCGAACATGCCGCGCAGCACCGGGTCGCCATTGGTGCCGCCGTTACGCACCAGGGCGAAGCCGGGGATGGTCTTGAGGTAATCGCCGCCGTCGCTGGCGGGTACGGGTTGGCGTGGGTCTTTCGGGTTGGTGACCACGGTCAGCGGCGAGCTGGGCGCGATGGCCGTGATCACGGTGGGGCTTAGCTCGTGCTCGGCATGCTCATCGGCCTGAGCGTGGGGGGCGAGCAACGCGCCGCACAGGGCAGCGAGCACGGGGGTATATCCCAAACGGGTGTCAGCAGAAAACCTGGACATGACAAATTCCATCAATCAATCGTAAACAACACGGCCAGCAGCCTGCGGCTGTCTGTCTAAA
>Ga0308161_1005439_pt1 | contig 11174 bp, 10 predicted proteins | sample PhyFR2_FD_201034 | JGI IMG/M metagenome (GOLD analysis project Ga0308161, IMG submission 201034) | Phyllosphere microbial communities from UC Gill Tract Community Farm, Albany, California, United States - DLSLF.R2 | ecosystem: Host-associated > Plants > Phyllosphere > Unclassified | place: USA...
CGTCGGACATGCCGCACACCGTGTCATGCCAGCCACAGCTGTCCTCGGCGATCGCGCACAGCACCCGGCCCATGTCGGAATACAGCACATGGCCGCGCGTGAGCATCGCGGTGTGCTGCGCCTTCAAGGTGTCGGGCATGTTGTAGCGTTCGCTGCGTTCCTCGAAGTTGTAGAACAGCGCCGACAGGTTGGCGCCGCCATGCAGGTCGGTGATGCGCAGCGTGTTGCCGCGCCGGACCAGGCCCGACCAGTGCGCGCCGCCCGGCATGGTTTCCTCCCACAGCAGCAGCTCGGGCGAATAGGGCGTGGAATGGGCCGGCACGGCGGCGCGGGCCAATGCCGGCAGGGTGGAAAAGGTGGTTTGCATAGGTTGAACTCCCTTGTTATTCAGGCTGCGGCCTGCAGGTTCAGGCGTTCCAGCAGGTCGCCATCGGTGGCCATGCCGGAGGTGTCGCGGATGCGCGCCAGGATCTGTTTCTTCATCGCCAGGAATTCCGGCGCATGCTTCATGTCCTGCTCGCGCCGCGCCGGCAGCGGCACGTCGTAGATGGTGTCGATGCGGCCGGGCCGCGGCGCCATCAGCACCACCCGCTGGCCGAGATAGATCGCTTCCTCCACATCGTGGGTGACGAAGACGATGGTGGTCTTCTCGATCCGGTGCACATGCAGGATCAGGTCATGCATCACTTCGCGGGTCTGGGCGTCGAGCGCGCCGAACGGCTCGTCCATCAGCAAAATGGCAGGGCGCGACATCAGCGCCCTGGCAATCGCCACCCGCTGCTGCATGCCGCCGGAAAGCTGGTTGGGATAGGCATGGGCGGCGCTGGACAGGCCGATCAGGCGCAGCAGCGCATCGGCGCGGCCGCTGGCGGCCTCGACGTCGGCCGAGCTCATGTCGCCGCGCTTGGCGCGCAGCTTGCGGCTGAACTTGATGTTCTCCATCACCGTCAGCCATGGATAGAGGCTGTAATGCTGGAACACCATTGCCCGGTCGGCGCCGGGACCGTTGACGGGTTGGCCATTGCTGTCGAGTTCGCCGCTGCTGCGGTATTCCAGGCCGCCGAGAATGCGCAGCAGCGTTGACTTGCCACAGCCGGAAGCGCCCACCAGCGTAACGAATTCATTGTCCCTGATGTCGAGATTGATGTTCTCCAGCGCCGTCACCGGCTTGCCGCCATCGAACACCTTGCCGAGATGGCGTATTTGTACCTTGTTCATCATGTGCACCTTGTTCATGTTCAGGCCCTGGCTTGCGCCCATGGAAAGAGCCGGCGATGCAGCCAGCGGAAGCCCTGGTCCATCACCAGGCCGATCAGGCCGATCAGGATGATGCCGGCGAAGATGGTGTCGGTTTTCAGGAAGCGCTGCGCCTTGAGGATGGAATAGCCCAGGCCGGAATTGGCGGCCACCAGTTCGGCCACCACCAGATAGGTCCAGGCCCAGCCCATGGTCACCCGCAGGGTGTCGAGCAGCGCCGGCTTGGCCGAAGGCAGCAGCACCAGCTTGATGATTTCGTAGCGGGTCGCGCCCATGGTGTGGGCGGCCTCGATCTGGGCCCTGGGCGTGCGCCGCACGTCCTCGGCCACCATCAGCAGCATTTGGAAGAAGGTGCCGATGAAGATCACCGAGATCTTGGCGCTTTCGTCTATGCCCACCCACAGCATGATCAGCGGAATGAAGGCGACTGCCGGCATGTAGCGAATGAAATCGGTCAGCGGCTCCAGCATCGCCGCCACCGGCCGGAACGAACCGATCAGCAAGCCCAGCGGCAGGGCCAGCACCGCCGAGAGCAGGAAGCCGGCGCTGACGCGGTAAATGGAGATGCCGGTATCGGCCAGCAGGTCGTCCTCGGTCAGCCAGGTCAGCACCCGCCTGGCGACCATGGCCGGGCTGGGCAGGAACACCGGATCGATCAGGCCGGAGGCGGCCAGCACGCTCCACAGCAGCAGCGGCGAGAACAGGCCCAGCGCGGCAAACATCCAGTACTGGCGGCGGCCCAGGCTGCCGGCGATCGTCCAGATGCCGGGTGGGCGTGGCGCGCGGTTGGGAGGTGCGGACATGATGGCTCCAGGTCGGGTTTGCAAAGGCGAGAGAGCGCGTAGGCAACGCAGTTCTCCCGGGCTTTTGTCCCTCCGTGGAACCCCGCGCAGTGACAGCGTGCGGCGGGGCCGATGGCTCTCGGACCAGACACCGCGGATGCGGCCGGAACCCTAGCGATCTTGAGGCGTGCTTGCCTGAGGTCAGGCTGACGCGACTCTCTGCAACAGGCTTTGCAATAACGGTGCCAGCCTGCCAGCGCGGCGGACGCGCATGGTGTGCCTCGTCTTGGTGCGGTGAAAGTCCGAAAAATTGTTTGACGCACTTTTGTGAAGCCAGTGCCGGCAATGGCGCATCGGCATGGTGCGCTATTTACACATGCGTTCGCGTTTTATTGAATAATTTTGCACGGATAGAACCCAATATCACAGGTGGGTTAATCAATGTGTTAACTAATAGAGATTAAAGAAGTAACGCATTATGTGATGTTCAATTGGAAACTGCTTTACTGCCTAAGCTGATAATCGATCGGAGGAAACATGCCTGTTTATCCGGAAGCGCCACGAAAGGAAGCCACTTCCTTTTCCCTGAACGATATCAGTACGCTCCTGGATAAAATGTCCGATAAAGAAAAAGCTTATTCCTTGAGAGCCCGGTCATCGATACGAACGGTCGATGGAAAACAGAAAACGGTTTATGTCTTCTTTCTGAGAAATGGCAATGAGTCGGTATTCGAAAGACTGGACAATTGGTGGAACGCGAAAGCCCAGCGTGCACTGGTGAGGCAACTCATCTGCACGGCATTGGCCGCCACAGGCGCGCCTGCAGCGTCTGGCCAGACGAGGGTGCGAACACTTGCTCAGGAAAAGGCTTTGTCGCACGTTCGGAAAATGGACAGAATGGCCCCTGAAAAAATTCAGGCGATTTTTTCCGAATGTGTTGCCGCACAAAAAGAAATGCAGGTTTTCCAAAATAAACTCTTGTCTATTTCTTCCGAAGATCGTCTGAGATTCAAGGAATGTCACCAGGGCTTTGATAGCGTGTCAGCCAGGAAGGAAATACTCCCGCCTTTCTCTTTATTGTCTCGGGAAAAATGTTTGGAGAATGACTCTGTTAAAGATTTATTGGACGAGTCTGCATCGCATTTTGCAGATGCACTACTGAATGCATTCATGGAATTTATTTACGCTGTCGCCGAAAACCGCCCAATGAATGAAACCGGTTTGCCTCTGGTGCTAACATTTATCGATCGGTGGAAAGCAGCACGGCAGGCGTCCGGCCAGGCAGGCTCTGCCGACCCCGCTGTGACGGAAGGAGAGCGCAGGGCAGCATGCCGGGCGGCAATCGATCTATTGATCGATCTCTGCGACAGGCTGCCCCCGGCACCGCCGCCGATGGCGTCGCAGACGCTACCCGAACGCCGCATGGCCCTTGTGCCGGCGCCATCCCGGCCGACCGCGACGGGGCCTGTTCCTCCGCCGCGCTCCGCACCCTTGCCGGTGCTGCCAGCCGGCCTGTTCCAGTCTCTCTGGGCCTGCAGCGCCGGACGCTCGGCCGGCGCTGTCCATGCCGCGTCGCAAGCCCTGATGCCCGCCGCAAGGAGGATGGTCCGCCGCGCGCCCCTGGCCGCCCCAGCCGCACCGGCCACACCGGCCAGGCCGCCAGCCCGGATTGCGGCGAGCACGCCGATCCGGCCAGCACAGTCGCCGCAGCACATTGCCTGCGACTACCAGAGCGAACTGGACATGGCCGATATCGACAGGGAAGCGGTCATTCTCATTGCCCATGAGGGCAGGCTGTTTTCACTGTTGCCGGCATGCCGTCGATGGCTGGCGGAACTGGACGTGAAGCAGCATGCCGGGGAAGGGCGCTTCAGCAAGGTACAGTATCAGGGCCAGACCGTGCTCCTGGCGCGAGCAGAGCAGGCGTCCATGCATGGGCATCTGGATGCGGCGGCAATCCGCAGGCTGGGCGAGGTGTATGACGCGGCTGTCCAGTTAGCCATTGCGCAGAACAGGCCAATCTGCCTGACCGACCTGTTCGATTATGATCCGCGCACGGCGGATCAATGCGTGGAAGCCATGCTGGCGCCGATCCGGCGCTGCTACCGGGAAGGCCGGCAGCCAGCCATCCACATCCGGGTGACTTCGTCCCGGCTACGGGAAACCATCATCACTGCGCTCAAAGTGCTGTTGTCGACGCAGCCGGCAGAGCGGCCAGCGGTGGAAGTCATCGACTGCCTGACCGAGGCCGACCGGCAACTGCCTGGCCTGATGATGATCAGCCGCGATTCCGCCGATCCGCTGAACAGGGCTGTGGCGCGGCGCCATGCGCAGCAGGCCGGACCGGCAAGGGCTGGCGCCGCTGCGGCGTCCCGGGTCGTGCCGCGCAAGCTGCTGGGCAGCCAGGCCCGAACGCATCTCTACTACCTTGCCCAGCCTTGCCCGCTGAAGAACGGCTTGCCGGACGGAGCGCGCATCGCAGACGAATACACGACCCTGTTTCACGAGGCCAGGCAACACCAGTGCATGCTCGTCACGCTCGAGGTCCTGTCGGAAACACCGGGACACGAAGGCTCTTCGGTTGCCGCCCTGTCGGCGGCCATCATGGCCGCCCGTGCCATCATCCCCGCGCTGAAGGTGCGCGTCGTGACCAGGAATAAAAAGATCAAGAACAACGTGCAGAAGGCCATTCTCTAGCCGAGAGGCTGCTGTCAGCCGGGGCAGCGCTTCCGGTCAGAAGCCAAAATCCTTCTTCGCCTCGCCTTGCTCGTCGCCCGCGCTGTCCCGCGTACGCCGGCTTTCCAGCACCAGCAGATACTTGTGCACCCCGAGCACTTCCCGGATCAGGGTGACGCCGACCGCTGCATCCCGCGGGGTGAACTGGCGCACATTGCGGCTTACGCCCGGTTCAGGCGGCAATGGCGCACCGAACACCGTGGTCACCGCCTCCTCGAAAGCCTTGAGGTTGTCCTCGCCCGTTGCCGAGCGCAGTTCCACCCGCACCAGCCTGTCGCTTTCGAAGCAATACAGCACACCGAACAGCTGGGCCTCCCCCAGGCGCAGCTCTTCCCTGCGGTTGCCATAACAGCCGGGCGGATTGCTGACAGCGATCGCGTTGGGCAGGCGCGTCACCGGGTCGCCCCATTTCATGCCGCGAAAACCATCGGGCGCATTGGCATGGGCCAGGCACGCGAAAGCCTGCAGCAGGCTGCAGGCGACGATGTTACGCACAAGGTGACGATGACGGCGACGCATCGGGCGTGGACTCCCCAGTCAAGCGGTCGGGGGCTGATTCTAGCACCCGCCGCCCGCCGCCTAGCCCGCCCGGGGGTCAGAAGCCGTAGCTGATGCTGGCCACCACCTTGTTGTCCTGCTTGATGCCGAAGCGCGTCTTGCCGGCGATGATGGCCTGCAGGCCCCAGGTCAGCGGCGTGTCCAGGATGGGCTGGGTGAAGCCCAGTATCAGGTGCCGGAAGCCGCTGGAGATCGGCGTGTTGCCGGCGTAGCAGCCATTGACGTTGAAGGCGCTGCCGCCGCCGCAACTCGTGTTGGTGAGGGTGTCGGTGGTGCCAAGGAATTTGCCTTCCTTCTTGTAGACGTAGCCGCCCAGGCTGCCCAGGAAGGTGATCCTGTACGGCAGCGCATGGGTGTAGTTCAGGGTGACGTAGGTGTCGCCCTTGTTGCCCCACACGACATCGTTGAGCAGGGTCTGCGCCGACAGCGCAAAGTCGCCGTAGGCCAGGCCCAGCTTGGTTTCGAAGGCGTTGGCGTGCTTGCCGTTGATGTAGTAATAGCCGGTCAGCCCGGCGGTATAGCCCAGGTCGCCGGCCTTGCCGTTGTAGCCGGCGTAGAAATCGTTCTCGACCGACTTGTCGTTCTGGAAGCCGCTGACGATGTTGCGGTCGTCGTAAGAGCGGCCCAGCTGCTTGTACGAGTAGTTGATGCTGGAGGCAAAGTAACCGGCGTAAAACCCGCTTTCATGCACGAAGTCCAGGCCGCCCTGCAGCGCCGGGCGGTCGGACTCGGGCGCGTCGGCCACCTTGTTGCCCAGGGTGGGCAATGCGTTGCCGTACGTCGTGGTGGCGCCGCGCAGGTAGTAGCGTGACACCAGGTCGATATGGCCCGTGACCGTGTAAGGCGCGGCGGGTGGGTCGGCAGGCGCATCGGCGGCGAAGGCGCTGCAGGCTGCGGTCATCGAAAATAAGGCGGCGAGGGAAATCCTGGCAGTCATTGCGGTTGGCTCCTGTTGATGGATGTTTTATTGCTTCACGTCCACCTTAGCGAGATGCATGCCATGCAATCCGCTGACGCAACAGGAATGAAAGGATGGAAAGGCAAGTTGCAGGTGCGCTGCACGCCACGCTGGTGCATTCACGCACCTTCGTATGGCGCGGCTGCCTGACGGCCGGACCTGGGCTGCCGGGCCGCCAGAAATGCCAGGCAGGCCGGCGTCTGCGCGCTGCATTGGCCGGATAGGCCGGGCCGGAAGACCAGCAGCAGGAGAGCGCCGCGCAGCAATGCGCCGCCGGCGCGAAGGGGTTTCAGTGGGCTGAATCGGTTGGCTTGCATGCAGGCTCCTGGCGCGAAAAAAGCAGGCCCGTGACGGGACGGGCACGACGTAGCGGGGATCGCACGAAACATGCCAGCCGGACGGCGATTCCAGCCGCCGGCTGCGCTGCGCCGGCCTTCAGCGCAACCGGGCTGCATTTCGCCACAACCATCGAACTAAGCAGCACCGCCGACGGTCCATCGGCAAGGCAAACAACCGGAGCTTCAGCACCTCTATGAGTACGACCCCGACCGCGGGCCAGTCCGGCCCGCAGAGTGAGTCGACCGGCAATGGCAGCCACCTGCATGGCTGCCCGGCAGCGCAGCAGTCATGGCGTGCGCACTACCGAGCCGGCCTATGGGATGATCTGGACAGCGCGGAACAGCCCGCGCCTTATCTGACGATCTGCGAACTTTATCAACGGCATGTGGGCGATGGCGCCCTGCTCGACATCGGCTGCGGCGGCGGCATGCTGTACCGCTATCTGACCGAGCACGCCGGCCTGGAGAGCGGCTCCTACACCGGCGTCGATATCGCCGACGACGCCGTGCGCCGCGCCACCGCCAGCTTTCCCGGCGTCAGGGTCAGCCGGCGCAATTACGACTGCGAGACGGTGGGCAGCCGCTTCGATTGCGTGATCTTCAACGAATCCCTGCAGTGCTTCGATGATCCGCAGGCCATCCTGGAAAAATGCGCGCGCGACAACCTGCATCCCTGCTCGGTGCTGATCGTGGCGATGTCCGGCTGGGAACATGCAGCGCTGTGGCAACTGCTGGAGCGCCGTTACCAGCTGCTGGACGATCAGGACGCGCGCGGCGACGACGGCCGCGCATGGACGGTCCGCGCCTACAAGATGCCGTGCTGAATTGACCCGGCAGAGGGCATCTAGGAGCCTGTCGCACCGTCAGGAAGAGCGGCAAGCAGCCGCTTGCCAACCGTAAACCGTGCCGCCAGCCACTGCGCCGGCTCTGACCGCACCCATACGGGATTTCCACGCTGGTCGAACCCAGGCGCCGCCAGACTGTCCATGCAATGCGTACGGACGGCGCTGTCACGCGCAAGGCAAGCCAGACGGGCAAAAAAAACCCGCTCACAGGGAGCGGGTAAATCCATCCTTTGGGAGGGTGGAGGAGACAGGTGCAACTATATCCTCTCCACCCGGGCAAATAAAATTCCGTGTTTCAATACCCGTTATATGAAATGTTGATGACTGGGCAGGAAGGAGCAAGGGAATCTCAAGGAGCCGGACAAATGTCCAAGCAGGCAGAAATTGCAAATTAATCACTCTAAAGTTTGCTCTGCACCAAGTTGTTTATTTCTTATTGGTATATTATTAACCTATTGCAACTTATTTTGGACAACGCCATGGACGAACAGCATCCGCTCACTTCTCAGCTGGAATACAACCCGGACAAGCTTCTGGACGCTTTACTGGATCGGCTGGTCCTGAAAAACGATGCGGCGCTGGCCCGTGCGCTGGAGGTTGCCCCGCCCGTCATCAGCAAGATCAGGCACCGCCGTCTGCCGGTTGGCGCTTCCATCCTGATCCGCATGCACGAGGTGTCGAACCTGCCGATCCGCGAACTGCGCGATCTGATGGGCGACCGTCGCCAGAAGTACCGCCTGAGCGACGTGCAGGGCAAGCCGAAAGAGGCTTGAGCCGCTTCCAGGCAATGGATCGCTCCGGTGTGGCCGGCTTGCAGCGCTCAGTGCAGCTGCTGGGTCAGCCGCGCCTGCGGAGCGTCCAGGGCGGCGACGGCCTTGCGGAAGAAGCTGCTCTCCTGGACGCTGGAGGTGTCGATGCGCTCGGTGCCGGTCAGGCTGATTTCCTCGCACAGCTGCTCGATGACGCCTGTCAGAAACCATTCTCCGAACAACTGGATGTCGCGTGAGGCCAGGTCGCCCAGGTCGATCAGGTTCAGTGCCTGCGACCAACCCAGCGTTTCTATCCTCTCGCCGTTATCGTCGGTAGTGACTTTCGGCCAACGCGGGTCGCGGACTGATTCCGTATCGCGGTGCTCGTGGGCGCGCGCGATGCGCCGGATGTCCTCGACAGCGAAACGTACTTCCCGGTCGACAACGACGCGCAGCGCCTGATCCTCGTACCAGAGGGTTAATACCTGTTGCGCTGCAGTCTGCGTAGCATCCATGGAGGTTCTTTCTGAAAAGGGGGAGGGCCGGCTCCAGCCGCGTCCTGTAAATTTCGGCGTTGTCCGCCTGTCCTGTTATCGGTTTCCTTATGGAAACATTTAGGGTGGGAAGCAAATATTTGCTTTGAAATTTGATGTAGAGCAGTAACATTGCTCTCTTGACAAACAGCCCAATTTCGTGCAACCGGCGAACTATAACAGCACTTTTGTTTGATGTCAGAATCCGCCTGAGACGCTCGTTGCCGGTTAAGCATGCTATGTGGAGCGCAGTGGAAGCCTTAAAAAGCGGGCGGCCCGATCCTGTTCGTGGCATTTTTGTCCCGCATCGCTCATTAAACTTAATGCAAACGCCTGGCTCAGGCTTGATGGAACCAGCCTTCCAATAAATCGGTGCAGCAGAGTACCGCCGCTTCCGGTACACTCCCGCATCCGCTGCGACTTTGCTTTAATGGCATGCTTCCTGAGCCGGGTCCATCCATTCCCTGCCATGCACCGGGCGAGCGCCCGGACTGGCGCTGCCAGGCAAGCCATTGTGGAGCGGATCGTCAGCGGTGGCTGACGAAGGCCAGGAGCAGGCTGGCGTGCCAGTCTGGCTGCATCAGTGAAGTCGATCGACATGCCCGGCATCTCCAGGCCCGACTGCGCAACGTCGTCTCGCCAGCTATTCATTGAATGCGGCAATACGCGCTCAATCCACCACGAGAGTGGGCTGCTGCAGAGTCACCCGTGTTTAAACAAACCGTTAAATTAAGCCATGCCTGATAAAACTGAAAAATCCGCCGCTCCCAAGGTCATTAAATGGACGGAAGAGGAATGGGCCAGCGTTGCCAATCATCTCTTTGAACAAAAGGGCGCCGTGCTGCTGTCGTCGCCGCGCCTGGAAGAGATCCGCGCCAAGGATGTATTCATGGCGCAGGAGACGCTGCCGGAAGACCGTCATCGCAAGCTGATTTCCATCGCGCAGGGTTTTCAGGGCATCCGGGACAGGCTCAGCACGATTTTTCAGAACATGAACAAGGTCCGCCAGGATGACCTGTTCAAGCGCGAGCAGGCAGGCGCCACGGCGGATGCCGACACCGCAGACACCGCCATGACAGCGCCGGCGCCGGCGCCGGAACCAGCGCCTTCGCAGCCATCCCGCAGGTCTGGCCGGGACAAGGCGCCGCAGCCGGCGCCGCTCGCCGGCGCGCAGCAGGAAATCCAGGCCCAGCCGCAGGAACCGGCCGCGGCCACACCGGCAGCGCAGCCGAGCGCTCCGGCGAAACCGGACGAGTCGGCGCCGGCGCAGCCGCAGCCGGTCATTCCAGACAGCCCTGCTCCGGCAGCCGTGCAAACCGAGTCGCTGCCCGAGCCACAGGCGCCCGCGCAGCCGCAGCAACGCGACGCGGGCCGGGCGTTCCCGCAGCAGGAGCAGGCGCCGCGCCGGCCCGAGCAGAATGCCGCGGCCGGCAACCGCGATCGCCAAAGGGAGCGTGTCCAGGAGCCGCGTACGCAGGGTGCCTGGGCGTCCACGCAGGCATCGGCTGGCTTCATTGAGGCCGCCCGGCCTTTCGTTGCGATGGTATGCGAGGAAATGGCGCTGGCATTGGTAAAGGTCATGGGCGGCAAGGCAGGCGAGCAGCAGCTTGCCGGCATCATGCAGAAAGCCCTGTCGCAACTGGCATCCGGCCAGGGCAATGGCAATGCCGGCTACGGCGGCCGTCCGGAACGGCAGCCGCGCCCGGAACGCCAGCCCCAGCCAGAGCGTCAGCCTCAAGCGTTCAGTGCGCCAATCGATACACCCGAACGCGCCGCGCCCGACCTGCTGGATGACGAAAGCAGCCATCCGGCCGAGGTGCAGCCGCTATTCGACCCCAAGCTGCCTCCTTCGGCCAACAGCGACTTCAAGCCGACCATCGGCCTGGTGGGCGCCAATACCCGTGAACTGGATGACCTGCAGCTGCTGTACCCGCAATTGCGCCTGACCGTGGTGGCGCCCGACGCGGTGCGCAGCGCCGACGTATTCCGCCAATGCCAGCGCATCATCGGCCTGCGCGAGGATGTATCGCAGCCGGTGGACGAACTGCTGCGCCGGCTACTGAGAAACCGCTACATCCGGATTGCCGGCGGCATTCCCCGGGTGCGCGAGCAGCTCAATGCCTGGCTGCACAATCCCGGCTCCATCAATGCCGAGCCGCGGCCGCATGTGCCGCGCGGTCCGAAGGGCCAGGGGCAGGGCCAGGGCGAAGGCGGCAAGAAGCGTCACAATCGCCACCTGCGCGCCCCGCGCTGATTGCCTTTCCCAGGATCCTGCGCCGCCTTCTGCCGCGCAGGATCCTGGAGTGCAGGCTGCTGCGCGGCGCTTGTCAGGCCGCGCAGCAGTCGGTCATGCCACCTTGACTTCGATGCGACGCGGCTGCGCGTGCTGCGCCTTGGGTATGCGCAGGGTCAGCACGC
>Ga0308161_1005441_pt1 | contig 11172 bp, 12 predicted proteins | sample PhyFR2_FD_201034 | JGI IMG/M metagenome (GOLD analysis project Ga0308161, IMG submission 201034) | Phyllosphere microbial communities from UC Gill Tract Community Farm, Albany, California, United States - DLSLF.R2 | ecosystem: Host-associated > Plants > Phyllosphere > Unclassified | place: USA...
CCTTCGTCGCAGCGGTCATCTTCGGGCTCGTGCCTTAACGAGACTTTAGCCGATCGGCCCCTCGGAATTGGGGGCCGCTCGATTTGATGGCGTCGGCGCTGTGCGCCCTTTGAGATTGCCATCGCGATCAAAGACCAGGATATCGAGCGCGATATCGTCCCGGCCAAGTGCGGCTGCAGCCTTAGCCCAGGCTTTCTGCGCCACAATATTCCCAAGATCGATCCCGGCGGCCTCAGCCAGCTGAAAGGCGTGCGCCACCATATTGGCGTGGCGGATGGCGGTCAGAAGTTCGCTCGTCGCACCCGCTTCTTCTGCAAGTTTTGCCAACGCTTCCAGATCCGCCAGCCCGCGCTTGGAATGGACGTCCAGCATGCCCTGCGCCAGCTTGGTCATCTTGGCGACCCCGCCCGCCACCGTCACTCTGGGGACGGGATGGCTCTTCAGATATTTGAGCATGCCGCCAATAAAATCGCCCATGTCGATCAGCGCGGTCTCGGGCAGTCCGTAAAAAGCCTGCCCCGCCTTTTCCGACGCATTCCCAGTAGCGCCCAGCAGATGGGGAAGCTGCTCTGCCCGTGCCACATCGATTCCGCGCCAGATCGAGTGGATCCAGGCCGAACAGGAAAAGGGGATAACGATCCCGGTCGTGCCGAGGATGGAGAGGCCGCCAACAATGCCGAGACGGCCATTCAAAGTTTTTTCCGCCAGAGTCTCCCCGTCGCGCACGGAGATTTCCACCTCGAAGTCGGCCTCGGCACCGGCCACCTCATGGATCGCAGCAAGGATCATCTGGCGCGGAACGGGATTGATCGCGGGCTCTCCCACCGAAAGCGGCAGACCGGGGCGGGTGACAATCCCCACGCCCTTGCCCGCCTTGAAGCTGATGCCGCTTCCCTTCTCCGTTCTGCGCAGCGTGCTTTCGATCAGCGCGCCATGGGTCACATCCGGATCGTCGCCGGCATCTTTGACGATGCCTGCGCGGGCGAACCCGTCGCCCTTCACCTCCGTTGCGAGAACAAAGGCCGGTCGAGACCCGTTTGGAAGTTCGACATCGACAAGATCGGGAAAGGACCCGGTCAAAAGCGCCTGACAGGCGGCCTTCGTCGCTGCGGCAGCGCATGTGCCGGTGGTCCAGCCACGCCGAAGGTTTTTTCCATCCGTTTCCATGAATGTCCTATAGACCTTGCAGCGTGAGCCGTCATCGGTAAACAACAGACCAACTGCACGATCAAAAGCGCGCCCGGAGTTTAGAATTCTGCCATGACCGCAAAAGCCATCATCATCGGCGCGCCCCGCTCCGGCTCCGGCAAGACCAGCGTCACCATCGGACTGCTGCGCGCCTTTGCCCGCCGCGGCGTCAAGGTGCGCGGCATCAAGACCGGACCGGATTACATCGATCCCGGCTTTCATGCGGTCGCAACCGGTACGCCCGGCCTCAACCTGGACAGCTGGGCGATGCAGCCGGATCTGCTGCGCCACCTTCTGACCCAACAGGCCGACGGTGCGGATCTTCTGCTTATCGAAAGCGCCATGGGTCTCTTCGACGGCATTGCCGTCTCCAATAACCGCACCGGCTCGGCCGCCGATCTGGCGCGGCTCTTTCACATCCCCATCCTCCTGGTCCTCGATGTCTCGGGCCAGTCGCAAACGGCGGCGGCCATGGCCCATGGCTTTGCCCATTACGATCCGGCGGTGAAGATGGCCGCCGTCGTTTTGAACCGTGCGGGGAGCGAACGCCATCGCACGCTTTGCACCGACGCGATCGAAAAGATTGGCCTTCCTGTGGCCGGCTGCGTCATGCGCGATCCATCGCTGACCCTGCCCGAACGGCATCTCGGTCTGGTGCAGGCGAGCGAACACCCGGAAATCGACGCCCATATCGAAAGACTGGCCGATACGATGGGACGCGCCATCGATCTCGATGCGCTGCTTGCTCTGGCAACGCCCATCGATTTGGCCGAAGGGTCGGTCGAAGCGGGAATTGCCCCGCCCGGACAGCGCATTGCCTTGGCCGAAGACGCCGCCTTCACCTTCCTCTACCCGCATCTGAAGCGCCAATGGCGGGAGGCCGGCGCCGAAATCCTTCCCTTCTCGCCGCTTGCCGATGAAGCTCCGGACCCGTCCTGCGATATCTGCTGGCTGCCCGGCGGTTATCCAGAGCTTTTCGCCGGACAGTTGGCTGCCGCATCGCGCTTCAAGGCGTCGCTTGCCCAATTTTCGCAGACGGAGCCGGTGCATGGTGAATGCGGAGGCTATATGGTGCTGGGAGAAGCGCTGGAAGACGCGAACGGCGTGACGCACGCCATGACCGGGCTACTCTCGCACGTCACCAGCTTTGCCAAGCGGAAGATGAACCTTGGCTACCGTCAGGCCAAGATTGCCGAGACCGGCCCGCTCGGCCAGGCTGGCGATGTTCTGCGCGGACACGAGTTCCATTATGCCAGCGTCATCGACGCCGGCACCGATCAGCACTTCGCCGAAATTGCCGATGGTCTCGGAAAACCGCTTGGGCCATCCGGCGGCAGGCGCGGCCTGGTCAGCGGAACATTTTTCCACGCAATCGCAAAGGCTTAGCAGGTTCTTTTTCCTGAGGCTGGTGTTCCGTCTGTCGCGGGAGTGGAGGAACGGCTTTGCATTTCCTATATTGCTGAAACACAGCATCCCCCACCTGGAACCACATCTGGAATAAGGACGGATCTTCATGACCGAAAAGTCTCCCGAAAACAACTTTCCCTCAGGCTACCAGCCGCCAGAGGTCTGGCAGTGGGAAAAGGGCAATGGCGGCGCGTTTGCCAATATCAACCGGCCGATTGCCGGCCCGACCCATGAGAAGGAACTGCCGGTCGGAAAGCATCCGCTACAGCTCTATTCGCTGGCCACACCGAACGGTCAGAAGGTCGGCATCCTGCTGGAAGAGCTCCTGGCCGCCGGCCATTCCGGTGCGGAATATGATGCCTGGCTGATCAAGATCGGCGATGGCGACCAGTTCGGTTCCGGCTTCGTTGCCGCCAATCCGAATTCGAAGATCCCGGTCATGGTCGATCATTCCACACCGGAACCGACGCGCGTTTTCGAAAGCGGCTCAATCCTGCTTTATCTCGCGGAAAAATTCGGCGCCTTCCTGCCGAAGGAGCACAAGGCCCGCACCGAAGCGCTGAACTGGCTGTTCTGGCAGATGGGTTCTGCCCCCTTCTTCGGCGGCGGCTTCGGTCACTTCTACGCCTATGCGCCAATCCACATCAAATACGCCATCGACCGCTTCGCCATGGAGGCCAAGCGCCAGATGGACGTGCTCGATCGTCATCTCGCCGAAAACCGCTACATGGCCGGCGATGAATATTCGATTGCCGATATCGCCATCTGGCCCTGGTATGGCAACCTGGCGCGCGGACAATCCTATCCGGAGGCGGAAGTGTTCTTGGAAGCAGCAAGCTACAAGAATGTGAAGCGCTGGGCCGATGAAATTGCCGAGCGTCCTGCCGTCAAACGCGGTCGCATGGTCAACAAGGCTTCCGGTGATCCCTCAGAACAGCTACATGAACGTCACGATGCGTCCGATTTCGACACCAAGACGCAGGACAAGATCGGCAAGAGCTGAAGGATAGACGAAATGGCGAACCTGCCCGACATGACCAAACACCGTGGTTTTCCATCCGGCATGCCGGGCACAGGCGTCCAGTTCACCATACGCCGCGCCAATCCGCGCGGCGTCACCCCCATCAAGCAACTGCCGCGCAAGGCCCGTCCCGGCACGCCGGAACATCGTATCGATGCGGCCTTCCTGCATGCGCTTTGGCACCATTTCGGCGCAGAGCCCTTCGAGCGCGGCAATCTCGATGCCGCCCGCCTTAGCCTGCTCTTCGGCCGTGAAGTTCTCCCCGCCGAGAAGAATTTCGATCCCCTCTCCTATGAGGCGATGCTCGTGATCGACGAGCGCGTGGCGCGCCAGAGCTTCCCGGAATCCTTCGAGGATTACTTCGACGTCTAAGGCCGAAACAGGCGGCTGCGACAAAGTGGAGACCTTGAAGAAAGTTTCTGTGCGCGGCGTAAAGAAGATGGTATAGAGCCACCGGTTTCATCATTTTCGGCGGCTCTGACATGGTCAGGCACTTCTCTCATTTTCTTGCCGCTTCGGCACTGATCCTCCTTCCCGTGGCAATGGGTCTCGGCGGAGCTGCCCATGGCGGCACCGACTACCCAACCGTCGAAAAGCTCGGCGAAGCGCTGTTTCACGACGCCAATCTGTCGATGAACCGGACGATGTCCTGTTCCACATGTCACACCTCTGCCAACGGCTTCACCGACATCCGCGATACGGAAAAGGCAGGCCATGCGGTTTCGCTTGGCGATGATGGCAAGTCGCTGGGAGATCGCAACGCGCCGACGGCAACCTACGCCAAATTCTCCCCGCCCTTCGGCAAGGACGCCGAAGGAAACTATGTTGGCGGCCAGTTCTGGGATGGACGTGCCGCCACGCTGGAAGATCAGGCCGGCGGACCGCCGCTCAACCCAATCGAAATGGGGATGGCCGACAAGTCGAGCGTGGTGAAGCGGCTGAAGGAAAACCCCGATTACGTCACCGCCTTTGCAAGCCACTTCGGCCCGAACGTATTCGAGAACGATGAGGAAGCCTTCGCTGCCATGGGCAAGGCGCTGGCCGCTTACGAGCGATCCGATGCGCTTTCCACCTTCGATTCGAAATATGACCGCTTCGTGCGCGGCGAGGAAAAGCTGACGGATCAGGAAGAACTCGGCCGCGTGCTGATGTCGTCCACGCAGTTCACCAACTGCAATACCTGCCACACGATCAAGGGTGAGCATGGCCTCTCGGACGGCGTCTTCACCAACCACAAATATTTCAATATCGGCGTCCCGGCCAACAGACTTGCCCGCGCAGCCAATGGGTCGAAGCCGGATGCTGTCGATCTCGGCCTGGCACAGAACCCCGCCGTCGGCGAAGATCCGGCACAGCGCGGCAAGTTCAAGGTGCCGTCGCTGCGCAATATCGCGGTCACCGGCCCTTACATGCACAACGGCGTGTTCAAGGACCTGCGCACCGTCGTGCTGTTCTACGTGAAGTACAAGAGCAAGAAGCCGAGCCGCCAGATCAACCCGGAGACCGGCGAGAAATGGGATGCGCCGGAGGTTCCGGACAACATCGCCATGGAAGAATTGACGTCCGCCCCGGCACTCGACGACAAGCGCGTCGACGCCATCGTGGCTTTCCTCAAGACGCTGACCGACAAGCGCTACGAACCGCTGCTTGCAAAGGGCGAGAATATCGGACGCCCGGAAGATCCGACCGTCCATGCGATCTCCGCGAAGCCCGGAGAGGCCGCGAAAAATTAAGCCGCCTCAATCACTTCGAAGACTTAGGCCCGGCATCGATCAAATATTGTCACTCACTTGCGCTCCGTAACGCGGCTCTGGCAATGAGAAGGCCGCGAACGCTGCCATAACCGCTGGCAGGGCAAAGAGCATGAAGAGCCACGTCGCGGCAGATGCTGCACCCTCGACGCCGCCGGGGCTCACGAGCCCGGTGCTGTTGACGATCACACCGGAAAGAGCCGCGCCAAAAGCGCTGCCGAGAGACTGGACGGTGGTGATGCCAGCCGATGCCTTGTCTTTCTCATCAGGCTCGGCGAGATGCAGAATGTGGGTCACGAGATGCGCCCAACCGAGCCCAACGCCGAAGCCCATGCCGAAGATCAGAAAAGCAGCTGCGCTGACCAGAAGCACATCCCCACTGGGATTGAACCGTGCCAGCGTTACGACCAGCATGCCGATGCAGACAGCTTCCAGAATGGCGCCGATAAGGATGGAGCGGCGCATCGCCTTGCCGGTGAAATCGCTGCATGTGAAGGCGGCTGCCGTCCAGCCCAGCGCCACAAGGGCAACGATATAGCCCGAGATCAATGGTGGCACATTGTGCAGGTTCTGGAGGAAATACGGGATGTAAATGTCGCAGGTCAGGGCCGCCAGCAGCATGAACATCGCAGCATAAACACGCGCGATCGGCATCGAGAGAAGAGTGCCGCCACGCGGCAGAATGCGCAACGTCGCCCGTCGCTCGACAAGCAGAAGTGCTGCAATGGCGGTGAGAGCGCAAATAACAAGCCAGGTGCGGGCGCCAATCTCTTCGGCGGTGCTCGCAAAGCTGACCAGCAGAAGCGAAGCGGACAGCAGGATCATCTGCTTTAGCGGTGCCTTGGTCTCGGTCCGGTCATCCACGCCCACCGGCAGCAGCCACGGCGCCAGAAGTCCCATGACGAGTGCGAAGGGAACGATAATCGCGAAAGCATGTCGCCATGCGCTGCCCTCGGCGAAGAAGCCACCGAGCGTCGGTCCGATGAAGGTCGAGATGCCCCAGATCGCGGCATAAAGCGTCGTTGCCTTGTTCCACAGAGACTCCGGATAGACATAGCGGATGAACGCATAGCCGAGCGTTGCCAACGTCCCGGCTCCGAAGCCTTGCACGGCTCGCCCGGCAAGGACGATTTCCATGGTTGGGGCCACAGCGCAAATCGCCGAACCAAGAAGAAAGAGGACTGCACCGACACTATAGGTCCGATTGAGGCTAAGGCCACGAGGACGAATGGCGATAAATACCGAGCCCATCACAGAGGCCGTGACGTAGAGCGTCGTCACCCAGGCAAAGAGTGGCAGGCCACCAATATCGCGCACGACAGACGGCATGATCGTGGCCGTCACATAGGTCTCGATCGCATAGAGCGCGATGCCACCTGAGAGCATCAGGCTTGCTCCCAGATGCCGGGCGGAAAAGAGGGTCCAAAGACTGGTTGACGAAGGGGCGCCGGGAGAAGACATGATTGAATTTCCGATAAAGGCCGTTGCAAAGTCGGCGGCATGGAATTATCCAAGTTATATCTTGGAAATTACACCCGCAGACAAATTAAGCAAGCGGCAGGACAGACAAAATGCGCCCTTCTCCCCGTGACAGGCTCCTCTATCTGTTGAAGACCGAAGGCCCGAAAGGCACGTCCGCGCTCAGCGAAGTTCTTGGCCTGACGGGCGAAGCGGCGCGCCAGCAGCTTGCTAAACTCGCCGACGAGGGGTTGTTGGAAAGCATTGCGGAGCCCGCAATCGGGCGGGGGCGGCCGCGCCAAAGCTGGCGCCTGACCAGCGCCGGCCATCGCGAATTTCCAGATGGTCATGCTGACGTCGCGGTGTCACTCATCGAAGCGATCGGCAGCGAGCTTGGTGCGGATGCACTGGAAACGATCATTACAGCCCGGGAGCGCAAGACAGCGGCGATTTACAGCGCGGCACTTCTCGGCGCCCGTACGCTGGATGAGCGTGTCGCGCGGCTCTCAGCCTTGCGGGTGGCCGAGGGCTACATGGCTAGCTGGTGGCAGGAAGAGGACGGACACTTCATCCTCGTCGAAAACCATTGTCCGATATGCGCCGCCGCAACCGCCTGCCGTGGCTTTTGCCGTTCGGAGATCGATATTTTCAGAGCAGTGTTGGGTGCGCCGGTGGAAAGGACCGAGCACCTGCTACAGGGGGCGAGACGATGCGCGTACCGGATCGGTTAGCGCAAGGTTCGCCCGTGCTTGCAATAAAGCGCCGTGCGACCGAGTGGACGCACAAAGGACGCTTTACCTTTTTGAATAGACGCATCGTGCTTGTCCGAAAATCGATATTGATTTTCGGGCCGATGCTGTAGAGGCGCCCAAGCAAAGCTCGGGCGCGACAGAACCATAAAGACGTGTCTACAGAGCCTTGAATTCCGCCAGAACCGCATCGCCCATTTCCGACGTGCTGACCTGGCGTGCGCCGGCAGCCATGATGTCGGCGGTGCGGATGCCCTTTTCCAGCACATTGGCGATTGCCGTTTCCAGCTTGGTGGCGTCATCGACCATATTGAAGGAGTAGCGCAGGCACATGGCGAAGGAGGCGATCATTGCAATCGGGTTGGCAATGCCCTGGCCGGCGATATCGGGAGCGGAACCGTGAACCGGCTCATACATGGCCTTGCGCTTGCCGGTCTTGGCATCCGGCGCACCGAGAGACGCGGATGGCAGCATGCCGAGCGAGCCCGTCAACATGGCGGCGACGTCGGAGAGCATGTCGCCGAAGAGATTGTCGGTGACAATGACGTCGAACTGCTTTGGCTTGCGCACCAGCTGCATGCCACCGGCATCGGCCAGCATATGCTCCAGCTGCACATCCTTGTACTTCGCCGCATGGGTTTCGGTAACGACCTGGTTCCACAGGACGCCGGACTTCATGACGTTGCGCTTTTCCATGGAGCAGACGCGGTTGCCGCGTGTGCGCGCCAGTTCGAAGGCGACGCTGGCAATACGCTCAATTTCGAACGTATCGTAGATCTGCGTGTCGATACCGCGCTTCTGGCCGTTGCCGAGGTCGATGATCTGCTTCGGCTCGCCGAAATAGACGCCGCCCGTCAATTCGCGAACGATGAGAATATCGAGACCTTCGACGAGCTCCGGCTTCAGCGACGAGGCAGAGGCCAGCGCCGGATAGCAGATGGCAGGGCGGAGATTGGCGAAAAGCTCGAGATCCTTGCGCAGGCGCAGCAGGCCCGCTTCCGGACGAACTTCATAAGGCACGCCATCCCACTTCGGTCCGCCGACTGCGCCGAACAGAATGGCGTCAGCTGCGAGCGCCTTTTCCATATCGGCATCGGAAATCGCCACGCCATGCGCATCGTAAGCGCAACCGCCAACAAGGCCTTCCTCGACCGTGAAGCCGGCATTCTTCTCGCTGTTCATGTAATCGATCAGCTTGCGGACCTCGGTCATCGCCTCCGGGCCGATACCGTCGCCAGGCAACAGGAAGAGCGAGCGCACAGTCATGAAATCCTCCTTGGGCGCTTGGAAAGAAAGCGCACGTCAAAACATGGGTTGCAACGCCGAAAGGCTGCAAGATGCGGGCTTCTTAACGCTCGACCTGAAGCATTTCAAGCAAAGCAAAAGCCGATTCGGTACGGGTGACGCACCAAACCGGCTTTCGAGACGTCGTCGTTTCGTTTCACAGTCTGTTCAAGAATTGTCGTTGACCGGCTGCAATTATGTGATGCTCTGTCAGGCCCAGGGCCGGACGGAGGCGTTGGTCTTTTCGAAGCTATCGATCGCGCCGGCATGTTCCAGCGTCAGGCCGATATCATCCAGACCGTTCAGCAGGCAGTGACGCTTGAAGGCATCGATCTCGAAGGTGATACGCCCGCCATCAGGGCCGCTGATTTCCTGGTTTTCCAGGTCGATCGTCAACACGGCGTTGGAGCCGCGCGAAGCATCGTCGAGGAGCTTTTCGAGGTTTTCAGGGCTGACGACGATGGGCAGAATGCCGTTCTTGAAACAGTTGCTGTAGAAAATGTCGGCGAAGCTGGTGGAAATGACGCAGCGAATGCCGAAATCGAGAAGCGCCCAGGGTGCGTGCTCGCGCGAGGAGCCACAGCCGAAGTTGTCGCCAGCCACCAGGATTTGCGCGTTCTGATAGGCAGGCTTGTTCAGCACGAAATCGGGGTTTGGCGAACCGTCTTCCAGGTAGCGCGATTCGGCGAAGAGGCCCTTGCCAAGCCCGGTGCGCTTGATGGTCTTCAGGTAGTCCTTGGGAATGATCATGTCGGTGTCGACATTGACGACAGGCATGGGGGCGGCAACACCCGTCAGCTTGGTGAACTTATCCATCTCTCACTCCGAAATTCTGGCCGGCACTCAGCCGTTCAACCAAGGCCATTAAAGCAAAAAGGCGCGCTTTTGAAGATCAAAGCACGCCATTGCGGTACGCCGCCAATAATTGGATTACAATGCCAAGGCGTCAGTCGAACCGATCAGAGATCGATAATCGTGCCGCGGCCATCATTCCACACGCGCATGTTCTGCTGACGGCGATCCTGCGTCTTCACGCGGATGGGCTCAGGCTTGAGGCGGGAGGAGAACATCTTGGCGATGCTGAGAACCGCAAGCGTTCCGACGAATGCGATCGTCAGAGATGCGGTGAAGAGCGCGGCGAGAGCCAGAACTGCGATGCTGGAGGCTGCGATGAAGAATGTACGAATGCCCTGCATGGTCCAAACCTTTCTGTCCAGACGAATGTGGGCCTTCTTCTTGACGCTTGCAAGAGGTTTCACACCGTCATCGACCTTGCAGATGTAACAAAAGATTGACACAAGTGGGGCATGGCCGAATTTTTTGTCGATAATACTGCACGCCCGCGCCGTTCGCTGCTGTCTGTGCCTGCAATCAACCTGCGCGCCCTCCAAAAGCTAAGCTCTCTTGACTGCGATGGCGCGATCTTCGACCTGGAAGATTCGGTTGCTCCCGACATGAAAGATGAGGCGCGCAGCAATCTCCTGTCCTTCTTCCGCGAGACGCCGCTGGCAAACCGCGAAGCGATCATCCGCATCAATCCGCTTTCCACGCAGGCCGGGCTCAAGGATGTGGAGGCTGCGCTGACCTGCGGCCCCCAAGCCTTACTCTTGCCAAAGGTCGAGCAGCCCTCCGACATTCATGAACTTGCCGACCTTCTGGACGAAGCCGACGCTCCGGAAGAGATGCAGATCTGGGCGATGATCGAGACACCGCGCGGCGTCCTGAACGCCGCAGCGATTGCCGAAGCCGCGCACACCAAAGCCGCAAGGCTTAGCGCCTTCGTGGTGGGCCTGAACGATCTGCGCAAGGATACCCGCGTTCCGGCAAGACCAGGGCGCACCTATCTTGTCCCCTGGCTGATGCAGGTGGTGCTTGCGGCCCGTGCCTACGGTCTCGATGTGATCGACAGCGTTTCCAACGATTTCCGCAATCTGGATGCCTTCGCCGTGGAATGCGAGCAGGGTCGCGATATGGGCTTTGATGGCAAGATGCTGATCCACCCGGCGCAGATCGAGGCGGCAAATACCGCCTTCACTCCGGATGAAGCGGCACTTGTAGAGGCGCGCGAAACGATCGCGGCTTTCGCAAAACCCGAATCTGTGGGATTGAACGTCATCAACATCAACGGACGGATGATCGAACGGCTGCATGTCGCCGGTGCAGAACGCCTTGTCGCCATCGCCGAGATCATCGCCGCAAGAAAGGCAGGAAACACATGAAGGTCTATCGTTTCATCACGGGCCCGGACGACGCGAAATTCTGTCACCGCGTCACCGACGCTCTCAACAAGGGCTGGGAACTTGCAGGCTCACCA
>Ga0308161_1005444_pt1 | contig 11170 bp, 10 predicted proteins | sample PhyFR2_FD_201034 | JGI IMG/M metagenome (GOLD analysis project Ga0308161, IMG submission 201034) | Phyllosphere microbial communities from UC Gill Tract Community Farm, Albany, California, United States - DLSLF.R2 | ecosystem: Host-associated > Plants > Phyllosphere > Unclassified | place: USA...
ATGATATTTTATTTCGTACCATTGCTGAAAATGCACCGGCTACTTTTACAGTTCAACATAACGCTAATGTGACTCTAGACAATCATGTCGCTGTAGAAAGTGTTCCTGTTGATGTGATTGGACGCGTCTACGATTTTCATATTACCGATATTGCTGATTATAACTGGCAGATTGTATTTGCACCGTGGAAGAACTTAGACATTCCTCAGTCAGCTTCTTATTGGGTTGGTGATAAAGGAATAGATGGTGAAACGCGAGGAACTACGGCTCCTTATATGCTGCCTGTTCGTCAAGGAAGTCATCCGATTTATCGCAACTTAGCGGTCAAAACCGGTTATCATTTCAAATTCGATCTTAAAACCAAAGGCAATATGTTTGGAGCACAGGATAGTATTCGAATTACACCTTCATTCAGTTATGTTTCTCGTCAGGGTGGAAAGCCGTTTCCAGTCGATTTATATTATTCGAATGCGAGTAAAAACTTTATTCAAATAGGATCGGCGCAAGACCAAGTACAACGGTATACGATTTTGAATGATCCTTTGCGAAAAGTACCTGCTGAAGAACTCCAAAATACGGCTCTTTATATGTATGATCGATTATTACAACAACCAAATGAACCAATTAGTAGCTCGGAGTCTAATGGATCAATCGTAGACCAACAACAATCCAATCATTTCTGGACAGCCCTGATCGAAAGAGTAGCCGAATCCATCTGGGTTAATCAAACGGGAATCTCGTGGGAAATTACAGCTGAACAGATCCAAGCAATCACGCAAAAGTTAAGCCATAGTAACAATAATACAGATACACCCGCTTCATTTACACAACATACGACGAAGTCATTACCTGCTAATTCAGAAGAAGCAATTGCAATGTTTGCAGATGCTAGTGCTAAGCGCAAAGTCAATATAGGCAAGTTCACTCAATTGTTACTGACTCAGCCTTTACGTACATTGATAGGGCCACAGCAACATCTACCTGAAGGCAATAATACGATGCGTTCATTAGCAGCTGTGCAGAAATGGTACGGTGAATATAGTCTGCCTGCTGATGTATATGTCGTTAAGCAAGGAACTCGTTTGCAAGATGTAACAGGGTCAACGTCTACCAATCGTTCCAACAATCCATCTTTAACAACAGAGTCTAAGCATTCATCTATAGCTGCGATAAATACTCCAAAAGGGTTGGATGATCATTCTTCTATTTTTCTAAGTGATGGCTATATCGTTGTTAATTTTAATATCGAAACGATTCAGAATGGAGATCTGGAACATCCACATCTTCAGTACATTCATGCGCCACTTATGAATCAATGGCAACTGGAAGGATTTCAAAAGCAATTTAATGATCCATGGGGATTTACATTTGAGCTTCAAGATGGTGATGTGATATTTTATCATGCGAATAAAGGAAGTAAAGATGACTTCCAATCTTCGGTGACGCATTAGTACCATGTATCTCCAATCAAACCTCTATATGAATAATATAAAATGGATATACAAAAAGTCTGTATTCTTTATGTAAAAGATACAGACTTTTTTGTGTTTATTTATATGGGTATTTATTTAAGTCGGTATTTACGAAGAAATAGATATAGCCGACTCGATAAATAATTCTTCAGCGGTTTTGATCAGTAACTGCACAGCAAGTGAAGCATTTGGTAATGAAGGAATAGCGATGCCTATTTGGCTTGTGATCCGTGGTGTAACTTCTCGAACATCTAGTTGATGGGGGTGCATAGATAAGGCTAGATTGGATACAATACCGATGCCTAGCCCCTGACGTACCATATTAATTAATGCACTCACATTATGAGTAGTAAATGTAATATTAAGCTCACAATTTTCGTTGTCAAAAGCTTCAATAATCGCTGTTTCGTGTCCACCTTTGCACAAAATCATATCTTCTTTATGAAGATGTTGAATCGTAATATGAGCTTGTTGTTGTAACGGATGGCTAGCAGGTAAAAGAAGCACCATATCATTTTCACATAACGGAATCACATCTAATTCGGGTGCAGGCAGAAGAACAATACCGACTTCGATTTTGCGATTGTATACCCATTCTTTTACATCGTTTGCAGAGCCTTCATGAAGATCGAAGACCAGGTTAGGATAATTTTGTTTGATTTTTTGAATAATAGGCGGTAAAAAATAAGCAGATGCTGATGGAAAAGCACCTACACAGATTGTACCGACATCAAGCCCTTTGACAGCAGCTACCTGTTGTTGTACTTTTTCCATGCTGTGTAAAATAGTACGAAATTGCACCAAAACTTGCTCACCGATCTCTGTCAGCAAAACTCCTTTTTTGCGATCACGTACTAGCAATAGAGTATCTAATTCATTTTCAATACTGGCTATAGCATGGCTCACCGCAGGTTGGGTCATATGCAAATCATGAGCAGCTTGAGTAAAGCTTAATGTCTCAGCAACACGTACAAAGGTCATAATCTGAGTAATGGTCATAACAATATCGTTATCTCCTTTATGCAAAACATTCATTTTCTTTATAAGTGATAACAGTATAACCTAAAGAAGCACAAATTTAAAACAGTGTAAACGCAGTAGATGAAAGGATGAATAATATGAAGACATTATCCCCTAAAACAACATTATGGTTGGTGATTTTCCTTGTTACGATCTGGGGAATCAACTGGCCTTTAACCAAATTAGTATTACCTGATGTGCCACCTCTTTTATTTTCAGGACTGCGGACTTTAATAGGAGGTCTAATTTTATTAGGATTTGCTTTAAAACATATTGAACGATTGCAATGGAAACGGAATATGAAAATCTATGTGGTGCTCGCTATTCTGAATATTATCGGATATTACGGACTACAGACGATAGGCATTGGCTATTTGCCAGCAGGTTTATTTTCAACAATAGTATTTTTACAACCGATTTTACTTGGATTGTTTTCATGGTTATGGTTAGGTGAAAAAATGAATACGATGAAAGTGGTTGGATTGGTACTTGGGTTTGCCGGTGTGGCTGTGATTAGTTCTGGCGGAATCGAAGGCAACTTATCGGTAACAGGTATCGTTTTGGCTCTGGCATCTTCATTATGTTGGGCGCTAGGTACGATTTATATGAAGAAAAATAATCAGCAACTGGATTCTCTATGGACAGTGACCATGCAATTGTTAATTGGTGGAGTTGTACTGATGATTCTTGGATCATCTACTGAAAGTTGGAGCGATATTCAGTGGACGCCTTCCTTTATCGAAGTCTTATTGTTTATTTCCCTTTTTGTGATTGCGGGTGGTTGGATGGTGTATTTCAAATTAATCGACAGTGGAGAAGTAAGCACTGTAGGAACGTATACCTTTTTAATTCCGGTATTATCTAATATCTTTAGTATCTGGATATTAAATGAGTCGATCACTTTACCTTTATTGATCGGTCTGGTTATGATTGCTTGTAGTATAGCGTTTGTAAATTGGAAAAAGGCAGTCAAGCCTCCATTGATCGTACAAGTTCCTTTAGATAAAAAGTAATAATCTCTAATAAATGAGTACAACATCATCCTAAAAAGACTACTTCTTTCTTAGAAATAGTCTTTTTTTTATTTTAAATAATAAGAGCATTAGATTTTATATTCTGAATCATACATAAACTAACGAAGTTTTTAATAAAATCTAGGTAAAACTGACTATGAAGTAAGTACCTTTATGATTTGTCCGTTAGACCTTATTTATATTACATATAATGGTATATTTGTCGAACAACACTGAGTTTTGAACTATTTTTCAGATTAAAATACCTAAATTTGGTTATCCTAATGTAAAAAATGTACATTGCTAAATAGTAAGTTACTATTTTTTCCTTTTATTAGGAAAACAGTTCTATTTACCTTTGCTTTAAATTCGGACAAAATAAGAACATATTTTTCAAAACTTATTCGTGAATCATATTTACATATTGATCTTTACAGCTTGATTTTTACAAACTGATTAGAACAAGGAGATCACAAATGATAGAACTTATTTATATTCCATTTCTTGTTCTATTAATGATTTGTATTATAACAGATTGTCAAAAACGAATCATTCCAGATGTTATTACTTTACCTGGTACCGTGTATTTTTTGCTAATTCATCTTGTTGTCAAAGATATTACAATCTGGCAAAGTCTAATCGGTGCTATAGGCTTGGGAAGTATTGCACTCTTACTTGCTATTATGAGTAAAGGCAAATTAGGTGGAGGCGATATCAAGCTTTTTGCAATGGTGGGTGCATGCTTAGGGTGGTCTGCCGGAATATGGGCATTCCTTTTTACTTTTCCATTAGCAGCTTTCGTGGCTCTTCCTTTACTGCTTTTACGCAAAGTAGCACCAAAAACATTTCATGTTCCAAATGAATTGCCTTTAGCTCCGTTTATAGGTATAAGTTGTTTTTTACTGATGGTATTACTACAAAAGGTGGCAGAGACATATGTTTGAATCGAAAAAGCGTGCATTTGTATTTATGCTTATTGCAATCACCTTAGGTGCTGTTGCAGTTATTTTGTTTTCTAGCTATATGAAAGAAACCAAAGCCAGTCTAGGTGAATTTGTAACCGTACAAGTAGCAGCGCAAGATATTCCAGCAGGTAGTGTAATCAAACCTGAACTTTTAACAAATCAGGAAATTCCACGTAAATATATGATGGATTCGTTGATCACATCTCCACAGCAATTAGAAAATAAAATATCCGTTGTGCCTATTACAGAAGGGTCTGTGCTTACAACCTCCGTCCTGCGCAACAATACGTTTGTCAAAGGAGATTATCGTCAAGTGATGCTACGTGCTCCATTAGCAGTTTTTGATGAACAGATTGATGCGTATGACAAAGTAGACATTGTGTATTCTTATGATGCCAAATCGACTAAGGAAAAAGAAAGTAATGGAGATAGTCGAATCACCAAAGTATTACTCAAAGATGTAACAGTAAATAGTGTTCAAAAAACAGGTAATGAGATTACAGCTATTGGTGTGCTTGTCAGTCTTAATGATTCTAAATCTGTAGTGTGGGCACTTAATTACGGTAAAGAAGTACGTTTATTAAAAAGTGGTAGTAGCAAAGATGTAGGAACAGATAACAGTAATACATCACATAAATCATCATCATTATCAGAAAGTCCAACTACATCAACTAAAGAAGAAAGTAAATCACCATCTAAAGAGACCAAAGTTATTCCAAAAGATACGAAAACAAAAGATGTATCTCAAAAACCTAAAGATCCCTCTAGCAATACAACTAAATCAGTTACTTCAAAAGCAGATGAGTAACATAAGCAAAGTCTAAACTTACTATAATCAGCAAGGAGGCTATCCATTTGTCCGCAGTTAAAATATCTATCGTATCTAGCAATGAGCGCCTCACCCAACAGTTAATACAAAGTATTCATTTTTATAATATGCAACCCGGTGAAGTGATTGAAAAACCACGTGAAGCTTATATGCAAATTCATCCTAAAGAGCCACGTGTTATTTTGTTAGCAGAATCGGAAGAATTGACTGATTTGACACCTATTATTCAACAATTGAAAAAGGTAAATGCATCAGCGCCTGTTATTTTTTTAAGTCGTACTGGAGATTTTATACAGATTCGAGAAATGTATCGTGCTGGTGTAACCGATGTACTGCGAATCCCTGATGAATTGGATCATCTTGAGAATGTACTTGAAAAAGCGATACTACTTGCCCAACGAGGAACAGATCAACGTTCTATTCATACACATGATACAAATGGTGGGAAAGTGATCGCTTTGTATAGTGGTAAAGGTGGCGCAGGAACAACAACTATAAGTGTTAACTTGGCTCAAACTATTGCTTTACAAACAGAAGCTAAAGTTCTTTTGATTGATCTTAATTTACAATTTGGCGGCATTCAACATTACTTAGATATTCAATTTGAACGCAATTTAGGCGATCTCAAGTCAGTATTGAAAGAAATTACGTATAGCCAGTTAAGTAATGTGCTATACCCATTGCCATCATCTGGTTTGAACTTATTGTTATCCCCAGCCCATCCGCAAGAAGCTGAAAATTTTACAGGGGAAGATATTGAAATGTTGTTCACTACTTGTCGTCAACATTTTGATTACATCATATTGGATCTGCCTCGCGAACTTAATGAAGTCTCAATTAGTGCGATCAGTCAGACAGATGAATTGGTATATGTATTGAATTTAGATCGATCTTCTATTTTAAGTTTGAAAAGTGTGATGGATATTTTAGATCGTTATCACTTGATGGATATGAACCGTATCTCGTTAGTCATTAATAAACATAGTAAACGATCAGATGTGACAACAAGTGATCTTGAAAAGATCGTCAATATTCCGACTATTGGATCTATTTCAGAAGATCTTAAAGGTCAGTTACAAACGAGTGCGAATTTAGGGCAACCATTATTATTAGAGCGCCAAGAAAAATTAAAAGGGGTCAAAGGATTGATTAAAGAATTTATTAATCTTCAATCTGTTTTGAGTGTTAAAGAAGGAGGCGAAGCTCATGTCGATCTTTCAAAAGTTAAGCAGCAGGCTTGACGATCCACAAGCAGAAGAGCAGAAACCTTTAGATTATACAGATTATTTATTTAATCATTATAAAAATCGACTACTTAAAGAAACAAATTTGGATCAGTTGATCAAACTGCCTAATTTTCAAAAAAGGCGAGCTATAGAGAAACTGATTAGCGATATGATGGAGCAAGAAAAAGTTATTATTACGCAGATGGACAAAACGAAATTACTAGATATGATTCTAGACGATTCTGTTGGTTTTGGTCCACTAGAACCTTTGCTACAAGACGATGATATTACAGAAATTATGGTTAATGCTCCTGACGAAATCTATATTGAACGTAAAGGTCAGATTACATTATCAGATGTTTCATTCAAAAATGATGATCATATTCGTAATATTATTGATCGTATTGTGGCTCCAATTGGCCGACGTATTGATGAAAGTTCTCCACTTGTTGATGGACGATTAGAAGATGGCAGTCGTGTAAATGCAGCAATTCCACCTATCGCTCTACATGGTCCTGTCATTACAATTCGTAAATTCAAAAAAGACCCATATATGATGAATGATTTAATTGGGTTTCAATCATTATCTAATAAAATGTCTATTTTTCTAGAAGCTTTGGTAGGTGCCAAAATGAATATTATTATTTCAGGTGGTACAGGTAGTGGTAAAACAACACTGCTTAACGTCGTGTCTGCAGCGATTCCGATTGGTGAACGTGTCATTACGATAGAAGATATGGCGGAGCTACGACTAAATCGTAAAAATGTTGTTTCTCTTGAAGCACGTCCAGCCAATATGGAGGGTGCTGGCGAGATTACAATTCGGCAACTGGTTAAAAATGCACTTCGTATGCGTCCCGATCGAATTATTGTCGGTGAGGTACGTGGTGGTGAAGCTATGGATATGCTTCAAGCGATGAATACAGGTCATGAAGGATCATTAACAACGATTCATGCAAATAGTCCACAAGATGCTATGTCTAGACTAGAAGCTATGATTTTGATGAATAATTCATCTATGACTGCTGAAGTAGTCAGACCTTTTATTTCTGCAGCTATTCAGTTAGTGGTACAGACATTACGTTTATCTGATGGTACCCGCAAAGTAGTGTCTATTGCAGAAGCAATCAGTGAGAACGGAAATATTCTATTAAACGATATTTTTCGTTTTCACCGAATAGGCACAGAAGCGAATGGGCGTATCCAAGGTGGGTTTGTAACTACAGGTTATATTCCGCAATGTGCAGATAAATTAAAAACATTTGGTTATGATTTGGGGAATTCATTTTTCACTCCTGCGGAGGAGGCAATCACATATGTTGGTTGAAGATTGGTTTTTACTTATTCTTTTTTTAACTGTTGTGGTTGCTACAGTAGCTATTATGGAAATTACAACAGTACGTAAAAAAGTAAAAGTACTAAATAAGCGACTTGCTGATCTTCATACAGATGAGATTAAAACAAACAAAGGAACATATCGTAGATTAGCTGGCAAGTTTAATCGTTCTGAATATGGACGTGAATGGGATAACCGTTTGGCAGGAGCAGATTTGAATATCTCAGGATTTAATTATGTATTGATTCAATGTGCATTGCTCTTTATAACAACCTATTTATTGAATGTATTGGTAGGATTACAGTTTCCAATGGATATTATTGTCGCTTATTTTCTAGTCACAATCGGTTCTTCTCAATGGCTCAAATCAAGAAGAAGAAAGTTTGCAGCACAGATTAATGGTCAATTACCAGAAGTATGTCGCATGATGGGGAGCTCTATTCGTGCAGGAATGAGTATTCAACAAGCAATTGATATGGTAGCCAAAGAACTGAAAGCACCTGCGGGACCTCTTTTTCAAGGAATGGCTCGTGAGATGCAGCTTGGTAACAATCTAGATACTGTACTTGAAAATATGAATGAGAAATTTAGCAGTCGGGATATCCAATTAATGACCCAGACTATTACTATTCAACGTCAAGCTGGAGGTAATCTTGCTAAAGCACTTGATCAACTAGCCAAAACCTTAGAAGAACGAGAACGTATGAACAAAGAATTAAGCAATCAAACAGCAGAATCTAGATATATTGCATTAACACTTGGACTGATGCCTGTATTTCTAATTATTGCTTTTAATATTGTATTTAAAGGATTCATTACTCCTTTATTTACGATTCCAGGTTTGATTCTATTAATCGTTGTCGCTATTTTGATGGTGTTCGGATTTCTAATGATTCGTAAAGTCACCAATATAAAGGCGTGAATAATTTATGTTATGGATAAATACATTATTGTATACAGCTTTAATTTTTTGGGGCGCTGCCGTATTCTTTTACTGGCGTTATCAACTCAAGCGTCTTAGTCTCAAAAAAAGAATGGGTATGGTAAATGAAGATAAGAAGAAGAAACAGAAGATTAGTGAACAATTTAAAAAGCGAGTATTTGAATGGTCTGAGAAATTAATTCCATTAGGGTTACGCTTTAAATTATTTACAAATCCGGCTACTATTCAAGGGCAAATCGAACTGGCTGGACACCCTGGCGGATTGCGATTGGATTCATTTTACGGATTTCGCTTTTTATGTGTCTTTACAGGAATGTTGCTTGGAACATTATTGGTATGGATGGGATTCGGAAATGGAATCGTATTGATTTTATTCATCGTAGCAGGATTAGCTTTTCCTTCACTTTGGTTAAGAGGCGCAGCAAAAGAAAGACAAGAACGCTTAGGTTTGGACTTGCCTGATTTTATGGATGCCATGAGTGTAACTTTACAAGCAGGTGTACCAATGGATCCTGCAATGAAGCAGATCATTATGAAAATGCAAGGACCTTTGCAAGAGGAACTATCTCGTTTTCAGCAAGAATTAGATATTGGTGTTCCTCGTGAAGAAGCTTACGTACGCTTAATGAATCGTAATCAAAGTAAAGAGTTAGAAACATTGGTCTCTTCACTGGTGCAAGGTAGCAAATTAGGGGTTCCTATCTCACAGACATTTAATCTGCTATCGACAGATATGCGTGAGACACGAATTGGAATGATGAAAGAGCGGGCTGCTAAAGCAGGACCTAAAGTTACTTTAATTACTAGTTTTCTCATTTTGCCTGCGGTATTACTATGTGTTGTTGGATTGTTAGTGCTTAACTTTATTTACAATCCTGAAGGTATTGGTGTCTCATGGGATGCTTTGCAGTAACACATGAACATTGTATCCTAAATAGTTGACTTTACTTGAGAGGGGGTGAATAACGATGATGAATAAATTAGGTTCTTACCTATATGCTAAAGCAACAACAATTGGGCAATATACCAAAAATGAAAAAGGTGCTCAAGCGATTGAGTATGTAGGTGTAGCTGCTGTTGTCGTTGTACTGATCATTGCACTTATGAGCTTGTTTGGTAAAGAGGGTGGCGGAATTGCAGAAGCTTTGGTTGATAAAATTAAAGATGCAATCGATAAAATCAAAATTGGTGGATAACTCCAATATTCGCAAGGGTGACGTGCCGTCTACGGGCGGTTGGCGTCATTATCTTCGCAATCAACGTGGTGCACAAGCGATCGAATTTGTAGGTGTTTTACCCTTATTTATTTTAATGGTACTTATTGTATTTCAATTTGCTTCTGCTGCGATTACAGCTGTAACAGTTAAGCAAGCTGTCATGGAGGGTGCGCGCGTAGCTATGGTAGAAGATCAAGGTAATGCAGGATATCAGACGGCTATACGCAATTTTGCAGGTAAATATGATATCAAAGAAATGAGTAAGCAAGAATACTCATCGGGTGGCAATACATATGTCACCGTCAAAGTGACGTTGGAATCACCGCTTGTATCTGGAGCTTTATTCAATACATCGGGATTATCTATTCCTATTTCATCTTCAGCGACGGTACGCAAAGAAGAAGATCCGACAAAAGTAGTGGAATAAAAACGTACGGAAAGGAAGTGTTCAATATCCGGCGCGTTATGTACAAAATAGGTGGAGCACTGCTTGCAGTGCTTTTTGTTCTCATATCGGCGACTCCTGTATTTGCCACAGCAGATGCAGATCAAGAATCACCTTTTAAAACTCATCTTAGTGATGTTAAAGTGAAAGATCAAAATGAAGTCCCACAAGACACAACAACAGATACAGCAATTCCGCCTATCGATGGAGTGAATCCAGATGGGAATCATCAGGGACAGAATCAGATACCAAATCCTAATGGAGAAGGAAATGTCTCAACGCCTACGAATGAAGTTCCTAACAGCAATCAAAATGGTGGTACTCAGACAGATAGAACTTCTACAAATGGTATAAATATACCAAGTCCTAACCCAATAGATGGCACTACTACCAATGGAACCAACATAGATCCAACTCATACAGATGGAACCAAGACAGAAAGTACCTCGACAGATCCTGCAGATCAAGCAAACGTCAGTGCACCAGACAATCGACCATGGTATGAGAAGCTATGGGATAAAGCAAAAGATATTGCTGCTAACCCTATTGAAAGCTTACAGAATTTTGGAAAAGGTGCAGCAGCAGGAGCTGTTGGAGCCGGCGTTGTTATCATAGCAGCTGTTGTAATTTTCGCAGTTGTTTTGAGCGCCCCTATTTCTGTGCCTGTTCTTATTGTAGCTGGAGTAGTTGGTATTGTAGCCGGT
>Ga0308161_1005446_pt1 | contig 11169 bp, 10 predicted proteins | sample PhyFR2_FD_201034 | JGI IMG/M metagenome (GOLD analysis project Ga0308161, IMG submission 201034) | Phyllosphere microbial communities from UC Gill Tract Community Farm, Albany, California, United States - DLSLF.R2 | ecosystem: Host-associated > Plants > Phyllosphere > Unclassified | place: USA...
GCGGCACGTCGATGGCCTCACCGCACACGGCCGGTGTGGCGGCGCTCGTCGTCCAGGAGCACCCCGATTGGTCGGCCGAACGCGTCAAGCAGCAGGTGATGAACACCGCCGCTCACGACATCGTCACGGCGGGCGCCGACCCGCGGGCGTACGGACCCGCGCGCGTGGGCACGGGCCGCGTCGACGCGCTCGCGGCCGTCGAGAGCGGTGTGAGCCTCCGGTCGGACGAGAACGGAGAGCTGCTCAGCGCCTCGTTCGGCGTGGTCGACGTCGGAACCGAGCCGGTCGTCCTCACCCGCACGGTCAGCGTCGGCAACGACGGGACGGATGCCACGACCCTCGACCTGCGCTACTCCCCGCGCACCGAGACGCCGGGCGTCGCGTACGACGTGAGTCCCGCGACCGTGACGGTCCCCGCGGGCGGGAGCGTCGCCGTGACGCTGACGCTACGGATCGCCGACCCCGGCGCCCTTCGCCGCACCCTCGATCCCACCATGTCCGCTCAGACGGGCGGCGCCCCGCGACAGTACCTCGCCGATGCGTCCGGCGTCGTCGAGGCCACCGGTCCGAGGGGCACCTTCCCCGTGCGTCTCTCGGTGTACGCGGCACCGCGTCCGTACTCCGAGACCCGGACCGCGGGTGTGACCTTCGACGGATCGGCGGGCACACTCGCGATCACCGGACGCGGGCTCGACCAGGGGCAGGGGACCGAGCGCTACCGGTCGGTCATGGTGCCTCTGATCCTCGGTGCGACCGACCCCGACGACACCTTCCCCGCGACCTCGGCACAGCGCACCCTCGAGAGCGCCGACATCCTCGCGGTGGGCGCGTCGTCGACGGCTCCTTTGCTGGCTGATCCGACGCAAGGCGTCCTCACCTTCGGCGTGCAGATGGACGGGGAGTGGGCGCGCTTGTCTCCCCTCACGTGGCCCATGGTGCAACTCGACCTGAATGGCGATACGCGGGCCGACTTCGTCGTGCAGGTGCAGCCCGGCGCCGACGGCGACATGCCCGTCGCGATGACCGTGGATGCCGTCACGGGCAATGTGGTCGAGGAGCGTCCGGTGAACGGCCTGTTCGGTGACCAGGGCACCAACGTCTACGACAACAGCGTCGTGACGATGTCGACATCGTTGAAAGCTCTCGGCTACACGGCGGGAACGACGCAGAGGACCATCCGGTACCTGGCGCAGACGCGCTCGTTCTACAACCCGGCGTTCGACGGCGGATACCGCAGCGCGCTCGTCGACCAGACGTCGGCGGCCACGATCGACGCCTACGCGCCGGAGATGGCGTTCGGCGACACCGGGACCGCGCTGTTCGCCGATGAGCCCGGCTCGCTCACGGTCAGCCGGACGGGCGACACGCTGCCCCGGGTGCTCGTGCTGCACCTGCTCGGTGACGGTGACGCGCGCGCCGAGATCGTGACGCCCACCGCGGCGGGCGCCCCGACGCCGGAGCCGTCTGCGTCGGCGCCGATTCCTTCCGCACCGTCGCCGACGGACGGGGCGACCCACGCCTCCGGTCAGAGCCCGTCGCGCCCGGGCCTGGCATCCACGGGTCTGGACGGTTCAGCGCTCGCGCTGCTCGCGGCCGTCGCTGCCGCCGCGGTCGGGACAGGCGCGGTCCTGGTCCGGCGCCGCCGTCGCCCAGAGTGAGCCTCTCTGTCGCGAGCGTCGCGCCCCCCTCGGGGTGCGCGGCGCTCGCCGAGGCGGCAGACTGTGGTCTCATGGCCGGTCAGACCCTCATCATCTCCGACCCTCGCGCGGTGCGGGCCATGGCCAACCCGCTTCGCCTGGTGGCGGTCGACGAGCTCTACCGTCGACAGGGGCCGGCCACCGCCACCGAACTCGCTGACCTCGTGGGTCTGACGCCCAGCGCGATGAGCTATCACCTCCGCGCGGTGGAGTCGACGGGCCTCATCCGCCGCGGTGAGTCGACGGATGCGCGCGAGCGGCCGTGGGTGCCCGCGGCTCCGAGCTACTCGCTCGTGGCCAGCGTCGAGTCCGACGCGGTGCAGCGGATGGTGCTGATCGACTCCCGTCTGATGCCGGTGCGGCAGCGGATGGAGGAGCTGCTGGCGGCCCGGTCGGTCCGCGCACCGGACGCCGACATCGTGTACATGGTGATGGCGACCGGTCAGCTCCTCCTGAGCCCTGACGAAGTGGGCCTTCTGCAGGAGCGCGTTCAGGAGGTGTTCGACGAGTTCGAGGCGTTGAGCGCCGATCGCTCCGAGGAAGGCGATCTGCGGCGCGCGCGATACATGTGGTCGGTGGTTCCGGAGCGGGTGCACCCCGAGGACTAGCTGCGAGCGCGGAGCAGCCGAATGCAACCGCTGTGCCCCGTGCGCTCCACCGGCTCAGGTCGCCGACGGCTCGTTACGCAGGCGTGCCGATGACCCGATAGTCGGGGTGGACCCTTCCGGCCACTTCGATGGTGCGCGAAGCCGCTGACCCGCGACGTCCACGCCCCCGTTCCGATCGGAGCTGCAGCATGACCGTCCCCGCCGCCCACGAGTACCGCACCTACCCCGTCGTGACTCTTCCGGTGTTCGACCTCCGAACGGGGGATGTGGTGGTCGGTACCGATTCCGAGGTCGTCGGGATCGATGCCGAGAGCCCGTGGACGCGCCGCATCTCCGAGCGGCATCCCTCGGGGCAGATCACCCGATTCACCTACGACTGCGCGGACGAGCTCACGGTGTATCGAAAGCCCGAGGGCGAATCCGACGCCATCGCCGCAGCCGAGGCGGAGAGCGCCGCGGGGGAGAGCACAGAGCGCCTCGCCGGCGTCCGCTGCCCGCGTTGCTCGAACGAGAGGGCGTTCGCGGTCCAGATCACCGTCAGCGTGGTGCTCGACGGCGACCTCGACATCTCCGGATCCGCGCGGTCGATCACCGCCCACGCGCCCGGCCGCATCGGCGACCCGCCGGACGGGTTCCGCGGAGACGAGCCCATTCAGTGCCACCAAGATCGAGGCGGCTGCGGACACCGGGGCACCGTGGACGAGTTCCGCATCCCCGCGGGGGATGTCGCCGCTCGGTAGTCCTGCCCCTTGGCAGTCGCCGCACCATGAACCGCAGTGTCTTCTTCGTCGGTGCGTTGATGGCGGGCGTGCTCATGACCTCGCTCGGTCTTCCGGCAACGCTCGGCATCGGCGCAGGCCTGTTCGTGCTCGCCGCGCTGGTCATCGCCCTCTCACCGCTGCGCGGCGCGCGCCACGGCGGCTCTTCGCGCGGCTGATCACCGCGAACCCGCCGCCCGGGCGGATCACACCCGCGGCTGCTGCTGCGTGATGCAGTGGATGCCGCCACCTCGGTCGAAGATGGGCCGCGAGTCGACCGTCACCACACGCCGACCGGGGTAGGCGTCGGCGATGATCTCGCGAGCGCGCGCATCGGCCGAGTCGTCGCCGAAGCCGCACAGCACGACGCCGTCGTTGGTGACGAGGTGGTTGATGTAGCTCCAGTCGAGCCACCCCTCGTCGTCGCGAAGCGCGGAGGGGGCCGGGATTCCGGTGAGGGTGACGCGGCGGCCCCGCTCGGCGAACGCGGTCTCGAGCTCGCGCCGCACGAGCTGCGACACTGCGAAGTCGGGGTGGGAGGCATCCGTCTGTTCGTGGAGGAGAACATGGTCGGGCGCGGCGAAGGTGGCGACGATGTCGACGTGCCCGTTGGTGCCGAGGTCGTCGTAGTCGCGGGTCAGGCCGCGCGAGAGCCAGATGGCATCCGTCGCTCCGATCGTCCGGGTCATCTCGGCCTCGACGCGGGCGCGGTCGGCGAAGGGGTTGCGGCGCGGGTCGAGCTGCACGGTCTCGGTGAGAAGGACCGTGCCGGTGCCGTCGACGTGGAGCCCGCCGCCCTCGGCGACGAGGAGAGAGTCGATGCGCTCGGCTCCCGCGTGCTCGGCGACGACGCGGGCGATGCCGGCGGACTTCTGCCATTCGGCCCAGTCGGGTGCGCCCCACCCGTTGAAGATCCAGTCGACGGCGCCGAGGATTCCCGGGCGGTCGGGGTCGACGACGAAGGTGGGCCCCACGTCGCGCATCCAGAACTCGTCGAGCGGGGCTTCGACGATATCGATGTCGGCGGAGAGCATGCGGCGGGCCCGAGCCACCTCGGTGGGGTCGACGACCATCGTCACCGGCTCGAACTGCCGCACGGCGTGCGCGACGTCGGTCCAGGCCCGGTAGCCCTGCTCGCGGAACTCCGCGCCCTCCCCGAGGGTGATGCCTTCTCGGGGGAACGCCATCCAGGTGCGCTCGTGCGGGGCGGATTCTGCGGGCATGCGCCACATGTGGTGTTCCTTCTGGGGTGCGGTGTCAGAGCGGGGCGGTGGCGGTGGTGGCGAGGTCGCCGGCGACGGCGCCGTCCTCGTCGCGGACGACCACGACGACAAGGGGGCCGTAGGGGGCGATCCAGGGGCTCGCGGCGCTCGCGTGCGCCGCGGCAGAGACGCGGGCGGTGCCGCGGAGGCGGCTTCCGTCCAGGTTCGCCTCGACGCGGGCGCCGTCGACGTAGGCGGCGGTGTCGCGAGCCGATCCGCCCGTCACGGTGGCGCTGAAGCGCACCACGGTCTCGTCGCCGTCCGTCTCGGTCTCGACCGCATCGACGACGACGCGCAGGCCTCCCGCGGCGACCGGTCGCGTCGTGGTGAAGACGACCTCGTCGGGCAGCGCCGGCGTGCGCGGGGGCGTCGTGCGGCGCTCGCCGAGAGCGGTGACGGCCGATCCCAGCCGGATGAGCCGCGAGTCGCTGTACGCGGGCCCGGCGATGGTCAGGCCCACCGGCATCCCGGTGTCGTCCATCGTGCCCATCGGCACGGTCACGGTCGGGATGCCGAGATGGCGGGGGACGAGGTTGCCGTTGGACACCCAGACGCCGTTACGCCACGCGATGTCGGCCGAGCCGGGGGTGACATCGGCGTCCGCGGGGCCCACGTCGGACTGCGTGGGGAAGATGACGGCGTCGAAGCCCTCGGCCTCGAGCCAGTCCTCGAAGTCGACCTTCCGCGTGTGCTCGAGCCCGCGCAGGCCCGCCTCGAGGCTCGGTACGGCGCGCCAGTCGGGATCCCACTGGCGGGCCCGGGCCACATACTCGCCGATGTCGTACGAGATGTCGTAGTGCTGGATGCCGTAGCGATCGGGGAGGGCGCCCGGGGGGTGCGGGAAGATGCGTGCGGTTTCCACGTCGGCGAGACGGTTCAGCGCGGGATCGCCGTTCTGGCGGAGGAAGGCATCCATGGCCCAGACCGCGAGGTCTCCGACCTCGTCGTCGAGGAACTCGCGCGAGACGAAGCCGCGGTCGACGAAATCCTCGTCGCCCGGGTGCAGCTTCTCGTAGCGGTCGACGACGGGGAAGTCGGTCTCGACGATCTCGGCACCCGCGGCCTCGAGGTCGGCCCGCAGCGCGGTCCAGAGTCGCAGGATGCTGTCTCGCGTGACGATCGGTGACGCGTTGTCGGGGTCGCCGTTGATGTAGATGCGCGGGACGGCGAGGCGCAGCCCCGCGAGCGGCAGCGGCTCGAGCTCGCTGAACGACGCGGGGCGCACCTCGGAGGGACGCGGCAGGGCGATCCAGGGCTGCGAGCGCCAGAGGTCTCCCTCGGTCACCGGATCGTCGGCCACGATCGCGTCGAGCACGATGCGCAGGTCGTCCATCGAGCGGGTGTGCGGCACGACGACGTCCATGGTCGGTACGAGCGGCCAGTTCCCCCGCACCGAGATCACCCCGCGCGACGGGGTGTACGCGACGAGCGCGTTGTGCGAGGCGGGGGCGCGGCCCGACGACCACGTCTCTTCGCCGAGGCCGAAGGCGGCGAAGCTGGCCGCGGTGGCGGTGCCCGACCCGTTGGAAGAGCCCGACCCGAACGCCGACGGCAGAAACTCGGCGTTGTAAGCCGACTCGGCGCGGCCGTAGACGCCGCGCTGCATGCCGCCCGCGGCCATCGGGGGCATGTTCGTCAGTCCGAGGAACACCGCCCCGCTCGCGCGCAGTCGCTCGATCGCGAAGGCGTCGTCGCCCGCCACCAGGTCGGCGAAGGCCGGTGACCCCGCGGCCACGGTCAATCCGGTGACGCGGTAGCTGTCCTTCGCGGTGAACGGGATGCCGTCGAGCGGGCCGAGTGTCTCGCCCCGGGCTCGGCGCTGGTCGGCATCGCGGGCTTGCGCGAACGCGCGCGGGTTCAGGACGGGCACGGCGTTGAGGCGGATGCCGTCCCGGTCGTAGGCCGCGATGCGGTTGAGGTAGCGGGCCACGAGCTCGACGCTCGTGACGGTTCCGGAGTCGAGGGCGGCGCGCAGGCGGGCGACGTCGGCTTCGACGACGGTGAAGTCCTCGGTGGTCATGGCGGTAAACATACACCGTTTGTTTTATGTGTGCGAGAGTGGACTCGGAGCCCGCGCCCGTCGGCTCCCATCGACCCGGGAGGCCGCCATCGCCAGACCGCACACGCCGCTGCTGAGCCGCGATCTGATCGCGCGAACCGCCCTCGCCCTGGTCGACCGCCACGGACCCGACGGGGCGAGCATCCGTCGCGTCGCCGCACGCCTCGGGGTCAACCCCGCGTCTTTGTACAACCACGTCCCCAACCGCGCGGCCATGGTCGAGGACGTCCGTGCCCTCGTGTCGGCGCCCATCGACTCGCAGCCGCTGCGGGAGCTGCCCTGGGAAGACGCGCTCCGCGCCTGGGGACGCTCGTACCGTCGCGCGTTCGCCCGGCATGCCCGCGTCGTGCCGCTGCTGATGACGGAGCGCGCGTCGGCCCCTGTCCTCCTCGCGCAGTACGAGGACTTCGCGGCGGCCGCCGAGGCCGCCGGGTGGACGCTGCGCGATGTCATCCCGCTGCTGACCGCCTTCGAGTCCTTCATCCTCGGCAGTGTCCTCGACATGTCGGGGCCCTCCGTGGTGTTCGACCCCACGGGCCAGGAGGAGGCGTTCCCGCGCTTCTCGGCGGCTTTCGACACCCTCGCCGACCAAGACCCGGAGGACCCCGTGGCCACCCGCGCCTTCGAGCTCGGGCTCGATATGCTGATCGCCTCCGCACGGCCTCGCTGACGCCGAACCCGTATTCGGGCGCAGGGCAAGTCCTGGCTCGAGGTGATCCCGACCTGGGACGATTCCGGGATGGATGCCACCACGGACGAGCCCGCGATCCTCCCCGACCGGCCGCGGTCCGACGCGCGCCGTCCGGTCGCCCTGGTCGTGGGCGTCGTCGCGACCGTGCTCTTCGTGGCGCTGCGACTGGCCGTCGATCTCGACGGGGGAGCGCCGCTGGCGTTCGACCAGTGGTGGGACGACACGATGGCCGCGCTCGCCGACCCGGTCGCGGTCATCGTCGCGTGGATCCCCGCCATCGTGGGCGGCACGATCGGAATGATCGTCATCGGCATCACGACCGCCGTCGTCTTCGTCCTGGTCAAGCGCCCGTGGGATGCGCTGAACGTCGCGGCATCCATCGCCCTGGTCGTGCTCATCGGCGCGCCCCTCGCCGCTGTCATCGCACGAGCCCGACCGATGGATTCGCTGGCCGAGACCCAGGCGACCTCGTTCCCCTCGGGCCACACCGCCGTCGCGACGACGATCGCGGTGACGCTCGCGTTGATCCTCCGCCGCGGGTGGATCTGGGCGGCAGGCGCCGTCTGGGTGCTGCTCATGATGTGGAGCCGCACCTACCTGCACGCGCACTGGCTCAGTGACGTCACGGCGGGTTTCCTGGAGGGAGTGGCGGTGGCCACCCTCGTCTGGGCGCTGGTCGAGGTGTGGCGTGTGCGCCGCGCGCAACGCCTGGTGGCGGTGTCCGGCTGAGCGCTAGGGTTCCCGGATGACCAGCGCCTCCGCCGCCGCCGACAAAGCCCAGGATTCGACCGCCTTCCGCGTCGCCGCACGCGTCGGCTACGTGGTCCTCGGGCTTCTGCACCTGCTGATCGGGGTGATCGCGGTGTCTCTTGCGACCGGGAGCGGCGGCGACAGCGCCGACCAGAGCGGAGCCCTGCAACAGGTGGCCGAGGCTCCGGCGGGCAAGGTGCTGCTGTGGGTCGTCGTCGTCGGGCTCGTCGCGCTTGCCGTCTGGCAGGTCGTGGATGCCGTCGCCGAGCGCGACCCCGACGAGAAGAAGCGCTGGGCGCACCGCGCGAAATACGTGGGAACGGCCGTCGCCTACGGGGCGATCGCCGTCACCGGCTTCACGATCGTCTCGGGCGGACACTCGGACTCCTCGCAGTCGTCGCGCACTCTCAGCGCGCAGCTTCTCGCCATGCCCGGGGGCATCGTCCTCCTGGTCGTCGTCGGTCTGGCGGTGGCGGTGATCGGCGTCGCCTTCGTCGTGCGCGGTGTCACGAAGGCCTTCATGAAGAACCTGTCGAGCCCGGGCGGGACGGCGGGGCGTGGCATCCGGACCTTCGGGACGATCGGTTATGTCGCCAAGGGGATCGCGGTGGGCGTGGCCGGCATCCTCTTCATCGTCGCGGCCTTCTCGCACGATCCGAACGCGGCCGGCGGTATCGACTCGGCGCTGCGCTCGCTCGCGAGCCTGCCGTTCGGGCAGGTCGTCCTGTGGCTCGTGGGCGCGGGGCTCGTCGTGTACGGGCTCTTCTGCTTCGCCCGGGCCCGGTACGCCCGCATGTGAACGCGCTGATCAGGGAGTGACGACGGTCACGCCGGCCTCGGCGAGGGCGGCGGACAGCTCGGGTGACGGCTCGGCGTCGGTGATGAGGTAGTCGGCCTTCTCGAGGGGGCCCACCTGGGCGAACAAGCGTCGGTCGAGCTTCGAGGAGTCGGCCAGGATCGCGGTGCGATCCGCGCGCTGGATCATCTCGCTCATCATGGTCGCGTCGCCGAGGTTGCTGGTCGAGAAGCCGGAGCCGTCGACCGCGCCGACCGCGATGAGGGCGTAGTCGCAGCGGATGTCGACCTCGGGGGTGTGCGAGTTCATCGCCAGGGTCACCGGGCCGGTCGTGGCCTGGGTGATGGTGCGGACCGCGCCGCCGAAGATGTAGAGATCACGGAACACGCTGGGGGAGATCTCGGCGGGGATGCGCAGGTTGTTCGTCGCGATCGTGAGGTTCCGGTGATTGCGCAGGGCTCGGGCGACCGCCAAGGTCGTGGTGCCGGCGTTGAGCATGAGGACGGATCCGTCCTCGATGAGATCGGCGGCGAGTGCGGCGATGCGCTCCTTCTCGGAGATCTGCATCTGCAGGCGTACGTCGAGGCCGCGGTCACGGCCGGGGACCGACATCGCGCTGACGGCGCCGCCGTGGGTGCGCACGACGATCCCTTCGCGATCGAGCTGGTCGAGGTCGCGGCGGACCGTGTCGATCGAGACGCCGAAGTGCGAGGCGAGGTCGACGACGGTCACCTGGCCCGACTCGGCGACGTAGGCGGCCAGCTCGGCTTTGCGGCCCGCGGGGAGCCGTCGCTTGACCGTGGCGGTGGATGCGTCCATGCCGTCATCTCTAGCACAGAGCGGCATGTCGGTCCGCAGAATTTGTGCGAAAACGGCAGAGAACAGCACTTCAAGCCCGTTGTTTGCTGACATTGGCGCGGCCTCCTGCCGGAATTATCACGGATCTGCATCGAGCTCTTGCGGCTTCTTGCAAAGGGGCGCATACTCGTGCTGAAAGACGCAAGAACGCGCAGAACAGCGCGAAATGCGGCAAATCTCAACGAGGAGAAATGATGGACAACAGCGGGCGCCGGCGTCGGAACGCCATCAAGCTCGTCGGTGCCGCGGCAGCGGCCACGACCCTCCTGGCGATGGCGGGGTGCTCGTCGAACGGTTCGGGAGCGTCGTCGGACGGGAACGTCACGATCGAGTTCGCCCAGTGGTGGGAGCCGGAGCTCGGCGACGGAGCGTTCCGCGGACTCATGGACGAGTTCGAGAAGGAGAACCCCGGTATCAAGGTCGACCTCGTCAGCGGGCCCTACGCCTCCACGAAGGAGCAGCTCTTCGCCGGGGCGGCATCCGGCACCATGCCCGACGTCGTCGGCCTCGACGGTGCGTGGGTCAGCGACTTCGCCAAGCAGGGCGTGATCGCCGATCTGTCGAAGCTGATGAGCGACTCCGGCTACGACGACAGCCAGCTCGCCAGCCAGATCAAGGTCGATGGCAGCACCTACATGATCCCCGTGGTCAACTTCGTCTACCCCATGTTCACCAACGACGGGCTGCTCTCGCAGGCCGGTGTCAGCTCTCCGCCGTCGACTCGCACCGAGTTCGCCGACGCGGCGAAGAAGATCAAGGCCCTCGGCGGAGACGTGTCGGGGTGGGTCCTCCCGCTCTCGCTCGAAGCCCCCAACGGCGTGCAGAACGACGTCATGTCATGGGTGTGGGCCTCGGGCGGGTCGATGCTGAAGGACGGCAAGCCCGACCTGACGAACCAGGACGTGGCCTCGGCCACCGACTACATCCAGCAGCTCTGGGAGGACGGGGTCATCGCTCCCGGATCCTTCACGATGAAGGAGCAGGACAAGGTCGAGGAGTTCACCAACGGACGTGTCGGCATGATGATCGACTCGCTGGCCCACATCAATCTGATCCGACAGTCGAACCCCGACCTGAAGTTCTCGATCTCGGCGATCCCGGCCGAAGACGGCTTCACCGGAGAGCGCGGCATCCCCTACGCCTCGTGGGGCATCGGCGTGGCCGAGAACTCGCAGCACAAGGATGCCGCCTTCAAGCTCGTGCAGTTCCTGATGGGCAAGGACGTCAACAGCGAGCTGTCGACGATGGCCAAGGCGTTCCCCGGCAACACCGAGAGCGTGCCGACATTCGTCGCGGACGACGAGCTGTTCAAGACGGCGTTCGACATCTACAAGAAGGGCTACCCGGCGAACGAGTTCACGGGTCTGCCCGTCGCCGAGGAGCTCATGCGACAGTTCGGCACCCAGTTCCAGTCGGCTCTCGACGGACAGCAGTCGATGAGCGACGCGCTCACCAAGACGCAGGACGAATGGACGTCGGAGTTCTGATCCGACCCCGCACCGGGATGCCGCACCGCCACCGCCCGCGGTGCGGCATCCCGCTCAGCGAAAGCCGCACATCATGACCATGCGCACTCTCACACCCCCCGACACCGAGGTGATCGTCACCGGACGACCCGCCTCCCGCCGCACCCGGCAGCTGCGCAAGGCCGGCGAGGCCTACGCGTTCCTGTCTCCGACGCTGATCCTGT
>Ga0308161_1005449_pt1 | contig 11164 bp, 7 predicted proteins | sample PhyFR2_FD_201034 | JGI IMG/M metagenome (GOLD analysis project Ga0308161, IMG submission 201034) | Phyllosphere microbial communities from UC Gill Tract Community Farm, Albany, California, United States - DLSLF.R2 | ecosystem: Host-associated > Plants > Phyllosphere > Unclassified | place: USA...
ACCCGGGCACAGGCGGCAGAGTGGGCCGCGGCGGGCTTCTCGCTGTTCGACGGCCGCGACGGACTCGACGGCGTGACCTACGTGTGCCACGACCGGGTGTGTGCGCTGCCGGTACGGAACGCGGACGACCTGCTGGGCCAGCTCAGTGTCCGGCACGGCTGAGCACGGCGCGCCCGGGCGGTATCCTGGAATGCTCATGTCGAATCCCCCCGTCATCACGTACCCGCCCGAGCTGCCCGTCTCGCAGCGGCGGGACGACATCGCCGCTGCGATCCGCGACAACCAGGTCGTCATCGTCGCGGGCGCAACGGGGTCGGGCAAGACCACGCAGCTGCCGAAGATCTGCCTCGAACTCGGGCGCGAGAGCATCGGCCACACCCAGCCCCGACGCATCGCGGCGCGCACGATCGCGGAACGGGTGTCGGAAGAACTCGGCGGCGAACTCGGCGACCTCGTCGGCTACCAGGTGCGCTTCACCGACAAGGTCAGTGCCGCCACCCGGATCAAGGTGATGACCGACGGCATCCTGCTCAACGAGATCCACTTCGACCGCGACCTGAAGCGGTACGACACGATCATCATCGACGAGGCGCACGAGCGGTCCCTGACGATCGACTTCCTGCTCGGTTACCTCAAGCGGCTCCTCACCCGGCGCCCCGACCTCAAGCTCATCATCACGAGTGCCACGATCGACCCGGGGTCCTTCTCCAGGCACTTCGACGACGCCCCGATCATCGAGGTCTCCGGCCGCACGTACCCGGTGGAGATCCGGTACCGGCCGCTCGTCGCCGAGGACACCGGCGACGACTCCGACGACGACGAGTCCGACTCCCGCACCGGCGACAGCGGCAGCAACGCCGACGACCGCGACACCCTGCAGGGCATCACCGACGCACTCGACGAACTCGCGCGGGAAGACCCGGGCGACGTCCTGGTGTTCCTGTCCGGCGAGAACGAGATCCGCGACGCGCAGGACGCCATCGAGGGCAAGCACTACCCGGGCACCGAGGTCCTCCCCCTCTACGGGCGCCTGTCCGCAGCGGACCAGCACCGGGTCTTCCAGCGGTCGAACACCCCGGGCCTCCGACGCCGAGTCGTGCTCGCGACCAACGTCGCCGAGACCTCGCTGACCGTCCCCGGCATCAAGTACGTCGTCGACACCGGCACCGCCCGCATCTCGCGGTACTCCCCGCGGGCGAAGGTGCAGCGGCTGCCGATCGAGGCGATCTCGCAGGCGTCCGCCAACCAGCGCTCTGGCCGTGCCGGTCGCACGAGTGCGGGCATCGCGATCCGGCTCTACTCGGAAGACGACTTCGACCGCCGTCCGGAGTACACCGACCCGGAGATCCTCCGCACGAACCTGGCGGCCGTCATCCTGCAGATGATCTCGCTCGGGTTCGGGGACATCGAGTCGTTCCCGTTCCTGCAGCCGCCGGACTCCCGCGGTGTGAAGGACGGCCTGGACCTGCTCCGCGAGCTCCGTGCCGTCGACACCGAGGGTGCGATCACGAAGACGGGCAAGCAGCTCACCCGCCTGCCGATCGACCCGCGGCTCGGCCGGATGGTGCTCGAGGCGAGCCGGCAGGGTGTCGGACGTGAGGTCATCGCGATCGTCTCGGCGCTGAGCATCCAGGACCCCCGCGAACGTCCGCTCGAGAAGCGTGCCCAGGCCGATCAGCTGCACAGTCGCTTCGCCGACCCGACGAGTGACTTCCTGACGCTGCTCGGCCTCTGGAACTACCTGGAAGAGAAGCAGGACGAACTGTCGTCGAGCGCGTTCCGCCGGATGTGCAAGGCGGAGTTCCTCAACCACCTGCGGATCCGCGAGTGGCAGGACCTGTACCGCCAGCTCTCCCGCGCGGCCAAGCAGGTCGGCATCCACGTCGGCACGGAACGCAAGGACGACCCGGACTCGGTGCACCGCGCGCTGCTCGCGGGACTCCTCAGCCAGATCGGGCTGCGCGACCGCGAGAAGCGCGACTACCTCGGATCGCGCAACACCCGGTTCGTGGTCTTCCCCGGCAGCGTCCTGGCGAAGAAGCAGCCGGACGCCGTGATGGCCGCCGAACTCGTCGAGACCAGTCGACTGTTCGCCCGGACCGTCGGCCGCATCGACACCGCCTGGGTTGAACCGTTGGCCGGTGACCTGCTCAAGCGCACCTACGGCGAACCACACTGGGAGAAGAAGCAGGGCGCCGTCGTCGCCTACGAGCGGGTGACGCTGTTCGGCGTCCCGATCGTGCAGCGCCGACGCGTGCAGTACAACCGGATCGACCCCGTGCACTCGCGTGAGCTGTTCATCCGGCACGCCCTGGTCGAGGGCGAATGGGAGTCACAGCAGGCGTTCGACCGGTCGAACCGGAAGCTCCGCCGCGAACTCGAACAGCTCGAGGAGCGCACCCGCCGCCGCGACATCCTGCTCGACGACGAGACGGTCGTCGAGTTCTACGACGGGCGGATCCCGGCCGAGATCGCCACCACCCGGGACTTCGAGGGCTGGTGGCGTCGGACCCGGCGTGACCAGCCGGACCTCCTCACCATGCGGCGCGAGGACCTGCTCGACGAGTCCGCTGCCTCGGCCGCCGAGGACGACGCCGAGTACCCGACCCAGTGGCGGAGCGGCGACCAGCGCCTCGCCGTCCGGTACCGCTTCGAGCCGGGCGCCGAGGACGACGGTGTCAGCGTGCAGGTGCCGCTCGCCGTCCTGCCGCGGATGCGCGAAGAGGGTTTCGACTGGCAGGTGCGCGGCCTCCGCAAGGAGCTGGTGACCGCGCTCATCAAGGCCCTGCCGAAGCAGATCCGGAAGAACGTCGTCCCGGCTGCCGACTGGGCCGAGAAGATCGTCACCGAACTCCCCGACGACGCCCCGACGACCCCGACCGAGAGCTTCCGCGCCACCCTGGCGAAGACGATCCAGCGGCTCGTGCACGTGCCCGTGTCGGAGTCCGACTTCGACATGTCCCGGGTGCCGTCGCACCTGCTGCCCACCTACGCGGTCGTCGACGAACGCGGGCGCCGGGTCGAGGCCGGCAAGGACCTGTCCGCCCTGCAGACGAAGCTGAAGGACCGGACCCAGCAGAGCGTCGCCGCCGCCACGCAGCGGTCGGGAGGCTCATCCCGCGTCGCCGACGCCGGTTCCGGCCGCCGCATCGAACGGTCCGGCCTCACCGCGTGGCCGGACCAGGACCTGCCCGAGGTCCTCGACACGAAGCAGGCGGGCGGCGTCATCCGCGCGTACCCGGCCCTGGTCGAGGAGGGCTCCGGCCCGAAGGCGACGGTCGGCGTGCAACTCCTCGCGACGCCGGGCGACCGCGCCGTGCAGATGCCGGCCGGGGTCCGACGCCTGGTGATGCTCGCCGTGCCCTCCCCGGTGTCGTACATCCAGCAGCACCTCACCGCGCAGGAGAAGCTCGCCTTGGCCGCGAGCCCGTACCCGTCGACGAACGCGCTGTTCGACGACGTCCTGGCCGCCGTCGTCGACGCCGGGATCCGCCGGACGCACCCCGACGGGATGGTGTTCGCGCGGGTGGCGTTCGACCAGGTGCGCGACACCGTGTCGTCGACGGTCGTCGACACGATGTTCACCGCCGTGTCCGAGGTCGCCGCCGTCCTGACCGCGCAGCGGAACGCCGAACGGGCGATGAAGCAGGCGACGAACATGGCGCTGCTGCCCGCGCTGTCGGACATGCGGCAGCAGATGGAGCGCCTGGTGTTCGCCGGGTTCGTCTCGGTGGCGGGGCTCGACCGGCTCCGACGCATCCGCGTGTACCTGCAGGGCATCGAGGCCCGCGTGACGAAGCTGCTGCAGAACCCGGGCCGAGACGCGAGCTGGATGCGCGAGGTCACAGGGGCCACCGAGCGCTACGTCGAGGCGGGTGGGGCCTTCCCGCCGTCGGTCGGCTCGCACCCGGAGCTCGTGCACGCACGCTGGATGCTCGAGGAGTTCCGCCTCAGTCTCTTCGCGCAGGAGCTCGGCACGGCGGAGACCGTGTCACTGCAGCGGATCACGAAGGCGCTGACCGCCGCCAGCCGCTGACCCGCGCCGTCCCGCTCTCCGTCGGTGGCCCCGACGCGGTGGGGCGGCGGCGCGGCGAGGCTCACCCAGGCTCGGCCAGGCACTCGGTGCTGATGAACACCTCGCCAGAGGTCGTGGCGACGGCACGGACGGTCCACGGCGACGAGCCGTTCGGGTCCTCCGGATGCTCCGCACTCGGCGGATCCTGGCTGATGCCCGCACCCGACCAGAGCGCAGCCACGGCGTCGAACCGGGACCGCTCCTCCGCTGTCGGTGCCGTCGGCGCCGCCGTGGAACCCTCATCGGGGCGGCGGAGGTCGTAGATGAAGGACGTGCCCGGCTGGTCGTTGCGGAGCTGGCACTCCTGCCTGGTCACCTCGGCGCCCGCGGGGTCCAGGTCCGCAGCGGTGCGGGCACCCAGCTTCCGAAGCTCCCCGGAAGCGTCTCGGTCACCGAAGTGGCGTCCCGCCGCGGTGGCCGGCTGGGCGCGTCGCTGGGCGTCCTGGGCGGTGGTGCCGACCGTGCTGAGCAGCGCCGTTCCGGGTGAAGATGGGCCGTTGCTGAACGACCACCCCGTTGACCCTCGGCTGACCTGCAGGTGTCGTGCAAGAAATTTGCTGGCCCTTGCGGAAAGATTTAGTGTCCGCCTGAGGGCGGCGAGGCTGACGGAGCATGATGACATCTCGATCCCAAGAGGCTCTCCCGCGGAGACGATTCACGCGTCCGGGTAAGGCCCGCGGAAGTGTATCGATCGTCCTGACGGCGATATCAGTGGTACTGCTGCTTGTTGGCGTCTTGGCTCCGCACACCGGTGGCGGCAAGTTACCCGTGCTGTACCTGCTAGTAGCGTTCCATTCGCTTTTCGTGGTGGGTGTCACCGCCTTTACACTTTTGGCCGTCATTGTCGTTGCGGCGCTCCGCTGGCGATGGGTGACCATAGTCATCGCACTCATGGCTCTTGTGGCGAGCGTGAGCGTTGTGGTTCCGAGCTTGAACCGTTCGCCAAGAGTGGAGCCGGCTCGCGTCGCTTCATCGGGTGCCGGAACACTCCGGGTGCTTGAATGGAACACTGGCGAGCAGGACGTCGACACTACGGTTCTGCAGACGCTAATCAATCAGACCGATCCAAACATCATTGTGCTCCCGGAGTATTTTACGCAGCTCGCGAAAGGAACGTTGGCTGATGTCGCAAAGCAGCGAGATATGCAGATCCTTGGCTGGAACGGTTCATCGGCGACGGCGTTGATCTCGCGATCGCTTGGCAACTACCGGGTCGACCACTCCGGGACCCCGCCTTGGGCTGGATTCGTCGCGGTACCTGCGAACCCTCAATCGCCGCGCTTAGTGATCACTCACCTGCAGCGCCCCAGCCTGACGAGCACGTCGCTGTGGCGTGAACACGTCGAGTGGGCTGCCGCTCAGTGCCAGCAAGGCACTATCGCAGTTGGGGATTTCAACGCGACAGCGCCGAATATCAATCCGTCGACGAAGCTTGGCAAGTGCTCCGACAGCGCGGCAGCACTTGGCGAGAGCCCTCAGGGCACCTGGCCTACAGCGTTGCCTGGCTCGCTTGGTGCGACGATTGACCATGTGTTCGTCGGCCCCGGCTGGAAGGCGGCAGCGTTCTCTGTTCTCGATGGCCTCGACGAAGCCGGGTCGGACCATCGACCGACGTTTGCCGTGGTCACCCCTGCCCGCCGAACATAGAAAGGGCGGTCGGCGTGTGCCGACCGCCCTTTCTGTGAGGAGGTCAGTAGTTGACCGCGACCTTGCTTGCGTTGAGGAACGTGTTTCGGTTAGAACCGGAAGTGTTCCCGTTGATTGCGGTGATGACGAACTGGTAGGGGCGACAATCGTGTTCACTCTCAAGATTCTCGTAGCCATGTCCTCGCTTCTGGTCAAGGGTTCGTCCCCGAGAAAAACGTGACTGGATTGGTTGTCGCAACTACTTCAGGGGGTTTCCGATGGCTTGACTAGGTGAATCCTGATTAGGGAAGTATTCGTATCGCCGCGCTTCGTAGCCAGCCAGCCAGCGTCCTGCATTCCTTATTGCTGGGTTGTGCGCCGCGCTCGGGTCGCTGCTCGCTATCGTTTCGGATCCGTCAAATGAGGCGCGAATGAACTCGGAAGAACGTTCCTCCCCGAGGTGCTCAACAGTTCGCACGCCTCACTGTGTCGGCCCACACGATACTGGCGTGACCGCTTGCCGCCGGAGCTTCGCACCGACGTTTCAGACCAACAACTCATGGCGCAGGCGTTCGCGACGGCTCTCCCCGAGCCAGGCAAGCCCCGTCTCCTGCGTCCAGGCGAAGACACCGACCTCACAGGGTCGGTTAGCCACCCGAACACGTCTGTGATCATCCAACGCCCCGGCGATGCAGAGGACGACGATCGCCGCGGTCATCGCTGCCGACGACCGGCTTCGGTCCTTCCGGCGTTCGCGGACCTCGACGACGAGCACGGCTGCCGGGATCCCGACGGCGATGGCGACGCCCAACAGGACGGCCAGTGTGGTGCCCGGGGTCGGCTCTCCGGACCCGAATGTCTGCTGCAGGCTCGCCCCGAGTTGGAACGCGAAGCCCACGACGAGGGCAACCGGCATCAGCAACGCCACGACGACACTCGACGACCGGTTGGTCATCCGTCTGGGCCGGGCAGGCGGCGCCGGGGTCGTCCGGCCCGGGACGGCAGCGTCGAGCCCGTAGGGACCTGGTGAGCCCCGGTCCTCGTCCGGCTGCGACTCGGGTCCGTCGTCCGGTCCGCGGTCGTGATCGCGTGCATCGTTCATGTTCCCCCCGAGACCCATCTTGCCGGACCAGGACTACGGTGACGGCCATGATCGGCACACTCGACGTCGTCGTCCTGGACTGCCCGGACACCCGCGCCCTCGCTCGCTTCTACGCCGCCGTCCTCGGCGGGGAGATCGTCGCCTACGACGAGGACTGGGCCGAGGTGGTCCTGCCCTTCGCCGGACACCGACCGTTGCTCGCCCTCCAGCGCGTCGACGACTACCGGGCTCCGGACTGGCCGGGGCAGGACGTCCCGCAGCAGCTGCACCTCGACGTGAAGGTGGACGACCTTGACGTCGGAGAACAGGCCGTGTTGGCGATCGGCGCGCGGGCGACGGGCGAGGGTACCGACACCTTCCGGGTCTACCTCGACCCGGCAGGGCACCCGTTCTGCCTGGTCCGCCCCCAGGACTGACCCGCGCCGGTCAGGCCGACGGCGCCGGCTCGGCCGGCCCGGTCGGCGAGGCAGGCGAGGCGGGCGACGCGGGCGAGCCGGGCTCGACCGCCAGCCCCTCGACCACCTCGACCCGCGGCAGTTCCGCGAGCAGCGCACCCGGCAGGAACAGCTTCGCCCCGCGGACGCCCGCCCCGATGACGACCTCGGGCGCCTCGAGCACCCGGGAGTCGACGTACACCGCCCAGTCCGCGGGCAGCCCGATCGGCGTGATCCCGCCGTACTCCATCCGGGTGCGCTCGACCGCGTCGTCCATCGGCGCGAAGCTGACCTTCCGGGCGCCGAGCAGCCCCTTGACGGTCCGGTTGACGTCGAGCTTCGTGGACGCGAGCACGACGCACGCCGCGTAGGTCACGGTGTCGCCGCGCTTGCCCGCGACGACGATGCAGTTCGCACCGCCGGACACCGGGAACCCGTAGGCGTCCGAGAACGCTGCCGTGTCCGCCAGGTCCGGGTCGATCGGCGACGCCTCGATCCGCTGCAGCACGGCGGAGGGCAGGGCGACCAGGGCCTCCGCGACGGGGATGGCGATCGAGCCGGTGGCGAGCAGGACGGGCATGCGGTTCAACGTCGGCATCGCTCCACCCTAGGGACGCCCACCACGACGACGTGTCAGCCGGAACGCGGACGAAGCGACACGACACGACACGACCCGGCCCGGCCCGGCCCGGCCCGCCACAACCCTCAGCGCGAGCCGACCACCCGCCGCCGGTCCCGCGCCGATGCCCAGACCTGCACGACCAGCCCGAGTGCGATGAACCCGGCCATCATCCCGCCCATCGCCGTCGCGGTGCCGCCGAGCGCCCCGGCGAGCGGCGTCGCCAACCCACCGAGCCCGAACGTCAGCCCACCGGCCAGCGCCGAGGCCGTCCCGGGGTGCCGGTGACCGAGCGCCTGCGTCAGCGTGATCGACCCCGGGATCACCCAGCCCCAAGCGGCGGTGACGAGTGCCAACGCCGGCCAGACCACGGCTGGTCCGGCCCCGCTGACCGCACCGAGCAGGACGAACACCGACCCGACGGTGCCGACGGCGAGGCCGATCGTGTAGAGCCGGTCCTCGGCGACGCGGCCGACGAGCTGCCGGAACACCAGGGTCGACACGATCATGCACGACGCGTTCGAGGCGAAGACGAGCGTGTAGAGCCCCTCGCCGAAGCCGTACTGCTGCTGGAACACGAACGACGACGTGGCGATGTACGAGAAGAACCCGATGGTCCCGCAGCACCCGGTGACGAGGTACCAGCGGAACCGCGGGATGCGCAGCAGCTCGGCCATCCGTCCGAGCACGGCCCCGGGCGACCGGCCGCCGGGCGTGGGCTCCACGAGGGTCTCCGGCAGGGACCGTGCGGCCGCGATGGTGAGGACGGCGCCGAGGACCGCGAGCACCACGAACGCCCCGCGCCAGGTCGAGAACGACAGCACGACCCCGCCGGCGAGCGGTGCGACGACCGGCCCGACCGAGTTCACGACCGCGAGCGTCGAGTACAGCCGGCTGCGCTCGGTCCCGGTGGCCGCGTCACCGACCATCGCCCGACCCGCCACCGCGGCGGCGGCTCCACCGAGGCCCTGCACGACCCTGGCGACGACCAGGGTCACGATGTCCGGGGCGATCGCGCAGACCAGTCCGGCGACGGCGAAGAGGGCCGTCCCGCCGAGCAGGATCCGGCGCCGTCCGACCCCGTCGCTGATCGGTCCGACGACGATCTGCCCGACCGCGAAGGCGACGAGGAACGCGGTCAGCGTGAGCTGGACGGCGGCGGTCGAGACGTCGAGGTCGCGGGCGATGGCCGGCAGCCCCGGGATGTACATGTCGGTCGCGAAGGGCGACACCCCGACGATCAGGCTGAGGGTCAGCAACGGCCCCCGGCGTCCGGTCCAGGACGTGCGGGCCGGATCGGCAGCGCTGCTCATCGCCGCCACCCTAGCCCGCGCACACCCCGTGGCGACAGGGCCGACCACGGCCACCACGGATCCGGATCGGCACCCGGCCCCATGACGGACGGGAGGCCCGTGACCAGCTGGTCACGGGCCTCCCGTCCGACGGCCCCGCGCTCCCCCGCGGTGGCCGTCACCGGCCGGTTCCCCGTCAGCCGACGATCTCCCACGTGACGAGTCGCGCGTCGCGGGTGGTGACCTCGTGCACGGGTCCCTCGACCGCGAGGAGCGCTCGCGGTGTCGCGGTGCCGGGCAGGACCCGGGCGGCGGTGGCGCGCTCGTTGACGATGACGCCACCGGTCGCGGTGTCGGCGTCCGCCACGGAGGCCGAGGCCGCCGCGTGTGAGCCGACCCAGACCTCCACGTCGCCGGGTTCCACGATCCGGACCATGCGCCGGTCGCTGAACGCCAGGCGGGTGGTGGGGACGGTGAAGGCGAGCCGCACGGACGCGCCGGCGTCGAGGTCGACGCGGGCGTAGCCGAGCAGCTGCACGACCGGGCGGGTGACCGATCCGGCGACGTCGTGCCCGAACAGCTGCACGACGTGGGCGCCGGCGACCGAGCCGGTGTTCGTCACCGTGACGCTGGCGGTGAACGCCGACCCGGCACGGACCGACTGGTCGACGACCAGGTCGGCGTACTCGAAGGACGCGTAGGACAGGCCGAAGCCGAACGGCCGGACCGGGGTGGAGTCGGTCGCGGTGACGTCCGACGGTCCGCCGAGGGCCGGGTGCAGGTACGAGTACGGCTGCGCACCGGCGGAGCGGGGCAAGGACACCGGCAGCCGACCGGAGGGGTTCACCCGACCGGTGACGACGTCGGCGATCGCGAGCCCGCCGCCCTCACCGGGGAAGAACGCCTGCAGGACGGCGGCGGGCCGCGGCCCCTCGCCGTCGAGCGCCCAGCTGACGGCGTACGGCCGGCCGGTGAGGAGCACCAGGACGACCGGCGTACCGGTGGCGACCACGGCCTCCACCAGGTCGCGCTGCACGCCGGGCAGGTCGAGCGACTCGGAGTCGTTGCCCTCGCCGACGGTGCCACGGCCGAACAGGCCGGCCTGGTCGCCGACGACGACGACGGCGAGCTCGGCCTCCGTCGCGGCGGCGACGGCGTCGGCGATGCCGGTGCGGTCCTCCCCCTCGACCGTGCAGCCCTCGACGACCCGGACCGACGCGCCGGCGAACGCGTCGGTCAGCGCCTCGGCGACGGTCGGGATCGAGAACCCGAGCGGCAGTCCGGGGTGGGCGGCCAGGACGTGGTTCGCGAACGAGTAGCAGCCCTGCAGTGCCTCGGCCCGGTCGGCGTTCGGGCCGATGACGGCGACCGTGCCAGGGGTCTGCCGGACCGGCAGGACCCCGTCGTTGCCGAGCAGCACGATCGACTCCTCGGCGAGACGTCGGGCGAGCGCCTGGTGCCGGGGCGAGTCGAGGTCGACGCCGGTGGGCGGTTCGTCCTCGTACGCCTCGGGGTCGAGCAGGCCCAGGGCCTCCTTCTGGGCGAGGGCACGGAGGACCGCACGGTCGACGTACGCCTCGTCGAGCTGGCCGGACCGGACGCGCTCGAGCAGCGGTTGCAGGTACGCGTCGCCGGTGGGCAGCTCGACGTCGATGCCGGCCTCGAGGGCGAGCGCTGCCGCTTCCCCACGGTCGGCGGCGACGGCGTGCATGACCTCGAGGAACGCGATCGCGAAGTAGTCCGCGACGACGGTGCCGTCGAAGCCGAGCTGTTCGCGGAGCACGCTGGTCAGGTACTCGGGGTTGGCGGCCATCGGGACGCCGTCGGTCTCGGTGTACGAGTTCATCACCGAGCGCGCACCGCCGTCGAGCAGTGCCATCTCGAACGGTGGCAGGAACACGTCGCGGATCTCGCGCGGCCCGGCGGAGACGGGCGCGTGGTTGCGTCCGGCGCGGGACGCCGAGTAGCCGAGGAAGTGCTTCAGCGTGGCGTGCACGCCGGCGTCCTGCAGGCCGC
>Ga0308161_1005454_pt1 | contig 11155 bp, 8 predicted proteins | sample PhyFR2_FD_201034 | JGI IMG/M metagenome (GOLD analysis project Ga0308161, IMG submission 201034) | Phyllosphere microbial communities from UC Gill Tract Community Farm, Albany, California, United States - DLSLF.R2 | ecosystem: Host-associated > Plants > Phyllosphere > Unclassified | place: USA...
GTATCGCCGGTTTCGCTATTGCGGAATTGCACGACGCTGGATTTCTTCGAACTGCCTTTTTTCGAAGACTGGAGATCAGCCACGGTAATGCCATATTCCGACATCATTTCCTTGATGCGCTGAACCGCTGCACCCAATTCGCTTTCGCGCTGCGCAGCGGCCTGTTTTTGCAGGTCTTCGATCTTCGCTTGTATTTCTTTATAAGTGGCCATATTGATCCCTGTAATTGGTTAAGCACTGCCGTATATTGATGGCGACCGAAGCGTATATTAATTAAACGATTATTTCAACTGTGAAAACGCTGGGTTTGATATTAATCACCTTCAAACACCAATTGAATCCGAAGCGAAAAGGTTTTTAGACTTCAAATACTAACGCTTTAAAAAGTTGCTAATAAATCATTTGTCGCCGGCTTATTTTCAGTAACGCTTTTAAAAGCATCGGTCCTGAAAGCAGCCCTGCTTCCAGCGCCCAATGTCGCATGCCGATGCACCTGTGTTACCGGTAAAACGCCTTTGTAAACGGACGCTTCCGATTGCACCCCTGTTCGTGTCGCGCACGAATTCCCCAAATGGCGCTATTTTCATTCTTCGATTACAGCGTTGAAACCGAATGTTTAAAACCTGAAAAATTGTTATAGAAAATCGATCAATTTTCCGGGTGAACGTCCTTTTGCCGGAATGGTCGTATTCCAGGGACATGGCCGAGAGGAAGCGGGGAGGATATGGACGCCCGATTCCTGGAACGCCATTTCGCAATCGCCGTGCAACCAACCATTCGCCACAATTATTGACCGAGCAAAGGGATGCAAAATGGAAAGCATTAACCCGCATACCGGGATGAAAATCAGATCATTCGAAACGCAAAGCGACGAGGTGATTGATCAGTACTTGCAGGGCGCTGCCGACACATTTATGAAATGGCGCAAGAGTTCTTTTGCCGACCGGGCCAAATTGCTGCGCGGCGCCGCCGCACTTTTACGCGAGCGGAAAAATGCGCTGGCGCTGCTGATGGCACAGGAGATGGGCAAGGTGTTACGCGACGGCGTTGCCGAAGTGCAGAAATGTGCCGATTGCTGTGATTTTTATGCCGAAAATGCGTATCGCTTTTTGCAGAAGCAGGTCATCGAAAGCGATGCGGAGGAAAGCTACGTTGCCTATGATCCGCTGGGCGTGGTGCTGGCGGTGATGCCGTGGAATTTTCCTTTCTGGCAAGTGTTCCGCTTTGCCGCGCCGGCTTTAATGGCCGGCAATGTGGGTGTGCTCAAGCATGCATCCAACGTGTCGGGGTGCGCACTGGCCATCCAGGATATTTTCCGGGACGCCGGTTTTCCCGACCATGCCTTTACCGTGCTGCTCGTCGAAAGCGCGCGGGTGGAGCGGCTGATACGGCATCCGGTCATCAGCGCCGTGACCCTGACGGGAAGCACGCCGGCCGGCAGGTCGGTGGCCGGTATCGCCGGGTCGGAACTGAAGAAAACCGTGCTGGAACTGGGCGGCAGCGATGCCTACCTGGTGCTGGACGATGCCGACCTGGACCTGGCGGTGGAAACCTGCGTGAAGAGCCGCCTGATCAATGCAGGGCAAAGCTGCATCGCCGCGAAACGCTTCATTGTCGTCAAGCCGCTGTTCAGGCAGTTCGAGCAGCGCTACCTGGAGAAATTCCAGGCGATCCGCTTCGGCGACCCGATGGAGGCGGCCACCGACATCGGGCCGATGGCGCGTGCCGATCTGCGCGACCAGGTACATGAGCAGGTGATGCAAAGCGTGCAGCAGGGCGCCAGGCTGCTGACGGGCGGCGTGGTGCCGGATGGTCCCGGCGCCTACTATCCGCCCACCGTGCTGTCCGGCGTGAGACCAGGCATGACCGCCTTCGATGACGAGATCTTCGGCCCGGTGGCGGCCTTGATCGAAGCAGACGACGAGCAGCATGCGGTGATGATGGCCAACCAGTCTATCTTCGGCCTCGGCGCAGCGGTCTTTACGGCAGACAAGGCACGTGCCGACCGCATTGCGCGTGAATTGCAGGCAGGCAGCGTGTTCGTGAATGCGCTGGTCAAATCCGACCCGCGCCTGCCGTTTGGCGGCGTCAAGCAGTCGGGTTACGGACGCGAGCTGTCCTGGTTCGGCATCCAGGAATTCGTCAACGTCAAGACGGTCTATCATGCCGGCGCCGCGCCAAAGCCGACACCGGCTAAAGGCGCCGGCGGGGCTGCGGCACAGGACTGATCCTGCCCGCTGCGTGCTGCATGCGGCGTCATGCCCGGCATGCGGCAAGCCGGGCGCCTGCCGATTCATGACCGTTTCAAGGAGATTTCCATGCAAGCTTTTTCCAGCACGGGTGGGCGGCTGCTCGCCATTGCCGTCATGGCGTTGTCTGTCGTCGCCTGCAACAGGGGCGACGCCAATTCCAGCGCTTCCGGCGGGCCGGGCAACAGCACCGGCACGGCGACGGGTTCGACGTCCGGCGGTTCGACATCGGCCACGGTCGGCGCGGACAATGGCAGCGGCAAACTGGGCGGTACGACCAGCGGCGGTTCGGGCGGCACCTCGGGTTCCGGTTCAGGCACGGCGCGCTGAGCGGCGGCCTGCAGGGCACGCAGGCAGTGCATGCGTCACGCCGTATCCGCTACTCGTCTTCCCATTCATTGACGCGCTGCAGTCCGCGCAGGACGGCGGCCTGTTCGGCCGCCGATACGGCGCAGGCCGACAGCATGAAAGCGGCTTTCTGGATCAGCCGGCTGTCCTTCTCGATGATGAACGAGACTTGCCAGCGGCCCTGGGCGGGGCGGGCGCTGCCTGACACGGTATAGCCCTTGAACAACACGGTCTGTGGCATGGCAACCCCGCTGAAAGAACGCTTCGACCGGTGCATTGCTGCATTGTTCCCGGCCGATGCGTCGCTGCCCGGACTTATTCCGCCGCGGTGTCCGCTTTCGGTTTGCGGGCGCGGGTGGAACGGCTGCTGCGTTTCTTTGCCGGCGCCGGCTGCTGGGCGTCGTCCACCGCGCCGGGCGCTTCATTGACCTGCGGGGTTTCCAGCCGCGGCATCGCATCGCCGGCCGTTTCCGGCTTGGCCTGCGCGCCTGATCTGGTGCGACGGCCACCGCGGCGCTGGCCGTCACTGCCATCGTTTCCGGTGACATCCGCGGGCGGCAGGTCGCTGCCTGCGGTTGCCGGCGCAGCGTCCGTGGCGGCAGGCTTGACTTCGGACGCTTTCCTGGCGCGGGCCGGCATCCTGCTGTTGCGCATCGCGCGGCGCTGCGCGTTGCTGACCGGCAGATCGATGCCCGGGGCCGATGCCGGCTCCGGCACGGCCAGGGAGGCGGACGCCTCGGCGGCATCGGCAGCCGGTGCGGGCTGCGACGGGGTTTCGGGTTCCGCTGCCGCGGCTGGAATAGCGTTGGCGGCCTCGGCCTGGTTTGCGCCTTGCCGGCCGCGCGCGGACTTGCGGGCGCCGCGCCGACGGCCTGGTTCCCGGCCTGCCTCGTCGGCGTCCTGGTCGGGCGCGGCGGATGCGGACGGCGCGCCGGCCGTCTCCTCGACCGCGGTCAGGGACGCGGCTGGCAACGGCTCTTGCGCCGCCTCCGCCTGCGGTTCCAGCTGCGCGCCAGGCTCGTACCAGGCCACTACCGGCGCCGGCGCCGCGGCCTCCGCCGGTTCCTCGCGCTGGGGGCGATGGCGCTGGTCGCGTTCATTGCGGCGACCGCGGCCTGCGGCTTCCGGCTTCTCCGCGACTGGCGCCTCAACGGCAGCGACCGGGATCAGGTTCGCCGCTTCTGCCAGCGCGCGGCTGCTGCGGTAGACATAGGAACCCGACTTGTCATCGCGGCCGATCTCCAGCATGCCGCGCGACTGCAGTTCTTCCAGCAGATTGCCGAAGGTGCGGAAGCCGAAGTACACCTCGTTGAAGTCGGGCTTCCTGCGCTTGATCGCCTGCTTCAGCGCGGACGCCCAGATCTTGCCATTGTCGCCGCGCTCGGCCATCAGCGCCTCGAAGGTCTCCGAGGCCAGGTCGACCGCGCGGTTCTTGCGCACTTCCAGGCTTTCCTTGGGCTTGTGCTCGTCTTCCACCGCGGCCGGGCGACGGCCGGCGGACGGCGACTGGCGGGTTTCGCGGCTGGCGGCGGCGCGCCGGCTTTCACGGACCAGGTCGTCGATGAAGATGAACTCGTCGCAGTTGGCCACCAGCAGGTCGGAAGTGGAATCCTTGACGCCGACGCCGATCACGTACTTGGCGTTTTCGCGCAGCTTCGACACCAGCGGCGAAAAGTCGGAGTCGCCGCTGATGATGACGAAGGTGTTCACATGCGACTTGGTGTAGCAGAGGTCGAGCGCATCGACGACCAGGCGAATGTCGGCCGAGTTCTTGCCGGACATGCGCACATGCGGTATCTCGATCAGTTCGAAGGACGCCTCGTGCATCTGCGGCTTGAATTCCTTGTAGCGGTCCCAGTCGCAATAGGCCTTCTTGACCACGATGCTGCCCTTGAGCAGCAGCCGTTCCAGCACCGGCCGGATGTTGAATTTGTCGTATTTGGCATCGCGTACGCCGAGTGCGACGTTTTCGAAGTCGCAGTACAGGGCCATGCTGATGTTGTCATTGGGTGCAGCCATAAATCGTTATCTCCGATGAGGATGCTGCGCTAAGGCAGCGTGCCGGACAGGCGCCATGCGGTGTTTGCCGCTTGCTGGCGCTGGCTGGTGAATTCTGTAAAGGTGGCGAACCATGGGGTGGCGCCGGCTTGCCGGCCGGCGCCCCGGTGGGAGCGAACCCGCTCAAGGCATGCCGGATGGTACGCCCGCGCCATTATAGAGATCAATCGGTTTCGCACCAGACATGTGGCGGTGCGACAGGGAAAGGAACAAGCGCTGTGCGGCCCCGTTGCCTGTCAAATCGGCGGCACAGGCGCTTGTCGCCCGGCGCTCAGCGCTGGGCCTGGCCTGGCTGGGCCGGCATGGCCAGCCAGGCTTCATACTGTCGCCGGCGGGTGCTGGACTCGAAACCGTTCATGCGGCTGAGCCTGGCCACCGGCACGCCGGCAGCCAGCAGCGCCTTCTGCACGACCAGCGCCTCGTCGCGGTCTTCATCGTGGAAGTACCGCAGGTCGGCCACGCTGGGTCCCTTGCTGGTGACCTTGACTTCCATCAGCCGTATGCCCTGCGCGCCGAGGGCGCGCCGCTGCGCCTGCACCTGGTCGCGCTCGCGCACGTCGCGCACATGGACGTACACCACTGCCGGCGTGGCTGGCGTAGCCGCCGTGGCCGCCGTAGCTGCGGCTGGCGCGGCGGCGCTGCTCGCCTTGTCGGGAGCCGCTGTGCCGGCGGGCTTGTCGAGATCGGACGGTTTTGCGGCCTGGGGCGGTACGCCTGTTGAAGCCGGCGCCGTGGGCGTGGCAGCGGCAGGCGGGCTTGCAGCAGCCACCTTGTCATCCGCTGCAGGCGCGGACTTCGGCTGCGATGCGCCGGCCGGCGCCGCTGCCTGCGCCGGTCCGGCGCTGCCGCTGTCGGACACCGACAGCCCTTGCCATGCCAGCACGCCTGCGCCTGCTGCCAGCAGCAGGCCCAGCACCAGCGGCCATGTGCGGCGGCGGCGCGCCGGCGCGGCCGGCTGCGTGACGGGCGCGGCCATTGCCGCGGCGGGGGACGGCGCCGGTGCGGACGCGATCGGCGCTGCGTGGCTGTGCTGCTCCCGGGTTTCCTGCCGGCCTGCATGGCGTTCCGGTTCCTGCTGCGGGTCCGGATGCGGTGCTTCCGGCGAGTCCGCGACGGCAGCGGGGGCAGCGTAGGAAGTAGGGGCAGGGGCAGGGGCAGGGGCGGGCGGATCGGCGATCGCATCGTCGGCGGCTGGCTGCGGCGTCACCGCCTGTGCGGCGCCGACGCCGGTGTCGTCGTTGCCGTGCAGGTCTGTGGGCGGCTGAATGGGCCGATGACGATGCAAGGCCTGCTCGCCGTTTTCGGCTTGCTCCAGCGGCACCTTTGCAGTCAGCCGTTCCAGCAGCATGCCGAACGAGCGGTCGCGGCTTGCGCCGCCGGTGGCTGCGGCCGCGCCTGGCGCCGGCGGTTCGTGGCGGTGCATCCGCCCGGCTCCGGCACCAGGCGCCGGATGGCCGGGAGGAGGTATGCGCAGGCAGCCGTCGCCGATGCCCGGCATGCGGTGTTCGAGACGGGTCAGCAGAAATTCCGCGGATTCATCCATCACCAGCAGCAAGTGCAGGTCGAGTTCGCGGTCGTCGGCCAGCGACACCAGCGCCTGCTCGAAGGCCTGGTAGAGCGGATCGTGCGTCGGCCGGGCAAGCAGGCGTTCCATGCGGTTCAGGATCAGCAGGAAGGATCGGCGCTGGCGCGCCTGGGCCTGATGCAGCAGCTGCTGCAGCGCCTGCGCCTGGTTGCCGCCAACGGGCAGGCTTGCCGGCGCGTCATCGCCTGTTGCCTGCGCGGCGCGCGCCAGCAGCGCCGCCAGCGGCTGGTCTTCCCAGTCCTCGAACAGCAGGCAGGTTTCGGCATGCCCGGTGAGCCTGGCCGCTTCCAGCAGCGACGAACCGGCGTCGGCGCCGGACTCCAGCGCCACGGTGACCCGCGAGATGCGCGCCATTGCCAGGACGCCCGCCAGAAATTCCCCATGTTGGGATGCCATTGCGTCGGCGTCGTCGCCGAACGTGCCGCTCTTCGTCATAAATACTGTCCAGCCTGGTGATCCGGCAATGGTGCCGGTTTTGTCGGAATGTCATCATTTGAGCAGTGACATTATGCTATGCATCAACTCGGCTGCAACAGTCCAGGCTGTGACGGAAATCAACAAGGCTTTTGGTTGGGCATGCCTGCTTTCTCAGGCGCGTGCGGCGCGCACCTTGGGCTTCTTCGGTTTCTTCGGTTTTTTGACCACGCGCCCGCTGGCATCGGTGGCCGGCACCCGGTGGTCGGGCACAAAGCCCGGCTCCTCAAAGCGCTGCAGCGGCGCCTTGATCAGCGCTTCGATCGCGGCCAGTTGCTGCACTTCGTCCGCCGCCACCAGCGAGCAGGCATCGCCGCGCGCGCCGGCGCGGCCGGTGCGGCCGATGCGGTGGATGTAATCCTCGGCGACGATGGGCAGGTCGAAATTGACGACCTGCGGCAGATCGTCGATATCCAGGCCGCGCGCGGCGACATCGGTGGCGGCCAGCACCCGCACCTCGGCGCTCTTGAAGCGCTCCAGCGCGCGCAGCCGCGCCGGCTGCGGCCGGTCGCCGTGGATCGCGTCGGCCGGTATGCCCTGTGCCGACAGCGCATTGGCCAGCTCGTCCGCGCCCTTCTTGGTCTTGACGAAGACCAGCACCTGCTTCCAGCGCTTTTTCTTCAGCAGGTGCAGGAACAGTTCGGTCTTGCGCTTCTTGTCGACCGGCACCATCCACTGCTTCACGCCCTTGGCCGCAGTATTGCGCGGCGTTGCCTCGACCGATACCGGCTTGTGCAGCAGCCGGCCGGCCATCTCGCGGATCGCATCGGAAAAGGTGGCGGAAAACAGCAGGGTCTGGCGCTGCCTGGGCAGGGCGGCGAACACGGCGTCGAGTTCGCGGGAGAAGCCCAGGTCGAGCATGCGGTCGGCTTCGTCCAGCACCAGGGTTTCGAGCTGGCTGAACTTCACCGCGTTCTGGCGATAGAGGTCCAGCAGGCGGCCGGGCGTGGCCACCAGCACGTCGGCGCCGCGGCGCAGCTTCATCATCTGCGGATTGATGCTGACCCCGCCAAAGGCAATCGCTATGCGCAGCGGCAGGTTCTGGCCATAGGCGATGAAGCTGTCATGGACCTGCACCGCAAGCTCGCGGGTGGGCACCAGCACCAGCGCGCGCACCGAGTTGGCCGCTACCTGCGGCCCCTGCATGGTCAGCCGCTGCAGCAGCGGCAGCGCAAAGCCGGCTGTCTTACCGGTGCCGGTCTGGGCGGCGGCCATCAGGTCGCGCCCCGCCAGAATCGCCGGGATCGCCTGCGACTGCACCGGCGTGGGTTGGCGATATTCCAGTGTATCCAGGGCGCGCAGCAGGGGGTCGATCAGACCGAGGGAAGAAAAGCTCATGGGCGGCTGCGCAAAAAAGACGCCATTATCGGCGATGTGGCCGTGATTGGTGTCACTTGCCGCGTGCGGCCATGGCGCGGTGCGCCGCCCGCAGCTGTGCCAGCGGGTAGCGGGTGCCGCGCCAGATCACGCCGTCGCGCAGCACGGTCAGCAGGCAGGCGCGCCACCAGATGGCCAGCTCGATGGCCGGCACCAGCGGCGCAAACAGCAGGCAGCGCAGCGGCCATTTGCGGGCACGCAGCAAGTCCAGGTACAGCGCCAGCCCAACCGCCACGGTGGCCAGGCTGAGCCACCAGGCAGGGCCGCTGGTGGTCAGCAGCGCCAGCCATGGCCAGACCCGGGTAATGAGCACCAGCACAGTGACTCCGGCCAGCATGCCGAGCCGGTAGTCAAAGCCGGCGAACACATTCTTTTCGAGGCCGCGCATCAGTTCCGGCGTGCTGCGGTACCACTCGATGAACACCATCTCCTCGCCCGACAGCACATGCTGCGCATGGCCGGCGCCTTTAAGCAGCCGGCCCAGTTCCATATCGTCCAGCACCGCCAGCGGTATTGCGCCATGGCCGCCGACGGCTTCATAGGCTGTGCGCCGCACCAGGTTGAAGCCGCCGATGCCGACATGGTGGCGCGCCGAGCTGGCGGTTTTCCAGGGACGGAAGCGGGCCATGAAGGCGGCGGCGAAGCTGATCACCATCAGCCGCAGCAGCAGCGGCCGCGCCACCAGGTCGAAGAACAGCGTCAGGTGGTCGACCCGCCTGGCTTCGCACCAGGCGACCGCGCGCGCCACCGCGCTCGGCGCAAACACCGCGTCGGCGTCGGTAAAGAGCAGGTAGTCGCCGCTGGCCGCGGCCGCGCCTCGGGCAAGCGCATGGTTCTTGCCCAGCCAGCCGGGCGGCAGTTCGCGCAGGTGAATCGGAAGCAGGCGCGGCTGGCTGGCCGCCAGCCTGTCGATGATCTCGCCGGTGGCATCGGTGGAGCGGTCGTCGATGACGATCAGTTCCAGGTCGGGATAATCGATGGCCAGCAGCGAGTGCAGCGCCGGTGCTATGGTGCCGGCCTCGTTTAGCGCCGACACGATCAGCGACACCCGCGGCTGCCGCGCGCCAGCCGGCACGGCGACGTCCTTCAGGTGAGTGATGCGGCGCCAGCCCAGCGCGACATCGACGGACACCACAGTGACCGCGAGGAATGCGACCAGCGACAGCCAGAATGCCAGATCCATGCCTTGCCTTTCGAGCGCTGCGCCGCCGCGATGGCGGGCGCTTGGCAGGCATTCTAGGGCGTGACGACCTGATGGGCCGGGCTGGCCGGCCCATCAGGTCGAATCGCTTAAAGCACCAGGCTGCCGATCGCGTGCTGCAGGTCCAGCGCCGGCCGGCTGGGACGCGCCGGCTTGCCGTTTGCCGGCTGGTTGCGCTGCGCGGGCTGGCGTCCGACGGGCACCGCGACGTTGGCGTCCCATAACTGGTCGGCCATGGCGCGCACGTCGCGTGCCTGCCTGCCGACCTCTTTGGCGTTCGGCGCGCCATAGGCCTTGCAGCGCAGCGCTTCGGCTTCCAGCAGGGTGGCCAGCGTGCAAAGTTGTTCGGCGATATTCCTGCTGCTGATGCTGTTCATGGTCTTTCTCCTCAACATGCTGCGTGCGCTGCATGGCGGTGATGCATGCCGGACTGCGCATGCTTCACGATGGTGCGTTTTTCCGCCAGTGCAGCCATGCGATCCGAAACAGGCTTACGCCTGCAATTACCGTGCCTCGCCTGATTGGCGTGGGTTGGCATGGACCGGCATGTCGCTTGCTGTTGTCACCCAAGTTAGCCCCGGATGCCTGTCAGGCTTGCTGTCGCAGATCAAATTGCGGACGGGATGCGGCGCTGCTTGTTGTCGGCATCCGTCACGGCGCCGGGGCCAGAACCATCGCAATGCCATGCACGGCGTCGCCAGGAGCCAGCGCCGTCATGGTTTACTGGGGCGCCGGCTCCAGCACTTTTTTATGCCAGGCATTGACCAGGTCAAGCTGGCGGTTCAGCAGCCAGTGGAACATGACTTCATTGCCGGACAGTGCGCTGTCATGACGCATCTGCTCAAACACCTCCCCGCTGCGGGAACGCTTGTCCAGTGCCTGCGCCAACGCCTTTTCCCGCGTTGCGGTGTCGGCTTGCTTGTGCTGGACCCATATCTCGGCGAAGGCGTCACTGATGCGCTTGGCCGGAATGTCGTACAGGCCGCATTGCGTCGTCAGATAAATATAGAGATCGATCGGGTGGAATGGCTTTCCGGTGAAGGAGCCCATGCAGGTGCCATGCAGATTGCCAAGGGCGATGACGAGGTTTTGCTCGGCCTGCTGGCCGACTTGGGACAGCAGGCGGGCATGATGGAGTGCCAGCTTGTTGAAGCATGCTTCGACCTCGGGCGACAATCCCTGGCCCGAATAGGGCGCGTCGAATATCGAAGGTTCGCCTAGGCTGGCCAGGATGCCGGCGCAAACCAGCCTGTCTTGCGCTTCCGAAACCTGTCGGTCCGTTCCTGCCAGCGTGCGTCGCAAGACGGCGCTTTCTTTTGTGGTCTCTTGCAGCTTCTCGGCAATGACTGCGTACGAGCGTGTGGACGATAGCCAGTCCTGCGCCAGGGTAGCCTCGTCGCCACTGAAGTCGTCGGACATGTCGAGCAGCGACACCAGCCGCTCCACGCAGTCGGCCAATCCAGTGAATTGCTCTACCTGTTCCCTCATTGCCTGCTGGGGCGCGATCACGACATGGACGTTCTTGCGAAGGTCGAGAATCACCGGGGATGCATGCCACTGAAGATTCAACGACGACAGATCCGGCTTGCTGCGCAGGAAAACCTCGACGACGCCTGCACGGCGGGCAATGACTGCCGCCGCCAGCGCTTCCTGGATGATCACCATGTCTGCCGCCTGGTAGCCGGGCACCTGCAGCAGCTGCATCTTCAGCAGCAGCACCTCCACCACTTTCGCGTGGCCGAGGCAAGCGCCATAGTGAAGCGCTGTGTGGCCGTACTTTTCGCATAGGCGGAAATTGGCGCCGCGTTCCGCCAGCAGCCCCACCACGTCCGTCTTGCCTCTCTCCGCAGCCAAAAGCAGCGG
>Ga0308161_1005455_pt1 | contig 11155 bp, 10 predicted proteins | sample PhyFR2_FD_201034 | JGI IMG/M metagenome (GOLD analysis project Ga0308161, IMG submission 201034) | Phyllosphere microbial communities from UC Gill Tract Community Farm, Albany, California, United States - DLSLF.R2 | ecosystem: Host-associated > Plants > Phyllosphere > Unclassified | place: USA...
CAAATACGCAATTGTTTGGTGCTGAACGTTGCCTGCTGGATGTCATGGACGCATGTAATGCGCTGCAACTCAACGTGTTGGTCAGCGTACCCACTATGGCCAATATGGCTTACATCGAAGAATTGCGAGCACGTGCGCTGCGCGTGGTATGCGTTCCAACACAGGCCTGGTCAGCCAATGCCGCCCCTTGTTCGTTCGCAATAGAACGTTTCCGCGCGTTGATCCGCGATAATTCAGTGGCATTGGTGCACGCCAATACGCTGATGCTGCGCGAGCCATTGATTGCCGCACGCCGGGAAAACGTGCCAGCTGTTCTGCATGCTCATGAGTCGCCTGCCCATGATCCTGCATTGTGCGCTGGCATCGGCTTGCCGGCAGACCAGATCGTGCACGAAGCATTGGAGCGGGCCGATTACGTACTGGCGAACTCTGCCTTCACAGCTGAGCATCTTGCCAAGCCTAACGCGACGCATGTTGTCAGCAATATCGTCGACTTCAAAGCGTTCGACATACCTAACATCATTGATAACAAGTGCATCACGGCCGCGCTCATCAGCAGCAACTTGCCGAAAAAGGGTGTTCAGGATCTGCTGCAGCTTGCATGCGACACGGCAAAAGATACGCCAAACCTGCAATTACTGCTCGTAGGACCTGACACTCCCAATGTCTCGGCGTTGAGAACGTTGGAAGCTCGTGGGCAACTGCCTGCCAATCTTAAGCTCTTGCCCTATGCAGCAACCGCTCAAGCCGCGGTGGCTCAGGCGAATATCATTCTTAACCTGTCTCACTGCCAAGAAACATTCGGGCGCACGCTGCTTGAAGGTATGGCCGCCAGTCGCCCCGTACTGGCGTACCGCTGGGGGGCTCTCCCTGAGTTGATCGACGAAGGTGTCAATGGCCATACATTCGAGCATGGTGATACTAAAGCCATCGCCAACAAGCTGCGTCAGCTAAGCCGCAATCCGAAAAAAATCCGCACGCTTGGCGCCGCTGGGCGCAAGCGTGCCAAGCAGTACAACTTGAAACGGTTATGCAAGCAGCTAGGCCAGGCCTATGGCGCAATTTTGGACTATCCCCTGCAAACGCCCACCCGCGCACACCAATCGCACATTGAGGAATTGACATGATCCTAGTCACTGGCGGGGCCGGCTTCATCGGCTCCAACTTCGTGCTGCAGTGGTGTGCGCAAGTGGGTGAAGAGGTGGTGAATCTCGACGCTTTGACCTATGCAGGCAATTTGGCCAACTTACAGTCGCTTGAAGGCAATGAACAACATCGGTTCGTGCAGGGCAATATTTGCGATAGCGTACTTCTGGATCGACTATTCGCTCAATATCGCCCTCGAGCAGTAGTGCACTTTGCTGCAGAATCGCATGTCGACCGCTCCATATCAGGCCCCGAGGCGTTCGTGGAAACCAATGTGGTTGGAACGTTCCGCCTCCTGGAAGCAGCGCGTGGTTATTGGAACCAGTTGGAAGGGGATGCGAAAGCCGGCTTCCGCTTCCTGCACGTATCCACCGATGAGGTGTATGGAACGCTGGGCAGCAACGACCCAGCGTTCACGGAGACCACGGCCTACGCCCCGAACAGCCCCTACTCGGCCAGCAAAGCCGCCAGCGATCACTTGGTAAGGTCGTATTTTCACACTTACGGCATGCCGGTGCTAACCACCAATTGCTCCAATAACTACGGGCCATTTCACTTTCCGGAAAAGCTCATCCCGTTGATGATCGTCAACGCTTTGGCCGGCAAAGCGCTGCCTGTCTATGGCGATGGCCAGCAGATTCGTGACTGGTTGTACGTAGAGGACCACTGCGCCGGCATCCGCCGCGTATTGGAAGCAGGTGCTTGCGGTGAAACTTACAATATTGGCGGCTGGAACGAAAAAGCCAATATTGACATCGTTCGCACGGTGTGCGGGCTGCTTGATGAAATGGCGCCGGCTACCCAGCGCAAGGTCGTCAATTTAAAGACAGGTGATCCAGTCAGACACTATGAGGAGCTGATCTCCTACGTCACCGATCGTCCGGGGCACGACCGGCGTTATGCCATTGATGCCCGGAAGATTGAGCGTGAACTGAGCTGGAGACCTACGGAAACGTTCGAAACGGGTATCCGCAAGACCGTGCAGTGGTACTTGGATAACCAGGATTGGGTAGCTGGTGTTATTGATGGCAGTTACCGGGATTGGGTAGCGCAGCAATACGGTTCGGGCAAACAGTGAAAATTCTGCTTCTAGGTAAAAATGGGCAAGTCGGTTGGGAGCTGCAACGTTCACTGGCATCGCTTGGGCATGTGATCGCGCTGGATCGTCAGGGTTGCCTTGACCTGAGCGGGAATCTAGGTGACTTAGATGCCATAGCAGCCACTGTACGGGCGTTGAAGCCAGACATCATTGTCAACGCAGCCGCCTACACGGCCGTGGACAAGGCGGAAAGCGAAGCAGCCCTGGCGACACGCATCAATGCCGATGCGCCTGCAGTTATAGCGCGTCAAGCGGCTGCCATCGGCGCTTGGCTTATTCATTACTCTACGGACTATGTGTTTGATGGCAGCGGCCAGACCCCCTGGGTGGAAGACGCCCCAACCCAGCCGCTGTCGGTCTATGGCCGATCCAAGCGCGATGGTGAAGAGGCCATCGCGGCTAGCGGTGCCCGTGCCATAGTGCTTCGTACCAGTTGGGTCTATGCCGCTCGGGGTCAGAACTTCGCCAAAACAATGTTGCGCCTTGCCAAGGAGCGCGATGCGCTAAACGTTGTGGCTGACCAGTTCGGTGCACCCACCGGGGCGGAGCTGATTGCGGATGTAACCGCTCATATCATCAGGCAGATCTTCACGTGCGAGCATGCCAGCCAGCTGGCGGGTATCTACCACTTGGCAGCGGCGGGTGAAACCAGCTGGCATGGCTATGCGCAGTTTGTGCTTCAACACGCAATTGCCCAGGGTTGTGTGTTGAAAGTCGGCCCGGAAGACGTTGGTGCCATTGCCACGGAGCAATATCCGGTACCAGCAACAAGGCCTCGGAACTCGCGCTTGAATCTGGCTAAAATCGAAAAAGTATTCAACCTCAAAATGCCGCCTTGGCAACATGGCGTACAACGCATGCTGGAAGAGATCCAGCTTTAAGGACCGCATATGGCGCGTAAAGGAATTATCCTGGCGGGAGGCTCGGGCACTCGCCTCCACCCCGCTACTTTGTCAGTGTCCAAGCAACTGCTGCCTGTATATGACAAACCCATGATCTATTACCCGCTGAGCACCCTGCTGCTCGCCGGTATCCGCGACATCCTGATCATTTCAACGCCGCAGGACACCCCACGCTTCGAGCAGTTGCTAGGCGACGGCAGCCAATGGGGCCTGAACCTGTCCTACGCCGTGCAGCCAAGCCCTGATGGCTTGGCTCAGGCATTCACCATCGGCGAGGCCTTCATTGGCAACGACACTTCTGCACTGGTGCTGGGCGACAACATCTTCTACGGCCACGACTTCCAGTCGCTGCTGTTGAACGCGGGCCAACGCGAAACGGGCGCCTCCGTGTTCGCGTACCACGTCAACGACCCTGAGCGTTACGGTGTAGCCGAATTCAATGAGGCCGGGCGCGTATTGTCGCTGGAAGAAAAGCCAAAACAGCCGAAGTCCAACTATGCGGTGACGGGCCTTTACTTCTACGACAACCAAGTGGTTGACCTGGCGCGCAGCCTGAAGCCATCGGCCCGAGGCGAGCTGGAGATCACCGACCTCAACAACCTGTACCTGCAACAAGCGCAGCTGCATGTCGAGATCATGGGCCGTGGCTATGCATGGCTGGACACAGGTACTCACGACAGCCTGCTCGATGCCAGCCAGTACATTGCGACCATGGAGCGCCGCCAAGGGCTGAAGGTGGCGTGCCCGGAAGAGATCTGCTTCCGTGCAGGCTGGATTGATGCCGAACAACTCGAGCGCCTTGCCCAGCCATTGCTCAAAAATGGCTACGGCCAGTACCTGCGTAACCTGCTTAGCGAAAAGGTTTTCTGATGCACGCTACCCCTCTGGCCATCCCTGATGTCCTTCTGTTCGCCCCAAAAGTCTTCGGCGATGACCGGGGCTTCTTCTACGAAAGCTTCAACGCCAATGTGTTTGAAGAAGTCACTGGCCTGCGCCCCGATTTCGTTCAGGACAATCACTCTCGATCAGTGAAAGGCGTGCTTCGGGGCCTGCACTACCAGTTGCCCCCTCATGCCCAGGGCAAACTGGTGCGCGTGGTCCAAGGGGAAGTGTTCGACGTGGCGGTCGATATCCGTCGCTCCTCCCCCACTTTCGGCAAATGGGTCGGTGCGGTGCTTTCTGCAGAAAACAAGAATCAGCTGTGGGTCCCGCCAGGGTTCGCGCACGGTTTTGTCACCCTGAGTGAAACCGCTGAATTCTTGTACAAGACTACCGATTTCTACTCGCCTGCCAGTGAGCGTTGCATCGCCTGGGATGACCCGGAAATCGCCATCGAGTGGCCGATTGATTTCAGCCCGAGCTTGTCGGTAAAGGACAAGCTTGGCATACAGCTCTACAGCGCCGAGGTCTTCAAATGAAACATCGACGGTGATGAGACTTTAGCGAAAGGCGCTGCCCAACTGATAATTGACTAAGGTAAAGTCTGTGCAACCCGTCTTCACAGGCCTACCTCTTCCGTAGCCGGCAGTTATTGCCGGCGCATCATCGACCGGCTCAGTATAGGAAACAGTCTCATGAATTGGGAAAAATGCCGTCTGTGACAGAATCAAAACTGGCCTTCCCTGCAATTTAATTTTAAGCAGGCAATACGTTTTCGTCCGTCACTCAATGTCTTTCTTCCCCTGGAATGACTCAGTCCGACAGAAAGTCCTGATCCCTCGAGTTTTGATAGCCCTCTGGATATTTACCTAGCGGTTACTCATGCAATTCAAAAGTCTCCCACTCTTTTGCCACTTTACGGTTGAATGCAACATTCCCTCCTCTTTCCGCGCAGACGAAGAAATCTCTGCACTTTGCCTGAATAACATTTTTGCTTTGGGCAAAGCAAGTTATTAGGGTTCTCATCTCAACTTCAACCCCACCGATGTCTGCAAGTCGTACATCTCCCTTCGATGTGACTTGGCACAAATAATCTCGTCCATCCAGTCCAACCCCTAAAACAGACACATCTCGGTATTTAAATATAATCACAGGGAACAGATAAACTCTTGAAAGCACCTCGGACCTGGCCCTGTGCACTAAGCTACCTTGTATAGCGCTATACGCAATAATAGAGCCATGAACGGTGCTAATTGCGCGCGACTGTACCGATAATTGATCATGGAGGAGATTCCTGTAACCATCAAGCATACGCTTGCGAATACGACATATACCGTTACTTTGGATAGACTCCACAGCCTCCAAAGCCAAATTAGCATTACCTTGCTCTGAAAATAACCTAAGAGCATCAGTTTTCAACTTAATAACATCGTACTCATCATTATCTTCTCCAAATTTTGGGTTGAAAATTATATTTCTTAGAAGATATGGATGCCTATTCGCTATCTTTGGCATTAGTAAAGCGGCAGTTGTGTGATGCCGTTTACGTATTTTATTAGACAGCCGACGGAGCCCGAGGTAATCATTTGACCTGATCATATTCAAAATAGAAATCATATTATCGGTGCCTGCTAACACAGACGTAACGTGGTGACCCACTGACCTTATCGGGATGTGCTTAGCTTGAGTAGACATGGAGCTAATTCGCTCCGCATGATACTTATCATTCTCATGAGTAGGATCGAAAAACACGTATAGGGAGCCAGAAACATCTTCAGGCCTGATGCCCATTCCAGCCATATCATTTTTAAAATGCTCTTGGTAACCTGGGTTACGGCCATTACACTCACCTTTATCAATAGTCCATTGAGGGCAAAATGCAGCTACAGCTGTCGCATTTAATGCTGCCGAATATTTGATGGCTGCATATCCGCCCATTGAGCCGCCATAAGCAATAACTTCCTTGACTCCGGTGAAATATTCGCCAATAGAAGCAACTGCTTTAGCTACGCTCTTCTTTGGATACCAATTTGGGTTTTTGGCCATAAACCCAATACACGTCAAGCCCAGCTTACGTACAGGAACCCCGGCATAAAAACTTGCCCCGCTTGCTAAATTAGCCAGGTCTCCAAATGTCACAAGCATGAAGTCTGACTGTCCAGGCTGCCATACCACGACTATGGACTCGTCTTCGAAAATTATTTGGGCATCACCTACGTATTTTACACTCATTGGATCAGTCATAGTCTCTAGCCGTTTTTAAATATCTTCGGATGATAACCTAAGATATTCTAGAATAACAGGTATTCGAGGATTTTAAGGTACGCCTACGCCCCCTGGCTTGGCATATCTAGCGTAAACCTGCTAACTGGCATCTGAACCGTCTGGCCCCTTTCAAGCCTACCGCGAACTTTTTCGAATCACCCGAAATCAGAGCATTCCTTAGAGCGAATACGAATATAAAGCCGTTTTCCATCAGGTACAGTAAGCTGTGCTACTGACTCACAGAGGGCGTTCATTTTATGCTTAGCGGTTCTGTCGTTTAGCCATATACCCAATTCGTAGCTTCGAACAAGCTAAAGTTTGTCTATGGCAAGGTTGGTCCGAATAGTGCTGCTTGCTATCATAGTACTGTTGTCCAAGATTGCTCGACTGGTATGCCCCGCAGCTTGACTGCGCTGGCAGCAAAAATCCAGGGTGATAATCAATGACCGTACCAAAAACCGGCGTTACAGCCGGCAAAACCAAGTTCTATCAAGGCAAACAGCAAACCGAGCCACTGTTCTGCATCGAACCCGGCATCCCGTGTGAGCACGCCCGTGCTCAAGCCTCTGAGCTGATGGGTTACGCGCAGGAGCTGACCATCTGTGGCTTGATGGACGAAAACCCGAAGTTGATATGGGCTGCGTACTATCTGGGTGCATTGGCCAAAACGCTGATGGACGATGCTGAGGCAGGCATGGCGAACTGAGCAGCGTGCCCACCCGGCAGTCAGTGTTTGTAGATTCCTCGGTCACCAACGGAAAGTAATCCTGGGATGGCAAAACCTTAAGAAGTCTCGGACGAAGATTTAGCGGTGTGTTAACAGGTTCGGGATCGACGAAATAACAGAGCACTGGGGCGAATGCTCGAGCGCTTATACCTGAGGCTGACGCACTTAAAACCTCGACCGAGCCGATTGACGGTGCTGGTGTGATGATCCCTCAGAAACTGAACGGGCTACTCGACGGTTTCGAAGTCGTCGCTTCCATGCGGATAAAAAGATCGATCCTGGAATGAGGAACGCCGAGGAGCTTGGCTCGAATCCGCGTCGCTCCTTATGCAGAAGAACGCTCAGCTTCAGACGTTGCAAAGCGCAGACAGACGATGCCGAGCTTCTGCGATCACCGGCTTAACAGACCTTGTTAGAGGCTTCCGTTACTTTCCAGTTTTTACCTTCATAACTCTTCAGCGCAGACGCTTGAATCTATTCTCAAGCACCTGAGCTTCGCACCTCTGAAAGCAGAAAAATCAGAATCTACCCCTTCCCTGTAGTCCATTTCCCAAAGATACTCATCCTCCCTATTTTCCGTTGCGGCCATTCTGGAAGCGACCTAGTCTCGCCCTGTCGTTGGCTATCAACGGCACGGCTTTGACAGGCCGTCACGGTACATAGAGATCAGCTCGTCCTTGATGGCGGCTGTACGTGCGGGCACGCTTGCGTGCGCCGGAACTTGCTATGTCCGCCGGTCTGTCAACCCACGTACAGCTGCCACCCACTTGTTTGACAGCAAGAGGCGGCCGCACTGATCAAAGGACATACGCGATGCTTAAGATCGTCCCCGACCCACCGCACCACATCCACTCCCTGGAAGACACCCTGATTCAAGCCTCGGATCACGCGCTATGCGCCGCAACCGTCGCCCATCAGGCCTTGCTGCTACAGCCCAGATCTCCGACATCTATTCTGATCATGACGTCTTTGCATGAACTCGAGGCGCTGCGGGCATTGCTGGAGTCGGCGCTTCTGCAGGTGCAAAGGCCCAGAGAACCTCGAGCAATGCATTGAAGCCGAATGGGCTGCGCTGGGCTGACCATTGCCAAGCAACAGCCGTCCACACGACAGCCCTGGCAGCAAATAAGCAGGGAGATAATCAATGACCGTACCGGAAACCGGCGTCACCGCCGGCAAAACCAAGTTTTACCAAGGCAAACAGCAAACCGAGCCACTGTTCTGCATCGAACCCGGCATCCCGTGTGAGCACGCCCGAGCCCAAGCCTCTGAACTGATGGGTTACGTACAGGAGCTGACCATCAGCGGCTTGATGGACGAAAACCCGAAGTTGGTGTGGGCTGCATACTATCTGGGTGCGCTGGCCAAAACGCTGATGGACGATGCTGAGGCTGGCTTGGCGAGCTGAGCGCAGGCCATACCCATAGCACCCAATCGCGCTGTCTGGGGATTCTTCGCACACACGCTCATTGGGTGCTCTATCCCGAGCCAGCGTATACTCCGCCCCGGCAGGGAGGGCTAATGATCATCCTCATATGCCCAGGTAGCAGCGTTCAGCGTTAGTACAAAAATTGAAAGCGCCAGTGACCGAAATGCCGGACTCAGTTTTGGCTGGATCAACATTTACCTTCCTTACCTCCTTTATCAAGCAGCACACATGACTCTTCCTAACCCCAGTAATCGGCTCTATACGTTGGATGTGCTGCGTGGCCTTGCTGCCTTGTGTGTCGTGTTCTGGCATTGGCAGCACTTCTTCTATGTGGGTAGCGCAGCCCATGACTTCGATCCGGCACAGCAACCGTTCTTCAGCACGTTTGAACTGCTGTATCGGCATGGCAACCTGGCTGTGCAGCTGTTCTTCACGTTATCGGGGTTCGTTTTCTACTGGTTGTTCGCAAACGGCATCAGCTGTCGCTCGTTGACGGTGTCACGTTTTGCCCAGGACAGGTTTAGCAGGCTCTACCCTTTGCACATCGTCACGTTCATGGCTGTCGTGGCCCTGCAATGGGCCTATCTCAGCAGCCACGGCACCTATTTCGTCTATCCGTTCAATGACGTCTATCACGCGGTGCTGAATATTTTGATGGTGCCGGCCTGGGGCTTGGAAAAGGGTTGGTCCTTCAACGCGCCTGTGTGGTCGGTGTCGGTGGAAGTGTTGCTCTACGCGATCTTCTTCATCATCTGCCTGACCAAGCGCTGGAAATGGCCATTGACCCTGGCGGCCATCGCGATTGGCAGCTTCCTTTATCCAGACATCTACAAACTGGGTAGTGGTCTGGTGTGCTTTTTCGTCGGTGGCATGACCTATGGCGTGCTGACGTGGGTGCGCCGGTATCTGGGCGATGGGGGTGCGCTGCTCATCACAGGCCCACTGTGTCTGGTGGCCTGGATCTGGCTTTTGAAAACACCTGCCGGGCTGAACAACCCGTTGCTGCTTTACGTGTGCTACCCATTACTTATTGCCGCACTGGCGGCCGCGGGCTCGCGCTGGCCCGGTCTGGCGCGGCGCTGGGCGTGGCTGGGCGACATTAGTTACTCGTCCTACCTCACTCATTTCCCATTGCAGATCATATTCGCCATGGCCTTCGACGCATTGGCGCTTTCACGAGCAGTGTTCTATCAAGGGTGGGTGATGGTGCTGTTCTTTGCTGTACTCATACCCCTGAGCCTTGCCACCCATCGGTACTTGGAGCGCCCCGCCCAAGCTTGGCTGCGACAGCGAGAGCGGCACGTTTCTGCACGACTGCCCAACTAACCCAACCGGTGCCCTTCTGGAGCAGATCAGCATTTCATCGCACCGTGCGGTTCGCCTGTATCACGCTAAACCGTCAGTTTTGTATCTTCCGAGGGGGTGGGTACCACCTCAGCCGGCCTCCTGATCGGAATTTACGCCTTTCCTGTAGTCCATTTCCCAAACATAATCCCATCGCCTTTTTTCGATTGCCGTTACTCAGGCGCAGCCCTAGTCTCAACCCGTCGTTGCTCATCAACGACCGGCTTTGACAGGCTGTTTCGACAAAAAGGTAGGGTCACCCTCAATGGTGGCTGTGCGTGGGGCACGTTCGCGTGCGCCGGGTTAGTACCTCTGTCGACCGGTCTGTCAACCCACGTACAGCTGCCACCCATTTGTTTGACAGCAATAGGTGTCGGCCTCATCGACAGAGGTTGCACATGTTAAAGATCGTCCCAGACCCACCACACCCCATTCACTCCCTGGAAGACCTCCTGGTCCAAGCCACGGATTACGCGTTATGCGCCTCTACCATCGCTCACCAGGCACTGCTATTGCAGCCCAAATCGCCAGCGTCGATCTTGGTTATGGCGTCTGTGCATGAAATAGAGACGCTGCGGGCATTGCTCGAATCGGCGCTTATGCTCGTGCAAAAGCCAAATGAACCCCGAGCGATGCATTGACGCTTGATGGTTGCCCCAGCGGGCCTCGCGTAGCACACGAGTACCGTCGCTGACACTGAACATGGTGGGAGATCAATCAATGGCCGCACATCAAACCGGCGTCACCGCCGGCAAAACCAAGTTCTATCAAGGCAAACAGCAAACCGAACCGCTGTTCTGCATCGAACCCGGCATCCCGTGCGAGCACGCCCGCGCCCAAGCTTCTGAACTGATGGGTTACGTACAGGAGCTGACCATCAGTGGCTTGATGGACGAAAACCCGAAATTGGTATGGGCCGCGTACTACCTGGGTGCACTGGCCAAGACGCTAATGGACGATGCTGACGCTGGCATGGCGAACTGAGCGGCGGGTTGTTGATTCGGCAAGGTGCTCACTGCCCTGCCCTGACGGTACCTATCGATTCAAGCGCATAGGTACCGTCACAGCACTGCTATTTGTCTTCCCGAATCACAATCTGCCGAAGCCCAATCCCCAACATGCGCTTGTCGCCACTGATACCCAGCTGCTCGGGCGAAGTGGCCTGGGGTACCTTGATGGTCAGCTTGCTGACTTCGTCGGGGTTGTCGATCTTCAAGCTATACGGTTCCACTTCACCGCTCAGCTTCAGCGGATAGCGGCGATCATCTACCTTCACTTCAAAGGTGCGGCCCTGGTTGGGGCCAAACGCCTTGGCGTTGATTTCCAGCGTGAAGGTTTTGGGCAGTGGCCGTGAGAACTGCAAC